>ENA-OWPI01000039-OWPI01000039.1-marine-metagenome-genome-assembly--contig:-NODE-39-length-179941-cov-5.580433_pt1 | contig 179941 bp, 187 predicted proteins | sample MGYA00238138_ERZ651775 | MGnify/ENA primary metagenome ERZ651775 (study PRJEB26906, sample SAMN06265043) | marine metagenome | isolation source: Helgoland LTER site | place: Germany:Helgoland, sampling... | reverse complement strand
CTATGGGTGGAATTGAACCACCGACCCCAGCGTTATGAGTGCTGTGCTCTAACCATCTGAGCTACATAGCCAATCGTAGAATGATAAGTCCTAGAATCTAAGAGTCAATATATATTTAAATTTACTTTTAGACATTAAATTTAAAGTGAATAACGTCACCATCTTTAACAATATATTCTTTGCCTTCTAATCTTAATTTTCCATTTTCTTTAGCGCCTAATTCACCGTTACAAGAAATATAGTCACTAAATCCTATTACTTCAGCTTTGATAAAACCTCTTTCAAAATCTGTATGAATAACTCCAGCAGCATTAGGTGCAGTAGAGTTATTTTTAATAGTCCATGCTCTTATCTCTTGAGGGCCTGCAGTAAAGTATGTTTGAAGTCCAAGTATTCCATAACCCTTAAAAATTATTTTATTTAGAACTGGCTCATCCATATTCATTAGCTCTAAATACTCTTGCCTTTCTTCATCCTCTAACAAGGCTATTTCTTGCTCAATTTTTATACATGTTGGAATAACAATACATCCAGCTTCATTTGCAAATTGAGTTAATTCTTTTAACTTTTCATCAGAATTTTCATCATCAGATATATTTGCTATGTAAAACGTCGGTTTGGAGCTAAGAAGTTGAAAGCTTTTTATAATTCTTTGATCTTCGTCACTAAATTTTTTAAGGTTTATTAGCTTCCCAGAGTCCAAATCTTCTTTAATTATTTTTAATAAATCAAACTCAATTTTATTATTTTTATCATTTGTTTTTATTAACTTTTCACATTTTGATAAACGCTTAGTTACTGTATCAAGGTCTGCAAGAATTAGTTCTAAGTTTATGATCTCTGCATCTCTCACCGGGTCAATTGAGCCATCCACATGAGTTACATTGTCATCCTCAAAACATCGCACAACGTGCGCTAATGCATTCATTTCTCTTATATTAGATAAGAAGGCATTACCTAAACCTTCGCCCTGTGAGGCTCCCTTAACTAGACCAGCAATATCTACAAGATCAAGACTTGCTGGGATGATTTTTTTTGTCTCTACAATTTTATTAAGTTCTATAAGCCTAGGATCAGGAAGAGGCACCTTTCCAACATTTGGTTCTATAGTGCAAAAAGGAAAATTTTCTGCAGGTATAGAAGATCTGGTTAAAGCATTAAAAAGAGTAGATTTTCCAACATTTGGAAGTCCTACTATGCCGCATTTAAAACCCATAATTATTTAGTATGAAGAATTTTTTGAGCTTCAGAAAATTCATGATTAAAGATTAAATCTAAAACAGTAGTGCATTTATCATATGCAGAATCTATATATTTCTTGTCTGTTGGATGAAATTTAGTTAACACCCAGTTAGAGACCATCTCTTTATTTCCTGGATGACCGACTCCAATCCTCATTCTAAGAAACTTTCTAGACCCTGTTTTTTCGAAAATATCCCTAAGTCCATTATGACCACCATGACCACCATCCTCTTTAAGCCTAACTTCGCCTGGATTTAGATCAAGATCATCATGAAAAATAATAATTTTGTCTTCTTCTATATTTATATTTTTCATTAATTTCGCGAGAGTTCTACCACTATTATTCACAAAATTATTTGGTATTACCCATAGAATTTCATCAGAGTGAGAGTAGGCAATTTCAGCTTGAATTTTTTCTTTTAATACAAAGTTTGCAGAATATTTTTTACTTGCATCTAAAAGCCATTCTTTACCAATATTATGTCTTGTTTTGTTGTATTTTGACCCAGGATTACCTAAACCAATTAAACAAAGCTTAAGCACTTTTTAGCTCTCTTCAGATCCTTCGCTATCAACTTCTGACTCTTCGCTTGAATCATCATCGCTTGACTCAGATTCACCTTCAGGTAATTCATCGCCATCAAGTATCTCTGGTTCTTCTTCAACTGCTTTCGGAGCATTAACAGAAATAACCATTTGATCTGTTTCTTCTGAAAGACCCGGTATTTCAGCCCCATCAGGAAGAGACATCTCAGTAAGCCTAATCGACTGTCCAAGTTCAATATTTTCTACATCCACATCTATTGATTCAGGAATGTTTCCAGCTAAACACATTACTTCTACTTCTCTTATAGCCTTAGTTAGAACACCACCATCATTTTTAACGCCAGCACACTCATCTTCATTAATAAAATTAATAGGAATGATAACTTTTAGCTGAGTTTTTCTAGATACTCTTAAAAAATCTGCATGAAGGAATTTACCTTTAGCTGGATCTTTTTGAAGCTCCTTTAAAACCACCTTTTCTTCAAGATCACCATTTTTAATGATTAGAACCTGAGTATAAAATAGTTCATTTTGTGAAGCTTTAGTTAATTCATTAAGTCTTAATTTGATATTAAGTGAATCTTTTTCATCTCCATAAATAATAGCAGGAACCATGCCGTCTACTTTTCTTATAACTCTCGCCTTGTTAGAGCCAGTTCTTTCTCTTGAATCGGCATTTAAAATTATTTGTTCACTCATAATATCCTCTTGTTAAATAAACATTTCACTGAGAGATTCTTCATTGCTTAATCTCTTAATACATTCTGCAATAGTCTCAGCTAACGAAATGACGCGTATTTTACTGCATTTTTCTCCTTCATGTGTCAAAGGAATAGAATTTGTTACAACTAACTCATCAATCTCAGAATCATTCAATCTATCTATTGCAGGGCCAGATAGGACTGGGTGGGTGATATAAGCTTTAACAGCGGCGGCTCCATGGTCTTTTAGAGCTTTTGCAGCATTGCATAAGGTACCTGCAGTATCAATTATGTCATCAGGAACAATACAAACCTTGCCTTCAATATCACCAATAATATTCATTACTTCAGACTGGTTAGCTGCAGCTCGTCTTTTATCAATGATTGCAAGATCTGCATCATTAAGTTGTTTTGCTAAAGCTCTCGACCTAACAACACCACCAACATCAGGTGAAACAACAACAATATTATTATCTGGGTTCGAAGCTTTTATATCATCTACCATTAACTTGGTAGCGTATACGTTGTCAGCAGGCATATCAAAAAACCCTTGAATTGTTTCTGAATGAAGATCTACAGTTAGAACTCTGTCTATACCAACTGTATAAAACATATCTGCAACTACTTTTGCGCTTATAGGAACCCTAGCAGATCTTACTCTTCTATCCTGTCTTGCATATCCATAGTAAGGAACAATGGCTGTTATTCTTGAAGCTGATGATCTCTTGAGAGCATCCGCAAGAAGCATAAGTTCCATTAAATTTTTGTTTGAAGGTGAGCAAGTCGACTGAAGAATAAATGTATCATGACCTCTGACATTATCTTTAATTTGAACTTTAATTTCACCGTCAGAAAAATAACCAACATCTGCTTCGGATACTTTTTTGCCAAGAATATTTGCAACTTCATTAGCAAGATCAGGATTGGCAGTTCCTGTAAAGATATCTAACACTTGTTTACTCATTTCAATTACCTAATAAATGGCTGGGGTGGGAGGATTCGAACCTCCGCATGACGGGATCAAAACCCGTTGCCTTACCGCTTGGCTACACCCCATTGCTCTTTAAACTTTTCAGAGGCGAACATTGTAATGGTTTAGCAAAAAAGAATCTCCAATTAGATGGAATTATTTTAACAATTTTTTCTTTATCTAAATCATTCTCATACTTAATAAACATAGAAGAACCGGTCCCTGAAAGGCAAAGATCAAAGTCTCGAGCATACTTTCTGTAAAAATCATGGATTTGTATATTTTTGTCTATAAAAACTTGCCAGAAATCATTTTGCTTAAATTTATTTACAACTGCATCCTTATGAAGGTCAAAAAGATCGAACATTTCTTTGGTTGAGCTTTGAATATCAGGACAAATAACAATTAATTTTTCATTAATTGGTTCTTTTTTAATCAATTTCTCACCAATGCCTTTTGCATAGGCATTTTCACCATTTATAAACAGAGGTACATCAGCACCAAGCTCTGTACCAATCCCTATCATCTGATCTAGAGAAAGATTTAAATTCCAAAGACCATTAAGAGCATACAATGCAGTTGCTGCATTTGAACTGCCTCCACCCAAACCACCACCAATAGGAATGTTTTTAATGATACTTATATCTGCACCAACCTTTCTAGTAGTCATTTTTTTAAGTTTATTCGCTACTTTATAAACAATATTATCTTCTTGTTTAATATTACCTTTTGAGCAAGATATATTAATTGTGTCAATTGAGTTTCTAAACTCTAAAGTATCAAAAATATCAATTAGTTGAAATGATGTGTCTAGCTCATGGTAACCACTAGGAAGCCTTTTAATCACTTTGAGATAAAGGTTTATTTTAGCAGGGGATTGTATTGTTAATTTTTCCATTTAACTCACTTTTTCGGTACCTTTATTATATTATAAAAGTTTTTTGATAATCTCTTTTTTTAATTCAAAAACCAATATCTTAAAAAAGCTAATGAACCTGTATAATAGAGATCCTATTAAATTAACTCACTTTATACATTAAACAATTTTTAATCATGGAACTTCAGTTATTTGGCATAAATCACAAGACATCAGAAGTCTCTGAAAGAGAAAAATTTATTATTAATGAAATTAACCAACCACTGCTCCACAAACACTTGATTGACAGGTTTGGTAATACACTTGATTCATTCTTTGGGATATCTACATGCAATCGAACAGAACTTTACTTTATTGGTAAAAAAGGTATTGCCAAAAGTATCTTAAAAGAAACTAAGTTCTTTTTAGGAACAAATAGCATTCCAGATAATAGTTTTTATTTTCTTGATAATCAGGATGCTATGGTGCATATGGCCAAAGTTGCATCTGGTATAGACTCACAAATTCTTGGTGAGCAAGAAATTCTTGGGCAGTTTAAAAGTGCTATACAAACCGCAAAAGATTCTAAAGTTTTAAATGGCCAATTGTATAAATATACTCAGAAGGTTCTTGAGATAGTTAAAAGTGTTAGAACCAAAACAAATATAGGTTTAAATCCTCTCTCTGTAAGTGGCCTATCTTTAAAGCTAGTAAAAAATATTTTTGAAAAACCTGAAGAGCAAAATATTTTAATTTTAGGGGCTGGGTCTTTAGCTAGGGCAGTAATTGAGAATCTTCATGATAAAGGAATAAGAAATATCAAATCTGTAAACAGAAGTATTAAAACAATGACTATATCTAAAGATGTTGAAATTACTTCCTCAAAATTAGATAGATTACATAGCCATCTCAAGGATGCTGATATTGTAATTGCATCTGCTACCACTGACATACCTCTTATTGGGAAGGGCGCTATAGAAAATGCTCTAAAAGCTAGAAGAAACAAGCCTATGCTTTTAATTGATTTATCTGTTCCAAGAAATATAGAAGAAGAAATTAAGAATATTGAGCAGGTATACCTTTTTTCAATTGATGACATTGAAAAAATTACTCAAGATAATCTAGGCCAACGAGAAATTGAAGCAGAAAAAGCTTTAGGCATGATAGTTTTAGAATCCCAGCGAGCAAATATAGAATTGAATGACAAAAGACTTAAAGATGAAATGAAAGATAGCTTAGAGCTATTTTTAAAGAGCTTATCTAAAAATGAAATAGAAAAATTCAAGCAGGCAGAAGATTTAAAGCAGATGATCATGAATATTGCTGTAATTAAACTGGAAGAAAATCCTGAGCTTATTCTTCCTAGTATCGAAGAGATAGAACTCCACGTCATTGAATCCATGTTCAAGAGGTATATTGAAAATGCATGATTCAATGGCTATAAAGCTTGATAAGCTCAAAGCAAGGCTTTCAGAGATTGAAGGCTTGCTTATTGATTCAGAGACCGTAAAAGATATTGAAAAATATACTTTACTAAACAAGGAGTTTGCAGATTTAAAGCCCATTGTAGACAAATACCAAGAATATAATGAAGTTGCTGATTCAATTAAGGATGCTAATGAAATTTTAGAATCAGATGATGAAGAATTAAAGACTTTGGCTGAAGAAGAGCTTAAGGATATTGCTGGGAAGCCTGATAAACTTGAACAGGAATTAAAGGTAATGTTATTACCTAAAGATTCCGCAGATGATGGATCTGCATTCTTAGAAATTAGAGCAGGTGCTGGTGGTGATGAAGCTGGTATTTTTGCTGGTGACTTATTTAGGATGTATTCAAGGCTTGCTGAAAGAGAGGGGTGGAATATAGATGTTATTGATATTAAACAAGCTGAACAGGGCGGTCTAAAGGAAGTTGTTGCTCAATTAGAAGGTAAGGGTGTTTTTAAAATTTTAAAATATGAATCTGGCGTTCATAGAGTTCAAAGAGTTCCTGAAACTGAATCTCAAGGAAGAATTCATACCTCAACCTGTACAGTTGCAATATTGCCAGAAGTTGCAGAAGTTCAGGATATTGCAATAGATAAGAATGATCTTAGAGTTGACACTTTTAGGGCTTCTGGAGCAGGAGGTCAGCATGTTAATAAAACTGACTCTGCAGTTAGACTTACGCATATTCCCTCCGGTCTAGTTGTTGAATGTCAAGATGGAAGATCTCAACATAAGAATAAAGAAAAAGCTTTATCTTTACTTGCTTCAAAATTAAAACAACAAGAAATTGAGAGTCAACAAGAAAGCATAGCAAGTGAAAGGAAAATCTTAGTCGGCACAGGCGATAGAAGCGAAAAAATAAGAACATATAATTTTCCTCAAGGCAGAATGACCGACCATAGAATTAAACTCACTCAACATAACTTAGATCAAATTATGGATGGCGATATAAAGAGTATATGCGACGCTTTAATTGCAGAAAATCAATTAGCAATGCTATCTCAGTTAGAGACAGAATAATTGTCCAGTAAGCTCAATTTTTATATAAAAAAAATCGAAGAAATTTCATCTGATGATAATAATTTATCTAAAGAATTAATTTTTTATCTCAAAGAAAAACTAGGACTATCAGATATATCAATATTTATCGAAGATTATAAGTTATCTAAAGAAGAAAAAAATTCAATAAATTATTTTATCGAGCAAAAGAAAAACGGTGTTCCGCTTGACTATATTTTACAAAACTCATCATTTTATAATAGTGATTTTTTTGTTGATGAGCGTGTTCTAATTCCTAGACCTGAAACTGAAATACTTGTAGATTATATTAATAATTTAAACCTCACTCCTGGTATAAAAATTTTAGATGCTGGAGTTGGCTCTGGTTGTATTGGTGCTTCTCTTGCAAAAGCAAACCCTAAAACTATTGTATATGGCCTTGATTACTCATTTGATGCACTTAAAGTAGCAAATATAAATAAGAAAAAACTTGAGTTAGATAATTTTTATTTAATTAATTCTAAATGGCTAAACTCTTTAAAAGAAAATACATTTAATATTGTTGTGAGTAATCCTCCTTATGTAGCTCCTTTTGATCCCCATCTTGATAAATTAAAACATGAACCAATTTCAGCATTAGTTGCAAATAAAAATGGACTGGAAGATTTTGATATTATTTCTTTTCAGGCAATGAAAGTTCTAAAAGATTATGGCTTACTCGCTTTTGAACATGGCAACAATCAGTCCAATGAAGTAAAAAAAATTATGACTAGATATGGCTTTAAAGACATCAATTTAATTAATGACTATCAATCTCAGCCAAGAATTACTATTGGAAGAAAATAAAAATATCTCAGCATAGCTAAAATCTTTTTTGCAGTTTAAGTTCCGCAGAATGTCTTATAAGGAACATCAGATTTAGGAGCGGGCTCTTTAAACGATTCAAACCCATCTATTTCTTCGAAGGGGTACTGCAAAAGTGAGTGAAGTTTATTAAAGGGCAGCATATTATTTTTAAATACAGCTTCATGAAGGGCTTCCTCAACTTTATGATTTCTAGGGATATAAATAGGGTTTACTTTATTCATTGAGGCAGCAATTTTTTCTTCAGCAATACCTTCTTGAGATATTCTCTCTTGCCATATCATCATCCAACCATCGAACCTTCTTGAATTATTAAACAATGCTCTAATTGTTTGACCATCTCCAATTAAGGCTTTGGATAGCGATCTAAAACAGAGAGTAAAGTCAGCTTTTTCCTCTTCCATTATTTCAAGAAAGTTTGAAATTATTTCAATATCATTCTGATCTTCTTTAGACAAACCTATCTTAGATCTCATTATAGATAGCCAATAGTTCGTATATACAGGTTTTATTAATTGAAGAACCTCAGTAAGTAACTTAATAGATTCATTCCTATCTTCATGAATCAAGGGTATTAGGGTTTCTGCTAATCTAGTTAAATTCCAAGTCAATATTGCAGGCTGGTTTGCATAAGCATATCTTTTATTAACATCAATTGAGCTAAATACTGTTGAAGGATCATAAGAATCCATAAATGCGCATGGTCCAAAATCAATTGTTTCTCCAGATATTGTCATATTGTCTGTATTCATTACGCCATGTATAAAACCAACACTCATCCAATTTGCAATTAATAATGCTTGTTGATTACAAACAGCTGCAAAAAAAGCTAAATAAGGATTTTCAACATTTGCAGTATCTGGAAAATGTCTTGCTATTGAGTAATCAGTTAATTTTTTAATTAACTGATTATCTTTGTGAAATCTAGCATATTCAAAAGTTCCTATTCTGATATGACTTGAAGCAATTCTAGTCATTATTCCACCAGGTAATAACCCATCCCTTTCCACTTGATCGCCAGTTTTAATGGCAGCCAATGCTCTGGTTGTGGGGATTCCTAGAACATGCATGGATTCACTAATCAGATATTCTCTCAGAACTGGACCAAGAGCTGATTTGCCATCACCTCTTCTTGAATAAGGCGTTTGGCCCGTGCCTTTTAGCTGAATGTCTATCAGCTCACCTTTTTGATTAATAGCTTCACCAATAAGCAGCGCTCTTCCATCTCCAAGATTTGGATTAAATTGACCAAACTGATGACCTGAATAAGCTTGAGCTAAAGTTATTGAATTTTCAGGCTTTATGTTTCCTGAAAATATATCCAATGCATTTTTTGATTGAAGTCTTTTTAGATCAATTCCCAATTCTAAGGACAAACTTTTATTTAATAAAAGAACTTCTGCTGAAGGACATTTACATGAATTACCTTTTTTGTATAGACCTTCTAAGTCTCTAGCAAATGTATTTTGAAAATCTATTCCTAGGACATTATTTAACATTTGTCATGCTCGTAATTTCATTAATTATTTTTAACAATTCATTGTTGCTTCTTATATAATTTAAATCAAACGATATTTATAGGGGAAAATCCAATGATTGGAGATATGCAAAAATGGGCACCAAATGTAGCGAGCATTATTGAGCATGCTAAACAATTTCATCCAGAAAAAGAAGTTATCAGCAGAATGGTTTCTGGTGATGTTCATAGAACAAATTATGATGAAGTCTGTATTAGATCTAGAAAGTTGGCATCCGCCTTGGTTAAAGATGGTTATAAGGAAGGGGATGTCATAGCCACTTTAGCCTTAAATACTTATAGGCATTTAGAAATGTATTATGGGATTTCTGGTATGGGGGCTGTTACGCATACTTTAAACTTTAGATTACATCCAGAACAAGCTGTATATATTATCAACCATGCAGAAGATAAAATTATCTTTGTTGAAGCTCCTTTTGTTCCAATTCTAGAAGCATTAAAAGATCAGTTAGTGACTGTCGAAAAATATATTATTTTATGTGATCAATCTGAAATGCCAGATACTCAATTAAAAAATGCTATTTCATATGAATCCTATATTGAGGATGGAGATGAGAGTTACGAATGGCCACAACTAAAAGACGATGCAGCATGTGCGCTATGTTATACATCAGGAACTACAGGAAACCCTAAAGGAGTTCTATATACTCATAAATCTAATATTCTTCATGCCCAAGCTTCTTTAACGGCAATGCTTATTAAGCCTAGTGACAGTATTTTAATGGTTGTTCCTTTATTTCATGTCCTGGCATGGGGTATTCCTTATTATGGACCTATGTTTGGGCTAAAGCTCGTAATGCCTGGTATGCAAATGGAAGGTGAGCCTTTATATGACTTAATTGATAGAGAAGATGTTTCCTTGGCATTTGGCGTTCCTACAATATGGATGGGCTTGCTCGCTTATTGTAGAGAAAATAATAAGATTTTAAGTTCAGTTAAAAATACAATTATTGGAGGCTCAGCTCTCTCTTTGTCTACTCTTCAAGAATTTGATGAAGTTCATGATGTAAATGTTATTCATGCCTGGGGCATGACAGAAATGAGTCCATTGGGTACTACTAATGTTCCTACATTAGAAATGGAAAGTATGAGTAAAGATGAAAAGTATGCCATTCAACTCAAGCAAGGTAAGCCTATTTATGGAGTAGAGTTAAAAGTTGTTGATGATACAGGAAAAGACTTACCTCATGATGGTGAGTCTCAAGGGCATCTTTTAGTAAGAGGTCCATGGATTCTTCAGAAATACTTTAAAGCAGAAAATGATGCCGTAGATCAAGACGGATGGTTTGATACTGGAGATATTTCAGTCCTAGATCAAGATGGCTATATGACTATTAAAGATAGAGCAAAAGATGTTATTAAATCAGGTGGAGAGTGGATAAGCTCTATTGATCTTGAGAATGCTGCATTTGGACATCCTGAAGTAGCAGAAGCTTGTGTTGTAGGCATACCACACCCTAAATGGGATGAAAGACCAATGTTATTCATAGTCACAAATACTGGTGAGGAAATTGATAAACAAAGTATTTTAGATTTCTTAGCCTCAAAAGTTGCAAAATGGTGGCTTCCTGATGAAATTATTTTTTTAAAAGAGCTACCCCATGGAGCTACTGGGAAACTTCAAAAGTTTGAGTTAAGAGAAGAATATACTAATTATTATATGGAGAATAAAGATGCTTAAAGTAGTTAAACCATCAGAAATAGAATCAGTCATTGGAACAGAGGTTGGGCTTTCAGATTGGGTAAAAGTTGATCAAGAAAGAATCAATAAATTTGCAGAAGCAACTTTAGATAATCAGTTTATACATGTAGATCCTGAACAAGCAACACCAGTATTTGGTTCCACTATTGCACATGGGTTTCTTTCTTTATCCTTGGCTGCGGGTATCCCATTTGAGCAAGAAATGGGTCTTGTTCTTGAGGGAACAAAAATGGGCCTAAATTATGGTTTAGATAAAGTAAGATTTTTAAGCCCAGTTCCAGTTGATTCAGAAGTTAGAATAAGAATGGAGTGTCTAGATATTTCTGAAAAAAATCCAGGACAATTTCTTTCTAAGACTAAAGTGACAATGGAAATAAAGGGCGTTGAAAAACCAGCTTATATTGCTGAAACTTTAAGTATGTTTATTATCTAGGTTAACTATCTAAAAGGTTTTTTAGAATATCGTTTACACTTTTGGGGTTTGCTTTGCCTTGCGTTTCTTTCATTACTTGCCCAACAAAGAAACCAAAAAGTTTGTCTTTACCACCCTTATAGGCTTCTACTTGTGAAGGATTGTTATTAATAATTTTCTGAGCAATTTCTTCTAATACAGACTCATCTTGAATCTGAACAAGTCCTTTATCTTTGATGATGTTATCAACATTATGCCCTGACTCCCAAACTTCTTCTAAGACAGATTTAGCTATTTTTCCTGAAATAGTCTTATCTGATATCCTCTCAATAAGAGTAGCAAAATTATTTGAGCTTAGTTTTGATTCTTCAATGTCAATATTATCTTTGTTTAAAAGCGCACTTACATCGCCAACCAACCAATTAGCTACTAATTTTGAATCATCAGTTTTTGAGCACGCATCTTCAAACATGTTAGCCATAGTCTTTGAAGAAGAAATTATTTTTGCTTCCGCTTCCTCTAAATTTGCTTCAGACATGTATCTTTTTTCTTTTTCATCAGGAAGTTCTGGAAGATTATCCTTTATTTCATTAAATTCTTTATCTGATATAACAACAGGAAGGAGGTCAGGGCATGGAAAATATCTATAATCATTAGCCTCTTCTTTTGAACGCATAGACCTTGTTTCATTTTTAACACTATCATAAAGTCTCGTCTCTTGAACAACTGCTTCTCCTGATTCAATTATTCTTATTTGTCGTTCAATTTCATAATTAATTGCTCTTTCTATAAATTTGAAGGAATTAATATTTTTAATTTCGGCTCTAGTCCCAAGCTCTTTAACATCATCCTTTTTTATAGAAACATTCACATCACATCTCATTGACCCTTGTGCCATATTGCCATCACAGATATCCAAGAAGGTTACTAGCTGTCTTACCGCTTTAAAGTAAGCTACAGCCTCTTTGGCATTTGATATTTCAGGTTCTGAAACTATTTCTAATAATGGAGTCCCAGCTCTATTTAAGTCAACACCAGTTTCTCCATCAAATAAATCATGAATGGATTTTCCAGCATCTTCCTCTAAATGAGCCCTTGTGATATTAATAATTTTTTCATTACCTTCAACATCAATTTTTATTGCTCCTTTACCAACAATTGGCATTGCCATTTGAGTTATTTGGTATCCCTTTGGCAAGTCAGGGTAAAAATAATTCTTTCTATCAAACGAAGAAGTCTGATTAATTTCAGCATTAGTTGCTAATCCAAAACGAATAGCCTTATAAAATGCTTCCCTATTAGCTACAGGCAATACTCCTGGTAAGCCCATGTCTATTAGATCTACATGAGTATTAGGTTCAGCACCAAAACCTGTTGAGCCTCCAGAAAATAGTTTTGAATTTGTTGATAATTGGACATGTATCTCAAGCCCTATAACTGTTTGCCAGCTCATGATATATCCTCTCCATGAGGAGTCTTAAGGTGAAAATCAGAAGTTTTTTGAAAATTATGAGCAAATTGAAGCATCTTACTTTCTTCAAGAAAATTACCAATTAATTGCAGTCCAATAGGTTTTTTATTAACAAAACCATTTGGCAAAGATAGCGCAGGAAGTCCGGCTAAGTTAGCAGGAATTGTAAATAAATCTTCTAGATACATCTGAATAGGGTCGCTACCTTTTGAACCAGCTTCGAATGCTGTGCCTCTTGTGGTAGGGGACATAATCACATCTACTTTTGAGAATGCACCGTCAAAATCATTTTTAATTAACCTTCTTACTTGTTGCGCTTTTTTATAGTAAGCATCATAAAAGCCTGCAGATAAAACGTATGAACCAATTAGAATTCTTCTTTTAACCTCATCTCCAAATCCTTCGGATCTTGTTCTAATATATAAATCCTCTAGATTTTTAGGATCATCACATCTGGTACCAAACTTTACTCCATCAAACCTAGATAGATTTGATGAACATTCTGCTGGAGCTACAACGTAATATGTTGGAACAGATAATGAGATATTTGGTAGAGATATCTCTACGAATTCTGCTCCTAGAGATTCATAATGTTTTTTTGAATCTTCAAATACCTGAACAACATCACTATCAAGCTTTGAAAGATCAAATTCTTTGACGATACCAATTTTCATTCCTTTTATTGGTTTGTCTAAATCTTCTGTAAAGTCTGGTATTGGCTCATTCAATGAAGTTGTATCTTTTAAATCATGTGAGCACATTTCATTAAGTAAGATTGCACAATCCTCTGCAGTCCTAGCCATTGGTCCAGCCTGATCTAAACTTGATGCAAAAGCAATCATTCCCCATCTTGAAATTCTTCCATAAGTTGGCTTTAAACCAGTTATTCCACACAATGAAGCTGGTTGACGAATTGAACCACCAGTATCCGTTCCTGTTGCAGCTGGAACTATCCCACTTGAAACAGCAGATGCAGAGCCTCCTGAACTTCCTCCAGGTACTAAGTTCTTACCCCAAGGATTTATTACATTCCCATAAAAACTTGTTTCATTAGATGAGCCCATAGCAAACTCATCCATATTTGTTTTACCAATAGAAATACATCCAGCCCTCTCAAGATTAGTAATAACAGTTGCTGAATAGGGCGGTATAAAGTTCGATAACATATTTGAACCACATGTTGTTCGAAGATCCTTGGTACAAAATAAGTCTTTTTGAGCAATTGGTATTCCTGATAAAACTGATTCATTTCTTTCATTATCAAGTGAAATTGCATTCTCAATTGCAGGATCTTTATTAAGAGTTATAAAAGCATTTAGATCCGAGCTAGATTCTATTAATGAAAAAGTTTCTTTAACAAGTTCTAAATGGGAAATATCCCTTTTTTGAATCATACTCGAGAGATCTTTTATAGTTTTATACCGAATACTCATTCAACAACTCTTGGAACTAAAAAATAATCTTCATTTGATTTAGGTGATCTTTCAAGAAATTTATCTTTTCTATTTTTAGCAGTAACTATATCTTCGCGAGTATGAGCTTTCTTTTCTAATGGGTTTGTAAGTGGCTCTATCCCATCAACCTCAGCACTATCTAATTGATCAACAAATTTAATAATATTTTCAAGATCTGATGTTATTTTATCTTCATTATCCTCATTCAACGCAATTCTTGAAAGATAAGCTATAGTTGTAACTGTTTTCTTGTCCATATATAGGATATTATTATAAATAGATGGGGATATTAACCCAACTAAACTATTAATTACATATTTTTTAAGGATTACCGTGGAATTCAACATTTTTAAGACAATTAGAGGATATTTTTCTAATGATTTATCAATAGATCTAGGAACTGCAAATACTCTTATTTATACCAAAGATGTTGGTATTGTTCTTGATGAACCCTCCGTCGTGGCAATTAGAGAAGCAAGAGGTCAAAAGACTGTTGTTGCAGTAGGTTCAGAAGCTAAAAAAATGCTTGGAAGAACTCCAGGAAATATAAAAGCAATCCGTCCTTTGTCTGAAGGCGTTATAGCTGATTTCCAGGTTACAGAAAAAATGCTTCAACATTTTATTGCTAAAGTGCATGAACAAAGATTTATAAAACCAAGTCCAAGAGTATTAGTTTGTGTTCCTTGTAGATCTACGCAAGTAGAAAGAAGAGCAATTAGAGAGTCTGTACTTGGTGCAGGAGCTAGAGATGTTAAGTTGATAGAAGAGCCTATGGCAGCAGCTATAGGAGCAGGATTACCAGTTGAAGAAGCCAGTGGAAACATGGTTGTAGATATTGGAGGTGGCACATCAGAAATTGCAATATTATCCTTAAATGGAGTTGTATATGCTGAATCAGTAAAAATTGGTGGCGACAAGATGGATGAATCAATTACATCATGGATTAGAAGAAACTATGGCTGTGTCATTGGTGAGTCAACTGCAGAAAAAATAAAATATACTATTGGCTGCGCTACTCCTGAGTCTGAAAAGCTTGAAATGTCTATAACTGGAAGAAATTTAGCAGAAGGCATACCTGAAACCTTTACTATAAACAGTGACCAAATATTTGATGCTATGAAAGATCCTTTGTATGGGATAGTTAGAGCTATAAGAAATGCTCTTGAGCTTTCTCCGCCTGAGCTGGCTGCTGATATAGCTGAAAGGGGTATAGTTTTAACTGGCGGTGGCGCTTTAATGAGAGATTTAGATAAACTTATTTCTAGCTCAACAGGTATTCCTGTTATTGTTGCAGAAGATCCTTTAACTTGTGTTGCAAGAGGGGGTGGTCAAGCCCTTGAGATAATGGATAAATATAATATAGATCTTCTCTCTTCTGAGTAAAAATCATGTCGAGGGTAGCACCCACTAGTGGCTCTAAAACTTTATCTTTTATTTTTATTGCCCTTTCAGCACTCTTACTTTATCTAGATATTACATATAAAAGTTTTGAAGGAATAAAAAATTCATATAAGTCTTTTGCTATATCCTCATCTTATGTATTAAAAACAATTTCAATAGACCCGTTGTTAAATATTTACAATTTACTTACAGACAAGTCAAAGCTTATAAAAGAAAATAAAAAACTAAAATTAGAATTAGATGAAAGCTATTTATCAAATTTCATTATTTCTTCAGACTCTAAATTTTTTGCAGATGACAATTTAATAAAGACTTTCCTTAAAAAAAATCAAATAACAAACATTTTCTATCTCGCAAAAACAAAATCTTTTGATACACAGCTTTATTTTTGTTGCAATCAACATAGGTTATTTATAGAGATATTAAATAAACCAAATAATAATTTTGTTGGAAATTCAGTTATAAATAGCTCAGGTATTATTGGTCAAATTATTTATGATAAGGGTTTGCAAGAGGTGCTTTTATTAAGTGATACAACTCATGTTCTTCCGGTAGAGTCTGGAGAATATTTTTGCAATGCAAGGGGTAGTGGTCTTCCAGGTAAAATTTCTTGTACCTATAGTTCTTTAATTTGGCCAGTTGAAATAATACAAGGTCAAAGTTTTTATTCTTCTGGTTTGGGAGGCATATATCCAAGAGGAATATTAATTGGTCATGTAAGCCAAATTAATAGAATTGATGAGGTTCTTATTGAATTTGAAATCGATCTTATTTCTAGTCCTCTTCAAGAAAACATATTTGGAGTGTTGGATCGCTCATGAGTAATATAAGCCTCTTTAAAACATTATTATTATTATATATAGCTGATTACTTTGAATCTCTTATCGCACCAATATTGATAAATGCTTATATAAATCTGCCAATAACTTTCTTAATATTTAGCTATATTATTTATAAATCTAGATCTAATTCAGGTCCCATCTTTGCTTTCTCAATAGGTTTATATGTTGACATTATTTCAGATTCACCAATCGGCCTAAATGCTATACTTTTTTGCTTAATGTCTTACTTGGTCAATAGCTATTCAAATACTTTTAGGCTTTTTTCATATTTTCAAGTTTGTTTATTTTTTAGTGCTTCTTCCTTATTTTTTATAGGCTTTAAAAATCTATTTATAAATATAGATAACTTTTCTTATTTAGAGCTATTCATAAGTTTTGTTTTTAATAGTGTATTTTTTGTGCTATTGGCAATTCCGAAATTTAATTTTTTAAAGTCTGGATCTAGAAGATAGTAGATTTTATTATGAAATTAATTAAAAAATTATCCTTATATTTGCTTTATTTGATTTGTTTTTTTATTTCGTTATCGCTTATTAGTTATTCCTTATTAATATATAGACCAAGCTCAGTAACTAAAATACTTGATACATTTTTTATCTTAGATTACTCGTTAGAAATTCAATCAGTAAGCTCGAACCATTCTTTTTTAAAACCTGAATTTAGTTTTGAAAAGATTCAAATTTTTAATTTGAATCAAGACGAAATAATATCAATACCAAATATAAAATTTGGAATTAATATTATTTCTTCATTATCAAGTGGATATTTCAATCTCTCTTTATTAGAGATAGACTCTTTTCAAAGTAAAAATACAAAATCTAATAAAACATCTGAATCAATCTTTATAAAAGGTAATAATTTAAAAATAAATAATCAAAATTTACAAATCTCATCAGAATATTTTGAGATCGTAATCAATAATTTAAATTCAAAAATTTTATTTGCTAATGGTTTTATTAATTCATATCCATACTCAAAAATTAATGTATTTTTAGATAGCAGATTAGATAACATATATTATTCTAGTGATCATTTTTTTGATGAATATTTTCTAGAAAAAAACAATTTATTTGATTTGTCCTCTTTTAAAGATAGTAAGATCAATCTTAATTTAAAAACAAAAGGTATTTTTAACTTTACGACCAATAAATCTGAAAGGTTTGATAAATTTTATTTCAATAATTCTATGCTTGAAAATGAGTCAGGCTTTAAAACTGATGGCATAACTGCAAATCTTTATTCAGGAATAGATAAATCAATTCATGGCCTTTTTAGTGCGTCGATTCCAGATCAGAATATCAATGGAACCATTTCATACAGTCAAAAAGATAATCTTAGAATAAGATCAAATTTGTTAATAGATATGTCAAACATAATTCCATCGAATCAGTATTTAGCCCCTATTGGAAATGAATTTTTTAAAATAATAATGACAATAAAACAAAATCAAACGTCAATGGAGTTATATACCGATTTTACAAATACGATTTTTAAATCAAGCCTAGATGATTTAAAAAAACCAATTAATGAAATACTTGAAACCTCAATTTCAATTGAGGATATGTCGCAAGCATCATATTTAATTAAAAATAAAAAGTTTCATTCATTTGTTGATAAAAATAATAATGGTTTTTTTGCATTTGGCGACGTCTTTAATTCAGAAATTCAATTAAAAGAATTTAAAGATGGTTTTTATATATTTTTAGATCTTAAAGAATTAAATTTAGACAATATTTTATATGCTCAATCAGATATCGAGGAAGAATCATCAATCAAGCAAATTAGAATTAAAGCACAAGAGTTTAATTTCCTTAATAATTTATATCTTAATCAATCCATCGATATTTTTTTTAATGAAGAAATAGCAGCCATTCTTTCTGGAAATGATTTAAATGGAAATATAAATATTGATAAAACTAATTTTATTAAAATTAATCTCAATAAAACTAAGTTTAATTTCAAAGGTTTGGATATTGCACAAAGTAATCTTGCTTCTGATTTGAGTACCATTAGTCTAAGGTTTATTGGAAAAGATATACAAACTGAAGATGAGTTATTCCAGGATATAGATTTTTATCTTTTAAAAAATAAAAATATTCTCACAATAGATAATATTAAAATTGATAGTCAAAGACTAAAAATTAGCCCAAATATAAAAAATGAAAAAGCGTATATAAGTTATAACAATGTTAGTGATTTATATAAGCTCAGGGGCGCATATAAAATAGATAATTCCTCTGGTTATTTTAATAATATATTGAATTATGATTTTAACCTTCTTGAAACAGATTTAAATATACAATGGAATAGCTTAAGTTCTCTAACAAATTTGGAGGGACGACTTAATTTTTTAGTTAAAGATTTAAATATTAATAGAGAAATTCCAGACTCTACCCTATTAAGGGCATTAAAAATATTAAATTTAAATGCTATAGTCGATGGTGTTGAGGAATCTCAAGATAACAAGCTTTTTATTAATAGGGCCGATGGTAATATTATCATAGGTAAGAAAAGAGCATTAATTAGTGCGCCAATCAAAATTGAAACCACCGAAGCGAGCATGAGATGGAATGGCGAAATTTTAAAAAACAGTAAGGGTGAACTCAGTAACCTAAATTTGGATTTATCAATGAGATTAAAAATCTCAGAAAATATTCCATGGTATGCAGCTATTTTTGGAGGTATGCCAGCTCTTGCAGGCGGAGTAGTGCTAGAAAATATTTTTGAGGATGCAATAGAAGATGCGTCAACAATTAATTTTAAGATGAAAGGGACTGTAGATGACCCTAATTTAATTAGATTAAATTAAGAAGATTGTTGCAAGTCCTAGAAATGATAAAAATCCTACAACATCTGTCACAGTAGTTACAACTACACTCCCTGCAATTGCAGGATCTTGTTTGAAATGCCTTAATATAAGAGGAACAAAAACACCGGCCATAACTGAGCTAATAAGATTAATAATCAAAGCGCAAGAAATTAGGATTGATAGTATGATTTCATTGAACCAAACATAGGTCGCAGCTCCTACAAGAACAGACAAAACTATACCATTTAAAATAGACACAGCTAACTCTCTTTTTAGAAGCCATCTTAGGTTTGAAGAACTAATTTGCTCTAAAGTTAACCCCCTAAGAACTATGGTTAGAGTTTGTGTTGCAGCAACACCGCCCATACTTGCAACTATAGGCATCAATATTGCTAAATAAACAATTTGATCAAGAGTATCTTTAAATATATTTATTGTCATGGACGCTATGAATGCAGTTATTAGATTCATACTTAACCAAAAAACTCTACTTTTTGCAGCTCTGCCAGGAGGTGCGAATGTATCTTCAGCAACACCTGCCATACCCAAAAAGTTTTGGTCAGCATCTTCTCTTATCACATCAACAACATCATCAATCGTTATTCTGCCAATAAGCTTACCTGATGCATCAACCACAGCTGAAGAAATTAAGTCATTTCTTTCAAATAAAGTGGCAACTTCTTTGTCTTCTTGTTCAACAAGTATTGGCAATACGTCAGTCTCCATAACTTCTCTAACTGTTAATGAAAGCTTGCTTGTAATAATTTTACTTATAGAAAGTTCACCAACATATTTATCATTTTTTGAGACTACAAAAATTTTATCTGTGTTTTGAGGTAGCTCATCTTGATCCCTCAGGTAGTTAATGACTACTTCTATAGTATGGCTAGGCCTAACACTAATAACATCAGTATTTAAGAGGCCACCAGCTGTATCATCTGGAAAAGTAAGACCTAATTCGATCCTTTTTCTATCTCTTAGAGACATTTTAGATAAAATATTTTTCATTCTATCTTCTGGAAGATTCTGGAGAATATCAACAACTTCGTCGGGTTCTAATTCTTTTACAGCCTCAGCTAGCTCATCATTAGAAATATTTGAAATAAGATCTTGTTGAATCTCTTCGCCAAGATCTGAAAGAACATCTCCTTCTTCATTTATTTTTAAAAGAGAAAATAAAAGTTGTCTTTGTTTGGGAGGAGATGATTCAAGCACATGGGCTATCTCAGAAGAAGACATTTTATTAAGTAGGCGTCTTATTTCATTCGGTGATAGCTCTGAAAATTTATCTAAAATAATATTTAAATTCTCTAGAATATCTGAATTATCCATATACCAATTCTACATTAACTAAAAAAAATTTATCGATTCCTGGATGAAGGTAAATTAAGCTTTTTTCTATACTTAGTAATAGTTCTTCTAGCTAAATTAAACCCTCTCTTATTTAATTCAATTGCAATTCTATTATCACTTTTAGGATGCTTTTCCTCTTCAACTATATTTTCAATAAGCTGCATAAGTTGAAGTGGGGTTACACTTCTTGTTTTAGAGACAGATGATACTAATAACGATTTTAAAAGCATTACACCTTTCGGGGTATCTATGTATTTTGATCTTAAAATTCTAGAAATTGTTGATGGATGAAGCCCTAATTCTTCAGCTAGCTCTTTATTTGACAACGGGTTTATTTTTAATGGATTTTCACCAAAAAATGATATTTGTTTTTTACAAATTAATTCTCCGACCTTAAAAACAGTGTCATTTCTTTTTTTTACTGATGAAACAAGCCATCGTGCATCTTGAATTTTCTCAGCTAGTTGTTTATTTGGAGTTTTTTTTAATTCTTCACTTACTTTTTTAAGCAGGTCTTCATCAATATTTATTTTTGGAAAATTATCAGTTACAAAGTCTGTCAATAATTTACTGTTTTCTAATCTTATCTTTATGTCCGGTATGACAAAATTAGTTTTCTCATAGTTCAGTCCTGGGCTCAGATCACATGATTTAATTTCTTGTATTGCCTTATCAATTTCACTTTTTTTATAGCCAGATAAAATTAGCTCACTTCTAATACCCTCAAGATCATCAGATTTATTTTGAAGTAGAATTTTATCTGCAATAATCCTGATTTTTTGAGGTAATTTTTTTTTCGATATTTGAATTTTTATACATTCTTTAAAGTTTCTATAGCCAATTCCAGCTGGCTCAAGGTTGTGAATGATATCCTTTAAAACACTTTCAATTTCATGAAAATGAAATTTGAAGTTCATTAGAGATTCAAGCTCATCTATATCATCATGCAGTTGACCAGATTCGTCTAAGCTATCAATTATAATTTGGGCTATTGCTATTTTATTTGTATCAAGACCAAGATCATCAACTTGTTTAATAAGTCTCTCTCTAAGGCTTTCAGATGCAGATATTTCAAAATTAAATTCATCAGCGCTGGTCTTAAAATCGAATTCTTCAAAATCCTCTTTTTCAACAAAAGGATTTGTTTGTATTTCATTATCAATCTTTTGAATTAGTTCATATCTTGATAATTGAAGCAAATCAATTGATTTTTTCAGCAATGGTGTCAATGAGACCTTTTGTTTTTGCTTAAATTCTTTAATTAAGGATATAGCCATTTTCTAACTATACATATTACCAAGATAGACTTTTTTAACTAATTCATCCTTAATTAGTTCTTCACTTATTCCCTTCGCAATAACCTGACCATTATTTATAACAATTGCATTATCACAAATATCTAGAGCTTCTCTCACATTATGGTCAGTAATAAGAATAGCAATACCCTTATCTTTTAAATTTTTTAAAACTTTTTTTATTTCATCTATAGCAATAGGATCTATTCCAGCAAAAGGCTCATCCAAAAGTATTATCTTTGGAGAAGCGGCTAGTGTTCTCGCTATTTCCACTTTCCTACGTTGGCCACCTGATAGCTGCCTTCCTTTGTGGTTTAGAATTTCTTTAAGACTAAATTCTTCAATTGATTGATTCATAAACTTATCAATATTATTTTTGTCTTTAAAGGATATTTCTGCAAGCCCATAAAGGTTTTCATAAACAGTTAATTCTTGGAAGATTGAAGGCTCTTGAGGTAAATATTTAATACCCATATTAGACCTTTTATGCATTGGAAGATGAGAGACATCTAAATTATTAAAAATAATTTCTCCAGATTCAAGTGGTATAAGTCCAGCTATCAAATAGAATGTAGTAGTTTTTCCTGCTCCATTTGGACCCAATAAACCATTTATAGATCCTTTATTAATTTCGAAGCTAATTTCATTAACAATAATTTTATCTTTTATGGACTTAGAAACTTTTTTTAAATTTAGCATTTTAATATCAAGCTATTTGCTAGAGCTCATTTTTCCATTTTCAGGATTAAAAATAATAGAATTAGATGAGATATTAATATTGTCATAGTTCATTACCGCAGACCCAATTAATTGAACTTTGCTGTTATTAAAGAAAATTATTTTGCTAGCATTGCCATTAAATGTTTTCGAACTATCTAATGAGCTTATTGAAGAGGGCAGTCCTTCTAAAGTCATTGTTTTATCTAATTCATTGTATATAGCACTATCTGACTTAAGGACTAATTTACCTGTATCTAATATTACATTATTTGAAAATATAATTTGATTATCTTTAGGTGAAATAACTATAGATGTAGCATCAATCTCTAGATTTTCAATATATGATTCAGAATATATAACCGAGTTAAAAAATATAGCGCAGATAAAAAATAGTTTACTGTAATACAATTTATAAAATCCTAGCTTGAATTAAATCATGCATTGAAAGTACACCAATATTCTTTGTTCCATTCATTACTACTAGGGTAAAAATTTTATTTTTTTCCATAATTTCTGCAGCATCTATTGCGAGCGAAGATCCATCAATTGTTCTAAATTTTTTGGTCATAACATCTTTAATTTTCGTGGTATTAATATCTACTTTTTGATTTAAACATCTTCTTAAATCACCATCAGTAAAAATGCCAATTATTTTAGACTTGTCCTTTACTAAAGTAATTCCAAGTCCTTTTTCAGTTATTTCTATAAGGGCATTAGATAGCAAAGTATTTTTTTCCACTAATGGAATAGCATCATCTTTATGCATAATGTGCTGCACTTGAGTAATAAGTTTCTTGCCTAATTTTCCAGCAGGATGCGAGCTTGCAAAGTCATTTTTTGTAAATCCCTTAGATTCTAGAAGGGCTATAGCCAAAGCATCGCCAAATGCTAGAGCAGATGTGGTTGATGTAGTTGGCGCTAGGTCTAATGGACATGCCTCATTTTTGGTATTTAAAACAATAGGAATATCAGAAGACTTGGAAATTGTTGAGTTTTTCTTACCTGTTAAGGATGATAATTTATATGAAAGTCTTTTTAGGGACGGAATAATATTAATGATCTCATCTGTTTCACCTGAATTTGATATTAACAGAACAATATCTTTTTTTTCTATAAGTCCCATATCTCCATGAGCAGCCTCAGTGGGGTGAATAAAAATAGACCCAGTACCAGTGCTTGAAAGAGTAGCAGATATCTTTTGTCCAATATGACCTGACTTTCCAACACCCATAATTATAAACTTACCATCACTAAGACGAATCTCATCACACAAATGTTCAAAATTATTATCAAGCTGTGAAGATAAGCTTTTAATAGCATCGGATTCGATCTTGAAAGTTCTTTTGGCTGAGGCTATGTAGTTAAATTTTTTCATATATTTTCGATCATTTGCTCAATTTTTATTTGTATCTAACTGGTATAATAGACCAATGTTAAAAGCACGTAAAAATTTTTTATCTTTATTATTATTTTCTTTGTTATCAAGTAACCTTCAATCCCAAGAAGATCCATATGTATTTATTGATGAAAATGCTCAAAAAATGGTGGTTGTCCTTATAGAAAATAAAAATCTATTTTTACAAGATAGACTAGCATATGAAAATAAAATAAAAGAGATTTTTGAACCAATGATAGATTTCAGAAGGGTTGCTGCTGGAGTGATGGGCAGAAAGCATTATATTAATGCATCGCCGGAACAACGAATTGAATTTGTAGAAATATTTCGTGATTCCCTTCTTGATACATACGCAGAAACACTTGCACAATGGGAAAATCAAAATATAGAAACTATTTTTCCTAATATAAAAGATTTTTCTGATAAAAAAAGTATAGAAGTGAAACAAATACTGAATACAGGCAGCAGTAAATATCCAATATCATATAAATTAAGAAAGAATAAAGATGGCTCATGGATGATTATTAATATTATTGTGAATGGGGTCAATCTAGGACTAACATTTAAAAATCAGTTCCAAGCATTGGCATTAAAAAATAAAGACAGTATTGAAAAAACAATTGAAGACTGGGTTTCAGATGCTGGGGATGCAGGAATAAGTGGATAAAAATTTAATTCAAGATATCATTCTTAAGCAAATACCCGATGCTCAATGCTCATTTATTGGTGAGACTTGTAATTTAAAGTTAGTTGTTATTTCACCAGTTTTTAAAAACCTTTCTCTTATAGAGCAACATAAATTAGTTTTAAACCCATTAAAAGAAAAGTTTGAGTCTGGATCTCTCCATGCGTTAAGTTTGGAAACAAGAATAGGTTAAACATGGAAAAACTTTTAATTAAAGGTGGAAATTCACTGAATGGAACAATTAAATGCGCAGGCGCTAAGAACGCTGCCTTGCCAATGATATCTGCAACAATTCTATCCTCAGAAAATGTGATTCTTAAAAATCTACCTTATCTTCAAGATATTACTACTATGTTTGAATTATTAGGATCAATGGGTGCAGAAATTGTTCTTAATGAGAATATGGATTTTAATATTTCATCTAATAATCTTCAGGATACTGAAGCAAGATATGAGCTAGTTAAGACTATGAGAGCATCAATATTGGTTTTAGGACCACTTGTTGCAAAATATGGCAAAGCTAGAATTGCTTTACCTGGTGGATGTGCAATTGGGTCAAGACCAGTCAATTTTCATCTTGATGCACTGGAGCAGCTTGGAGCAAAGATTGTTTTAAGAAATGGTTATATTGAAGCAACTGCAGATGAGCTTATAGGTACAAAAATTAAATTTGATGGCATTACTGTTACAGGTACTGAAAATATAATGATGGCTGCAACCTTAGCCAAGGGGACCACACATCTGACAAATGTAGCAAAAGAGCCTGAAATTTTAGATTTAGCTAATTTACTTAATGCTATGGGAGCAGATGTCCAAGGAGCTGGAACAGATGAAATCATAATAAATGGTGTTGCAAATCTTAAAGGGACATCTTTTAGTATTCCTGCTGATAGAATTGAGGCTGGAACATATTTAGTAGCAGCTGCTGTTACTCACGGTAACGTTCTTGTAGATGGTATTAATCCGGAAAGACTAACAAAGGTTATTCAAAAGCTTGAAGAGTGTGGAGCAACTATATCAACAACTGATAGTTCGATTGCATTATCAATGGAAAACAAAGAATTAAAACCAGTTGATATAACTACTGCTCCATTTCCTGAATTCCCTACAGATATGCAAGCTCAATTCTCAGTGATGAATGCCATTGCCAATGGCACATCAAATATTTATGAAACTGTTTTTGAGAATAGATTTATGCATATCCAAGAATTAAATAGGATGGGTTGTGATATTGAAATCAATGGCAATCAAGCAATAATTAAAGGCGTTAAAAGTTTGTATGGTGCTGAAGTAATGGCAACGGATTTGAGAGCATCAGCTAGCTTGATTTTGGCAGGTCTTTGTGCTTCTGGACAAACTACAGTTAGTAGAATCTATCATATTGATAGAGGATATGAGCGAATAGAAGAGAAGCTTAATTATTTAGGTGCTGAAATACTAAGACTCCCTAGTTAAATTTTTCAATTTCATCAGACGAAATTGAAACAAGTCTAACCTGACCATTAGAGCTAAGAATTTTTAGCTTGATAATTTCATTAAATGTAAGAGATTTTAAAGATTCAGTTAGATTCTTCCATGAACTAGAAGCTTCATTAATCTCAATTATAATATCAGTTGCTCTAACCCCGCTTTCATAAAGCGGACCGAATTTATCTATCTCAATTATTCTTAGACCATTTAGTAACTGATTGTTTAAATTTATCCTCACATCCCCAACTCTAAAATTCCCAATCCATGCAGACCTCACTTTTCCATATTGGATTATTTCAGATGTTATCTCAGCAATGTTATTAGACGGTATAGCGAAACCTAGCCCTTGATATGCCCCGGTTTTTGAAAAAATTTTAGTATTAATACCTATCAGATTACCTTCTTCATTTATTAATGCTCCACCAGAATTACCAGGGTTAATTGCTGCATCGGTTTGTATAAGCTCTAAGTATGGATTTCCATACTCTCTTCCTGTTGCACTTATGATTCCGCTTGATACTGAAATTCCTATTCCGTATGGATTGCCGATAGCAAGAACTTTATCGCCAGTTTTAATATGAGAGCTATCTGCTATATTAATAGGGCTAAGAGAATCTTCAGATGATATTTTCAAAACTGCAATATCAGAATTAATATCAAAGCCAATAATCTTAGCTATATTCTCTTTTCCATTTGCAAGCCTAACTTTTATAACCCTTCCTTTAGAGACAACATGGAAATTTGTAACTATATATCCATCATTAGAAAATATAACACCTGAACCAATAGAGATAGGTGCAGGGGAATACAAATTATTGTTGTAAGAAGCAACTATGACTACTGAAGAAATAGATTTTTCAGTAGCTTTAACAAATTTATTGTTATCATGAGATATATAAATCGATGTAACTATAGATGCTAATCCAATTAAGACCAAATAACGTATCTTTATCCCTTTTAAATAATTCATAATAATATGATCCAAAATATCATTGATGATCTAAAAATCCAAGACATTCAACCCGATACGGACCAACTCAACCTTATTGAAAGTTTAGTTAAAAGCCAAAAAGCTGAGAATGGTATTTTTAATAATCTCTTAAAGAGTAATAAAATAAGAGGTGCATATGTATGGGGTGATGTTGGAAGAGGCAAAACTGCAATTCTACGATCATTCATGAAGCAATCTATAAAAAAATCATACTCTTATCACTACATTGATCTTATGAATGATATTCATAAAAAACTGAAAGATCTCTCAAGCATTAAAAATCCCATAGATACTATTGCAAAAAACTATTACAGCAACTATGAGATAATTTTTATTGATGAATTTCAAGTTGAGGATGTTGCAGATGCCATGATAATTGGAAATTTATTAAATCAACTAACCAAGAAAGGGGTTCAGCTTTATATTACATCAAATGCTCATCCAGATGATTTATACAAGGATGGACTTCAGCGTCAAAAGTTTATTAAATCCATGGAATCTCTAAAAAATAACTTAATCATCTATGAGCTTAAAGGACTGATTGATTATCGAATGCGTAATATTCATCAATTCAATAAAGATCAATCAAAAGCTATGTCTCCAATGACTGATAAAAGTATAGAAATTTTTTTAAAAGCTAATTTTAGCGATGAAGCAATTCATTATGATAGTTTTTTAATTAACTCTCGAGAATTTAAATGTAAAGCTTACTCAAAAAATTTTTTATGGATCTCATACGCAAATTTTTTTGGACAGCCAACCGGTTCAAAAGATTTTATTGAAATTTGTAATAATTTTGAGTGGGTGTTTATAAATGACTTTAATGAATATGATGACGATCATGCAGATATTATTAGGAGATTTATTTCTTTTATTGATATAGCTTACAGAGAAAATATTAAAGTTAAGTTTTTTATTCAATCAGAATCTATTAATAGATTATATAAAGGATCAAAATTATCTCTTCTATGGAATAGATGCGCTAGCAGACTCAAAGAAATGCAAACTATTGAATATTTAGAATCTGCTAAAAAATAAAAAATAATGCTTATAAATATTGCTAATTTATCTTCAAAACATTAATATTCGCATCTTACAAAAATATGACTATGAAAACATTCGCACTAAAAAAAGAAAATGTAGACAGACAATGGTTTGTTATTGATGCATCTGACAAAATTCTAGGAAGAGTTGCTACGAAAATAGCTGATAGAATCAGGGGTAAAGATAAGCCAACTTTTACACCTCATACAGATGGCGGAGATTATGTTGTTGTAATTAATGCTGAAAAAATTAAGGTCACTGGTGAAAAATTTAATGATAAGAAATACTACACCCATTCTCTATATCCAGGCGGCTTAAAAACTAAAACCTTTAGAGAAATGAATGAAAAGCATCCTGAAAGAATTATAGAGGAAGCTGTTAAAGGTATGCTTCCAAAAAATAAGCTAGGAAAATCAATGATTAAAAAACTTAAAGTATTTAGTGGTCCTGATCATGACCATGAATCACAACAACCAATAGAGTGGAATCCAAAAATATGACATCAGAAATTCATTACGCAACTGGAAGAAGAAAGACATCTTCTGCCAGAATTTATCTATCATCTGGAAAGGGTAATATAACTGTTAATGATAAAAAATTAGATGTTTACTTTGGAAGGAAAGTAGCTCAAATGCTAGTCATGCAACCTATCGAAATGACAGAACTTGAGGGTAAACTTGATATTAATATTAAAGTCAAGGGTGGCGGTAGCTTTGGTCAAGCTGGTGCAATTAGACATGGAATTTCAAGAGCTCTAATAGCATTTGATGAGGAATTAAGACCTCAGCTTAAGAAGGCTGGTTTATTAACTCGAGACCCTAGAAAAGTCGAAAGAAAGAAACCTGGCTTAGTAAAAGCTAGAAAAAGTAAACAGTTCTCAAAACGTTAATTCTTTCAAATTTCTATATAAGAATTAGTGGTATAATCTGCCTGTTTTTTAGTACACAATAAACAAGAAAAAAGGATTAATGCAAGAAAAAGACAATACAAGAAGGAAAGTGCTTATTGGCTTAACAAGCGCAGTAGGGCTATCTGGAGTTCCTTTTGCAGCAACACCATTTATAGCAGCCTGGAATCCAAGTGCTAGAGCAAAAGCAGCGGGAGCATCTGTAAAGATTGATGTTTCAAAAATGCAATACGGACAACAGATTCAAGTCGCATGGAGAAAGCAACCGGTATTCATCATTAGACAAACAAAAGAAAGTCTTGCTGGTCTTCAAGAAACCTTACCAAAGCTTTCTGATCCTAATTCAGAAGCTATAGATGAGCCATATAGAGGTTTAAATAACACAAGATCTAAAAGTAGTGAATATACTGTCATTGCTGGTGTTTGTACTCATCTTGGATGTTCACCAAAATATCATCCCGAAGTAGAACCCAAGCCATGGGATGCAACATGGTCTGGAGGTTTCTTTTGTCCCTGTCACGGTTCAATGTTTGACATGGTTGGAAGAGTTTTTAAAGGAGTTCCAGCTCCAACAAATCTTCCTGTTCCTCCTCATTATTTTGATGGCAACATTTTAACAATAGGCGAAGATGGAGGAATGGCTTAAATGAATAGTATGTTCGGAAAAATGTTTGGGTGGTTTAATAGTAGGCTTCCAATAGTAAATACTTTTGAGAGACATCTTTCAAAACATCCCGTTCCATCTAAAGTTAATTTTTGGTATCTATTCGGAGCATTGGCATCAGTAGTTCTTATTATTCAAATTGTTTCGGGTATTTGGCTAATAATGCCATACTCAAATACTGAAGAGCAGGCATTCTCGTCAATAGAATACATTATGCGAGATGTTGATTATGGGTGGGTTATTAGATATATGCATACAACTGGTGCTTCAATGTTTTTTGCAGTTGTTTATTTGCATATGTTTAGAGGACTGTTATATGGCTCCTATCAAAAACCAAAAGAGTTGGTCTGGGTTTTTGGATGTGCTATTTATCTAGCTATGATGGCAGAAGGGTTTTTAGGCTACGTTTTGCCATATGGGCAGATGTCTTACTGGGGTGCTCAGGTAATTATTTCTTTATTTGGTGCAATTCCCTATATTGGAGAGTCACTTGAACTATGGGTACGAGGAGACTATTACATATCTGGAATAACAGTATCAAGGTTTTTTGCACTTCATGTTGTTGCATTACCTTTAGTCTTAATTGCTCTTGTATTTCTTCATCTTGTTGCCTTGCATGAGGTTGGTGCTGGAAATCCTGAGGGAGTAGACATAGAAGCGCATCTAGATGAAGATGGAGTTCCGCTTGATAGTGTTCCATTTTTTCCTTACAAAGTCCTTAATGCTCTTGTAGGTATTGGCGTATTTATGACGGTTTTTGCAATTATAATGTTCTTTTTTCCAGAAGGCGGAGGCTATTTTATCGAAATGGCTAATTTCGAAGAAGCTAATCCATTAGTCACACCAGAACATATAGCACCCGTTTGGTACTATTCTCCATATTATGCAATGCTCAGAGCTGTTCCTGATAAGTTAGGTGGCTTGATTGTAATGGGTTCAGCAGTAGCTATTTTATTTGTTGTACCTTGGCTTGATAATAGTAAAGCGGCATCAATTAGATACAAAGGAGTTTATTCAAAAGTAGCTATAGCTTTATTCGGTATAAGTTTTTTAACACTTGGTTACCTTGGCACTGTAGGTGTTACTGAAGTCAGAAAGACAATGAGTGTTATATGTACTGTTATTTATTTCGCTTTTTTCATTCTAATGCCAGTTTATACAAAGTATGAAATAACCAAGAAAGTTCCAGAACGACTATGAATCAAAAAAATATAATGAACATAAAAATAATTAAGTTTTTTACATTTTTCTCATTAGTATTTTCTATAAATTATCTATATTCTGCAGAAGGCGGGCCATGTAAAGATTATGGTGAATGCGATAAATTTAAATATTCTCTTAATGATATGGAATCATTGCAAAGAGGAGCATCAACGTTTCTAAATTATTGTTATGGGTGTCACTCTCTTCAATATTCAAGGTGGGGTAGAGTAGCAAAAGATCTCCAAATTCCTGAAGATATCTTTTTTGATAATCTAATATTTGATAAAAGTATTAAAGCTGGAGATCTTATGACTGGAGCTATGGTTGATGAAGAATCAGCTCAGTGGTTTGGTGTTGCACCGCCTGATCTAACCTTAGTGAGCAGGGTTAGAGGAGATGACTGGTTATATTCTTATCTAAGAACTTATTACGAAGATTCATCAAAACAATATGGGGTAAATAATCTAGTTTATCCAGGTACAGCAATGCCAAATGTTCTTGCAGCTCTTCAAGGAAATCAGAAACTTATATGTAAAAATATTCCCATACTAGCTAGCAATGGTGGTGAAAAGCGGGATGATTTAGGTAATACTCTTACAAAAGAGAAATGTGGATTTCTGGAAGTTGAAAAAGGTACAGGCACTCTAACTAAAGATGAATTTAATAATGTTATTTACGATTTAACAAATTTTCTTGTTTATGTAGGTGAACCGGCAAAAGCAACAAGGGAAAGAATTGGCTGGTATGTTATTTTTTATTTTTTAATATTCACAGCATTATCAGCTCTTTTATATAGGGAATATCACAAAGACTATCATTAAAAAAATAGGGAAAAATTATGATTTTATATTCAGATAGAGACGATCATTACAGTCAAAGAGTGAGAATAGTTCTTGCAGAAAAGGATATTACTGCTGAGATCAAAGAATCTAAGCCTGAAGAAACACCTGAAGATATTTTGTCAATAAGCCCTTATCATAAATTACCGATATTGGTTGACAGAGACTTAGCAATCCACGATCCATCTGTAATGATGGAATACTTAGATGAAAGATTTCCTCATCCACCACTACTTCCTGTTTATCCAGTTGCAAGAGCAAACAGCAGAACTTTAATGTTAAGAATTGACAGAGAGTGGTGTCCTATAGTTGATACTTTGATAGCTGGTGAACTTCCAGAAAAAGAATTAATTAAACTTAGAGAAGAATTACTTCATGAAATCTCATCAATAGCTCCAACCTTTAAAGAGTTTAAATATTTTATGAGTGATGAATTTACCCTTGTTGATTGCTGTTTTGCACCAATTCTTTGGAGGCTGCCTTCAATAGGAATAAGGCTTCCAGTTAATAGGCATCTTAAACCACTGATAGACTATCAAAAAGAAATATTTAAGAGACCTGGTTTTTTAGACAGCCTGTCTTCTTTAGAAAGAGATCTTAAAGAAGAGTAGATATATTTTCTTGATCTACTCTCCAAAATACTAGCTCTCTTTGAATGCATTCATTTCTCTTATAATTTATAGCGCCTGAATTAAGCAATACATAAGCGTCTGAAATATTGGCTGACTTCAATTTTTCTACTAATAATAAGTCATCAATTAAGCCTCTTTTAATTTCATTATGAAATGATTCTATTGTTGGATTGTTGATAATTTTTTTAAAAAAATATTTCGGAGAAGGTAAGAGTAAATCATTAAAATCTCCTAGCTGCTTAGTATTAATTGCACCTAATAAAATTTCACTGGAAGAATAAAAATCATTATTTATCAAATAACTCCTAAATATTGGAACAATAGATTTACCAGAAGAATAATCCATTAAAAAGTATACTTTTTTAAAATCCTTTCTTTCTCTTGGGGTATGTTCTATTTGAATATTTTGATCTAAATTTTGAATTTTATTTTTCCTTGCAAGGCTCTTATCAATACCTAAAATATCTTGAGAATGTTTTTCATGATTTAAATCATTAATTAAAGAAAACTTAGCATCAGGAAATGCTTGTTTTAAGTTATTGGCATAATCTTCAAATGATTTTGTATAAACAACTAAAACATCTACAGAATCGGAGGATTTAAATATAGAATTTTCGATCATGTTTGCCTGATCTCGAATATAACTATTACAAAAATATAGTAAATTTGAATCAAGAAGATTGTTATCTATTTCATCGCCATCCGGATTATTAAAACCTATATTAAATTTGACATCATTTTTTAGAATAGATTCAACAATATATTCTTTGTTTTGCTTGCTTGTTTTATAACTCTTATCTATGAGCTGTATATCCGAAATTTTTTTATTATTGAAAATTGCCTGCTGAGTTTGAGAAATAAATTTTTTTTTAATATAACCACTATTTATATACTCATTAATTTTTCTATAAAATTCAGGATCATTTTTTTTATATTGAAATAATTCTTCAAGATGTAATAAAATTTCACTTCTAAGCTCATTTGAAATATTTTCATTATCATTGACCATTGCATGAATGTAAGAAGGCTCATGGATATCAATATTATTTGTTTTACTTGAAGTTGGAATAGATGTACATCCTGATAGAGCAAGAATTAAGGTAAGTAAAATAAATGTTAAGCTAGGTCTCGTCACTTTTATAATTATTATTATGTTAAATCTTTTATCAACACCAATCGGTAACCTTAATGATATATCACTTAGAGCTATAGATGCTCTTAAAGATGCAGATTATATTTATGCAGAGGATACAAGAGTTACTAATAAGCTTTTAAATTTCTTAAAAATTGAAAAGAAATGCAGAACCTTACATGAGCATAATGAAGAGCTTGTTAGCCAAGAAATTATAAAGTTATTAAATAAAAATAATAAAATTATATTAGTCTCAGATGCTGGAACGCCTTCAATATCAGATCCTGGATATTATTTAGTCCAACAGTGCATTGAACAAAATATTTCTTTCTCGCTTATACCAGGCCCATCATCTGTAATAAGCGCATTAGTGATGTCTGGGTTATCTACATCTAGTTTTTCTTTTCTTGGTTTTGTGCCAAGAAAAAAGAGTCAAAAAAAAGATTTTTTTAATTTATTAAGACATGAAAGAAATACAGTAATCCTATTTGAATCTGCAAAAAGAATTGAAGATACATTGCAAGTAATTCGAGATGAGTATTCTTCAAAAAATAAGATTGCTTTATGCAGAGAAATGACAAAACTTCATGAAACTATAGAGAGAGGGTCTATAGAAAATGTATTGCAAAGATTAAAAGATGGAAGAGTTGTTCTTAAGGGAGAGTTTGTGATTGTTATTGAAAGCTCCTCACTTGATAAACCAAATTTTATAATTGATAAAAAAATTAAAGAATCTTTCTTAAAATTTTTACCAGCGAAAGATGCAGCTAAACTTATTTCACTTTTAACTAAAGAAAATAAAAGAGACATTTACAAGCAACTATTAGATTAACAATTTATAATGTAATTGAGTTGGTCGGGTGATCGCTAGTTTACTAGAGGAAAGTCCGGACTTCATAGAGCAGGACGCCAGGTAACGCCTGGGAGGCGTGAGTCTACGGAAAGTGCAACAGAAAGTATACCGCCAATTTTAATTGGTAAGGGTGAAATGGTAGGGTAAGAGCCTACCGCTTAGTTGGAGACAAGTAAGGCATTGTAAACCCCAGTCCGAAGCAAGACCAAATAGAAATCCTTTTAAGTTGCTCGCTTAGGATTTGGGTAGGTTGCATGAGTATTATGGCAACATAATACCTAGATAGATGATCATCATTTACAGAATCCGGCTTATAGACCAACTCATAATATACATACTTTATGTTAACAGTGCTAAAAAGTGTGTAAATGTGTTGCAAAGTGTGTAAAAAATCTATATATTTTGACAATGTATGGTTTAAATACAGTTTCATTGGACTCTAAAGGTAGATTAGCTATTCCAGCTAAATATCGTTCAAATTTAGTTGAAAATAATGAAACAAAAATTGTAGTAACAAAAGACCCACAATATCCGTCTCTAAAAATTTATCCCGAATCAGAATGGAATAAAATTTCATCAAAACTTCAGTCACTGCAGGGTTTAGATCCTATAGTTAGAAGTCTTCAATGGACTATTCTAGGAAATGCGCATGTAATTGATATAGATCTTGCAGGAAGAATGCTGGCATTAATTCCACTAGAATTACGAAAATATGCTGATATAGCAGATCAAAAACAGATTTGTATTATTGGGATGGGCGATAAATTTGAGGTATGGAATATTAATAATTGGGATAAGAGACAAATGGGCGGCCCTTTGTCTACAGAAATTTTAGATGTAGTACTTCCAGAGAGTATTAAATCAATGTCATTTTAACAGGGGATATGTGATGAATTTTGAAGTAATTGGTCAAGCAGTTGAAAATGCAAAAATAAAAGTTGTAGGGGTTGGTGGAGCAGGAGGAAATGCAGTCATTCATATGATTAATCATAATATTGAGGGCGTCGATTTTATTTGTGCTAATACAGATACACAAGCGCTATCAGAGGCAAATGGCGCCATTACATTAAAACTTGGTAATGGTCTTACAAAAGGTCTCGGCGCTGGCGCAAATCCTGATGTGGGTAGAAAAGCAGCAGAAAGTGATAGAGCTGCAATTGAAGAGCTTCTTGTCGGCGCAGATATGATATTTATAACAGCTGGAATGGGTGGTGGTACCGGGACAGGTGCAGCTCCAGTAGTAGCATCAATTGCTAAAGATATGGGTGCATTAACTGTAGCAGTAGTAACTAAGCCATTTAAATTTGAAGGAAAAAAGAGGATGTCAGCAGCTGAGAAAGGACTAGCTGCATTAGTTGAAGAAGTTGATAGTCTTGTAACAATTCCTAATCAGAAACTTTATGAAATTCTTGGTGAAGATACAGCAATGCAAGATGCTTTTGCAAAAGCAGATGATGTATTAAAGGGTGCTGTTCAAGGTATATCAGATATTATTATGAAAAAAGGTCATATCAATGTTGACTTTGCAGATGTAAAAACAGTTATGTCAGAAAAAGGCATTGCTATGATGGGAACTGGCAGAGCAAGCGGCAAAAATAGAGCAGAAGCAGCAGCTACCCAAGCAGTCAAAAGCGAGCTTCTAGAAGACATCAACCTTAAAAATGCAAGAGGTGTTTTAGTTAATATAACAGCCGCAAAACCTACACTAGGCGACCAAACAGAAGTAGCTGATATTGTTGAAGAAATAGTTCATGAAGATGCAAATATTATTTATGGTCTGGTTTATGATGAAACTGTAGATGATGATTTGCTTGTAACAATAGTAGCAACAGGTGTTGATCAAAGAGCGCCAACTTTAGTTATTGATAACCAACCATCTATTCAGCTAAATCCAGTAGGATTAAGAAAGGATGATATTGATCAGAAAGGGGGCACATCGTCTGCAGCGGAAATTGATTTCCTTGATGTGCCAACTTTTATGAGAAAACAAGTAGATTGATATGCTTCACTTTCCAGTATTACTGGAAGAGTCTTTAGATTTTCTCATCCAAAAAAAAGATGGCAAATATGTAGACTGTACATATGGAAGAGGTGGACATACTCAAGCCATATTAAGCAAGATAGATATCAATGCGCATCTTACCTCATTTGATAAAGACTTAGAGGCTTTTAATCATGCATCACTCATTACAAATAAGAACTTTAATGCGGTTCACAATTCATTTAATAAATTAGAAGATACTTTTCCTAAGGAAAGTATCGATGGAATTCTTTATGATTTAGGAACCTGTTCTACTCATTTTGATGAAGGTGATAGGGGATTTAGCTTCCTTCATGATGGCCCTTTAGATATGAGGTTTAATACCACAAAAGGTGAGCCTTTATCTTTATGGATTAAGAAAGCATCTCAAAAAGAAATAATGGATGTCTTATATGAATATGGGGATGAAAAGCATGCAAAAATTATTTCAAGAAATATCCTAGATCATAGATCAAAAAATGAAATAAAATCTACCATACAATTAGCAAATATTATTGAAGACATATATCCAGAAAAAAGAAAAAAAATACATCCTGCTACTAAGTCTTTTCAAGCATTTAGAATACATATCAATAATGAATTAGATGAACTAAAACAATCTTTAGATCAAGCAAGCAACATTCTTGTAAAGAACGGTATTATTGTTGTAATTTCCTTTCATTCGCTAGAGGACAATATAGTAAAAGAATTTTTTAAACCAAGTATCAGAAATTTTCCTAAAGACATTCCATTAAATACTATTGAAGAAAAAGATTTTGAGTGCATAGCGAAAAAAATTAGACCCACAGATAATGAGATCGCTTTAAATAAGCGCTCAAGAAGTGCAATTATGAGAGTTTTTAAAAAAATATAGTGACTAAATCAAATAATATCATTTTATTACTATTATTATTCTTCTTATGCTTTTTATCTTTGGAGCAGATAAAGCTATCTTTTGAAATAAGTAGATTGCACTCAAACCAAGAAAATTTAAGAAAAGAATATGAAAACTTTAAAGATACAAATCTTAAGTTAATTACTCAATTCAATACTAACAATTCGCCAGCAAGTATTGAAAAAATTGCTAAAGAAGAGCTCGGTATGATTAAGAAGAGAGCAAAAAAAATAAATATTACAAATACGAATGAAGAAAATTAGCATTATCAATTGGCGATTTATCTTAGTATGTATCTTTTTTAGCTTATCTATTGCTGCAATCGCTTACAAAATTATATCCCTGCAAATAGATGATAGTATCTTTTTAAAAAATGAAGGCAAAAAAAAATATATTAAATATAGAAATATCAACCCAGTAAGAGGAACTATTTATGATAGGAATAATTTTCCATTAGCTGTTTCTATAATTAATTATGATCTTTATGCACTTAAAGACCTAGATAAAGCAAAATTTATTTTAATAAAAGATCTTATTTCTTTGGACAGTAATCTAAAGATTGATGAATCATTCCCAAAAAAAACTCTAATTAAAAAAGGACTATCAAGAAATGAACAATTAATTATTGAAGAGCTTAAAAATAATAAACTTGAAGTAGAAATCAGACATAGCAGACATTACCCCTTAGGAGATCAAATAGCACCTCTTATCGGGTTTTATGGAAAAGACAGGGCTCAAGAAGGGCTTGAAAAAAGTTATGACTCAGTGCTTTCTGGAAAGAATGGTAAAGAAAAATTCCATAAAAATGCTAAACAAAAAATTATCTCTAAACCGATAGAAGTTGATAAAGCAATTCAAGGGATAGATATAGTTCTAACTATTGATTCAACAATTCAATTTTATGCTTACAAGTATCTTGTAGAGGCAATTAAAGAAAATAAAGCAAAGGCAGGAAGTGCTATTGTCCTTGATAACTTTAGCGGAGAAGTGCTTGCTATTGCTAGTTATCCCTCATACAACCCAAATGATCCAGGTAGAGTTATTCAGAAGAATAGGGCTCTTATAGATGCATATGAGTTGGGTTCAGTGCTTAAACCAGTCCTACTCTCATCTGCAATAAATAATAATATTTTTGATCCTGACCAGCCTATAGAGATTCCAAGAAGGCTTAAATTAAATGATAAGATAATTAGTGATTATAAAAGTTATGAAAAACTTAGTCCTAAAGAGATCATTGCTTTTTCAAGTCAAGTCGGGGCATCAAAAATTGCTCTTATGCTTGGGTATGATGAATTAAAAACTGCTTACTATGACTTTGGATTTAGTAAGCCGATCTCAATAAACTTTCCATCCGCTGCATTTGGGATAATGAACATTAAAGAAAAAATATCTGATAAAGAATTAGCAAGTTTAGGTTATGGATATGGTTTAACAATTAGCCCATTTCAAATCGCTTCTGCATATTCAGTATTTGCAAATAAAGGAATTTATAAAGATTTTAAATTACTAAAAAATGATGAAGTAACAAAAAGTAGAATTATTTCCGCGGATTCTGCTAAACATACCTTAGAAGCTCTAAAGAATGTTGTTAGCATAGGAACAGGAAAAATGGCAGATATTAGAGGATATACTGAGGGTGGCAAAACCGGAACAGTTCATAAAACATCTTATGGCAAAGGATATGCTGATGATTCTTATAGAGCCTCATTTGTTGGAATAGCACCTCTTTCTAATAAGTCATTAACAATTTTTGTTTCAATTGAAGAGCCTGGTTTAAATGCATATTCGGGAGGAATGGTTGCAGCGCCATTATTTAAAAAAATAGCTGATAGCTCTCTTAACTATCTTGGGTATATTGAAGATGAGTAACTTAGAAAATATATTGGGAATTAATTTTCCAAAAGAAATAAATATCAATGGAGTGACTAATTGCTCCCATAAGGTTAAGGATGGATTTATTTTTTTTGCCCTTGATGGGATAAATACCCACGGCAGTAAATACATTTCACATGCAATTGACTTAGGCGCATCATTAGTTATTCACAATGATTCAAGCTACCTATCTAATAAAAAAAATATTATTTTTGTAGATGATTTATGTAATTTTGATGCTCTGACAAATAAAAATAAAGTTTTCATATTCTTGGAAGAGTTTTATAAACTTCATGATATGCAGAGTAAAAATAATTACTTTGCATTTACAGGAACAAATGGGAAAACTTCTACTGCTTATTTAACCCATCAGATGCTAGTAAAAAGCGGCTATGATTCGCTATATATTGGAACTTTAGGAACAAAATATAATAATGAAGTTTTAAATAAAAGCATTTCATCGAAAACAACACCAGATATTTTTGAGTTTTTTGAAATTTTTAGCTTTTATAACTTTCATGATTCTGTATCAGTTTGTATAGAAATTTCTTCACATGCATTATCTCAAAAAAGATTGAAAGCCATTTCTTTATATAACTCTGCAGCTCTTCTTAACATTGGAACAGATCATCTTGATTACCATAGTAATTTAAAAGAATATACCGATATAAAATTTCAAATATTTAATCCATCTAGTCCATTGATGCTCATAAACGATAATCTCATCGCATATAAGGATAATTATGATTACATTAGGGCAGCAAAGTATCCTTTAACAACAATAAGTAAGGAAAATAAATCAGCTGATATTTATTATGAGATATTTTCTAGCGAAACAGATAAATCATTGTTTAGCATCACAATAAATAATCCTCCGATCGGATATTTTCCCTCATCATGTTATACATATAAATTTTCATGTGAATTATTCCCCGAATTTAATATTGAAAATTTAGTATTTGGAATATGCTCAATAGGCTTCTCTGATTTCTCGCATATGCATACTAATGAACTTGATTACTTAGACCTACCTAAAGGAAGAACCGAATTAATTAAAAATATATCTGCTAATGTAATAATAGATTTTGCTCACAATGCTGAAGGCTTGGAATTATTTCTCTCATCAATAAAAAATTATTTTGCAAAGATTGTTGTTGTTTTTGGATGTGGTGGTGATAGAGATAAATTAAAAAGACCAAAAATGATGAAAGCTGCTATAAATAATGCCAGTGAAGTTATTTTTACTTCTGATAATTCAAGAAGTGAGAATTTTAATTCAATATTTTATGATGCTATGGAAGGAAATGATCAGGAGAGAGTTATCCCTATAGAGGATAGAAGAGAGGCAATCATTCATGGAAGCAGCCTTCTTATAGAGAAAGATGATTGTTTGGTTATTCTTGGGAAAGGGCATGAAGAGACACAAGAGATATCTGGCAAAACAATTTTTTTTAGTGATCATGAGGTAGTGAATGAAATTTATAAATAACTCAAATGATCTCTCGAAATTTCTGTGTGTAGAGATTAAAAAAAATGTACCTATTAAAAGTATTTCTACAGATACACGAACTTTAAGAAAAGGCTCTTTATTTATAGCTATTAAAGGCAATAACTTTGATGGAAATGATCATATCTTTACAGCAATAAAGAAGGGAGCATCAATTGTAATAACAGATAGAAGAAAATTTAAGGATTCAAAAGACAAAAGTATTGTATATGTACCAAATTCAATAAGAGCATTAAAAAAAATATCAAAAAATATAATCAATAGTTATAAAGGTGAAGTAGTTGGGATAACTGGAAGTAATGGAAAAACTTCAACTACCAGCTTTATCTCTCAGTGTATTAAAGGAAGCTCAAGCACCATTAAAAATTTTAATAATGAAATAGGAATGCCTTTAAGCATAATAAATGCAAAAAGGAGTTCTACAAGCTTAGTAATGGAGATGGGTGCATCAAACTTTGGTGACATACATTATCTAAGCTCCTTTCTAAAACCGCATGTTGGTGTTATTACAAATATTGGTAAATCTCATCTTGAAAATCTCAAAAATATAAGTGGAGTTTTTAAGGTTAAATCAGAGATTGTTCATAATATTAAAAAGAATGGATGCTTGGTAATACCTTCTGAAAATAAAAAACATCTAAGGCAGTGGAAAGGTATGCGGGATGATATCTCTATTGTGACTTTTGGCTTGAATAAAAATGCAGATTTTTATGCATCAGATATAAAATATAATATAAAAAATACCTCTTTTACAATTTTATCTTCAGTATTTGGGATAGAGCAAAAAATTAACTCTAGTCTTGCTGGAGAGCATAACGTTAAAAATATATTAGCTACCTATGCGGTATTATTTTTTTTAAAAATGCCAGAACAAACTATTTTAAAAAATATTAGTAATATCAAGCTAACTGGTAGACAAGATCAAATTAGTTGGATTAATAATTCAGTATTAATTGATGATTCGTATAATGCGAATCCAGATTCGGTAATGAAATCAATAGACCTTTTAGCAAATTCAAAAAAAAGAAAAATATTAATTTTAGGAGATATGCTGGAATTAGGTAGAATGAGAAAATATATGCATAAAAATATTGGGAGTTATGCATTGCAAAAGAAAATAGATATTTTGATTGGTTTTGGTAATTTAACAAAATATGCTGTAGAAGAATTTGGAAAAAGCGGGGTATATTTTAGTAACGAAAATGAACTAAAAATATTCTTAAAAAAGAACATATCATCAAAAGATACTGTACTTTTAAAGGGCTCTAGAGGTATGCAAATGGAGAAATTTATAAATGTTTGAATATTTAGGAACTGTATTGGTTGATTATGATCCTGGGTTTGATGTTCTAAGGTACCTCACTGTTAGAACACTAGGCGGTGCAGTAACAGCACTTATGATTTCTATATTAATGGGCCCATTTATTATCAAACTTTTAAAGTCTATGCAGTTTGAGCAACATGTTCGAACTCAGGGACCAGAATCTCATTATAAAAAAACTGGTACCCCAACCATGGGAGGTCTCCTTATTTTGTCATCATTGGTTATCTCAACTTTATTATGGGCTGATTTAAGTAATAGATATATATGGGTAGTTTTATTTGTAACAATTTCTTTTGCAATGATTGGGTTTATGGATGACCTTATAAAAATAAAGAAAAAAAGCTCTGATGGTCTATCCTCTAAGCAAAAAATTCTTTTACAAATGGCTTGTTCATTTATATCGGTAGCATATTTATTTTATTCAGCAGAAACTGTTCCAGAAACATCCTTTATCGTTCCATTTTTTAAAGATTTATTGATTCCAATGAGCCCATTTATATTTATTTTTACTGGAATGTTTGTTCTCGTGGGGTCTTCAAATGCTGTCAATCTTACAGACGGTTTAGACGGTTTAGCTATTTTACCTTCAGTACTTATTGCAGGAGCCCTTGGGTTAATTGCATACAGTATGGGAAATCAAATAATAGCAGATTATCTATACTTGCCTCATTTAAAACTTTCAGGCGAATTAATAGTTTTTTGTGGTGCATTAATTGGATCAGGTATTGGTTTCCTTTGGTATAACACATATCCAGCACAAATCTTTATGGGTGATATAGGCTCTCTGACCTTAGGAGCTATACTGGGAATATTAGCAATCATACTTAGACATGAACTTGTTTTCGCAATTATGGCTGGCGTATTTGTTATTGAAACTTTGAGTGTTGCAATTCAGGTCATATCATTTAAAACACGTGGAAAAAGAGTTTTTTTAATGGCGCCTATCCATCATCATTATGAACTTAAAGGCTGGCCTGAACCAAAAATTATTGTACGTTTTTGGATTGTTACTCTTGTATTAATTTTGATCGCATTAGCAACCTTAAAGCTTAGATAAAATTATTAATGAAGTCCCTGATATATGGCTATGGCATCACAGGAAAATCTTTTGAAAGATATTTAAAAAAACAAAATATTGAATATGATATTTATGATGAAAATATTGATTTAAAAATTTCAGAACTTAAATCCTATAAAACAATATATTGCAGTCCTGGTGTTAAAAGAGAGACATTTAAACTACTAAAATCTTCAACAGAAGTTCTTACTGATTTAGATATTTTTCTTAAAGAGGATACATCTATCAAGATTGGCATTACTGGCACAAATAGAAAAAGTACAACTTGCTATCATCTTCATCAAATTTTTCAAAAATTTACTAAAACCAATCTGATTGGAAATATTGGAGAACCAATGCTGGATAATATCAACAATGGTTGTAAGTATTCAATTATTGAACTTTCCAGCTTTCAACTTGATAAAGCTAAGGAGCCAAAATTAGATTTTGGTATTTTACTAAAAATTACTCCGGACCATCTAGATTATCATGAAACTTTTGATGCTTATAAAAAAGCAAAGCATAAATTACTTTCATCAAAGAATACCTGTTTTGAGGATGATCCTTTTAAATTATATCAATGGATTACAGGAAACAATGCTAAGACTATTGAGCTTAAAGATTTGCCATTTCGATTCGAAGAAATAGCAAATTCAATTATTAATGACTCTAAATCTACAAATTCAAGTTCGTTAAAATATGCAGTGGAAAAAGCAAATCATAAATTTGGAATTAATGGATATTATCTAATGTTATGCGGAGATCCGAAAAAAGAAAAATTTAAAAGTCTACATATAAGTGGGCCAAAGGGAATTATAGTCTTTGGAGCTCATAAGAATGAAATAATAGATTGTATATCTCATGCCAACAAACATATCTTTAAGAACATAGAAGAAGCATTTGAATTTATTAAAGACTTATCTATAAACACAAATATTTTATTCTCACCTGGTTATCCGAGTGGGAATGATTATAAAAATTTTGAAGAAAGAGGTGATAAGTTCAATTCGCTTGTAAATGAGTTACTTAATGAATCATAAAGCTAATAATTTATTTATTTTAATACCTTTTATATCTTTAGTGTCGATAGGAATTATTATGGTCTCATCTGCTAGTATTTATTTTGCAGATGAAAATTATGGAAATCCTTTTCATTTTGCATCAAGACAGATGTTATTTATTTCTATTGGTCTAATGGCAATGATATTTTTTTCTGTAATCCCATCGGATTTTTTATTTAAATCAGATTGGATTTTTATGCTAATTAGTATCATTCTTCTGTTTGCACTTTTTGTACCAGATATTGGTACCACTGTAAATGGAAGTACTAGATGGATAAGGGTAGGCCCTATAAATATACAACCCTCAGAAATATGCAAATTCAGCTTAATTTTATATATATCTGGTTATTCAGTTAGACGTATGTCTGAGATAGATTCTTTAAGAAGTTTTTTAAAACCCCTTTTCCTTTTATTTGTTATAGCTTTATTAATAATGAGCCAGCCTGACTTGGGATCAACTGCAATAATATGTTTTTTAGTAGTAGGAATTCTTTTTTATGCAGGAATTTCTTTTTTTCAGTTTAGTCTTCTTTCATTCTTAATTGCAGTACTGGGTTATTTGGCTGTATATAATTCTCCATGGAGAATTGCTCGCGTTATGGCGTTTACAGATCCCTTTGCTCCTGAGGTAGTAAATAATGCAGGTTGGCAGCTTTCAAATTCCTTGATAGGAATAGGTCAAGGTGGTTGGTTTGGTCTTGGAATTGGTAACAGCTTCCAAAAAAACTTTTTTCTTCCTGAGGCACATACAGATTTTATTTTTGCGATTCTTGTTGAGGAGTTAGGCGTTGTTGGGGGGTTATTTCTATTATTTTTATTTGTAGTTTTATTTATTGGTATTTTGAGAATAGCTTTAGATTCATTGAAAAAAGGTAGACTATTTCAAGGATATGCCTCCTTTGGTATCTTTATTTTAATAGCAGTTCAGGCACTATTTAATATAGCGGTAAATGTAGGACTTCTTCCTACAAAAGGTCTCACCTTGCCATTTATAAGCTATGGCGGTACAAGTATTATCATAATGATGTCATTAATAGCTATAGTTCTTAGGATTAACAACGAAAACAAATTAATATAAGTATATGAAAATCTTAGTATCTGCAGCAAAAACAGGAGGACATATCTTTCCTGCAATAGCGGTTGCTGACGAATTTAAAAAAAGTGGTCATGAGGTAGTATTTCTAGGATCAGGAGAAAAAATAGAATTAAATGCCATAAGAGAAAAAGATTTCAATCATCAGATTATTAAAATGCATGGTTTTAGAGGAAAGAATATAATTTCAAAATTTAAATTACTTTTTCTTATACCTTTGGGAATTATCAATGTGATTAATTTAATAAGAAAAGAAAAGATAGATGCAATGATAGGTTTTGGCGGATTTATAACAGTGCCTCCTGCAATAGCATTTAAAATTATGAAAAAACCTATTTTTACTCATGAACAAAATTCTGTTCAAGGCTCAGCAAATAAATTACTTTCAAAGCATTCTGCTTTTAATTTTTTAGGCTTCCCCATAAAAAATAACCCGCTAAATAGTATTTTAAGTGGAAATCCTATTAGAGATAATTTTTCTAAGAAGCCTATCCCAAATCATGATAGCCGTAATAATATTAATATCTATGTAACTGGAGGAAGCCAGGGAGCTAAATATATTAATTCAAATATACCAAAAGCTTTAAAGAGCGTTAATAAAAAAATAAATATTAAACATCAGTGCGGTTTTGGTAAGTTATCTGATGTAAAAAATTCATATTTAGAGGCTGATATTAGTGCAGAGGTTAAGGAGTTCTACGAGAGTCCTCAGTCAGCAATTGAATGGTCAGATTTTGTTATCACAAGATCTGGTGCTTTAAGTATCTCTGAAATTTCATCTATGGGAAAAGGTATGTTAATGATCCCTTTACCAATATCGATTGATAATCATCAACTGCATAACGCTATGCATATTGAAGATATAGGTATGGGTTTAGTTCATAATGAAAAAGATGGACTAAAAGATTTGGAAAGCAAGTTATCAAAGGTTATTAGTGAAAAAACATATAATAATTGGAAAGATAGTATGAGTTTAGAGCATATAAATGCGGCATCTTTAATATTTTCAAAAATAATAGAATATTTAAATAAGTAGTATGAATTTTAAAAAAATTAAGCACATTCATTTTATAGGAATCGGCGGATCTGGAATGATAGGTATCGCTAGAGTGCTTTTAAAAAAAGGATACAAGATATCTGGATCAGATCTTGCTGAAACCTCTGAATTAAAGAAACTCAATAAGAGTGGGGCGAAAGTTTATATTGGACATAAGCAGGCAAATATAAAAAAAGCAAATCTCATTGTTGTCTCATCAGCGATAGATGCAAAAAATCCTGAGATTATCGAAGCTAAAAAAAATTCCATAACGATCATCCCAAGAGCTGAGATGCTAGGAAGCTTGATGAAAGGTTATGAAAGTATAGCTATCGCTGGAAGTCACGGAAAAACAACAACAACTAGCATGATTGCAAAAATATATACTGTTGCAATGCTAAGTCCCACATATGTAGTTGGAGGTAAAGTATTAAGTACTAATGAAAACTCAGATCTTGGAGAAGGAAAGCATTTAATAGCTGAGGCAGATGAAAGTGATGGATCTTTTATTCATTTACAACCTGATATAGCAGTTTTAACTAATATTGATGATGATCACCTCGTTCATTATGATAACAACTTTGAAAATCTTCTAAATTCGTTTGTAAGGTTTTCTGAAAATGTTCCATTTTATGGATATCTCATTATTAATATTGATGATAAAAATATAAAGAAAATTTCGAAGCGAATTTCAAGAAAGCAAATTTCTTTTGGCAAATCTAGTCATGCTGATTATCAAATTCAGGATACTTTCTTTGATAAAGGTTGGCATCATTTTAAAATTGTAATTAATAAAAAAGTTCATAAATTTAAGATACAGCTTCCAGGCATTCATAATGTTTACAATGCAGCAGCAGCAATTGCAGTTTCGATGGAAGAAGGAATACCTATTAAAGCTATTAAAAATGGAATAGCAGACTTTAACGGAGTTGGAAGGAGGTATGAAAAACACAAAATCAACATAAAATCTTCATCTAAAATACTTATCGATGATTATGGCCATCATCCCATTGAAGTACTTTCTACAATCCAAGCATACAAAGAAGAATTTCCAAATAGAAAAACTTTGATGATTTTTCAGCCGCATAGATTTTCTAGAACAGCGCAATTATTTGATGACTTTGTGAAAGTTCTTAAAAAAGTTGACACTTTATTTTTATTAGATATTTATGCTGCAAGTGAGAAGCCTATAAAAGGAATTGATTCAAGAACAATTGTTGAAACGTTAAAGCAACAAGGCCATAAGGATGTTACTTATGTTAAAAATCATGATGATATAAATGATCTAATAATGAAAAGAAAAGATGACTTCGAAATTTTAATTACGCAGGGTGCTGGAAGCGTATCATCAGTTTGTAATTCAATAATAAGCGAATGGAAAGCATAAATAAAATTGCCGTACTTTATGGAGGCTCTTCTGCAGAAAGGGAGGTATCAATTGAGAGCGGAAAAAGAGTTTATAATGCAATCATAGATCTTGGTTATTGCTGTGAGAAGTTTGATATAAATAATATTGATGGCTTACATAATCTAACTAATTTTGACTTCATTTTTATAGCCCTTCATGGAGAAGAAGGCGAAAGTGGTAATTTGCAGAAACAACTTGAATCAATTGGGTTGCCTTTTACTGGATCTAACTCAGAGTCTTGTTCATATAGTTGGGATAAATCAATTAGTAAAGATTTAATTAGGAAAAATGGAATAAAAACACCTGATTCAATTCAAATAAATAATTCTTTAAATTTTAATAGAAGTTATGATGATATTCCTTTTGATCATTTTTTTATTAAACCCTCAATGGATGGTTCAAGCATTAATATTTTTGAGATTAAGAATGAAAATGAATATAGAAAAACATTAGAACAATTGAGAGACCTAAATGGGCCATTTATTCTTGAAGAAGCCATTAAACATAAAGAATTTACTGTAACAATTATTGGAGATTCAGTTTTACCTCCTTTAGAGATCAAAACTCAAAATAGTTTTTACGATTATGAAGCTAAATATTTATCTGATGATACTGACTTGGTTGAAGCAAAATATGGCAATGAATGGCTGGCTAATATAAAAGACTTTGCTAAAAATTCTTATCAAGCATTAGGATGTACCGGATGGGCCCGAGTTGATATTCTAGAAGACAAAGATGGAGAATTTTATTTTTTAGAATTGAATTCTAGTCCTGGGATGACTTCACATAGCTGCGTTCCAAAATCAGGTGAGTTTATGGGCTTGAGTTACAATGAAGTTGTTAAAAAAATAATCGATGCATCAGTTTCTTAAATACTTATTTACAATCTATTTTTTTATCAGTTTTAATACTTTTTTAAATGCTAGCAATTTAATTGTTGATATTAATTATGAATCTGGAATGCAACTGGATTCCCAAAAGAACTTTAACAAAAGATTGTCTTTGGTAACTTCTAAAAAAGAACTAAGAAGATTGCTGGATAGTCAAGACTGGATTTCCTCCTATTCAATGCGATCTCTCCCATTTAAAAATGAAGTTAAAATTTCTATAACTAATAGAACTCCAATTTTTATTCTTAATAAGAATTTCTATATTGATAAAAACTTAAAAAAATTTCAATTTGATTCTACAGTCACATCTTTGGTAAATGTTGATGGCGATATAAAAGATCTTAACGATGTCATGTTATTGCTTAATCTTTTCTCAATATATGAGGACACTGAATTTGCACTTATTTCTATTGACTTCAATCACACTAGAGGTTGGCTGGTAAATACAAATAGTTCTGAAATAAAGCTTGGCAAAGAATTAGATTTTAAAAAGATTAAAAATATCAAAGACACATTAAATTACTTGTACGATAAAAGAAAAATACCTAAGATAATAGATCTTAGATACAAAGATGGAGCAGCTCTAAAATATGGCTAATAATACAAAAAATTCTAATATGGTTGTTGGCTTAGATATTGGTACATCAAAGGTTGTCTGCATTGTTGGAAAGTATAATGAATCTAATAAGCTAGAAATAATATCGTTAGGCTCATATCCATCAAGTGGATTAAAGAAAGGCGTGGTGGTTAATATAGATGCTACAACTGATGCAATTAAAAAAGCAGTTGAACAAGCTCAGTCTATGATTGAAGAAAGAATAAATTCTGTATATGTTGGTATTGCAGGAAATCATATCAAGAGCTTAAATTCTCAGGGTGCTGTTGGCATAAAAGATAAAGAGGTAACACCTTACGACATTGATAGGGTTATTGATTCCGCTCAAGCAGTATCAATACCATCAGATCAAAACGTGTTGCATGTTTTACCTCAAGAATACGTTATTGATAATCAAGAGGTAAGCTTAGATCCTCTTGGGATGGCTGGAGTAAGGCTGGAAGCGAAGGTGCATTTAGTTACTTGTGCCAACAGCGCCATAAAAAATATCGAAAAATGTATTAAAAATTGCGGTTTGTCTGTAGATGGGTTTGTTCTTGAGCAGCTAGCAAGTTCTCACTCTATATTATCTGAAGACGAAAAAGAATTAGGTGTATGTTTGGTTGATATTGGAGGAGGAACAACTGATATAGCAATTTTTAACTCAGGCTCAATTGTTTTTACAGGAGTTATTCCTATTGCAGGTGATCAAGTGACAAGTGATATTGCTCAAGCATTAAGAACACCTACACCACAAGCCGAAGAAATTAAACAAAAACACGGATGCGCTGTAGCAGAATTTACAAAAGAGGATGAAAGTATAGAAGTTCCTGGGGTTGGTGGGAGACCAACAAGAGAGCTTTCCAGATCATCTCTCGCTGATATTGTTCAACCTCGTTATACAGAACTTTTTGAATTAGTAAAAGCTGAAATCACAAGAAATGGATTTGAAGATAAAATTTCTGCAGGGGTAGTTTTTACTGGAGGAACTTCAAAGATGGAGGGCGTGGTTGAATTAGCAGAGTCAATCTTTCAGACATCGGTAAGATTAGGCATTCCTAATAAATTCTCTGGAATGGAAAGCATTCTGCAAAATCCAATATATGCGACATCAATTGGTCTTGTTGATCATGGCCACAAACAAATGAGTGATGGGCTTATTGCTGAACAGGGCCAGAGCTGGCTTTCTAAACTTTTAAAAATAGTTAAAAGTGAGTATTGATAACTAAATTTAATTGCTTTAGAATGCATTTTCCTTGGTTTGGGCTAATTAAAGCTTAAATCTATAACCAAAAGGTAAACAATGAATAAATACGAAGCGGTCATAATTTTAAATCCAAACCTTTCAACAAAAGTTGATGATTTCTTAAAAGATTTTGAAAAGTTATTAAAAGATAACTCATTTAGTATCGTTAAGACTGAAGATATTGGAAGAAGACAATTAGCATATTCAATCAACAACCATAACAAAGGTCACTACATTATTTTTAATCTTGAAGGTGATCCATCAAAGCTTCTTGAAATTGAAACTAAAATTAAATACAACGAATCAATAATTCGTCATTTATTTTTAGTAGTTAAAAAACATTCTGATGAAGATTCAAGTCTATTTATAGAATCCAAAAATAAGAAATCAGAGCCTGCAAATGATGATGTTAAAGTTGAAAAAGTTGAAACTAAAGAAATAAAAGCTGATGATTCAGCTAACAAAAAAGGGGAAGTGTAATATGAGTAAGTATGATTTACCCAAAAATTTTGATTATAAAAATACTGATGCTTTAAGACCATTTATTACTGAGACTGGAAAAATTATTCCAGCGCGAGTAACTGGTGTTTCTGCTGCAAATCAAAGAAAAGTTACTAAATCAATTAAGATTGCTAGATTTTTAGCACTTTTACCATATACGGACATGCACCAGTAAGATTATGAAAATTATATTATTAGATAAAATACAAAGATTGGGTGAGATTGGAGATGTTGTTGAAGTTAATTCAGGCTATGCAAGAAACTTCCTAATTCCACAAAAAAAGGCAGCATTTGCTAGTGGTAAAAATATAGCTGAAGTAGAGGCAAGAAAAGATGAGCTGGCTGCAGCCTCAGCAGATCAACTAACAAGAGCTCAGGCTAGAGCAGAAGAAATTGAAGGATCTGTATGTGAGATTGCTGTTCCAGTAACAGAAGAGGGAGCTTTATATGGCTCTGTTGGAACGAGAGAAATTTCTGAAGCTTTTGTTAATGATAATGTTCAAATAGATAAAAGTGAAGTTCAGTTACCCGATGGTCCTATCAAAGAAACTGGTGAACATACTATTACTATTAGCGTTCATCCAGAGGTTTCAGCTGAAGTTACTGTAAAAGTATTAGCTGAGTAGTTGTATATTTTAAAATATGATGTAAAAATCATATTCCATGTCTGACTCATCAATAAATCAAAACGAACAAGCTAGAGAAGCAGAAAGAGCTGTCTTAGGCGGTCTTATGCTTGAGACACATAGGTTTGATACGGTTATTCAAGTAATTAAAGATAATGACTTTGATGGGAAAGATCATCAAATAATTTTTCAATCCATGTCAGAACTGATTGAAGAAAATAAGCCACTAGATCCATTAACAGTTTCAGAAAAGTTAGATAACAAAAACTCATTAAACAAAGTTGGTGGTAAAGATTATTTGATAGAGTTGGCAACATCAACCCCATCAGCCGCTAACTTAGAAGCTTATGCTGAAATAATCAGACAACGTTCTATCACTAGAAAGCTTATCAAAACTAACTCAGAAATTTCTGAACTCATTAATAATCCTCAAGGCCAGGATGGTTTGGCACTTTTAGATAAAGCAGAAAGTATGATTTTTGCTCTTAATGATGAGTCTTCTCAAGACACAGACACCATGGAGTCTATGAAATCTTTAATTCCAAAAACCATGGATAGACTTCATGAGTTATCCAATAAGAAGGGTGGCTTGATTGGTTCCTCAACTGGCTTTAAAGATTTAGATACAAAGCTTCAAGGTATTCAGAATGGAGATCTAATTGTTGTCGCGGGAAGACCAAGTATGGGTAAAACATCTTTAGCCATGAATTTGGCCGAAAATGTTCTTGTAGATAATGATACCAAAGGAGCTGTTTTAATTTTTAGTTTAGAGATGCCTGGAGAGTCATTAACAACAAGAATGCTATCAGGCATGAGTAAATTAAATCAACAAAATGTTAGATCTGGAATGCTTAAAGATAATGAACTAAAACTTTTACTACAAGAGGGTGAAAGATTAAAAAATTTACCTCTATGGATAGATGATAGTTCTTTATTGTCACCCATGGAATTAAGAGCCAAGGCAAGAAGACTTGCCAGACAAGAAGAGCATGGACTATCTTTAATAGTTGTTGATTATCTTCAGCTTATGCAACTTCCTACATCCTCAGAAAATAGAGTTAATCAAATATCTGAAATTTCAAGATCATTAAAATCTCTTGCAAAAGAGTTACAGGTTCCTGTTATAGCACTTTCCCAGTTAAATAGGGCAGTTGAACAAAGACCAAATAAAAGACCAATTATGGCAGATTTACGAGACTCAGGAGCTATCGAACAAGATGCAGACGTAATCTTGTTTATTTATAGAGATGAGGTTTATAACGAAGATTCTGATCAAGGGAATAAAGCTGAAATAATTATTGGTAAGCAAAGAAATGGGCCTATTGGGACTGTTAATCTTACTTTCCTCAAAGAATATACCCGTTTTGAAAATTTTGCGAACGATGGGTATTCCGATGACTACTCGAACAACTTCTAATGACAAGAGCTACATCTGAGCTCTTAATTGAACCTTCAATAATTAGAGATAATATTTTATATCTCAAGAGTTGTATAAAAAACTCATCAAATTTTATGGCAATTATAAAATCAGATTCTTATGGTCATATCCTCCAAAATGTAGTCAGAGACATTGATGATATTGTCGATGGTTATGGGGTTGTAAGGCTTGAGGAGGCAATAAAAATAAGAAAGATATCTTCAAAGAAAATTTTATTAATGCAAGGTGTTTATTCAGAAGAAGATTTCAAAGAAGCTCAAGAGTATTCCTTAGATTTAGTTATACACAACAAGCACCAATTTGAAATAATTAAGTTAAATAATGTGTTTACAAATCTATGGTTTAAAATTAACACAGGAATGAACAGGTTAGGTTTTGATGAAGACGAGTTCCTTGATATATATGATTCCTTTTTATCTGATAAGAAGTTTACTTTGATGTCTCATTTATCAGCATCAAATGTTCCAGATGACCAATCCAATAAAAATCAATTCGAACGCTTTGATAAATTAAGCAATAAATTACATCCAGATATTTTAAGAAGTATTGCTAATACAGGATGTATTTTAAATTTTCCAGAAAAATCATTTGATTGGGTTAGAGTTGGTATAGGTATTTTTGGAGGATATATTGGCAATAGTGAGTTAAAAACTGCAATGACACTTCGATCGCCAATTATAAATATAAGAAAAATACAGCAAGGAGAAAGAGTTGGTTATGATGGGCGAGCTCTAGCAGAAAAAGAAATGAAAATTGCAACTATTTATTGTGGCTATGCCGATGGACTACCTCATCATATTAAAGATGGGACTCAGGTGATGATTAATAGTCATATGGCAAATATTTTTGGAAAAGTTAGTATGGATGTCTGTACAGTTGATGTAACAGATATTTCTGAATGCAAAATTGGAGATTATTGTGAATTTTTTTCACCTGACTTATCGATAAATAATATTACTTCTTCCAACAATCTGATCTCTTATGATCTTATGATTAGAATTAAATCTAGAGTTAAGAGAATTTATAAAAATTTATAGTTTTATTTGTTAAATTTGTAAATATTATTTCACTAATTTAGTTATTCTGTTATTCTGTTATCCCATCATGAATCGTTTATCTGATGGCAAATACTAAGTACATTTTTATTACTGGAGGAGTGGTATCATCACTCGGAAAAGGTATAGCTGCAGCTTCATTAGGAGCATTATTAGAATCAAGAGGCTTGTCAGTCTCTTTAATTAAGGTCGATCCATATATAAATGTTGATCCTGGAACCATGAGCCCATTTCAGCATGGTGAAGTATTTGTTACTAATGATGGAACAGAAACAGATCTCGATCTTGGACACTATGAAAGATTTGTTAGGTTTGAAGCTTCAAAAAAAAATAATTTTACTGCAGGAAAAGTTTACGAAACAGTAATTAGAAATGAAAGAAAAGGTAAGTATTTAGGAGGAACCGTTCAGGTCATACCTCATATTACTAATGAAATTAAGAAAAGAATAAAAGAAGGTGGTCAAGGCAAAGACATAGCGATTGTAGAAATTGGTGGAACTGTCGGAGATATTGAAAGTCAACCATTTGTAGAAGCTATTAGGCAAATGGCTTTAGAAATGCCTACTTCTTCATGGGCGTTCATACATCTTACTCTTGTACCTTTTATCAAAGCTTCAGGTGAGCTAAAAACAAAGCCAACTCAACACTCTGTTAAAGAGTTAAGAGCATTAGGCATAAGCCCGGATTGCTTAATATGTAGGTCTGAACAAGAATTACCTAAAGATGAAAAAAAGAAAATAGCACTCTTTTGTTCGGTTCAACAAGACAATGTTATTTCAATGCACGATGTTGAGACAGTCTATTCAATCCCACTTTTACTAAATAAACAAAAAGTAGATCAAATAATACTGAATAAGCTAAAAATTAAAACTACTGAGCCAAAATTATCAGATTGGAAGAGAGTAGTTAGGGCAAGTTTGAAACCTCAGAAAGAGGTTAATGTAGCTTTTGTTGGTAAATATACTGAACTTCAGGATTCATACAAGTCGATTAATGAGGCTCTTGAGCATGCTGGAATAAAACACAAAACAAAAGTTAATATAAATTTTGTTTTAGCAGAGACTATTACTTCTAAAAATGTGAAAAAAATCTTATCCTCAAGTGATGCAGTATTAGTTCCTGGTGGTTTTGGAGACAGGGGTGTTGAGGGGATGATACTTGCATGTAAATATGCCCGTGAAAATAAAATACCATATCTTGGAATTTGCTTAGGCATGCAAGTTGCACTTATTGAGTATGCAAGAAATATTTTGAAACTTAAGGGAGCTCATAGTACTGAATTTGATTCTAAAACCAAGCACCCCATTGTTGCTTTAATTACAGAATGGAATGATATATCTGGCAAGCAAGAGCAAAGAGATAAAAATTCAGATATGGGCGGAACAATGCGCTTAGGTGGTCAAGTTTGCAAATTAAAGAAATCCTCCAATGCATACAAGATGTACAAAAATGAAGAAATTGTTGAAAGACACAGGCATAGATATGAAGTAAATCCTCATTATATAGATCAGCTATCAAGTGCTGGGTTGGATATTGTCGGAAAATCAGAAGATGGCAAGCTTGTAGAAATGATTGAAATTAGTGACCATAAATGGTTCCTTGCATGTCAGTTCCATCCTGAGTTTACTTCTAACCCTAGAGATGGACATCCTATATTTAATAGCTACATTAAGAGTACAATAACTAAATAATTATGAACGATTTAGAATTGAGAGACTTCACTATAGGTAACAACAAACCTATGACATTAATGGGTGGAGTAAATGTTCTTGAATCAAGAGATTTAGCAATGAAAGTTGCAGAACAATTCAAATTAATTTCAGATGAGCTTGGTATTAATTACATATTTAAAGGTTCCTTTGATAAGGCTAATAGAAGTTCAGTTTCTTCTTTTAGAGGTCCTGGTCTAGAAGAAGGGTTAAAAATATTACAAGAAGTATCTACTGAGTTTAATGTATCAACTGTTACTGATATTCATGAACCAGATCAAGCTATGCCTGTTAGCGAGATATGTGAAGTAGTTCAAATACCTGCATTTTTAGCTCGTCAAACTGACTTGGTTGTAGCTGCTGCAAAAACTTCTTCCATTCTGCAATTTAAAAAACCTCAATTTTTATCCGCACCTGAAATGAAAAATATTATAGAGAAATGTGAATCAGCAGGAAATAATAAAATAACACTATGCGAGAGAGGCAACTCATTTGGCTACAATAATTTAATTGTAGACACCTTAAACTTCCAGATTCTTAAAAATCTAAATAAACCAACTATATTTGATGTAACACATTCTCTTCAACTTCCAGGAGGCTTAGGTAATGCAGCAGGAGGAAGAAGGGAGTATCTTCTCAGCTTGGCAAAAGCCGGTATATCACAAGGTATTGCTGGATTATTTTTAGAAGCTCATCCAGATCCTGATAATGCTAAATGTGATGGTCCATGCGCATTACGTTTAGATATGCTTAGACCATTCTTAAAACAAATCAAAGACCTTGATAATTTTATAAAGAACCAAGAAGCTTTAGATATTTCATAAATACTATGACTTGGATTAAATCAATAAAAGCTATACAGGTTTTAGACTCAAGAGGGTTACCAACTATTTCTTGTAATGTTGTTCTTGGTTCCGGAGTTGAAGCATCTGCAATGGTTCCCAGTGGAGCATCTACAGGAGCTAAAGAAGCGCTAGAGTTAAGAGATGGAGGGAGCCCATATTTGGGTAAGGGAGTTGAAAAAGCTGTTGATAATATTAACAATATTATTAGCCCTCTTATTGTTAAACTTGATCCAAGAGATCAGAAATTAATAGATCAAAAATTAATTGATCTAGATGGCACTCATGATAAATCAAAATTAGGAGCTAATGCTATTCTTGCAGTTTCTTTGGCAGTCTCTCATGCAGCAGCCATAGACAAAAAGATACCACTACATAAACATTTTGCAGATATATACAAAGATATTACAGGCTCAACCCTTGAACCCAATCTACCCATGCCAATGTTAAATATATTAAATGGTGGAGAGCATGCTGACAATAATATAGATATCCAAGAATTTATGATTATTCCAAAAGGAGCCATAAACTTCAAAGAGGCTATGAGGTGGTCATCAGAAATATATTGGAATCTAAAATCTATCTTAAAAAAAGAAAAATTATCGACTGCCGTAGGCGATGAAGGCGGATTTGCTCCTAATTTACAAAATAATGAGGAGGCTATTAAGTTAATATTAAGAGCTATAGAAGAATCTAACTTGATACCAGGAAAAGATGTTTTCATTGCTCTTGACTGCGCTGCAAGTGAATTCTATAAAAATAAGCAATATAGTTTATCTGGTGAGGGTAGGTCGCTTGGATCTGAAGATTTTACAGATTACCTTGAAAAACTCGTTGATACATATCCAATAATTTCTATTGAAGATGGTATGGATGAGAATGACTATGAAGGTTGGAAAATTTTAACAAAAAAAATTGGTCATAAATGCCAACTAGTTGGTGATGATCTATTTGTTACAAATAAAAAAATCTTTAAAAATGGAATAGATGAAAATCTAGCTAATTCAATCCTAATTAAATTTAATCAAATTGGCTCTATAACTGAAACCATAGAAACTATTCATCTTGCAAATAAGCATAACTATAAATCAATTATTTCTCACAGGTCAGGTGAAACTGAGGATACAACTATTTCAGATCTTGCTGTTGGACTAGGCGCTGGTCAAATAAAGACTGGGGCACCATGCAGATCAGACAGAGTGGCTAAATACAATAGACTTCTTTGGATTGAGGAGGAAAATGAAGATCTCAATCTATCCAAATGATTCGAATCTTTTATTTATTACTAATATCTTTGGTATTGATGATAGTAATTTTATTTAATAGTATTTTTTTTGGTCAAAATAGTTACTCTCAAAGATCCATTCTTCTCAACGAAACAAATCAACAAATCATAAAAAATGATGATTTAAAAAAACAGAATGATATTTTAGAATTTGAAATAGAAAATGCACAAGTATCAAATGAACATGTTGAGAATTTTGCTAGAGAGAAACTTAATTTGTCATACCCCGATGAAGAATTTATTTCTTTTGAAGATCAGAAAAGTATAAAAGATGAAAAATAAAATTTTAGCGATAATCCCAGCAGCAGGAATCGGACAAAGATTTGGAACAGACAAACCAAAACAATACGAACATTTAAATGGAATGACTGTTATTGAATCTGCTGTTAAGCCCTTTTTAGATTCTAATTTAATTTCAAAAATTATTATTCCAATTTCAAAATCTGATTCATTGATAAAAAAACAAAACTTTATCGATCATCCTAAAGTTCTTATTGTCGATGGAGGAGATACTCGAGCTGAGTCAGTTCATAATTCTCTTTGTCACGAAGAGGTTAATAGTCATAATTTTGTAATAACTCATGATGCTGCAAGGCCAAATGTTACCGAAGAGGATATAGTTAATATATATGAAGAAATAAGAAGATCAGATTCAGATTGCTCAATCTTTTATATACCAGTTGTCGATTCAATTAAGAATATAAAAGAAGATACTACATTAAACAAATCTAATTATTATCTTATTCAGACTCCACAAATCTCAAATATTAAAAAGCTCAAAAAAGCACTTGAAATATTGATATCAGAAGATATAAGCATCCCAGATGAATCTTTTGCTATAGAATCTCAGAATTTAACTGTATCTAGGATAAAAGGAAGGACATCAAATATTAAAATAACACATAAAGAAGATATAAGTCTTTTACAAAAGTTCTCTACTAGAGTGGGAACTGGTTTCGATCTTCATACATATAAACCAGGTAAAGGTTTTATGATTGGAGGTTATTTTCTCGAGTGTGATTATGATATAGAAGCTCATTCAGATGGGGATGTTCTTCTTCATTCAATTGCTGATTCAATTCTTGGCGCTTCAGCATTAGGTGATATTGGAATATTTTTTTCTGATCAAGATTTAAAAAACAAGGGATTAGATAGTAAAAATATAATCAATTTTTGCCTAGAGAGAATCAAGGATCTTAACTTAGAAATTTATAACATAGATGCAACTATTATTTGCGAATCTCCTAAAATTTCTCCTCATCGAGAAGCAATAATACAAAGCTTATCATCCATCCTTGATCTACCAAGATCAAAAATCGGTTTAAAGGCTACAACAACTGAAAAGATTGGTATTATAGGTAAAAATAGGGCTATTGCAGTTCAATCCTTAGTAAATCTTAAGTAAAAAAATTATGAAAATATTATTAACAAATGATGATGGTTATTTAGCATCAAATATTCAAAGTCTTTATAAAAGACTTTCTCAAGATCATGATGTGTGGATGATAGCTCCTAAAGGAAATTGTAGTGGTATGAGCGCAGCAATATCATTTCTTAAAGAAATCGAAATCACTAGAATCGAAGAAAGAATTTTTGCAGTGGATGGAACTCCTGCAGATTGTACATATTTTGGCTTGTTAGGAATGGTAGATTTCGAATTTGATATGGTTGTCTCAGGTATCAATCATGGTGCAAATATTGGCAATGACGTTATTTATTCTGGAACTGTTGGTGCTGCAGTTGGCGGGAGAAAATTAAAATATCCACCTATTGCATTGTCTGTTGCATCTTATGATACTAAAAATATTGATTTTATTGTTAACAAAACAGTTTCAATTATAGAGGATGTCAAAAACCTTCCAAATGAATATCTTGGAAAAGTTATTAACGTAAATTTTCCAGATCTTTCAGAGGATGAATGTAATGGGATCAAAATTACTGCTTTAGCTCAAAGAGGCATACCCTCCAAACCAATAGAAGTACATTCTGAAAATGACACTAAGAAATATAGATATAATTTATCCGGAGAGCCTATTCAGGAAGAGCATTTAACAGATGCTGAGGCTGTTAAGGATGGTTTTATTTCAATATCTGTTCTTGACTATAGTTTAGATAGAAGCAACTTAAGAGAGAATCTTAAAGAGTATTTTAATGAATAATTCTGGATTTACTTTTAGAAGGGTCAGAGAAGAAATGATTGAAATGCTTCTTGAGATGGGCATAAAAGATTTTAGGGTTCTTGATGCCATGTCTCAGGTTCCGAGGCATATATTTTTAGATGAGGCTTTAAGGTCAAGAGCATACGAAAATAGATCTTTAACAATAGGTTATAAGCAAACTATCTCTCAACCATTTATCGTAGCAAGAATGACAGAGTTATTAATTTCTCATACTAAGTCTCGTGGAAAAGTTCTTGATAATGTTTTGGAACTGGGCTCAGGGTGTGGTTATCAGAGTGCAGTCCTTTCATATTTTTGTGAACAAATATATGCTGTGGAAAGAATAAAGCCTTTAGTTACAAAATCTAGAGAAAATCTAAGTGAATTAAAAATTAATAATGTGCTTTTTAAGCATGGAGATGGTTTTATCGATTGGGATAAAGATATTAACTATGATGGAGTAATATGTGCGGCAGCTCCAAGGCAATATCCTCAGGACCTAATCGAGTGTCTTAATGTGGACTCAAAGATTGTGATACCGGTTGGAAATTCTAAATCACAACAACTTAATGTAATCACAAAATACGCTGATGAGGTTTCAGAGGATGTTTATGATGAGGTTGCATTTGTTCCTATGCTGCCAGGAATATCAATGGATGGAAATGACTCGTGAGTGAAAGATTAAGATTTGTTATTGCTGGTTTCTTTGTTGGTATTGCTGAGCTTTTACCTGGCATTTCAGGCTCTACAGTAGCAATAGCATTTAATGTTTATGATAAATTTATATTGTTTTTAGCTAATTTAAAATTATCAAATCTAACATTAAATCCTAAAAAGCTTAACGAAGTATTTTTTCTTGATTTAATTCTGCCTTTTTTTATTTCAATGTTTCTAAGCGTATTGCTTGCATCAAATCTAATACTTTTCTTGTTATCTGCTCATACTGAACACTTCTTATATTTTATTGGAGCTCTAATGTGCATGGTTGCTTTTTTAATAGGATTTAGAATAAAAAAGGAATTTGGTGAGAGTATTAAATTTAATATTAACTTTGTCTCTGGTTTAGTTTTTGGAATATTTTTAAGCAAATACACTTCATCGCCAATTGATCCGTCATCAGCATTTATTTTATTTATGGGATTTGTTGCTTTCTCATTCTTCTTACTTCCAGGCATTTCTGGAAGTGCAATACTATTATCTTTTGGTGTTTATGAGATTGTTATTGGATCTATTGGCACTATAAATTTATCTGTCTTAATCCCTTTTGCTTTGGGTTGCTTAATATCAGTTTTAACTATGCCTAAGCTCTTAAATCAGCTAATTGAAAAATATAGATTACAGGTAATGACTTTTTTTACTGCTTTAATTTTAATTAGTGGAATAAACATACTTCCAATATGGGATATTCTATAAATTTATTAAGTCTCTTTTATTTTTTACTGTCTCAAATTTCTTAGCTTCTGGAAGTGGCTCTTTTGCCTCTGTAATATTTTCATAAACTTCTGAAAGACGAGCATTAATTTCAATAAACTCAATCTGATCTTCTGGCAATTCATCTTCTGATAAAATTGCATCAATAGGACATTCTGGCTCACATAAAGCACAGTCAATACACTCATCTGGATGAATTACAAGAAAATCAGGACCTTCATAAAAACAATCTACAGGACACACCTCGACACAATCAGTATATTTGCATTTTATACATGCTTCAGTAACAACAAAGGTCATATAATTTTATCCAAAATAAAGTATTATCAAATGGAGACTTTAAGATAAAACAAGAAAAAAATATACTTTAAAGTTGTAAATTTCTTAAATAGTAATATACTGTATAAATATACAGTAAAGGAGATTAAGATGGCTAAATCAAAAGATGTAGGTAATAAAACACTAAAAGATACACTTGCGGATATCGACAGTCATTTCGGTAAAGGCACCGTTATGAGAATGGGAGATAGGGAGATATTAGATATCCCATCTATTTCTACTGGTTCTGTAGGGTTAGATATTGCACTTGGAATTGGTGGTATCCCAAAAGGAAGAGTAACTGAAATATATGGGCCTGAGTCTTCTGGAAAGACAACTTTAACACTTCAGATAATTGCTCAATGCCAAAAAGATGGAGGAACATGCGCATTTATAGATGCTGAACATGCTCTCGATCCTCAGTATGCAGAAAAGTTAGGTGTTAATGTCGATGAATTATTACTTTCTCAACCAGATACAGGAGAGCAAGCACTAGAGGTTGCTGATATGTTAGTTAAATCAAAAAGTGTTGATTTAGTTATCATTGATTCTGTTGCTGCATTAGTTCCAAGAGCAGAAATTGAAGGTGAAATGGGCGATCATCATGTAGGTTTACAGGCAAGACTGATGTCACAAGCGTTAAGAAAAATAACTGGCAATATCCAAAGATCAGGAGCAACTGTTGTTTTTATTAACCAGATAAGAATGAAAATTGGTGTTATGTTTGGAAGTCCTGAGACTACTACAGGTGGTAATGCTTTAAAATTTTACTCTTCAGTAAGACTAGACATTAGAAGGATTGGTGCTGTTAAAGAGGGAGATGAAATAATGGGTAACGAAACAAGGGTAAAAGTTGTTAAAAATAAAGTTTCACCTCCATTCAAACAAGCTGAATTCCAAATAATGTATGGCCAAGGAATAAATTCTGAGGGCGAAATACTAGACTATGGAAATAAATTAGGATTAATAGAAAAGTCTGGAGCATTTTATAAATTGAATGGTGAAACCATTGGACAAGGGAAAGCAAAGGCAGGATTATTCCTTAAAGAAAATGCAAAAATTCGTGAAAATCTTCTTGAAGAAATACGTAAAGAATATATAGCAAGCAAAGCAAAATCTACAAAGTAGTTTTTTGTTGATACACTAATCCCTATTAATTAATTTTTAATAGGGATTTTTTTATGGCTCAAAACGCATACATAGTATCAGCAGTTAGAACAGCTGGTGGAAAAAAGAATGGAAAGCTAAGTGGATGGCATCCTGCAGATTTAGGAGCCAAAGTATTAGATGAACTAGTTTATCAAACAGGCATTGACCCTAAAGATATTGATGATGTTATTTTTGGCTGTGTAGATCAAGTAGGAGCTCAATCAGGTAATCTTGCAAGAAATTCAGTTTTAGCGTCTAGTCTTCCAGAATCAGTTCCAGGAACAACCGTAGACAGACAGTGTGGCTCATCTCAACAAGCAATTCATTTTGCAGCACAGGCAGTTATGTCTGGTACTCAAGATGTTGTGATTGCTGGAGGAGTTGAAGCAATGTCAATGGTGCCAATCGGTGCTAGTGTAAAAGATGGCTTTGATGCTGGTCACGGATTTCCTTTCAATGCCGATGGAATAGCTGCAAGGTATCCAGATATATTTTTCTCGCAATTTACAGGAGCTGAATTGGTTGCTGATAAATGGAAGTTATCTAGAGAAACACTAGATGCCTTCGCACTTGAAAGCCATCAAAAAGCTAAGCACGCTACTGAAATGAAATATTTTGATTTAGAAATACTTCCCTTGGCTGGTAAGAATGAGCATAACGATACTGATTTGGTCTTAGCTGATGAAGGTATTAGATTTGATGCCTCCTTAGATGCACTTTCTGGTCTTAAAACTGTTGTAGAAGGTGGGGTTATTACTGCAGGAAATGCTAGTCAGATTACTGATGGCGCAGCTGCAATTATGATTTGTAATGATGCTGGTTTAAAAAAAATCAAGTCAGATCCAAGAGCAAAAATTACTGCACTTTCTGTTGTGGGTGATGATCCTGTTTTCATGCTAACTGGTCCAATACCTGCATCCCATAAAGTATTATCAAGAGCAAATCTTTCTATTGATGATATGGATCTTTATGAAGTAAATGAAGCATTTGCTCCAGTTCCATTAGCATGGGCAAAAGAACTAAACGCTGATATGACTAAGCTTAATGTAAATGGTGGAGCTATGGCGCTTGGACATCCATTAGGCGCTACAGGGGCCAAACTAATGACTACCATGTTACATGAGCTAGAGAGAAGAGAGGGTAAATATGCTCTTCAGGCTATATGTGAGGGTGGTGGAACTGCCAATGCCACGATAATAGAAAGACTCTAAAATTTATACAAATGCTTAGTATTATATTTTTTGTATAACTCTATATCTTTGATATAGTTAAATAAACTACATATTATAAATATTATGATTTCAACATTTCAAATTTTTCTTTTCTTTGTTTTCTTCTTAACAATTACTGTTCTTTATCTTGGAATTAAAGTTGTTCCTCAATCTAAAGTTTATGTGATTGAACGTTTTGGTAAATATACCAAAACTCTGGAATCTGGATTATCAATAATTGTTCCATTTGTTGATAGTGTTGCTCATAAAGTTGATATCCTTGAAAGACAATTACCTAAATTTCAAATATCTGTAATCACAAAAGACAACGTAGAAGTTGGACTTGTATCTACAGTATTTTTTAGAGTTTTAGATGCTTCTAAATCTGTTTATAGAATTAAAAATATTGATCTTGCAATTGAAAATACAGCGATTTCTGTAATCAGATCTGCTGCTGGTCAATTAGAGCTCGATGATCTTCAATCATCCAGGGAGTCAATGAATTCAGAAATCAAAGATCGACTTGTTAAGGCAGCAGAAATTTGGGGTGTTGAAGTAACAAGAACAGAAATTCTTGATGTTCTTGTAGATGAGCAAACAAAAGAATCACAAAGACAACAGTTAAATGCTGAAAGAGAAAGAAGGGCAACGATTGCAACAGCTGAGGGTAATAAAAGAAGTATAGAGCTAAATGCTGATGCACAGTTATACGAGGCTCGCAAAGTTGCTGAAGCTGTTAAAGTATCTGCTGATGCCGAGGCTTATGCTGTCAAAATAAAAGCTGATGCTGATGCAGAACAAACTAGAGTTGTAGGAAAGGCTATTAAAGATGATGGTCAGCCAGCTATAAATTATGAAATCATGAAAAGACAAGTTGATGGTTTAACTGCAATTGCTTCATCAGGCCAGTCAAAAACATTAGTAGTTCCATCTGATGTAACAAAAGCTCTTGGAAGTCTAGAGTTATTGTTAGGATCAATAACTGATAAGCCTACTAGTAATGATTAGTCTTTTAGAAAATCCTGATATTTGGCTAATCTCTGGAATTGTTTTAATGATAATTGAAGTTTTTTTTGGTTCTCTTGTTATATTCTTGCCAGTTGGCATGGCATCGTTGATAGTTGGATTAATTTATAAATTTCAAAATAATTTCGAACTTAACATAATTGAAAATTGGGCCTATGCACTAGTACTGTGGGGAATAATTTCAATTATTATTTCTTATCTTATTCAAAGATATTTTAAAAATAATCAAGATGGAAACAAAGATATTAATTCCTATTGATTAACCTACTTAAAAAAATCTAATATTGTTTTTAAATTAGAAATATCATTTAAAGAAGAGTCTCCGCTCCTGGATTTCAACTCAACCTCATTTGTTTCAATATATTGCTTACCAATTACAATATTTAGAGGCACACCTATCAGTTCTGAATCTTTCATTTTAGTCCCATAACCATCTTTTCGATCATCAAGAAGAACATCGTATCCCATCTCTTGAAGATCCTTATAAAGTTTTAATGAGGCTTCTGCAATTTGTTGATCTTTTTCATAACCAATTGCAATAATATTTATATCAAATGGTGAAATACTATGAGGCCATATGATTCCCTTGTCATCATTATTTTGCTCAATAGCTGCAGCAACTAATCTCGAGACTCCAACTCCATAACACCCCATATGAAGAGTTGAAGCTTTACCTTCATTATTCAGTACATTAGCTTTCATGTCTTCGGCATAAACTTTTCCTAATTTAAATATATGACCAACTTCGATCCCTTTTTTAATTTGGATAGTGCCTTTACCATCTGGTGAAGGCTTACCTTCTAGAGATGAAATATCCTCTCCTTCTTTTAAAAGAAGCTCAGTATTGATTGCAAATTCAGATTCACTACTAATTGCAATTGTATCTTCACCAGTTTCTGCAAGAACATGGAATTCTTCAGAGGCATCTCCACCAATAGCACCAGAGTCGGCTGCAACAATCTTATAATCTAATCCAATTCTTTCAAGAATATTTTTATAGGTATTTCGCATAGTTAAATAAGTAGACTGAAGACATGCCTCATCAATATTAAAACTATAGGAATCTTTCATTAAAAATTCTCTTCCTCTCATTACTCCATATCTTGGTCTAACTTCATCTCTAAATTTTGTTTGAATTTGATATATATTTAGTGGAAGTTCTTTATAACTCTTTACATTGTTTCTAATTAAATCAGTTATAACTTCCTCATGTGTTGGACCTAAACAGAAATCTCTTTCATGCCTGTCTTTAATTCTTAAAAGCTCAGGACCCATTTTTTCCCATCTATTTGTTTCATTCCATAATTCTTTAGGCTGAACCATTGGCATTAGAACTTCTTGTGCTCCAGATGCATCCATTTCCTCTCTTACAATATTTTCAATTTTTCTAAGTACCTTTAGACCCAATGGGAGCCATGTGTATATTCCTGAGGCAACTTTTCTTACCAAACCAGCTCTGAGCATTAATTTATGGCTTATAACCTCAGCTTCTTTAGGTGCGTCTTTAAGTGTTGGCAGTAATAGTTTTGATAACAACATTTTATTAATTTGTTTTATATAAATCCTTATGGTTTATAATTTTATCTTTTTTTTAAGTACTTATGCCGATTTATGACTATAAATGTTCAGATTGTGAGCATGAAATTGAGATAATTCAGAAGTTCAGTGATGAACCAAAAACTTTATGCCCAAAATGCAACAAAGAAAGTTTATTGAAAATGGTATCTGCTCCATCATTTAGATTGAAAGGCGGTGGTTGGTATGAAACTGATTTCAAAACTGGAAATAAAAAAAATCTATCATCAAATGATGATAAATCATCAAAAAATTCAACATCCGACTCCAAGAAAGAGTCTAAACAAGATAAGATTACTAAATAAATAAGGAAATATTATGAGATCTCACTATTGTGGAGAAATTACATCCAAGAATCTTGATGAAGATATAACAATTTGTGGCTGGATACATAAAAGACGTGATCATGGTGGCGTTATATTCTTAGATGTTAGAGATATTAAGGGAATTTGTCAGGCAGTTATAAATCCCGATAATTCTAAGTCATTCGAGATAGCAGAAACTTTAAGAAATGAATTTGTTGTAAAGATATCAGGTAAAGTTAATCAAAGGCTTGAAGGGACAGTAAATAAAAATATGACTACTGGAGAAGTAGAGATTAATGCTGAGAATATAGTTATTCTAAGTAAGGCAGCCACTCCAGTTTTTCCACTTGATGATTATCAGGATGTTAATGAAGATGTTCGCTTAAAGAATAGGGTTTTAGATTTAAGAAGACCTGAGATGAATCATAGGATTGTTACAAGATCAAAAATAAGTTCAACAATAAGAAACTATTTAGATTCCAATGAGTTTCATGAAATTGAAACGCCAATTTTAACAAAAGCAACGCCAGAGGGCGCAAGAGATTTTATTCTACCAAGTAGAGTTCAATCTGGTAATTTCTTTGCCTTGCCTCAGTCTCCTCAGTTATTTAAACAGTTACTGATGATGGGGGGCTTAGATAAGTATTATCAAGTTGCTAGATGTTTTAGAGATGAAGATCTTAGAGCAGATCGTCAACCAGAATTTACTCAAATAGATATTGAGGCTTCTTTTGTTGATCAAGAATATATTATGGAAATCGGTGAAAATATGGTGAAAGAGCTTGTCCATAAGTTTTGCGGTGATGAATTAGAGACATTTCCTATCTTAGATTGGCATGATTCTATGAGAGATTATGGATGTGATAAACCTGACTTAAGAATACCTTTAAAGTTAGTAGAGGTTTCTGAATTAGTTCAAAATGAAGAATTTAAAGTCTTCTCTGAGCCTGCTAAAGATAATAAATCTAGGGTTGTTGCTCTAAAGATACCAGGTGGTAATTCTCTATCAAGGGGACAGATTGATGAATATACTAAGTTTGTCTCAAAGCTGGGAGCTAAGGGGCTAGCGTATATCAAGGTCAATGATAAAAGTGATATCGAAAATGGCTTGCAATCACCAATTCTTAAGTTTCTTAAAAGTGAGACTATAGAATCTATCGTATCAGAATTAGATTTACAAAATGATGATCTTCTATTCTTTGGTGCAGGTAAAAGTTCTGTTGTAAATTTAAGTATGAGTAGTTTAATTAAAAAAATAGGTGATGATTTAGATATGTATTCATCTAAATGGTCTCCATGCTGGGTTGTAAACTTCCCAATGTTTGAAAGAAACAGTGAAGGCAACCTTACATCACTTCATCATCCATTTACTCTTCCAAAGTGTTCTACTAAAGAGTTGACTGAATCAGCAGATACTGCACTAGCTCATGCATATGATGTTGTACTAAATGGATATGAAATTGGAGGAGGCTCCTTAAGAGTCTTTGACACTGAAATGCAAAAAACAATATTCAATATATTAAATATTACAGAAGAAGAAGCTGATAGTAAGTTTGGTTTCTTATTAAAAGCTCTCTCATCAGGATGTCCTCCTCATGGAGGAATAGCATTTGGTCTTGATAGGATTGTTATGCTTATAACAGATACTACAAATATTAGAGATGTAATTGCATTCCCTAAAACACAGAGTGCAACTTGTTTATTAACTGATGCTCCAAGTAAAGTTGATAGCTCTCAACTAGAAGAACTAAAAATTATAAGTACTCACAAGGAAGAGTAGATATGGCAGGACATTCTAAATGGGCGAACATTAAGCATAGAAAGGCTCGTCAAGATGCATCGAGAGGTAAGGTTTGGACTAAAGTTATCAGAGAGATAACTGTTGCTGCAAAGGGTGGGCCCGACCCTGATGACAATCCTAGATTAAGATTGGCCCTAGATAAGGCTAATGCAGCAAATATGCCAAAAGATAATATTAAAAGAGCTATAGAAAAAGGCTCTGGTACTGGTGAAACAGGTGCATTAGAAGAAATTATCTTTGAAGGATATGGGCCAGGTGGTGTTGCAATATTGGTAGAAACTATGTCAGATAATAGAAACAGAACTGTTTCTGATGTGCGTCATGCTTTTTCTAAATTTGGAGGTAATCTTGGTACAGATGGGTCTGTATCATATCTTTTTAATAAAATTGGGATAATTCATATTTCAAAAGATACTTCTGAAGAGGAGTTGATGGACATTGTATTAGAGTCTGGTGCTGATGATCTTATCGATGAAGGAGAATATTTTGAAATTATTACTTCAAGTACTAATTTAAGTAATGTGCTTGAATCATTAAAAAATAATAATATAGATAATATCAATGCAGAGCTTACCTTGAGGGCAGAGACATCAGTAGCTATTGATCAAGAAATGTCTGAAAAAGTTCTAAAAATCATGGATTTTATGGATGAGCTTGATGATGTGCAAGAAGTCCATACTAATGCAGAATTTCCTGATAATTTTGAATTAAAAGAGTAAATATTGACTATAAACTCAAGAAATAAAGGCGCAACTTTTGAGAGACAAATAGCTAATGCGCTTATTAATGATCTTAATTTAACAAATCCAGTTAAAAGAATACTTGAGCAAACTAGAACTAAAGAACTCCCAGATCTTATGCTGGGTAATTGGTGTATAGAATGCAAAGCATATGGAACAGGTGCTGAGCCAAGGCCTGATTGGTGGGATCAAGTCCTAGCATCCTCAAAAGGAGCGGATTTAAAACCAGCATTAGTTTATAAATTTAATAATAGGCCAATTAAAGTAAGAATTTTGGCCTCATCGATAAACAATGAAATTAAAAATACTTTAGTAACAGTTGATTTATTGTGGCCTGATTTTATCCAAATCTTGCTGGAATTATTTCAAAAAGATATTGAGCTTCATGAAAAAAACTTTCAAGCCTAAGGATTTACATTTAAAAGTATATGTAGAGGACACAGACTTCCAAGGCTTTATATATCATGCAAATTATATTAAATTTTTTGAAAGAGCCCGATCAGAATTTCTTGAATATAATAATATTTCTCAAAAAAAACTAAGAGACGAAAATCTTGCATTTGTTGTCAAACGAATTGAAACAAATTTTCTGTCTCCAGGTAGGCTTGGAGATGCTTTGTCAGTAAAGTCTTTAATTGAAAAAAAATCCAATGCCCGCATAATATTTAATCAACAAATAGTTGATTTAAATGATTCAAGGGAGCTATGCAATGCCTTGGTTGAGGTATGCTTAATTAACATTAAATCAAAAAAACCTAAACCCTTGCCTGATGATTTACTATTGTTACTTAACGAGGAAAATTAAATGAATGACATTTCTGTATTAAATCTCTTTCTTGAGGCCGGAGTAGTTGTAAAAATTGTAATGATGCTCTTACTTCTTGCATCACTATTAACATGGATAGTTATAGTTGAGAGATATAACTTTTATAAAAAAATCAAAGATATTAATTCAAGTTTCCATAATAGATTTTGGAATGGTGAAGATTTAAATACTTTATTTGATGAAATTGAAAGTGAGAATATTCCTCTTTATGGATCTCTGAGCGTATTTCAAAGTGCTTTCAAAGAATTTAAACAGCTTAATCCTCAAGAGGTCATAACTGAGTTAGATTTAGAGGGAATAAACAGATGTATGAGAGTTGCTATCGCAGCTGATGAAGAGGAGATGAATAAACACCTACCTTTTCTTGCAAATGTTGGTTCAGTTAGCCCATATATAGGTCTTTTAGGGACTGTTTGGGGCATTATGACCTCATTCCAAGGCTTATCTGATGCGACACAAGCAACTATAAATGCAGTTGCGCCAGGTATCTCTGAAGCCCTTGTAGCAACTGCAATGGGTTTATTTGCTGCTATTCCAGCTGTTATTGCTTTTAATAAATACACTTCTGAACTTGAAACCATGAGCCAATCGACCTTAATATTTTCTGAAGAGCTTGCAAGTATTTTTTATAAACAATCTATAAAAAATAAATGATCTATAGGTTAGCTAAGAAAAAAACTCTTAAGGCTGAAATCAATGTGGTGCCATACATTGATGTCATGCTTGTATTGCTAATTATTTTTATGGTTCTTTCGCCACTACTTATTCAAGGTATTGAAGTTAATCTTCCTAAAACAGATACAACAAAAATGAGTGTTCAGAATGAACCATTAGTAATCTCTATAGATAGCTCAGGTAAATATTATTTAAATCTCGGAGAAGAAGCTCTTCCAATAAGTATTGATGAGCTTAAAAGGAAATCCATGGTCATTTTTGATGCGAATCCTGATATCGAAGTGGTATTTCAAAGTGATAAAGATGTAACATTTGATAGTGTTGCCAAGGCTATGGCAGCAATTCAGAGCGTAGGCATATCAAAAATAGGAATAGTGACCACAGGTTATGGAAATTAAATCTGATTATCTTATAGCTTCATTTTTTTCATTTTTAATACACGCTTCTCTTATTTTATTTTTAATGGATTTCTTTTATTCTGAAAAGCAAATCCGTCCAGTGCTTAGCAAAACAGTAGATGTAAATCTTATTTTTGAAGAAGAAATAATTAAAACAAAGGAGCCTCTCGCTGTAAATGAAGTACCTATAATTAAAAACACATTTAATAAGACTATAGATAATAAGATAATAGAGTTGAGTCAGGATATTGAGAAAATCGGTTCAGATGAAACCTTTATAAATCTAAATGAGCTAATTCAGATAGATAAAGCTGTAATAGCATCAAGTGAAGAGAAAGAAATCAATCAAATAAGTAATATGATTATAAATATGATTGAATCGGCTTGGGTAAAACCTAAAAATATACAAGAAGGGCTAATTTGTGATCTGAGATTGGCTGTTAATAAAAATGGAAGGATAGTCTCTGTAAATCTTATTAAAAGCAGTGGTAACATTAGGTTCGATAATTCAGCAATTAAAGCTGTTTACAGAGTTGAATCATTTAATTTTTATAATAAAATTTCTAGCAACCTTTATACAGATAATTTTAAAAAAATAGTTATAACTTTTAATCCTTCATGAAAAAAATACTAATAATATTTCTTGTACCACAATTAATTTTTGCCGAGCTTGTTTTGGAGATCACCCAAGGATCAGATGATCCGTTTGTTATCGCTCTGTTAGATTTTGATGGTCAAGATGAAATTACCAATCAAATAAATACTATAGTTAACAATGATCTTAATAGGACAGGGGAATTTAAGATTATAAAAAAAGATAAGTTGCTATCTTCTCCTAAAAGCGAGGAAGAAATTAATTTTAATGATTTTAAGTTGCTCAATATTGATTATATTGTCATAGGATCTTTAGAGTCAGAAAATGAGTTTAATCTATCAGCCTCATATCAAATTTTCAGTGTCTTAAGTAAGAAAAAAATAAGAACATCAAAAGTTTTAGGCATCCCAAACAAAATAAAACAATTAGCTCACTATATAAGTGATGGAATCTATGAAGAAATTACTGGCTTACAAGGCGTGGCTTCAACAAAAATATTATATGTATCTGAACTAAAAGAAAATAATGAATCTCTTTATCAGCTTATAGTTGCTGATGCTGATGGAGTCAATGAACAAATACTTTTAAAAAGCTTCGAGCCTATTATTTCACCAGCATGGTCACCTGATTCAAAAGAAGTAGCATACGTTTCATTTGAGACAGGAATTGCAAAGGTATATATTCAAAATATAGCAAACGGAGATAGAAGGGTTGCAATACAGAACTCTAAACAGATAAGTTCCCCAGCATGGTCACCAAATGGAAATTTTCTCTCTTTAACAATGTACCAAGATGGCAATGCAGAAATATATATCCTTAACTTAAAAAATAATAATCTAACAAGACTTACCAACCACTATTCAATTGATACTGAATCCTCATGGTCTCCTGATGGATCTAGTATCATGTTTACTTCTGGAAGATCTGGCTCACCACAGTTATACGAAATTAATCTGAGAAAATTTAATTCAAAGCCACAAAGAATCACATTTGAAGGAAATTACAATGCAAAAGGATCTTATCTTAAGAATGGTGATGGGATTATATTTGTTCACAGATCTAGTGATGATTTCAAAATAGCATTGAAGTACTTTAATGAGAATTTCATTAGACCATTAACTGAGTCCAAATTAGATGAGTCTCCTAGTATTTCTCCAAACGGTAATGTGATAATCTATGCTGTAACTGAAAATGGCGAGAATTTGCTATCTGGGCTTACTCTTAGCGGTGCAAGATTTAGACTTCCAGCAAAAAAAGGTGAAGTAAGAGAGCCTGCATGGTCAGGGTTTTTAAGGTAATAAACAGGAGATTTTATGAAAAAAACAAATAACAAGAGCTTTCAAAATTTTTTATGCGCATCTGCATTTCTAATACTTTTATCTTCATGCTCAAGTATGAATGTTACTGAAGAAAGAGTTTATGATGGTGGTATTAAAACAGTTGAAGCATCTGTTGTAGAGGTTCAGGATTTGGACTATGAGACTAAAGCTATATTTGCTAATGCAACAGTATTTTTTGAATTTGATAGTTACAATTTAACTTCAAAATCAATCCAGACCTTAAAAAGTGTTGTATCAGTTATGAATTCAAATATCGATATTGAAATTACATTAGCCGGTCATGCAGACGAAAGGGGTACTAGAGAATATAACTTAGCTCTCGGTCAAAGAAGAGCAGAATCAGTTAAAGATTATTTCTTGCTTAATGGAATAATGTCATCACGAGTAACTGTTAAAAGTTATGGAGAAGAGAGACCCTTATCTCTAGGAAATGATGAAGCAAGCTATTCAAAAAATAGGAGAGTAGAAATTAACTAAAAATGAAAGAGATATTTTTTATACCTTCATTTTTATTTTTTTTAATTTTTTCTGTCTTTACGGTTCAGGCTGAAGATAGCGATACTCTTCCTGCTGATATATTGTTTTTAAAAATCCAAGAACTTGAAGTTGAAATTGCTGACTTAAGAAATAAAGTTGAATCCCAAAGTTACCTTATTAAAAAACTCATAGATGAATCAGTAATTAATGATGAGGAAGATAGTCTTAATACATTGCCAATTAATGGCAATCTTAGATTTAAGGGAATGGAAGATATTAAAAGCAAAGAAGATGTATTTGAGGGTGCTGTGCAAGCCCTTGAAGATCAAGATTTGGAAAAAGCATTCTCTCTTTTTTCTTATTTCATAGAAAATTTTAATGATAATGACAAAAAAGCAATTTCTTATTTTTGGTTAGCTGAAATATCCATTATTCAAAATAATTTAGATGCTTCGCAAAATTATTTTATGGAACTTATCTTATCTTATCCAAATCACTACAGAGTTCCTCTGGCTCACAAGAAAATAGGCGATATCTTTCTTAAGAAAAATGACTTAATTAAAGCTAAAGAGAAATATAATTTTGTTGTTAGGGAATACCCAAATGATACTGCTTCATCTTTGGCCTTGCAGTTATTGAAAAATATGGAATAATCACACTTTTTTATGCATAACCGTGGGTCGCTAGCTCAGCTGGTAGAGCAGTTGGCTTTTAACCAATTGGTCACAGGTTCGAATCCTGTGCGACCCACCACTCTTAGTGCATAATTGCATTATGACAAATCTTAAAATTATTTTTAATAGATTTACTTCGGTTTTTACAAGAGATTCATTGCTTGCAAGCTTTCTTTTCTTTTTAGTCTTATCTTCTTGGTATATTCTTCGACCAGTTCGAAATGAAATGGCTGTAGCAAATGTTGACGAATTACCTCTGCTTTTGGCATTTGGAGCCTTTGCCATGCTTTTGGCTAACCCAGTTTATGCATGGGTTGCATCTAAATCGAATCTTAAAAAAATAATAACCTACTGTTATTCATTTTTAATTTTTAATTTACTATTTTTTCTTTTTTCATGGAGAGTTCTTGATCTCGGAAGTTCTATTTGGCTCGGAAGAATTTTTTATATTTGGTGCAATATTTATTCTTTTTTTGTAGTTTCAATTTTTTGGGTACTGATAATAAATATTTATAGAAATGCTAAATCGAGAAGCTTTTATGGAGTCATAATGGCTGGAGGCTCATTGGGTGCTCTTTTTGGTTCTGAGATTTCTAAAAGATTTGCATCGTCTTTTAATGATTTTGGTCTTGAGCTCTTTTGCTTATCAGCAACCATTTTACTTTTTCTAGCAATGCTTACAGGAAGATATCTAACAACCAAAAATGATATTAACCAACAAGATAAAAAGGTTGGTGGAACTGGTTTTGATGGAATTAAGAATGTTATCCAAGTTGCAGAAATTAGATCTATAGCAATATATGTATGGATATGGACTGGGTTAATGACTGTTCATTGGATGACTGCAATAACAATTATAGATGGCTGGTCACAAGATCCTGAAGAGAGAATCGTTTTTTTTAGTTTATTAGAACAAATAGTCACTCCTCTGACCTTAATCATGCAATTATTTTTAACCAACCTATCTATTAAATATTTTGGTGTTAAAAAAATATTAATGACATATGGGTTACTTTTTATAATTGTATTTATCTTATATGGATTTATGCCTTCAATTACAATCGTTGCAGTAGCAACAGTTACTTTAAGGTTATTTGAATATGGTCTTAACAAGCCAACACGAGAAACTGTTTATAGTACACTTGCAAAAAACGATAGATATAAATCATCTGTATTTATAGATACATTTGTATCAAGACTTGGTGATTTGTCTGGAAGTAGTTTTATAGGGGTTGGAAAGCTGTTTAGTATTGGATTTAGTTCGATGCCACTTATTGCAATTCCTATAGCTGGGGTTCTTTCCTTAGCAGGCTTAAAGATTTCTAAAAATGAGCGACTTAAAGATTTCTAGTTATATTAATCCTTTCTTTAATAAGAACAATTTTTGTCATAATGCTCTCTGAAACCTGAAAGTTATTCTTAGTGAGTTTTAATGCAAATTCTAATTGATTTAAAGCTTCTTCATCTCGACCTAGCAAAAGAAGATATTCAGCTCTACTTTGATGATACCCAATAATATTTTTACTAGTTTTTTGAATTTCTGAAAGCAGCAACCATAGGTCAGGATCAGAGTTTCTTCTCAATATCTGATCTCTAACAATCTCTTCAGAGTTAAAATAAGTACCCATTTCAAGAAGAAGTTTCGATTTTGTTATTGATAATGGAAAGTTTTTTGGTGATATTTCTAGAAACTTGTCTGCTAAAATTAGAGCTTCATCATATTTTTTTGCCTCTTTCAAAATTTCAACCTTTGAAGTATTAAGAAACAAATTTTTTGGATACTTTTTTATTAATTTATTTATTTGCTTAATGCTCAAATTAAAGTTACCTAAATTCTTATTAGCTAATGAAAGACCGTAGAGATTTGCATCAGATGGATTATCTTCATATGCAAAAGTAAAAGATCTTAATGCATTCTCTGGAATTTTTTCATAGTAAATTTGCAATCTTGACTTTATTAAAGAGTACTCAAGTGAATTTTTCTTAGTTCCAATCTCAGAAAGGCTTTCTGCTGCATTAAATGCATCATTAATCCTAGATGTTGAAAGAGGGTGAGTTAATAAGAACTCTGGAGGCAATTCGCCGGAAAGCCTTCTGAGATCATTCATATTTTCGAACATTTCTCCCATAGATTTTGGGTTATAACCTGCTTTAATTAAATTAGTAAATCCTACTCTGTCAGCTTCTCTTTCAAATAATCTACTATATCTAAGACTTTCACTTTGCATTAATGCTGGTGCTACCGCTATTGCTTCAGGATTATTACTTAAAATGGCTACAGCAATAGATGAAACCAATAATAATGCTGAGGCTAGATTAGAATCTTGGGATTTTAAAATATTCCTTGCAAAGTGTCTTTGACTTAAATGAGCAAGTTCATGAGAGAGAACTGATGCAAATTGTCCCTCATTATCAGCATTTAAAAATAACCCGCCATTGACGCCAATAATTCCTCCGGGAGCTGCGAATGCATTTAAGTTGCTGTCATCAATTAAAATAATGTTGAAGTACCTATCTTGAACTTGGCTGTATTCTGAAAGCCTATAGATCAAAAGTTCAGTATATTCATAGATCAGTGGATCTGAAATTGTCCTTGCTTGTGCAAATATTTGTTTTAAAAACTCGTTACCAATAGCTTTTTCTTGATCAGACGAAACAGCACCTGAAACTCTATCGCCAAGCTCTGGAAGTAATATATCCTTTTTTTCAAAACCTTGGCCTTGAATAAATACACATAACAAAAAAAGTGTGAATAATTTAAGTATTTTCATCTATTAAAAATCTGTATTTTTTTGATTTGAATATAAAACTAACATAAATAATCTTTTTAGATATAATATATTTAATAATAATAATTAGTAGTTACTAATTGTTTGACCATATTATGACTTACATAGTTCACATATATCTTTAAATAAAAATGCTAGATCAAATAAACTCAGTTTTAAAAAAAATTTTTAGTAATGAAGAAACAATAGTTTTTTCTTTTGTTATTTTTGGCATATTTTTAATAATGACTTTTTTCGGCTCTGTCCTCACTCCTTTTTTAATAAGTATTGTAGTTGCATATTTGCTTGTAGGTGTGCAGAAGAAAATTGAATCCTTTAATGTTAGCAGCAGAGCTGCTTTAGTAATTACATTTACGATATTTATAGTCGCTGGCGCAACAATGTTAATTTGGCTATTGCCTATTCTATATACCCAGCTTCAAACATTTGTTTTAGATGCTCCAAAACTTTTTAATGATTTTCTAGAATTTGTATCAACATTGCCTGCTAAATTTCCTGATTTAGTCTCATCAGATCAGATTACAGTTTTTTTCCAGGCTGTTTCTTCAGAGCTTACATCGGTGACTCAGAATGTTGTTAAATCATCTATTGCTGGCATTCAGAGCACTATCACTATTCTTTTATACATAATACTATTTCCGATACTTGTGTTCTTTTTTCTATTCGATAGAAAAAATATAATGGATGGCTTATCTAAACTAGTGCCTGGAAAGCGAGAAATGTTCTCAAATATTTGGCTTGAAATGGATGTTCAGTTAAGTAACTACGTTCGAGGTAAGACTACAGAGATTTTTGTTGTTGGTATTTGTGCAGCTATAATATTTTCTTTAGTTGGCTTAAAGTACTCTGCGTTGTTATCAGTTTTGGTTGGTTTATCAGTTGTAATACCATATGTTGGAGCCTTTTTGGTTACCGTGCCTGTTGTTATTGTGGGTTTACTTCAATTTGGACTTGAGAGTGAATTTTATATTCTCATTACTCTTTATCTGTTATTGCAGATCCTTGACGGTAACTTGTTAGTTCCCATAATATTTTCTGATGCAGTAAAGCTTCATCCAGTAGTTATTATTTTAGCAGTGTTTATTTTTGGAAGTATGTTTGGTTTCTGGGGCGTATTTTTTGCTATACCGATGGCAACCTTTATAAAAGCTGTATGGAATGCATGGCCATCAACTTAAATCTTTAATAGTTTGTAATACCTCATCAACATGACCTGTAACTTTTACAGATCGCCATTCCTTAATGACCTTACCATTTTCTCCTATCAAAAACGTACTCCTATCTATTCCAATATATTGTCTGCCATACATCGATTTAAGTTTCATTACATCAAACGCCTTACAAACTTTTTCATCTGGATCAGAAAGAAGCTCAAATTGAAAACCTTGTTTCGATTTGAAATTTTCATGAGATTTAATACTCTCTCTAGAAACACCAAGTATTTCGGTATTTAATTTTTTAAACGCCTTAAAGTTATCCCTAAAATTTTGACCTTCAGTCGTGCATCCCGGAGTGCTGTCTTTAGGATAAAAATATATGACCAAATTTTTGCCTATGAAATCTTTATTAGATAGCTTTAAATCATTGGTACATTCAGAGTTAAATGATGGACATTTTTTACCTTCTAGTTTTTTAGTCATTTCTTTCCTTATAATTTTTTTAATAAAAATAGTGTATAGTCCTATTTTTTACCGAAACTTTTTTTCATGCAAGTATTACAAGGAAGTTTAGTTGCTTTAGTTACTCCAATGTTGCCAAATGGTGATATCGATTACTCTTGCCTAGAGAGTTTAATCGATTGGCATGTCAATCAGGGAACAAATGGTATTGTTTCTGTTGGTACAACTGGAGAGTCTGCTACTTTAAATGTTCAAGAGCATCTTGAAGTAATGGCTTTCACTATAAAGCATGTAAGCAAAAGAATTCCAGTAATTGCAGGAACGGGAGCAAATTCAACTAACGAAGCTATTGAGTTAACGAGTGAAGCAAAAAAACTTGGCGCTGATCATGTTTTATTAGTAACACCTTATTACAACAAACCAAATCAAAAAGGATTGATTTCTCATTATTCTGCTATTGCAGACGCTGTTGATATTAGCCAGATTTTATATAATGTTCCTTCAAGAACTGCTTGCGACCTTTTACCATCAACAGTTGCAGTTTTAGCTAATCATAATAATATTACTGGAGTAAAAGAGGCTGTTGATGATGCAAAAAGGGTAAAAGAATTAGTCGCCATATCAAAAGAATCTGATAATTCCTTTTCAATTTTCTCTGGAGATGACCCAACATTTATGAATTCACTTCTTCTTGGAGCTCACGGTGTCATATCTGTATCTGCAAATGTAAGTCCCAAATCTCATGCAGAAATATGTGCTGCGGTTAGGAATGATGAATTTATAAAAGCTAAAGAAATTAATGAAATGAACAAAAACTTATATCGTATGATGTTTGTGGAATCTAACCCTATACCTGTCAAATGGGCGCTGTATAAAATGAATATGATAAAGAATGCAATTCGATCCCCTCTGATAGAATTAGATGAAACTTTCCACAAAGAAATGCTGTCAGAGATGATAAAATTAGGATTATTATGAATAAAAATTTAATATACATTTTTTCAATATTGCTATTAACCTCATGCTCCTATTTAACAGGTCCTGATGGTTATTTTCCAACTACAGAGCATGATTTCTTAGATGAAATAGTAGAGACTGATATTGCTATTCCTGAGGAATTATCATCGCCCTCTAAAGAAAACCATTACCCGGTTATAGCAATTAAGAGTGAGTTAAAAAACCAGGATGTTCCTAAACCAAGGCAGATTTTTTCATCATCTGGGAATAGTTCTGTTCAACTAAGACGACTTGGTGAGTTGATGTGGATTTATATAGAAACACTTCCATCTACGTCTTGGCCAATTTCAAAAAGTTTTTGGGAAACTTCTAACTATGATGTGATAGCCTCCAATCCAGACATTGGCGAGATTAAAGTAGATTTTAACCAGACTACATATTTTGTTATGAAAATAGAGCATGGCATTAAAGAGGCATCAACTGAAATTTTTCTCAATTTAGTAGATAAAGAAAATCAAGAAATTATTAGTAACATTGATCTAGTCCAGTCAGAGCTTGAAAATCTTGTAAATTATTTTGCAGAATCTGTTGATAGCTTTTCTGGAACATCACTTGCAGCTCAAAATCTCAACGAATTGAAGAAGGCAAATATATTTACAGAAGATGGACAAACAGTTATTGAACTTAGCCTCAACTTTGACAGGGCATGGTCATCCGTTACTAGAGCAATCCAGTCAGCAGAGATTGTTACCAATGATAAAAATAGAAATGATGGAATTTTTTATGTCAGTTATAGCAGTGAAGATGAGGGAGGCTTTCTTTCATTTCTTGGTTTAGGAAATAATTCAGATCGAGATTCGAATGCTTTTAACGAAGAAGCTCAGTTTGAGGTAACAATTGTAGAAAAAAACAATAAAACCTATGTTCGAGCAAGATCAAAAAATGGTAAAATCGATGAGGCAGAAGAACTATTATCAAAAATTAACGAATCACTAAGCTAATGGAAAAAATACAAGAACTAACAAAAGGTAAGGCAAAGTCTCTATTCACTACTTCAAATGAAGATCAGCTGGTTATGCATTTTAGTGATGACACTTCAGCATTTGATGGAAAGAAAAAAGAAGCATTGATGGGCAAAGGTGCTGTTAATAATCAATTTAATGCTTTTATTATGGATCATCTAGAAGATAATGGCGTTGAGACTCATCATATTGAAGTACTTAATAATAATGATTCATTGGTTCATAAACTTTCTATGTTTCCTATCGAATGTGTTATTAGAAATAGAGCCTCTGGATCAATTTGTAGAAGACTTGGTACCGAAGATGGCCTAATCCTTGAGAGCCCTCTATTTGAGTTTTTTTTAAAAGATGATGATTTAGGTGACCCACTTATAAATGATGAACACATTTTATCTTTTGGATGGGCTGCGAGAGATCAAATTGATGAAATGAAGCTCCTTACATATAAGGTGAATACAATTCTTTCTAAATTATTCATTGATTCTGGTCTTATATTGGTTGATTTTAAGGTTGAATTTGGAGTCTCTGGTAACAAGATCCTTCTTGCTGATGAATTTACTCCTGATGGATGTAGGTTATGGGATTCTGAAACTTTAAAAAAAATGGATAAAGATAGATTTAGAGAAGGTCTTGGAGATGTTGTCGAATCGTATCATCAAGTTGCAGATAGACTAGGTATGAATATAAAACTTGATTAAAATAGTCAAGTATTTATAATTCATGCGTGAAACTTACTACTAAAAGCAGATATGCAGTTAATGCCCTTACAGAGTTAACTGCTCTTGAGACCTTTGGTCCAGTATCATTGTTTGATATATCAGAAAGTCAAAATATAGAGCTATCCTATCTAGAACAAATATTTAGAAAATTAAGAATTGCGGGTATTGTTAAAAGTACTAGAGGAAGAAATGGCGGCTATATGTTTGCAAAGGATCCATCACGCATAACAATAAAAGAAATTATGAATGCTGTTGAGGAAGACTTAGATGCAACAAACTGTAATGGTACTAGTACTTGTCATCATGGCAAACAATGTAAGACTCATAATCTATGGCATGAATTAAATGAAGTTGTAGATAATTATTTAAGTAAAATAACCATTAATAAGCTTGTAGAATCAAATAGTAGCCCATATATAAGCCTAAGAGAGATAAGTTAAATGAGCACACAAAAAACAATATATTTAGACTATGCATCAACCACACCGGTTGATCCAAGAGTTGCATCTAAAATGATGCAATATCTAACTCCTGATGGAGAGTTTGGTAACCCAGCTTCTAGATCTCATCGTTACGGCTGGAAAGCTGATGATGCTGTAGAAGAAGCAAGATCTCATGTTGCAAATCTAGTTAATTGCGATCCACGAGAAATAGTTTGGACATCTGGTGCTACTGAGGCAGATAACCTGGCTATTAAAGGGGTTGCAAGATTTTATAAATCAAAAGGCAACCATATCATTACATCCAAAATTGAACATAAAGCAGTTCTTGATCCGTGCAGGCAGCTCGAGAGAGAAGGGTTTGAAGTAACATATCTTGATCCAAATGATGGCGGAGTTATAACTCCTGAAGCTATAAAAGATGCTATGCAAGAAAATACTATTCTTGTATCTGTAATGCATATAAATAATGAATTAGGCACTCTTAATGATTTAGAAGAGATTGGAAAAATTACAAGAGAAGCTGGTGCATTTTTTCATGTAGATGCTGCTCAAAGTACTGGTAAGGTAGATATCAATCTTTCAACACTTCCGGTAGACCTTATGTCTTTTTCAGCTCATAAAACTTATGGGCCTAAAGGCATTGGAGCTTTATTTGTCAGAAGAAAACCTAGAGTAAGAATTGAAGCGCTAATTCATGGCGGCGGTCATGAAAGAGGAATGAGATCTGGAACTCTTCCAACACATCAAATTGTTGGCATGGGTGAGGCCTTTAAAATTGCAAAAGAAGAAATGGAATCAGATCACACAAAAATAAAGTCTTATCATGAAAAATTTCTTAAGGAGGCAATGAAAATAGAACATGCATATATTAATGGTGATGTTAATAACAAGGTACCAAATATTTTAAATATCAGCTTCAATTTTGTAGAAGGTGAATCTTTAATCATGGGTCTTAAGGATATTGCTGTATCTTCTGGGTCTGCATGCACATCAGCAAGTCTTGAGCCTTCTTATGTATTGAGAGCACTTGGAAGAAAGGATGAGTTAGCTCATAGTTCAATTAGATTTTCATTTGGAAGATTTACTAGCGATGATGATATAAGAGATACATTAGCAATTTTAAATAAAGTTGTTGATAGATTAAGAGAGCTTTCGCCATTATGGGAAATGCACTTAGATGGTATTGATCTAGATACTGTTAAATGGAATACACACTAAATTAGGAGCTTTTTATGGCATATAGTAAAAAAGTAGTTGATAAATTTGAGAATACCTTAGAAAACCCACAAGCATTTAATGTTGGTAGGTTCGACCCTAAAGAAGAAAATATAGGAACTGGCATGGTTGGAGCGCCAGCATGCGGCGATGTTATGAAACTTCAAATTAAATGTGAGCCAAAAGGGAATACTCATATTATTAAAGACGTAAAGTTCAAGACTTATGGTTGTGGGTCTGCTATTGCATCATCAAGTGAATTGGTAGAAATGCTTATTGGCAAAACTCTTGAAGAGGCCAAAGAAATTAAAAATAAAGAAATAGTAGATGCATTAGAGCTTCCTCCAATAAAGATACATTGTTCAGTTTTGGCTGAAGACTCAATTAAACAAGCTATCGAAGACTACGAATCTAAGCAGTAAGAAAAACTATGAAAAGTATTGATCCATCTAATTTAAACTTTTCTGATAAAGCTATAAGTCATTTTTTAAATAGCCTTGAGTCAAGAGGAAAAGGTAAAGGAATCCAAATTGGTGTTAAGAAAGCTGGTTGTTCTGGTTATGAATATTTTTTTGAATTCGTAGATAATATTGATACTAATAATATTCTTTTTGAGAGAAATGGTTGCAAAATATATGTAGATAAAACTAGTTTAGAATTCTTAAAAGGCAGTCTTGTTGATTATTCTGAAGATGGATTAAATCAAGGAATAAAATTTGTTAACCCCAATGCAAAAGCAGTTTGTGGCTGTGGGGAAAGTTTCACAATCTAGAAAATGGCTAAAATTAAAATATGGCCTCATCACGAGCTTTGTCCAGAAGGAGCAGAAATTAGTACTCTCCCAGATGAAACTATTTGTGAAGCTGCTCTTAGAGAAGGAATAAAAATTGAACATGCATGTGAAATGTCCTGTGCTTGCACAACTTGTCATTGCATAGTTAGAAAAGGCTTTGAAAAACTAGATGAAGCAAGTGACATTGAGGAAGATATGCTTGATAAGGCATGGGGGCTTGAGCAAACATCTAGATTAAGTTGTCAGACAGTACCGCCGATGGATGAATATTTAGAAATTGAACTCCCTAAATATAATATTAATATGGTATCAGAGGATCACTAATGAACGAGCTAAATTGGAATGACATAAATGACATAGCAATTGAATTAAGCGATAAATTCCCTGAAATTGATCCTCAATGGATTAGTTTTCCTGATTTACATTCAAAAATTTGCAATTTAGAAAGCTTTATTGGAGACCCCAATCGCTCAAATGAGAAAGTTTTAGAAGCTATTCAGATGTTATGGATAGAAGAATCTCAATAAGTCCCATATAATGGCTAAAATTTTTTATAGGAAGAATTATCATGGCAATAGAACAAACATTATCAATCATTAAACCAGACGCTGTTTCGAAAAACGTTGTAGGTAAAATTATTTCTAGATTTGAGGATAATGGTCTTCATCTGGTTGCTGGAAAGTTAATTCATTTAACAGATGAAATGGCTTCAGGCTTTTATGCAGAACATGAAGGTAGACCTTTTTTCAATGACCTAAAAAAATTCATGACATCAGGTCCTGTATTTGTTCAAGTGCTTGAGGGTGAAGGGGCCATATTAAAAAACAGAGAGCTTATGGGAAGCACTAATCCACAGGAAGCTGATGCTGGAACTATAAGAGCTGATTTTGCTGTCAGTATAGATGCTAATGCAGTTCATGGGTCAGACTCTGAAGCTAGCGCAATAAGAGAGATTAATTATTTTTTCAAAGATGAAGAAATAATATCTAAATAAATTTTGGATAAAAAAGAAAATCTTCTAGGCTATTCATTAAATACGCTTGAAGATTTTTTTGAGAGAATTGAGGAACCAAAATTTAGAGCAAAACAATTATTAAAATGGATTCATCAGAAGGGCGTTATTGATTTTGAATTAATGACTGATTTTAATAAGCTTCTTAGGGAAAGGCTTAACGGTATAGCTATTATCAGACCGCCTCAAATTGAAGAGGTTCATGTATCTCCTGAAGGAACAAAAAAATACTTAATAAAGTTAGATTCAGGATCAATGGTTGAGATGGTTAGAATACCTGAAAAAAAGAGAATGACTCTGTGTATATCTTCTCAAGCAGGTTGTGCGCTTCAATGTACTTTTTGCGCAACTGGTGCCCAAGGTTTTGAAAAAAATTTAACAGCTGCAGAAATTATTGGACAAGTTTGGTTAGCAAATTTTTACGATAGCAATGACCCTAATATTACTAATGTAGTTTTTATGGGAATGGGAGAGCCATTATTAAACTTTAACCCTGTAATTGAATCTGCAAAAATAATGAAAGATCAATTAGCATATGGTCTTTCTAGAAAAAGAATAACCATTAGCACTTCAGGAATAACTCCTCAAATAGATCAATTAACAAGATCTATTGATGTATCTTTAGCTATATCGCTTCATGCACCGATTGATTCACTTAGAGACGAAATTGTTCCTATTAACAAGAAATACCCAATAAAAATGTTAATGAGCTCATGTAAGAATTACTTGTCTTTTTATGAGGGAAAAAGAAGCATAACTATTGAATATATTCTTATTGATGGCATTAATGACTCTCCTGACTTAGCTAGACAATTGACAAAACTTTTATCAAACATTTCATGCAAAATTAATCTAATACCCTTTAATCCATTCGATGGGTCTCATTACAAGAGATCTAACAAAGATGCGATAAATCAATTTAAGAGTATTCTTATGAATAAGGGGTTTATTACTACCTTAAGAGTTACTAGGGGAGATGCAATTGATGGGGCTTGTGGTCAGCTTGTAGGGAAATTAAAAAAATCTATTAAAGGTAAAAAGTTAATACAACATCAATCAATATCATGACCGACAATTTAAAATCTGCTAATTCAGCTAAAACTGGAAAAGTATTTCAGGATACTAGGATAGAGCAGAAATTAACAACAGATGAAATAGCTAATAAAACCCTAATAAATATAAAGTATATTAAAGCCATTGAATCAGGTGATTATTCAGACTTTCCAAGTGAGGCTTTTGCAAAAGCCTATTTTATTAAGTATCAGAATTTTTTAAATATAGAATGTGAATTTCCGTCTATCTATATCCAAGAGAATAGAAAAGAGCAGATTGTTAAAAAATCAGTTGCTGTTTTTAATAAATCATTCAAAAAAATTGTTATTGCAATGGGCTTAGTAATTTCAATTTTAATCATTTCTATTTTTTTAAAAGCGCTCTTTAGTAATACTGAAATTCAATTAAAACAACAAAATATTAATGAGATAAGTAAAGATTCACTTTCTACTATGGTAAATATTGTTAATGACAATAAAACATTGATAGATTTTGAAAAAGATGATCAAGAAATTGAGACCTTAAAAATAGAAAATCAACTTAAGCTAACATTTATAGGTGAATGCTGGATAGAACTTTATTCAGGAGAAACTCTCATTGAAAGTCAGTTATTCCAATCAGGAGATTTTTATCAAGTAATTATTCAAATGCCTTATAAAATTATTGTTGGAAATGCTGATGCAGTAATAGGGGCATATAATGGTATTGAGATTGATTTTATTACCAATGCTAATAGACTTAATGTAAATACTATTATTTTTAATGATGAATAATTGGATAACAAGAAAAGATACCAAAGCTATAAATGTTGGCAATGTGGTTGTTGGTAATAAGAACCCTATTAGTGTCCAATCAATGACCAATACTAATACTTGTGATGTGATCGCTACTGTCAAACAAATCAATGATTTAAAGGCTGCTGGAGCAGATATAGTTAGGGTCTCAGTTCCAGGTTTTGAAGAAGCTGCTGCATTTAAAGAAATTAAGAAATCTGTTGATATGCCACTTGTTGCAGATATTCATTTCGATTATAAAATTGCACTTGAAGTAGCAGATACTGCAGATTGCTTGAGAATCAATCCTGGAAATATTGGAAAAGAGGCTAGAGTAGCTGAAGTTATAAATGCAGCAAAATTTAATAATGTACCAATAAGAGTTGGAGTTAATGCTGGTTCTCTTGAAAAAGATCTTCAAAAAAAATATGGTGAGCCAAATGCAGATGCTTTGGTTGAATCTGCACTAAGACACGCAGAAATACTTGATAAATTTAATTTCGATAATTATAAAATGAGCCTAAAAGCATCTAATATTGAAATGACAGTTGAGGCTTATAGAAAAATATCTAAATTAATTAATCAGCCCTTGCATTTAGGTATTACTGAGGCAGGGAGTTACAGGGCTGGTACTGTTAAATCATCTATTGGAGTTGGCATGCTTCTCTCTGAAGGCATTGGAGATACTATTAGAATATCTCTTGCTTCTGATCCTGTAGATGAGATAAAAATTGGCTGGGATATATTAAGAAGTTTAAATATAAGGAGTAGAGGAGTTAAAATAATTGCTTGCCCAAGTTGTTCTCGTCAAAATTTTAATGTTATAGAAGTTGTAAACGAATTAGAAGAACGTCTTGAAGATATAAGTGAGGATATTGAGGTTGCTGTAATTGGCTGTTACGTTAATGGTCCAGGTGAAAGCAAAGCTGCAGAAATTGGATTGACTGGCGCTAGCCCTCAAAATTTATTATATGTTGACGGGTCGCCTGATAAAAAAATTAATAGTAAAGATATCGTCAAAGAAATTGAAGAGAGAGTAAGAACAAAAATTTCTTTAAGAGATTCACCAGAGATAATAGTAAGGAGCTGAAATGGATAAAATTCACTCATTAACAGGAATGCTAGATCACTATAATGATGGCGATAAAGAAAATATGTCTGTAAAAATATTCGAGACTGAAAAAAGAATAAGAAAAATTTTTTTAAATTATAAATATAGTGAAATCAGAACACCTGCATTAGAAGATACTAATTTATTTATTCGCTCTGCAGGAGATGCATCAGACATAGTAAATAAAGAAATCTATTCTTTTGATGATAAAAATAATAAAAATATTGCTTTAAGACCAGAAGGAACTGCTAGCGTAATTAGGGCAGTAATTGAAAAAAAACTTGATCAATCAAGCCATAAACTTTGGTATATGGGACCAATGTGGAGATATGAAAGGCCGCAAAAAGGAAGATATAGACAATTTTATCAAGCTGGTGTTGAAATTCTTGGCTACCATGAAGGTGCTGCAGAATTTGAGATCATATCTATGGTATGTTCAATAATTGAAGAATTTAGTATAGAAAATTGCACAATAAAAATAAATCATCTTGGCGATGAAGAAAGCAAAAAGTTATTTTGCAATGCTTTGGTTTCATATCTTGAGCCTTTCAAAGACCAGTTAGATGAAAAAGATCTTTCTAGACTTAGTAAAAACCCCTTAAGAGTTCTTGATTCAAAGAATACAGAAACCCAATCTCTTCTAAAGAATGCACCATCTCTAAAAGATTTTATTAAACCTTCTGCATTATCTTTGCTAGAAAAAATAGAAAATGAATATAAGGATATATGCAATATTGAAATTGATTACACGTTAGTAAGAGGCCTTGATTATTATTCTGGTTTTGTATTTGAGGCTTTATCATCAGAACTTGGTGCTCAGGACTCTTTCCTAGGCGGTGGAAGATATGACAGTTTGTCATCAAAACTTGGTGGTAAAAGCCTCCCATCTATTGGAATGGCGATAGGCATTGAAAGATTTGCAAGCTTAATCAAAAATTTTACAGTTTCGAATAAAATTGTTTCATTTATTACACTTACTAGCAATTTAGAGTCAAAACCATATAAAATAGCGCACCAACTTAGATCATTGAATAGTAATATTGTTTTAGATTTACAGTTATCTGAGGGCAGTCTTAAATCTAAACTCAGAAAAGCAAATAAAAATAATTCAGACTACGCAATTATTATTGGAGAGGAAGAATTGAAGGATGGAACTGCTGTTATTAAGTTTTTGAATGATGAACTTAAAGATCAGCAAACTGTCTCAATTAAAGAATTGCTCAGTTTTTATAAAGCACTATAGCTTCAGGAAAAAATTATGAATGAAATATATGACAACGATAAAAGATTTTCAGGTTTACAAAATTTCTATACAAAATATAAAACAATTTTATTAATATCTGTTATATCTTTTGTCCTTGCTTTTGTTATTTCATTATCAATGAATCTTATTTCTAAAAATAATAATGAGAAAGCTGCATTAGTTTTTAGTGAGTGGTCTGATTTTGTATCCCAAGATGATGAAGTTAATGCTCAGAATTCATTTAATGAGCTTGTTAATTCATATAAACAAACAGGATATACAAAAATTGCGTTACTTGAAGTGGCAACAGGCCAAGCTGCTGATGGCGATATTGATAACGCTCTTATTAATTTTTCTTTGCTTATTGATCTTACTGAGGGGTATAACGGCAATAAAATCTATAATAAGCTTGCTAGAGTTAGCTCTGCAAGACTATTGGTATCTAAAGAAAAGTTTGATGAAGCATTGGCTATACTTGAGAAATACTCATCTTCTTCAACAAATGCTTTTATTCATGAGCTAACAGGAGATATTCTTGTAAAAAAAGAACAAGACTCTCTTGCTAGGGAGCAGTATCTCAAGGCAGAAAACTCATATAGTGATGAGACATCAAAATCTATTGTTGCAATGAAGTTAACAGATCTAAAATGAACACTTCAAATACATTTCTTTATAGAAAGCATTTCATTACTTTGCTTGCTATAGCTTTACTTTCCTCTTGTTCTTCAATGGAGTCATTGAGGTTTTGGGACAATGATGAAATAGATCTTGATGAGCCTAGACCATTGGTTTCATTTACAAATAAGCTGGAGCTCAATCAAAATTGGAATATTAAATTTGATGGAGAAAACTCTCTTGGAAATTTTATACCTGCTTTTAGTGGAGATAATTTATTTGCATCTGATAGCTCAGGAAATATCAAATCTATAGAAATACTATCTGGCAAAGTGATTTGGGAGACTGAGACTAACTTTCTTTCATCAGGTATTGCAGCTGGATTTGGAATTTTGGTTATATCTGATGTAGATGGAAATGTAATTGCATTAGATCAAAAAGATGGGACTCAATTGTGGGCTGCCAATGTAAAAGGTGAAGTCTTATCAGCTGCTGCCATAGATGCTAAATATATTATTGTTAAAACCGGGTCGGGTGATTTAATTGCACTTGACAAAAATAGTGGCGAAACAAAATGGTCATATAGATCTAAACTTCCAACTCTAACAATTAGAGGTAGTAGCAGCCCAGTTATATTTGAAAATGAAATTTACGCTACCTTTGATAGCGGAAGACTTGGAGTCTTTCAAATTGATTCGGGCTTTCCTGTATGGGATGGAGCTATATCATATGTTAGCGGTGCTTCAGAACTTGAAAATATAATTGATGCTGATTCAAATCCTGTGATTGATTCTGGACTAGTATTTACAACAAATTATCAAGGAAACCTTAATATTTTTGATATTGCTCAAAAAAGGTCTGTTTGGACAGCAGAAGTTTCATCATTTTATTCTCCTGTTGTTCTAAGAGGTGTAATGGGAGTAGTTGAGTCAAATTCAAATATCAAATCTTTTTCTATGAAAAGTTTTGAAGAATCATGGAGCACTGATGAATATTCTAATAGGGTTCTATCAAATCCAATTAGTTTCAATGGGTATATCGTAGTTGGTGATTTTGAAGGATACATTCATCTTATAGATCCTCTTAACGGAAAAACTGTTAGTAGAAAAAAAATATCTAAAAAACCAATCAAAAGCTTGATTAGCAGAAGCAATAATTTTTATGTAATTGACCAGGGATTCAGTTTATATTCGATAAGTATATAAATATGAAACTAGCTTATGTTTACTTCAATCGCAATTATAGGTAGGCCAAATGTTGGCAAATCAACCTTATTTAATAAGCTAACAAGATCTCGTAAAGCTATAGTCTCAGACTTTTCTGGATTAACTAAAGATAGGAACTATGGCTATATAACTTTCGGAGACCAGAAAACATTATTAATTGATACTGGCGGCATAGCCCAAGATGAATCAATTCTAAAAGAAGATATTGCAGAGCAGGCTTGGATTGCTGCAGAAGAGTCAAGTCTTATAATTTTTCTTTTAGATGGATCTGAGAATTTAAATAAAGAAGACTTAGATATTCTTACAAGTCTTAGAAAGCTAAATAAAAAATTTATAACTGTTTTAAATAAAATTGATAAAAAAACAGATTCACTTCTCAAGGTTGATTTAAACAAAAAGGGCATAAATGATTATTTTGAGATTAGTGCCGAACATTCAAGAAATATAAGCGATCTTCGTTCGTTTATAAAAGACTCATTACCAAAAGAAAAATACGAATCACCAGAAGGTAAAAAAATAGCTGTTTTAGGTCGGCCAAATGCCGGAAAGTCTACTTTTATAAATAAATTTATCAAAGAAGATAGATTAATCGTGTCTGAAATAGCTGGTACAACTATAGATGCTATTAGTATTCCATTTTCTGTTGATGATAAGGATTTTATTTTTATTGATACTGCTGGTATTAGAAAGGGCTATAGAAATAGTCATAAGATTGAATATTTTTCATATGTAAGAGCTATGCATTCAGTAGAGGAGTGTGATGTTGTTATTTTTATATGCGATGCCCAAGAGGGTATAGTTGATCAAGATCTCAAAATAATAAATATGATATGTGAGATGGGTAAACCAGTTCTAATCGCTTTTAATAAAATTGATTTACTCTCAAAAAAACAAAAGGAAGAGATTTATGAAACTAAAAGAGCTCAATCTAATTTTGTTGCTGATTTTATAAAATTAGAGATTTCTGGTATCAAAGGCTTAGGTTTTAAGAGGCTTTTTAGAATAGCAAACAGTCTCATAGACAGATCTCAGAAAAAACATTCAACCTCATCACTTAATCAGATGCTTGGTAAATTTATATCTCAAAGCGCTCCTCCGTCAGTCAGCGGTAGGGTTTTAAAGCTAAAACATGTCCATTTCGCAGGTATTAACCCAACTACTTTAGTGATCCACTCCAATCAAGATAAGAAGATACCTCAGAACTATAAAAAATATCTTGAAAATTCTTTTCGTTCAGCACTTAAGTTACAAAGTATTCAATTAAGATTGATTTTTAGGAAGTCTGAAAATCCATATGAATCAAAAGTTAATAAATTAACTGATAGGCAAATAAAGAAGAAACAAAGATTAATTAAATATAATAAAAAAAATAAGAAGTAATATATTTTTTCATAATCAGAGAAAGAATTCTCCTGTATAATCTGTCAACACTTTAAATTACATTAAACTATAATTTTTTTGACTATGAATCAAAGACCTGTATATATTGACTTAAGAAAAATAAAGTTACCAATGTCAGCTTTTTCATCTATTACCCATAGACTTTCTGGTATGTATATTTTTTTTATTTCCTTACCTCTTTTTATTTACTTGCTATTCAACTCTACTAAAAATAAAACATCGTTTAATTTGGTTTATGAAGACTTACAGTCAATATCCATATTTTCTATTTTTATTTTTTTGAGTTTTGCTATCTTTTGGTATCACATCCTTACAGGTGTCAGGCATCTGATTATGGATTTTTTCCATATCGGTGAAACCTTAGAAGGCGCATACTATTCATCAATTTTTGTTCTAGCTTTCTGGCTTATGACAACAATTGGGTTGTTTGGGTATTTTTATTTATGAAAGGTTCACTAATTTGGTCCATTCAAAGATACAGCTCGCTATTTATTCTTGCTTACTTTGTATACTTTGTTTTTTACTTATTGAAAGCAACTGATTCATATCATGAGTGGTCTCTTTTTATATCATCCTTTGAAATGAGAGCAGCAACTTCATTAACTGCATTACTAATAATTCTTCATGCATATATTGGCCTTTGGACTGTTGGAACAGATTATCTGACCAAAAGGACACTTGGTTTTTTAAATAAAGGTTTATCAAATCAAGCAAACTTAATAAGGGGAATATACTATTTTATATTTATCTTTAGCGGACTGCTTTATTTAGGAGTAATCTTATATATAATATGGACAATATAAATGATTAATATAATTAATTATAAAAATAAATAATAAAGGTCTTTAATGAGCAATAGTATTTTAACCAATGATATAAAAACAATAGAATTCGATGCTCTTATAGTTGGCGGTGGTGGCTCAGGGATGAGGGCTTCTTTAGAATTAGCTAAATCTGGGCTTAAAACTGCAGTTGTATCAAAAGTATTTCCAACTAGATCTCATACAGTTTCAGCTCAAGGTGGTATTACATGTGCAATAGCAAGTGCAGATCCAAATGATGATTGGAGATGGCATATGTATGATACCGTCAAGGGTGCTGATTTTATTGGTGATCAGGATGCAATAGAATATTTGTGTTCCGAAGGTCCTAAAGCTGTTTTTGAACTTGAGCATATGGGTTTACCCTTCTCAAGATTTGAAAATGGTAGAATTTATCAAAGACCATTTGGTGGTCAGTCTAAGGATTTTGGTAAAGGTGGCCAAGCTGCAAGAACATGTGCAGCTGCAGATAGAACTGGCCATGCTCTGCTTCATACTTTATATCAAAACAATGTTAAAGAAGGCACAAACTTTCTGAATGAGTGGTTTGCAGTAGATATAGTCAAAAATAGTAAAGATGAGGTAACGGGTGTAATAGCTTTCTCAATTGAATCCGGTGAGGTTGCGTATTTGAAAGCACAGGCTACTGTTATGGCAACAGGTGGAGCAGGAAGGATATATGCATCAACTACCAATGCATTAATAAATACTGGTGATGGCCTAGCAATGGCTTTAAGAGCTGGTTTCCCAGCTCAAGATATGGAGATGTGGCAATTTCATCCCACTGGAATATATGGAGCAGGTTCATTAGTAACAGAAGGTTGTAGAGGAGAGGGTGGCTATCTCATTAATAAAGATGGTGAGAGATTTATGGAAAGATATGCTCCAAATGTTAAAGATTTAGCTGGAAGAGATGTTGTTGCACGATCAATGGTATTAGAAATTTTAGAAGGAAGAGGTTGTGGTGAAAATGGTGATCATATATTCCTTAAACTAGATCATCTAGGCGCAGATGTACTTAATTCAAAACTGCCAGGTATATGTGAGCTCTCAAGAACCTTTGCTCATGTTGATCCTATATATGAACCAATTCCTGTAGTGCCAACATGTCACTATATGATGGGTGGCACCCCAACAAATGTTAATGGCCAGGCTTTTAAAAGAACAAATGGAAATGATTCAATTATTTCAGGTTTATTTGCAGCAGGTGAAGCTGCATGTGTATCTGTGCATGGAGCAAATAGGCTTGGCGGTAATTCTCTTTTAGACTTAGTTGTTTTTGGAAGAGCAACTGGAATGCATATACAAGAAGAACTTAAATCTGGCGGTGGTGTTGAATCTTCTTCTAAAGATGATATCAATTCATCACTTGAGCGTTTAAATAAATTAAATGAATCTACTAGTGGGCATGATACTGCTTCAGTAAAGAGAGAGTTACAGGAATGTATGCAAAATTATTTCGGTGTTTTCAGAAGAGGCGATTTTATGGAAAAAGGCTTAAATGAGTTATCTGAAATTAGAGAGAAAGTTAATAACTTACATCTTAAAGATAAAAGTTCTGCATTCAATACTAGTAGAGTTGAGGCAATAGAGCTTCAAAATCTATTTGAAGTTGCTGAGGCTACAGCTATATCTGCTTTTGAAAGAAATGAAAGTAGAGGGGCACATGCTAGAGATGACTTCCCTGATAGGGATGATGAGAATTGGTTATGTCACTCTTTTTATGATCCAGTCGATAAAAAAGTTTCAAAAAGAGAAGTAAATTTTGCTCCTACAAAAGTAGATGCATTTCCACCTATAGTGAGAACTTATTAATGTCTGGCAATCAATTAGAAGTGAGTATGTATAGATACAATCCTGAACAGGATAAATTTCCGTACATGAAAAAATATAAAATAGATAAACCAGCAAGAGATATTATGGTTCTCGATTTGCTCCATCTACTTAAAGAAGAAGATGAATCAATTTCTTATAGAAGATCCTGCAGAGAAGGTGTATGCGGTTCTGACGGAATGAATATAAATGGTAAAAATGGCCTGGCATGCATAACACCAATATCATCTGTTTTAAAAAAAGATAAGATTGAATTGAGACCCCTTCCAGGACTTCCTGTTATTCGAGATCTTGTTGTTGATATGACAGAGTTCTATGCACAATACGAAAAAATAAAACCATTTTTACAAAACAATACAACAGCGCCTGAGCAAGAAAGACTTCAATCTCCTGAAGATAGAGATAAATTAGATGGTTTATATGAGTGTATTCTTTGTGCTTGTTGCTCAACAAGTTGCCCATCATTTTGGTGGAATCCTGATAAGTTTGTAGGACCAGCAGCTTTACTTCAGGCATACAGATTTATTGCAGATTCAAGAGACCTTGAAACAGTTGAAAGGCTTGATGAGCTTTCAGATCCATTTAGTGTTTATAGATGTCATGGAATTATGAATTGTGTCAGTGTTTGCCCAAAAGGCTTGAACCCAAATAAAGCAATTGGAGAAATAAAATCAATGCTTTTAAAGTCTAAGAAGAATATAATTACATCCGATGGAACTAATTAAAAAAATTACTTAGACAATGAACCAATCAATGGAAGAGCTTTGGAAAAGCTCTCACATTTCAGCAGGCCATGCTGATTACCTTGAATCTCTGTATGAGATATATCTAACTGACTCAGAAAACCTATCAACAGAGTGGCAAGATTTTTTTAGCAATCTACCTTCTGATACAAGTTCAAAAAAAGATGTTTCCCATCAAACTATAATCGATGAGTTCAAAAACTTGCCAAGAAACTCATCTCTTCTAACCGAAGAGATTGATGAAAGGCAAGGGAAGGTGATTAGACTTATTCAAGCATACAGAAACAGGGGCCATCAAGAAGCTAAATTAGATCCTTTAGGAATGATGGATAGAAAAACTATTGAAGATCTAGATATAGAATTTCATGGTCTATCTACAGATGATCTAGATGTTGAATTCTATACCGATACTTTTTTAACTGGATCAAAAAAAGCAAGCCTAAGAGATATCGTTTCAAGTTTGAGGTCTATTTATTGTGGAACAATTGGAATTGAATATAACTATATTATGGATTCTGATGAGCGAAGATGGTTTCAGAAGAGATTTGAATCAAAACTAGAACAATATTCTTTCACTAAAGATGAAAAATTGCATATATATGAAAGATTAAATTCTGCAGAAGGTTTAGCAAAATATCTAGCTGCTAAATATCCAGGCATGAAGCGTTTTGGTATAGATGGTTGTGAATCCTTAGTGCCTTTAATAGATGCTGCCATTCAAAACTGTGGAGAATTGGGTGCTAACCAAATTTGCTTTGGGATGGCCCACAGAGGAAGGTTAAATTTATTAGTTAATGTATTGGGTAAAATTCCTGCTGATTTATTTTCTGCTTTTGATGAAACTGCCGAGCTAGAAGGTGCGAATACAGGTGACGTAAAATATCATTTAGGCTTCTCATCAAACCTTAATACTCCTGGTGGAGAAGTTCATGTTTCTCTCAATAATAATCCATCACATTTAGAAATTGTAGATCCAGTTGTATTAGGCTCTGTAAGAGCAAGACAAGATAGGCTTGGAGACTCTCAAAGAAAGAAAGTTGTTCCAATACTCCTTCATGGAGATGCTTCCTTTTCAGGCCAAGGGGTTGTAATGGAATCACTACAAATGTCGCAAACCAGAGGATTTTATGTAGGTGGAACAATACATATTATTGTGAATAATCAAATTGGTTTTACAACCAGTAATAAAAATGATGCTAGGTCTACAGATTACTCAACAGATGTAGCAAAAATGATTCAAGCTCCAGTGATTCATGTAAATGGTGATGATCCAGAGATGGTAATTAATGCAGTAAAGATCGCTACAAAATATAGACATAAATTTAACAAGGACATTGTTATTGACTTATTCTGCTATAGAAGAAGAGGACATAATGAAGCAGATGACCCTTCAGCAACTCAGCCATTAATGTATAAAACAATTGCTAAACATCCTTCAGTATTAAACCAATATCAAGATCAGCTTATAGCTGAATCCATACTTACAAAAGAAGAGGCCTCATCAATAAAATCAACTTATAGAGAATCGCTTGAGGACGGTAAAATTGTTGCTAAAAATCTCTCTTTAAAACCAAATGATTCGCTTTGGTTTGACTGGAATGAGTATTTAGATGTTTTGTGGTGGCCCAAAATAGATACGTCTTTTGATAAGAATAAGTTTAAACAACTGGGTTCTGAAATCTGTGATGTTCCACCCTCATTTACAATAGGGAAACAGGCATCAAAAATATTCGATGATAGAAGAAAAATGAGTGGCGGCGGCTTGGAGATAAATTGGGGCTTTGCCGAAACCATGGCATATGCATCATTGTTATCTGAAAAATTTCCAATACGAATTACTGGCCAAGATGTAAGAAGAGGTACCTTTTCACATAGGCATGCGTGTGTCTTTGATTCAGAAGATGGAAGGGGATATATCCCGCTATCAAAAATTGCTGAAAATAATAATACAAGATTCGATATTTATGACTCTTTATTATCTGAGGAAGCTGTTCTAGCATTTGAATACGGTTACTCTGCAACATGGCCAACTGGCTTAACAATTTGGGAGGCTCAATTTGGTGATTTTGTTAATGGTGCTCAAGTTGTAATTGATCAGTTTATAGTTTCAGCACAACATAAATGGGAACGATTGTCTGGCTTAGTAATGCTTTTACCTCATGGTTATGAAGGACAAGGTCCTGAACATAGCAGTGCTAGAATTGAACGATTCCTTCAATTATGTGCTTCTGAAAATATTCAGGTTTGTGTTCCAAGCTCTCCATCTCAAATCTATCATTTGCTAAGAAGACAAGCTATCAGAAAAATGAGAACCCCTCTTATAGTTATTTCACCAAAAAGTCTTTTAAGAAACCCAAGTGCTGTCTCAACTATTGATGAATTGACTGATGGATCTTTTGAGTGCGTAATAGATGATAATGTAAAAAATAAATCAGATATTTCAAAAGTAGTACTTTGTTCAGGTAAAGTATTTTATGACCTAAAAGAACAAAGAGATAAAGAAAATAAAGGCAATATTGCTCTAGTTAGGATTGAACAATTGTATCCATTTCCATATGATGACCTCCAAGAAGTGTTATCAACCTATGAGAACTTGAAAGAGGTTATTTGGTGCCAAGAAGAACCAGCTAACCAGGGTGCATGGTTTAGTCACAGGCATAGAATTCAAAGAGTATTAGATAGGTTTGATACTAAAAGGGAAATATCTCTTGTAAGCAGGCCAGCTGCAGCGGCTCCGGCTGTAGGTATGATGAAACTTCATTTGAAACAGCAAAGCAATCTTGTTGAAGAGGCTTTAAAATAGGAAACATTATGGCAATTGAAATAAAATCTCCAACTTTTCCAGAGTCTATAGCAGATGGAACTGTTGCTAACTGGACTAAAAAAGAGGGTGAGAGTGTTTCACAAGACGAAGTCATAGCAGAGATTGAGACTGATAAGGTTGTTTTGGAAGTTGTAGCCCCATCCGATGGAGTTGTTTCAAAAATTTTAAAAAATGAAGGTGATATAGTAAATAGCGCTGAAGTTATTGGTGAATTTTCCGAAGCAGATACAAATAACCAGCCCAAAGCAGCAAAAGAAATAAAAGAAGAACCTCCTGAGGTTATTCAAGAACAGCCAAAAAAAGTTATAAATAAAAATGGACCAGCTGCAAAAAAACTTATTTCAGAAAATAACTTAGATGTAACATCCATAAAGGCATCTGGAAAAGATAATAGAGTAACAAAGGCTGATGTTGTAAATCATCTTAATAAAGAAGAACACTCTTCGTCGCCAATAATCACATCAAAACCTACATCTAACAGACCAGAAAAAAGAGTCAAAATGACGAGACTCAGAAGTACAATTGCTAAAAGATTGGTTAATGTTCAACAAGAAACAGCAATGCTTACTACTTTTAATGAAGTTGATATGTTGCCGATAAAAGAGCTGCGTGCTAAATATGGCCAAGAGTTTGAGAAGCAACATGGTGTAAAACTTGGTTTTATGGGATTTTTTGTAATTGCTGCAGTTCAAGCATTAAAAAAATCTCCAATTGTAAATGCCTCAATTGATGGTAATGATGTTGTTTATCATGGATATCAAGATATCGGTGTTGCGGTTTCAACTGAAAGAGGATTGGTAGTTCCAATCATAAAAGATGCTGATATGAAATCACTTCCAGAATTAGAAAAATCAATCTTAGAATATTCAGAGAAAGCAAGAGATGGAAAACTTTCCATTGATGAAATGCAGGGTGGAACATTTACGATATCTAATGGAGGAGTGTTTGGTTCATTATTATCCACCCCAATTCTGAATGCTCCTCAGACAGCAATATTGGGTATGCATACTATTCAAGAAAGACCTGTTGCAAGAAATGGAGAAGTTGTTATTAGACCTATGATGTATTTAGCAATGAGTTATGACCATAGGCTTCTAGATGGTAAAGAGGCCGTCAGATTTTTAGTTTCGATTAAAGAACAATTGGAATCTCCTGAAAGATTGCTTTTAAATTTATAGGTAAGGAAATTATATGTATGACGTAATTGTAATAGGAGGGGGACCTGCAGGATATGTTGCTGCAATAAGGTCTTCTCAGCTCGGTCTTAAAACAGCATGTATTGAAGAATTTATTGATGATTCAGGTAATGCAGTTTTTGGTGGCACATGCCTAAATGTAGGGTGCATACCTTCAAAAGCATTGCTAGATTCCTCTCATAGATACTATGAGGCTGCAGGACACCTTGGTTCTCATGGAATAAATATTGAAAAAGTTCAATTAGATCTGTCAGCAATGATGGATAGAAAAGATAATATTGTTAAAAAACTGACTGGAGGAATTGGAGGTTTATTTGCAGCAAATAAAGTTACTCCTATTTCAGGTAGGGGAAAAGTTGTTTCAGGCAACAATGTTGAAGTAACAAAAACTGATGGAACAAGCGAAACCATAAATGCAAAAAATATTATTATTGCTACTGGTTCTTCACCAATAGAAATTTCTTCTGCTGAATATGACAATAATATTGTTGATAGTACAGGAGCACTTGAATTTACTGAGGTACCAAAAACATTGGGTGTTATTGGTGCTGGTGTAATTGGTTTAGAGCTTGGAAGTGTCTGGGCAAGGCTTGGATCTGAGGTGACTGTTATTGAAGCTATGGATGATTTTTTATTCATGGCAGATAAAGAAATAGCTAAAGATTCTTTAAAAGAATTTAAAAGACAAGGATTGGATATAAAGTTAGGTAGCAGATTAATTTCTTCAAAAAGCCTTAAAAAATCTGTAAAAATTTCATATGAGAATTCTTCTGGTACAGAAGAAATGGAATTCGATAAGCTTGTTGTTGCTGTAGGAAGAAGACCAAATACTGAAAGTGTTTTCTCTGAAGATTCTGGAGTCCATCTAGATGATAGAGGATTTATTAGTGTTGATAGCCATTGTCAAACTAATGCATCAAATATATATGCAATTGGAGATGTTGTAAGGGGCCCAATGCTTGCGCATAAAGGAAGCGAAGAAGGAATTATGGTTGCTGAAAGAATTGCTGGAAAGCATGCAGAAATGAACTATGACTTAGTACCTTCAGTTATTTATACACATCCAGAAATTGCATGGGTTGGAAAAAATGAAGAAGAATTAAAATCTGAAAATATAGAATATAAAGTAGGTAAGTTCCCGTTTGCTGCAAGCGGAAGAGCTTTAGCTGTCGATCAGTCAATAGGTTTTGTAAAACTAATATCTGATGCTTCTACAGACACAATACTTGGTGTTCATGTTTTTGGACCATCCGCAGCTGAAATTGTTCAACAAGCTCTAATTTCAATGGAGTTTGGAGCCAGTTCTGAAGATTTAGGTTTGACAATTTTTAGCCATCCTACTGTTTCTGAAGCTCTCCACGAGGCAGCACTTGCAGTTAATAATGAAGCTATTCATATAGGAAATAAAAGAAAATGAATTTACATGAATTTCAAGGCAAAGCTTTATTTGCAGAATATGACTTACCTGTTTCCAACGGAAAGGTTATTTATGATGCAGAAGATGCATTAAAAGCTTGTAGAGATATAGGTGGTTCTAAATGGGTCGTTAAAGCCCAAGTTCATGCAGGTGGTAGAGGTAAATCTGGAGGCGTGAAGCTTGTTGATACACCTGATGAAGCAATTGAATTTTCTAAAAATTGGTTAGGAAAAAGACTAGTTACCTATCAGACAGATAGCAAGGGACAGTTAGTTAACTCAATCCTTATTGAAGAATGTACAGATATAGCTAATGAACTATATCTGAGTGCTGTAATAGATAGAGACTCTCAAAGAGTAGTGTTTATTGGATCTAGTGAAGGTGGGGTTAACATAGAAGAAGTTGCAAAAAATACTCCAGATAAAATAATCTATGAAGCAATAGATCCCCTATGTGGTGCTCAGGGATTCCAAGCAAGGAAAATAGCAAAAGTTTTGAAGCTAGATGCAGTTCAAACTAAACAGTTCACCCCGATGCTTAAGAATTTAATGAAGCTTTTTGTTGAGAAAGATCTTAGTCTGCTTGAAATAAATCCGCTTGTAATAACAAGTGGAGGTAATCTCCATTGTTTGGATGCAAAAATTAATATAGATACTAATGCAATATACAGACAACCTGACATTGCTGAAATGCATGACCCATCTCAAGAAGACCCTAGAGAATCTGAAGCAGCTAAAAATGATTTAAGTTATGTTTCCCTAGATGGAAATATAGGATGTATGGTTAATGGCGCAGGTTTAGCAATGGGAACAATGGATACTATTAAATATTTTGGTGGAAATCCTGCAAATTTCCTTGATGTTGGTGGGACAGCAACTCAAGAAAGAGTGTCTAAGGCATTTAAAATAATTTTAGATGACCCTGAAGTAAAAGTAGTTTTAGTTAATATTTTTGGAGGCATCGTTAGGTGCGATCTTATTGCTGAGGGTGTTATAGCTGCCATTGAGGAAGTGGGAGTTGAGATACCAGTAGTTGTAAGGCTTGAGGGTAACAATGCTGACTTGGGATCTGAAATCCTATCAAAAGCAGATATAAAAATTGAGAGTATTAATAATCTTGGCGATGCTGCCAGAAAAGCTGTGGAACTTGCAAAATGAGTATTTTAGTAAATAAAGAAACAAGAGTAATAGTTCAGGGGTTCACAGGATCACAGGCCACCCTTCATTCAGAACAAGCTATTGAATATGGTACAAACATAGTTGGAGGTATTACTCCTGGAAAGGGAGGCCAAACTCATCTTGGCCAACCAGTTTTTGATACTATGGAAGAGGCTAAAAAGGCTGTGAATCCAAATGCCTCATTGATATTTGTTCCTGCACCTTTTTGTAAAGATTCTATTTTAGAAGCAGCTGAATCCGGCATTGAATTAATTATATGCATCACAGAAGGAGTGCCAACTTTGGATATGCTTGATGTTAAAAAAAGAGTAGATGAGCTTGGAGTTACCCTTATTGGGCCAAACTGTCCTGGAGTTATCACTCCAGGTGAAGCAAAGCTAGGAATTATGCCAGCAAGTATTCATATGCCAGGAATGGTAGGAATCATTTCAAGATCTGGAACATTAACCTATGAAGCAGTTAAACAGACTACCGATCTTGGATTAGGTCAGAGTAGCTGTGTTGGTATTGGTGGTGATCCAATACCTGGGTCTTCATTTATTGATATTCTAAAATTATTTGAAAATGATGAACAAACTAAAGCTATAGTCATGGTTGGGGAGATTGGAGGAACTGCTGAAGAGGATGCAGCAGAATATATTAAAAATCATATTTCAAAACCAGTTATTTCATATATAGCAGGACAAACTGCACCGGCTGGAAAAAGAATGGGTCATGCAGGTGCTATCATAGCTGGCGGCAAAGGAACTGCTGCGGATAAAATAGCAAAATTAAAAGAGTGTGGTGTCCATATCGCTGATAATTTAGTTGAAATTGGAGCCAAAGTAGCTGAAGTTATAAATAGTTAAGCTATATCAGTAATTGAGATTTTTAAATGAATAGCAAGATTATAGAGGGCAAAGCTTTTTCTTGTTTTTTGCATCAGCCTGATATCAAATCTAACCCTCAATGGTCACTCAGATTAGTCCCCTCTGAAATCGAACAACAAAGATTTAAGAAATCTGGCTATAAAATGAATATGGAATTCATAGATAATTCTGAATATGGTATGTCTGTTCTTTTAAGAAGAAAGGTGAAACATATGGACGATGTATTAGAAAAGCCATTATTATTTGATATAAAAAAACAGCCTTTAGAATTATTTGATGAGCTTCCAGACGGTTCAAATGTGATGGTTAAATACAGTGAATGGGAGGGAGTTTCTAAATTAGATAATATGCTTCACAAAGGCTTAGATTTAATAGCAGTTATCTTATTAGACAAGGCACCAAAGCTTTTTTAAAAACTTTTAATCCTAAGAAATTTTTTAATAATCCAATTCAATCTTATTATTGATAAGAAAGAAAATATTGTTAAGCCTATAATCATTCCATACCACATTCCAGCTGCACCTAGAGGTTGACTAACACCTACTGTGGTTAAGTAATATCCCATAGGCATTGCAAAGATCCAATATGAAATGAACAATAGAACCATTGGTATAAATGTATCTTTAAATCCTCTTAAGCTTCCCAGAGCTCCCATCTGAATTCCATCAGGTAACTGAAATACTGCAGCAAATATTAATAGACTTACTGCAAGATCAAATACCAACGGATCAACTGTATATATACTAACAATGAATTCTCTAAATATTAAAATTACTATGCTATTCAAAAGAGCTGTAAGCATACACATATATATTGTTGAATATGAGGCAACCTTAGCTTGTTTTGGATTATTTTCACCAATTAAATTTCCAACTCTTGTTGCTGCTGCAAGCCCAATAGATAAAGGGACCATAAAAAACAAGCTAGCTATGTTGATAGCTATAGAGTGACTTGCAACTATAGTTTCACCCAATGTTCCTAGTATTATCGCTGCACCAGAAAACATACTAAGTTCTATAAAAATTCCTAATCCAATAGGAAAACCAAGTTTAAAAACTTCTTTTGTTGTAGATGCTGTAGGTGGAGAGAATTGCTTAAAAGGTTTAGTTTTTTGATAACTTTTTGATAGAGCAATATAAATAAACAATGTAACCATCATCACAAATGAAACAATGGTGGTTGCAATACCGCAACCAACACCACCAAGCTTTGGAGCTCCCATCCACCCATAAACAAACATTAAATCTAAAGGTATATTTATAAGCATGCCAACTGCAGCTATACAAAAAACTGGTATCGTTAATGTCATTCCTTCGCTATAACATCTTAAGCAAGTAAAAACAGTTATAAATGTGAAGCCAAGAGCTACAGCTTTCAAATAGCTTATTGATATATCAGTTATGCTTTTTTCAATAGGTAAAAAATTTAAAATTAGATCCATATTCATAAATAACAAACCAATAAGAATTCCAAGGGCAAGGGCTATCCATAGTATTTCTCTAAGCTTTTGACCTATTTCATTAAACTTTTTTGCTCCGTAGAGTTGGGCAACTATTGGAGTAACTGAAAAAATAACTCCCGATACAAACATCCAGATAGTTGTAGAAAACGCATTACCAACTGCAAGACCAGCAAGATCACTAGAGCTTGCTCTTCCTGCAATGATTGTGTCAGTTGCACCCATCAACATATAGGATAGCTGTGATCCAAATATAGGTACTCCAATCTTAATAAGTTGCCTAAATTCAGAAATATATTTATTAATCAATTTTTTTTAACAGTAATTATTTTTTCGCTACTTTATCATATTAAAATAAGTTAACTAGGAGAATATAATCAGAAAAGATAATAGGCCATATTGGATTAAAAAAGTTGCAACAAGACTTATTAAAATTTACGTAAACCATTTTTTAAAACCTCAATTTTTATATTTAGGTAAAGGCGGAGCATACTTTAAACCAAAGTATATAAGTGTTTTTGGTAATAATGTTTCCCTAGATGATTATCCAACACTTATTGGTGCAAGCGATGCATATATTCAATTTACATCATGGAATATTGGAGAGTGTAAGGGCGAAATAAAGATTGGTAAATATTCACTTATAACACCAGGAGTAAGAATCATGGCTGCTGAAAGTATTGTTATTGGTGATGCTTGCATGATTGCTCATGGAGTTTATATATCTGATGCTGATTGGCATGGCATTTATGATAGAGCTGAGCCAGTTGGAAAAACAAAACCAGTTGTTATTAAAGATAATGTCTGGATAGGTGATAGCGCAATAATATGTAAAGGTGTAACTATAGGCAATAACAGTATTATTGGGGCAGGGGCAGTTGTTACAAAAAATGTTCCACCGAATTCAGTTTTTGCAGGTAATCCTGCTCAATTAGTTAAAGAACTTGATGATGTTGAATTTAATACCAGAGCAAATTTCTTAGAGGACCCAATAAAACTGGCTAAAGACTTCGATGCATTAGATAAATACACTCTCGGAAATAATTCATTTATTGGATGGATTATAAGCTTAATTAATCCAAATGATTCTCATTGAATATGAAAATTGTTGTTGATGAGAAAATCAAACTCTTTTCTAATATTGTTAATGAATTAGATTGTTTTGAAAATATAGAATTTATTTATATAAATAGTAAAGAAATTGATAACAACATATTAATTGATGCGGATGCACTTTTTATTAGATCAACCACTATCGTTAATGAAAGTCTTTTAAAAAATACAAGAGTTAAGTTAGTTGGATCAGCAACAGCAGGCCTTGATCATCTTGATACTAATTACCTTCATTCAGAAGAGATAAAATGGTTTTATTCTCCAGGGTGTAATTCTAGCTCAGTTGTTCATTATGTTTTAGCTGCAATAGCCCATTTGGATAAGATCAATATAATTTCAAAAGAGTCAATTACAATTGGAATTATTGGCTGTGGGAGTATTGGTAGCAAGCTCCATTTAGTATTAAATAAATTAAATATCAAAAGTATTGTTTGTGATCCATATCTTAAGTTTAATCATCTTTCTTCCATTGAAGAGGTTGAGAAATGTGAATTAATTTCAATACACACACCATTATCTTTTGAAGGCTCTCATCCTACTTTTGATATGATCAATAAACTTTTTTTCGATCGATCGAATGTTAAAACACTCATAAACACGTCAAGAGGATCTATAGTTAATGAAAATGATTTATTAAAACTTGAACATATTAATTACGTAGCTGATGTTTGGGCTAATGAACCTAGCCCAAACTCAGATATTATAGATAATGCAATCATAGCTACGCCTCACATTGCAGGACATAGTCATGAAGGGAAGGTCAATGGTACTTTAAATTTATTACTTGAACTTAATAAGTATTTAAATATTAATAATGAAAGTTTTAAGAAAAATAATGAATCTATACTGAATTTTAGAAAAAAAGATTATTTGAGTATAGATGAGGTAACCTTAAATGATTTTAGTAATTCATATAATATTATTAGTGAGTCAATAAATTTTAAGAATTTAAGCAAAATGTCAGGTAAATCTCTACAAGCTGGTGAATTCAATGAAATCAGAGCAAAACATGAAAAAAGGCATGACATTATCTAATCTGCTCTAAAAAAATGCATATTTTATCCCTTAATTAATGGGTTTCTATAGAAATATATATTTTATATATATATAATTCATATCTTAAGTAATCTTAAGTCCAAACCATTTACGCACTCTACAAATTTGGCACTTAAATTGCATATAGTTTATATATACATTTTTATATTTTTAGGGGTAATCGTAATGAATTCAGCAAAAGTTAATGATAGATCAAAGAAAATTGCAAGAAAGTTAATAAAAAGGGTGCTTAGCACTTCAATTGAAAATCCAAATAACCCTGAGTCGATAGCTTTTTTTCAGGCTGATACTTATAGGTTTTATTTTTTAATGAGCTTCATGTGGGAATTCTTTGAAGGAAATGAAATTTCTCAAGAATATGCAATCTCTCTTGTACCAAGAAAGTTTGCATCTAGAATCAAGAGACTTCAAGTATTAAAACAAGCAGTTCAACTTGGCTTCATATATGAGCAATCATCTGAAGTTGATAAAAGAAGACGAATATATGCTCCAACGGAAATTCTTCTAAATGATTTTCTTGCCTATGCTGAGAATACTGCTGTTGTTGTTGAGACAAATACATAAATATATAATTTGAAATCAATTTAATCCTACCTATATCTATAGTTGTTCATTACAATTATCAGATGACTGAAAATCAAGATAATAATTATTGGAAAAAAAAACTTTCTGAGGAAAGTTATAGAGTTACCAGAGAATCAGGAACCGAAAGCCCATTTACTGGTAAGTATTGGGATTTTGATGAGTCTGGTATTTATCACTGCATTTGCTGTAATACCCAACTCTTTGAGTCTGATACAAAGTTTGATGCTGGTTGCGGTTGGCCAAGTTTTTTTATTCCAATGGATCAATCCTCCATTGAGGAAGTAAATGATAATTCCCATGGCATGTCTAGAACAGAAGTTAAATGCAAAAATTGTGATGCGCATTTAGGTCATGTGTTCAATGATGGCCCAGAACCAACAGGCCTAAGATATTGCATTAATTCAGCATCAATTGATTTTGATAAAAAATAAAATCAATCATGCTCTCAACCAAGAATTCATTTTTTAAATCATTAAAAAAAGTTGGTTTATGGACTGGCCTCTCAAGGATTTTTGGTCTTATTAGAGATATCTCAACAACAAGCCTTCTTGGAGCTTCTGTATTCCATGATATTTTTGTTGTAACTTTAAAAATCCCAAACCTTTTCAGAAGATTTTTTGCAGAGGGGGCTTTCAATCAGGCGTTTATTCCTGTCTATAGCGACTTTTATCGTGCAAATGATGAAAAAGCTACTAAGGAATTCTTAAATGCCTTAGCTGGCTCTTTTTTAAGCATATTATTTCTTATTACAATAATCGTTCTTTTAATAACTCCTATATTCATACTAATTTTTGCGCCTGGCTTTTATTTTGATGATTTTAAAAGAGAGGTAGCTATAAATGTTTTGCAAATAATGTTCCCTTATCTTGGTTTAATTTCATTAGTTGCTTTTGCTGGCGGTATTCAAAATACTCATGAAAGATTTTCATTACCAGCAGCGACGCCTATAGTCTTTAATTTATGTTTAATTTTGGCTGCTTTGGTGATTGCACCTCGCTTTGAGATGCCCATTTATGCATTGGCATGGGGTGTTTTATTAGCAGGAGTAATTCAGTTATTGATTCAATTGTTTCCTTTAAATGCTATCAACAGATTGCCAGTACCCAAATTAAATTTTTCAAACAAAGGTTCGCAAAAAGTTTTTAAATTAATGATTCCTGCGATCTTTGCTGGTGGAATTATTCAGATAAATCTCTTAATCGACACAATTTTTGCATCGCTTTTACAAACTGGAAGCCCAACCTGGTTATATGTTTCAGATAGATTAATTCAGCTTCCTATGGGTTTATTTGCTATAGCAATCGGAACTGTCTTATTGCCCACTCTTTCAAAAATAAATATTGATACTAATTTAAATGAATTTATTCATCAGGTTAAAAAAGGTCAAAGATTTGTTATCTTTATCGGGATCCCATCCTTTATTGGGCTTGCAATTTGTGCAAATGATATTTTAAGTACTGTTTTTTTAAGAGGTGAGTTCTATCAAGATGATGTAAATCAATCCTCTAAAAGTTTGGTTGCATTTTCAATTGGACTTCCCTTTTTTATGTTGATGAAAGTTCTGACTCCTGCATTTTTTGCAAGAAAAGATACTAAAACACCCATGTATATTGCCTTATTATCTTTATTTCTCAATGCATCGTTAAATTATATTCTTGCATTTAAATTAGGATATGGGCATGTTGGCTTAGCTATAGGTAGCTCGATATCTGCAATCATAAGTGTTTTAGTAATGGAGTATATTCTTATGAAACAAAGCATAGTTAAAATTGAAAATCCGTTAAATAGATTCAATGTATCCATTTTGTTATCGTCAATATTTTTAATAGTATTTCTTTTAGCTTTTTCAGCAATTATTAATTTTGAAGTACTTACGCAACTAGAAAAATTTTTCTATCTTGGATTAGAGGTTTGTATTTCAATTATTATCTATTTTGGTATTAGTAGAATTATTAATGGTAAGGATGTAAAAGGGTTTTTTAGTTAATTATGTATTTAATTAGAGGCCAGCATAATTTAGATTTCTTTAAATCACAGAGTTTTGATAAAGAGCCTATTCATGGAACTATTGGAAATTTCGATGGTTTGCATTTAGGACATCAGTCCATCCTTGAGAATATTAAAAAATCTGCAAGAAGTTCAAATGGAAAGACAGTAGTATTTTTTACAGAACCTCATGCATCAGAATTTTTTGCAAACATGAGATCTAATAGCAATTCAGCTCCGCCTAGACTTTGTCCATGGAGAGAAAAATTTAAACTTCTTGATAGTTTTGGAATTGATTTTGCTTTTTTTCTAAAATTTAATAGCTCACTTAGGCAGATGACACCTGAAGCATTTATTAAAAATATACTAGAGCCCATGAATTTAAGTTCGCTTACTATTGGAGATGATTTTAGGTTTGGTGTTAATAGAGAAGGTGACTTTGATTTATTAAAGAATTGGGGTATTAAAAAAGGGATAGATGTTACTAAAACTGAAACTTTTAAATATTTAGATGAGAGAGTAAGTAGCACAAGAATCAGAAAGGCCATATCAGATAATGATTTTGATTTAGCATCAAGTCTTTTAGGAAGGCCTTATACTTTTTCTGGAAAAATTGTTCATGGCCAGCATCTGGGTCGAACCATAGAAGTACCTACTGCTAACCTATGGTTACCAAAACAAAAACTACCTATCTCTGGAGTTTATGCAGTTCAATGTAAGCTCAATGGCATATCTTTAAAAGGTATTGCTAATATGGGTACACGTCCAACTGTAGGCGGCACAATGCCAGTTCTGGAAGTACATCTATTCGACTTCTCTCAAGAAATATATTCACAAAGATTGGAAGTAGATTTTAGGCATAAAATTAGAGAAGAAAAGAAATTTAAGAATCTAGACATGTTAAAATCACAGATTAGTAAAGATATAACTTTAGCAAAAACACTACTACAAGACTAATATGACACTTAATTACCGGGATACACTTAATCTTCCTCAGACTGAATTATCTATGAAAGCTGGGCTTCCAAGAAAAGAACCTGAAATTCTTAGTTTTTGGGATGATATAGACTTGTATAACAAAATACGTGAGCAAAATAAGAATAATAAAAAATTTATTCTTCACGATGGGCCTCCATATGCAAATGGAGCGATTCATTTAGGTCATTCTGTAAATAAAATTCTTAAAGACATTACTATAAAATCAAAAACTTTGCATGGCATGGATGCCCCATATGTTCCTGGCTGGGACTGTCATGGCCTTCCAATTGAACTCAATGTTGAGAAGAAGCATGGCAAAAGAAGTGAGCTTGTTCAGGATAAAAAAATGTTTCAGGAGGCGTGCAAAGAATATGCATTAACTCAAATAGATAGCCAGAAGCAAGATTTCATAAGACTGGGTGTTCTTGGTGAATGGGATAACCCCTACAGAAGTCTTGATTCATCTTTTGAGGCAAATGCAGTTCGTGCTTTAGGTAAAATATTTGAGGCTGGACATATAGAGAAGGGTGAAAAGCCAGTGCATTGGTGCCAAGATTGCGGATCAGCACTTGCAGAAGCAGAGGTTGAGTATCAAGATAAAACTTCTAAATCTATAGATGTCTCATTTTTAGTGAACGAGGAATCTCTTCAAAATTTAAATGATGCTTTTAGTACAAACATTTCTGATAATGTTTCTTTTGTAATTTGGACAACAACTCCATGGACTATACCTTCTAATGTTGCTGTTTGTATCAATCCTGATTTAGATTACGCCCTTATCAAATTAAATAAATCTTATTTAGTTATTGCTGAAGCAATGATTGAGCAATGTATGGAAAGATGGGGAGCATCTTCAGAACTAATTGCAAAAACCCCAGGAAAAGATTTACTTAATATTTCTCTTAGTCATCCATTTATTGATAGAAATTCTGAATTGCTGCATGGAGATCATGTAACTACGGAAGCTGGAACCGGATGTGTTCATACAGCACCTGCTCACGGGATGGATGATTATTTTATTTGCAAAAAACATGGCATAGAAACATTCAAAGCTCTCAATAGCAAAGGGTTGTTTATAGATGAATTTGATTTTATAGCAGGTTTACCAGCATCAAAAGCAGACCCGTTAGTAATTGAAAAGCTTATTGAAGTAAATGCACTAATTAATTCTGATGATTTTTATCATTCCTATCCTCATTGTTGGAGACACAAATCACCACTGATTTTCACTTCAACTGCCCAATGGTTTATTTCTATGAATAAATCAGGGCTTCTAGATGAAGCACTTAAAAGTATTGCTGGTGTCAAATGGGAGCCATCTTGGGGTGAACAAAGAATAGAAGGCATGTTGACCGATCGACCAGATTGGTGCATATCAAGACAAAGAAATTGGGGTGTTCCTATAACATTGGTTGTTCATAAGGAATCTGGAGAAATACATCCACAGCAAAATGAACTTTTTAGAAAATTTGCAGATCTTATTGAGAAAAATGGAATATCTTCATGGGATTCATTAAGCTTAAATGATTATATTGATGATAGTGATTCATATATCAAGATTACTGATTCTTTAGATGTATGGTTTGATTCCGGGGTAACCCATTTTGCTGTTTCAGAGCAAAGATTTGAAGATGGTGTTGTGGCTGATTTATATCTTGAAGGATCAGATCAACATAGAGGATGGTTTCAATCATCTCTTTTAACAAGCATTGCAATGAATGGAAGGGCTCCATATAAATCAGTTCTCACTCATGGCTTTGTTGTTGATGAAAATGGAAGGAAGCAATCTAAATCTCTTGGTAATGTAGTTTCACCTCAGAAGGTTTGGGATTCCTTGGGCGCAGACATTTTAAGATTATGGGTTGCATCTGCTGACTTTAGAAGTGAAATGGTTGCATCAGATGAGATTTTAAAAAGAGTATCAGATCAATATAGAAGAATCAGAAATACCTTTAGATTTATTCTAGGCAACTTGAATGATTTTGATGAAAGTAAAATGGTATCTTTTGAGGATCAAATAGAATTAGATAAATGGATCATTCTTGAAACATCTAAATTACAAGATGATGTTTTAAAATTATATGATTCATATTCATACCATAATGTTGTTCAAAGAATTCATAATTTCTGTGTAAATGAATTAGGTGGTATATATCTAGACATTGTCAAAGATAGGTTATACACCTGCAAAAACTCTTCTAAAGCAAGACTATCCTGTCAAACAAGTCTTAATTATGTTCTAAATACAATGGTTAGACTTGTCGCACCTATTTTATCTTTTACCTCAGAAGAGATTTGGCAAACCCATCCTTCCTTAAAAGAACAAAGTGAATCTATCTTCCTTTCAAAATATACTGACAATAATGTTAAGGGTAATTGCTCCATCAGTTCATCTGATTGGGTACGAATATTTGAAATCAAAGATCTTGTGAACCAGTCTATTGAGAAATTAAGAAATGAAAATAGGCTTAAAGGTTCACTCGATTCTAATGTAATTATTTCTGCTAATATTGAAGATAAATTGATTCTTGATAAGCTTGGTTCAGAATTACATTTTGTATTTATATCATCTAAGGCATCAGTGGTTGAAGGTGATAGTTTGTCTATCCAAATTGATCAATTACATGATGAAAAATGTACAAGATGCTGGCATAGAGATGATTCAGTGGGACAAAGCAAAGATCATCCAGAAATTTGCTCAAGGTGCGAAGTAAATATTGGCGAAACGGGTGAGAGCAGGTCTTTTGTTTAAGAAAAGATTTTTCGTAACTATAGCTTCTATATTTGTTTTAGATATTGTAACTAAGCAGTATGCACTGCGGGCGTTAATAGAGGGAGCATCATATGAGTTTCTACCTTTCATTGATTTATACTTAACTTTTAATTCTGGTGTAGCATTTGGCTTTTTAGATATTGGTAATAGGGTTATTTCAAATATCCTTACATTGATTGGCATCCTTATAGTTATTTATGTATTTAAATTGATTAAAAATGAAACAGATAATCTAAAACAGTATTCCTTGTCATTAATATTAGGTGGAGCGTTAGGAAATATTATAGACAGGTTTACAGATGGACTAGTAACAGATTTCTTACATCTTAAAATCGCTGATTTTTCATTTTTTATATTTAATATTGCTGATGCCTCAATATCCTTAGGTGCAATCTTCTTAATATATCTTGAGCTATTCAAAAAGAACCATTTGAGCAATGAACAAACAAATTAAATTAGCTAATCCAAGAGGCTTCTGTGCAGGCGTAGATAGAGCTATAGATATAGTGAATAAAGCTCTAGATAAATTTGGAAGTCCTGTTTATGTAAAACATGAGGTTGTACATAATAAATTTGTTGTTGAAGATCTTAAAAGTAGAGGGGCAATTTTTGTTGAAGAAATAGACGAAGTACCAGATAACTCATTGGTAATTTTCAGTGCACATGGAGTTTCACAAGAAGTTGAAGAAACTACAAAATTAAGAAAACTTGAATACTTTGATGCTACTTGCCCCTTAGTTACAAAAGTTCACATGGAAGTGATAAGGAATGCTAGGGCTAATAATGACATTATATTAATTGGGCACGAAGGTCATCCTGAGGTTGAAGGCACTATGGGTAGGCATATAAAAAATGAATCCAGTAATATCTTTTTAGTTCAGGATGAGCAAGAAGCCTCTAGTATAGTCATTGATAAGCCAGATCAATTAGCAATAGTAACTCAGACAACTTTAAGTGTTGATGATACAAAATCTATTATCGATATTTTAAAAACAAGATTCCCAAGCATAAATATTCCAAAAAAAGATGATATTTGCTATGCAACCCAAAACAGACAAGATGCAGTAAAGCAACTAGCGCTGGAATCTGATTTTATGATTGTGGTTGGTTCGAGTAACAGCTCGAATTCTAATAGACTACAAGAATTAAGTGAAAAGTGTGGTTGTAAATCTGTTCTTATTGATAGCTTTGATGACCTGGATCTTTCAGAAATTGAAGGAAAAGAAATAATAGCTATTACAGCAGGAGCATCAGCGCCTGAATCAAGGGTTCAAGAAATAGCTTTGGCGGTTAGAGACTATACTGGTGCAGTAATAATGGAGCATGGGGTTGATGAAGAAAATATATATTTTAAACTTCCTCCCGCCCTGAGATAAATGATAATTAAGAATCATCTAATTTCTGACATAAAATATATAAAGTCTCCAAACTTTAATAACAGACCCCAAAATACATCCATAGATCTCTTAGTAATTCATTCAATAAGCCTACCACCTAAGGTTTATGGAAATGATCATATAGAACAATTTTTTTTAAACTGCCTTGATAGTTCCTTAGATCCTTTTTATGAAGAAATCAAAAACCTAAAGGTATCAGCACACTTATTAATAAAAAGAACTGGTGAGGTTATTCAGTTTGTGCCATTTAATATGAGGGCATGGCATGCAGGAGAATCAACATTTAAAGGGAGAGATGATTGTAATAGTTTCTCTATAGGTGTTGAGCTTGAGGGTTCAGAAGATGATCCTTTCGAAGATATTCAATATGATAAGCTTAGTGAAGTTACAGTTTCTCTAATAAATGAATATAAAAATATTACCAAAGACAATATTAGGGGTCACTCGGATATTGCACCAGGAAGAAAAACAGACCCTGGTAAATTTTTTGATTGGAAGAAGTACTTAAATAATGTCTAAATTCAATAAGCTTTTTGTAATGTTTTGCTTGGGCTTTGCATCAGGCCTTCCTTACATGATCATTATAAGCACATCTACTGCATGGCTTAGAGACGCAGGTGTAGATCTTGCATACATAGGTTTTTTTTCTTGGGTTACTTTTATGTATGCCTTTAAGTTTTTATGGGCACCTTTAATTGATAGGTTTTCTATTCCAGTATTAAAAAAATATGGACATAGGAAGAGCTGGATTGTTTTGATGCAGAGCATTATTTTTGTTAATTTAATAATACTTTCAAACATCGATCCAAAGAATAATTTTATGCTATTTAGCTTAATAGCTTTTCTTATTGGGCTCTCTGGATCTATTCAGGATATAGCCATAGATGCATTTAGGATTGAATATGCTGATATCAATGATCAAGGAAGCCTTGCGGCTACTTATCAATTTGGTTGGAGATTAGCAATTATTATAGCAACCTCATTTGCTTTAATATTTGCTGATACTAATGGGTGGTCTTTAACCTTCAAAATAATGGCAGCTTCTATGTTTATTGGCCTTCTTGGTTTAGTCTTTTCAAAGGAAGAAAAAAATCTACAACTTAGCAGGTTAAGTTTTAGTCAATCAATTAAAGATCCTTTTGTTGATTTTTTATCCAGGTTTGGGTTTTTTGCAGCAGCGATCTTGCTGATGATAATAGCTACTTACAGGCTTACAGATATTGTAATGGGACCAATGGCAACACCTTTCTATATTGATATGGGCTTTTCCTTAACAGAAATAGGAGCGGTTGTTAAAATTGTTGCTCTTATAGCTTCAATACTTGGAATTTCTTTAGGGGCAATTTTGTTAAAGAAATTTAATATATATAAATCTCTTTTAATTGGAGCTTTTTTGGTAATGATAACTAATATTTGCTTTTCTTATGTTGCAGTCTCAGAAAAGAGTATTACATCATTATCTTTTATCGTTGCAATGGATAGTCTTGCTGCAGGTATTGTAGGAACAGTCAATATTGCATTTCTAACAAGCCTTGTCTCAAAAAAATATACGGGCTTCCAATATGCTCTTCTAACTGGATTTATGGCAGGCCCTGGCTTTGTATTAAAAGGTCTATCAGGGCTTTGGGTTTCATATCTTCAAGGATTATATGGAGATAATTATGGCTGGATGGGTTTTTATGTAACAACATCACTTCTAACATTACCTGTAATATTCTTCTTATATTTTAATAGGAGTTTTTTAATAAAATATGAACAAAGCTTATAAAATAATTTTCTTTTTATCATTAGTTATAATCATGTGGCTAAGTCTAGTTCCTTCATCATCCATACCTAACATAGCTGCCTTAAGTTTCTTGACAGATAAAGGTATTCATTTCCTTATATTTTTATATTTATCCTTATTAGGTTTATTTTGTAGATTTAAGATTTCAAATTTTTTCTTATTAACTACTATTTTTAGCTTTGGTCTTCTTATTGAGGTAATTCATTTTTATCATCCATATAGATATTTTGAAATAGCAGATATTGTTGCAAACTCATTAGGAATTTTATTAGCATCGTATTTTTTTCAAAAAAAAGATTAAGTTATCTATTGATTTCTAATATTTCGACCTTAACTATTGTTTAAGTTAAGAAACTAACTAAAATTCATAAAATTAATTTTTATTGGGAGATAGAAAATGAAATTAAGACCTTTACATGACAAAGTTCTCGTAAAAAGAACTGAAGAAGAGGAAACTTCAGCCGGAGGTATTATTCTTTCTGGTTCGGCAAAAGAAAAGCCATCACAAGGTGAGGTAATGGCGGTTGGTCCTGGAAAGAAAGATGATTCAGGTGAGGTAATGCCGGTAGGTGTTAGTGTTGGTGATATTGTTATTTTTGGTCAGTATGGCGGAAATGAAATTAAACTCGACGGCGAAGATTTTCTCATATTAGGTGAGAGCGACATCTTCGGTGTTATTCAATAAGTAATTAAAATTAAGGGAGAAATATAAATGTCAGCTAAAGATGTAAAGTTCGGAGATATCGCAAGAAGTGAAATGCTTAATGGTGTAAATATCCTTGCAGATGCAGTAAAAGTAACGCTTGGACCAAAAGGTAGAAATGTAGTGCTTGATAAATCATTTGGGGCACCAACAGTAACAAAAGATGGTGTTTCAGTTGCAAAAGAAATTGAGCTTGAGAATAAGTTTGAAAATATGGGTGCGCAAATGATTAAGCAGGTTGCTTCTCAAACTAATGATGAGGCAGGAGATGGTACTACTACAGCTACTGTTCTGGCTCAATCAATAGTGAATGAAGGGAACAAAGCTGTTGCTGCTGGAATGAACCCAATGGATCTAAAAAGGGGTATAGACAAGGCTGTTTTAGCTGCTGTTGAGCATGTTAAAGGTCTAAGTGTTCCTTGCACGGATAACAAAGCAATTGCTCAAGTTGGAACAATTTCTGCTAATGGCGATGAGGCTGTTGGTGAGATTATTGCTGAAGCAATGGAAAAAGTTGGAAAGGAAGGTGTTATAACTGTTGAAGAGGGAAGTGGTATTGAAAATGAATTAGATGTTGTTGAGGGTATGCAATTCGATAGAGGCTACTTATCACCATATTTTATAACTAATCAAGACAATATGACTGTTGAGCTTGAAACTCCGTTAATACTATTATTTGATAAAAAAATATCAAATATAAGAGATTTATTGCCACTACTAGAGTCTGTTGCAAAGGCAGGTAGACCATTATTAATTATTGCTGAAGATATTGAAGGCGAGGCATTGGCTACTTTGGTTGTTAATAACCTAAGAGGTATTGTTAAAGCTGCAGCCTGTAAAGCTCCAGGATTTGGAGACAGAAGAAAAGCAATGTTAGAAGATATTGCAATTCTAACAGGTGGTACAGTTATTTCTGATGAGGTAGGACTATCATTGGAAGGTGCTAGTGTAGAAGATCTTGGAACAGCTAAAAGAGTTGTCCTAAACAAAGATAATGCCACTGTAATCGATGGAGCTGGTGACGAATCAGCAATTGCTGCTAGGGTTAATCAAATAAGAGCTCAAATAGAAGAAACTTCTTCTGACTATGATAAAGAAAAACTTCAAGAAAGAGTTGCAAAACTCGCTGGTGGAGTTGCTGTAATTAAGGTTGGAGCTGGGTCTGAAGTAGAAATGAAAGAGAAGAAAGCTAGAGTTGAAGATGCACTTCATTCAACAAGAGCTGCAGTCGAAGAGGGTGTTGTTCCTGGTGGTGGATCAGCATTGGTCAGATGTTTAGAATCAGTTGAGAAGGTGACTGGCGATAATGAAGATCAAAATGTCGGCATAAATATCGCAAAAAAAGCTTTTGAAGCACCATTAAGACAAATAGTTTCTAATGCAGGTGAAGAGTCTTCTGTGATAGTTGCAAACGTTAAAGAAGGTAAGGACTCATATGGCTTTAATGCAGCTACTGGTGAATTTGGAGATATGATTGAAATGGGTATTCTTGATCCAGCAAAGGTAACTAGAACTGCAATTCAAGCCGCGGGATCAGTTGCTGGAATGATGATTACAACCGAAGCAATGGTTACTGACGTACCTAAAGATGATGCACCAATGCCAGCAATGCCTGATATGGGCGGAATGGGCGGAATGGGCGGAATGATGTAATTCTAAATCTTTATATAAAATGGGGCTTTTGCCCCATTTTTATTAGATTTAAGACACATTTTAATTTAATATAAGGTATACATTTAAGGGAGCATTATGGACATTCTAACTGACCAATCTTTTTTCAGAGCCTTTCACATTCTATTTGGAATTACATGGATAGGATTACTTTATTACTTTAACTTTATTCAAGGTGAGTACGTAAAAGTTGCTAACCCAGATGCCAAGGCAGATGTCTTCAAAAAACTTGCTCCAAATGCTTTGTGGTGGTTCAGATGGGCTGCACTATTTACTTTCTTAACAGGAGTTATTTTACTTCATCAAATAACAGCTAAGTTAAGTACAGAGATTATTCTTGGTGCAACTATGGGTACATTCATGATGTTAAATGTATGGGGTATTATTTGGAGAAACCAAAAGATTGTTCTGGGTATGAAAGAGGGTGATGCTGCTGTTGCAGGAGCAAAGGCAGGATTAGCATCAAGAACAAACACTCTATTTTCAGTACCAATGCTGATGTATATGGTTTATTCAGCTCATAGCGGAAGTGCATATATTTCTATTGATGGCTGGTCAAGTACGAGTCTTCTTTTGGGATTAGCAATAATTTTTATTATTGAAGCAAATGCAATATGGGGAAAAATGTTACCGGCTATCACATCAGTAAGAGCAGTTATAACTTCGTCATTTATACTTGCAGTTGTATTGAAGCTCATTACAGACATTTTATAAACAATATAATTTAAAAAACTTTAAAAATTCTTAAGGAGAATTTATATGTCTAACAAACCATCGAGAGAAGAAGCATTGAAAGCTGTAAGAACCCTAATATCTTGGGCAGGAGATGATCCAGATAGAGAAGGTTTAATAGAAACTCCTGACAGAGTTGTCAGATCTTATAACGAATTCTTTTGTGGTTATGAGGAAGATGCAGAGGCTGTTCTTGGAAAAACGTTTGAAGAAGTAGAAGGTTATGACGAGGTAGTTATTGTAAGAAACATCAGAGTTGAGTCTCATTGCGAACATCATATGGTGCCGATTGTAGGTGTAGCTCATGTTGGTTACATACCAAATAAAAAAGTGGTTGGCATAAGTAAACTTGCACGAGTTGTAGATATTTATGGAAAAAGACTTCAAACTCAAGAAACCATGACAGCCCTAATAGCTGATACCATCGATAGAGTTCTTCAGCCTAAGGGAGTTGCAGTAGTTATTGATGCAAACCATGAATGCATGTCTACAAGAGGAATTCATAAAACAGAATCTAGTACTATTACTAGCAGAATGCTTGGTAGTTTCAGAGATAATATTGAAACTAGGGCAGAGTTCATGAACTTAATTAATTCTCCAAAAGCATTTTAAATGATCGATGATTCGATACTTTCTAGTATCAATCCTGTCACACCAATAATTCTAGCATCTGGCTCAGAGAGTCGAAAAGTCATGCTGGAAGACGCTGGTATAAATTTTTCAACCATTACATCTGAAGTTGATGAAGATGCCTTAAAAATTAAAATTGCTTCTATGCCTTTTAATAATCAGGTTATTGAACTTGCAAAGGCTAAGGCTGCAGTGGTGAGCTCAAAAAATCCTGGAAATATAGTTATTGGTGGTGATCAAATGTGTATTTTTGAAAATAGAGTATTTGATAAACCAGGCTCAGTTGAAAAAGCAATAAGCAATCTAAAATTATTATCTGGAACAACACACTTTCAATATAGTGGCGTATGTATCTATAAAGATGGTGTGTCTTTGTGGGAATATTCGGAAGTTGTTGAAATGAATATGCATGATCTATCAGAAGAAGAAATTATTAATTATGTAAAACTTGAAAATCCAATTCATGCAGCAGGTGCATATAAGTTTGAATCTCTTGGATGTAACTTATTTTCTAGTGTAGATGGCTCATCATATACAATTAGAGGAATGCCATTATTACCACTACTAAATGAGCTCAGAAATTTAAAAATTATAGATCTAAATAGAATCTCAAAAAATTAGAACAATGCAGCCTATCAAAATATTTAATACTCTTTCAGGCAAAAAACAGGATTTTCATCCTTTGGATTCTGGTCATATTAAAATATACGCTTGTGGGCCAACAGTTTATAACTATGCTCATATTGGTAACGCTAGAATGGCTGTTGTTTTCGATACCCTTGTAAGAGTTTTAAGGTTCCAATATCCAAAAGTAACCTACGTTTCTAATATCACAGACATCGATGACAAAATTATAGATGCAGCTAATGAGCAAAAAGTACCCATAAAGGAAATCACTGAAAAGTATACTAATATTTACAATACTGATATGGCTGCGCTATGTGTAAATATTCCTGATATACAACCCAAGGCAACACAATATATTCCAGAAATGATTAGTCTTATTAAAGATCTAATTGCTAAGGATCATGCTTATGAAAAAGAGGGGCATGTTTTATTTCATGTACCTTCTTATGAGAACTATGGAAAATTATCAAATAGAAATAGAGATGAGCAAATAGCAGGAAGCAGGATTGAGGTAGCGCCATTTAAAAAAGATCCAGCTGACTTTGTTCTATGGAAACCAAGCTCTGATGCGCAACCTGGGTGGGATTCTCCATGGGGTTTTGGTAGGCCTGGATGGCATACAGAATGTTCGGCTATGTCTGAAAAAACATTAGGCTTACCATTTGATATTCATGGGGGTGGAAGAGACTTAACATTTCCTCATCATGAAAATGAAATAGCGCAAAGCTGTTGCTCTAGCGCTGACATTAATAGCCCAAACTCATATGCAAATTATTGGATGCACAACGGATTCGTGACTGTTAACGGAGAAAAAATGTCTAAATCCCTAGGCAATATTATTTTAGTGAGAGATTTATCGAATAATTACCATGGTGAGGTTATCAGGCTTGCATTAATGTCTTCACATTACAGACAAGGCCTTGATTGGAATGAAAAAGTTATACATCAGGCAAAGAAACTTTTAGATAAGTTATATACCATTCTATTCGATCTTAAATCTGAAGATTTGGTTGAAATAAAGGATAGAGAGTGGGTTAAACCTTTAATGGACGATCTTAATACTCCAGGATTTATTGCTAATGTAAATAGCCTTATTAAAACTTATGCATCTTCACCTGATGAGAATAAAGCAATCTTAAAAAGTAAGCTGATTCTTTTAGGCAATCTCATGGGAATATTACAAGTAGATCCAGAATCATGGTTTGAAAAGGATAATTCAACTATAAATCTTGATGAAAAAGAAATAAAAGCATTAATATCAAAGCGTAACGAAGCTAAAATAAATAAAGATTATGAAAAGGCAGATGGTATAAGAGATGATCTAATGAAAAATGGAATTGAGATTATGGATAGTAGCTCAGGAACAACATGGAAAATTAAGTCATGAATGATAGTAGTACCTTATCCATTCCTGATAGCTATGATCAGATATCAGATACTCTAGGAACTGCAGAACTGATTCTAGATGATGCAGTAGAGAATGCAAAAACACTTTTTCATACTCTTGTCCTTTCCTCTCATGATGAAGATAAAATAGTATCAAGAGTCGTAGTTTTAAGAGAGTTTAATTCTAAAGAAAGATATCTACGTTTTCATACAGATGCTAGAGCTCCAAAAATTAAACATTTCAAGAAAAATAGCAATGCATCATTGCTTGGTTATGATCCAGCATTAAAAATTCAACTAAAGCTCCAAGGAAGTGTTGATGTTCATTTCAATGACGATGTAACTAAATTATCTTGGAATGAATCAACTACTAGATCAAAAAAGTGTTATTCCGTAGAGGGAGGCTCATCATTGAAAATAGAGAATCCTTCTGAATATGATTTAAAAGATGGAAATATTGAAGATGGATATTTAAATTTTGCAGTTCTTAAATTTAAATATACATCCTTGGAATTCCTTTATCTTAAAAGTTCAGGACATAGAAGAGCAATTCATTCATGGAATGAAGGCCTTGTTTCTAATTGGCTTGTACCTTAAAAAAGACTAACCCTCTCTACCCTATTAATTAAATATGAATATTAATGTAATATTAATATTCATATTTAATTAGGGAGAAAATAATGAATAAATTTTTATTAAGTGGCTTATTGATTTTATCAACAAGCTTTATTTTTGCTGATGGTCATTCGTCTGCAGAAAAAGAAGTATTAAAAACTCTTGCAACTTATTTTGAGGCAAGAAATGCCAGTGACTGGGACACAGTTGTTGCTCATGAGAGTAAGTCAGGAACCTATGGAACCAATTCAGATGGAAGCTTTCATAAACCTGTTGTAAAACAATCAGCAGAGGACTGGGCAACATCAGGCCAGGGCGGCTCACTCAATATCCATTATCCTGAAGCCATTCAAATAGCGGATGATGTAGTTTATGTAAGATTTTATTACGAAGGAATGACCGAAGTAGCAGGAAATTCAAAGCCATACAGAACTAGAGTCACCATGAATTGGGTCAAAGAAGGAAATAAATGGGTAGCTAAATCTCAACATTATTCATCAGCTTCATATGGTGGAGTTCACGTTTCACAAGCTGCTGATTTCGAGGACTAAAAATGAAAAATATTTTATTAGTAATACCTTTAATAATTAGTTTTGCAGCATTTAGCGCTCATCATGAAAATGGTGATCATAGTGATGTAAAAATGATGGAACATAACTTTGCCTATCTTTCTTCATATACGATGCCAGCCGGATCGAATGCAGACAGAATTGCTAAGAGCCTTTTAGAGAATGTTAATACTTTAGAAGAGGATGGATATAATGTTTGTGGATTATTAAGACATCAATTTGGTGGAGATAGAGCATTCTATAGTTATTGTTACTTTGATAGCTGGGAGCAATTTGCAAAAATTAATGATTCAAATGAACCAGTAACGAGAGAGCCTAAGCAAATATATGGTGACCATACTGATAACATAGTAGCTATGGTTGAAAAGAATTTAACCAAAGCAACTCCACATGTACTTATGGCTACTTATACTTTTGGACCTTATTTAACAGATAACCAAAAAAGAGCTAATGCTAAAACTATTTTTAATGCATATGACTCTGCCTTTGGCGGATGTAATTTAATGGAGCATTTCTGGGGGCCAGAGCAAGCTTGGTATTTTGTATGTGGCTATGAAAATTACGCAGACTTTGCAAATAAAGTAGAGGTATTAAGCGGAATACATGAAACCGAGTTAGCTGATTTAAAGCTTGATGTTATGGATCATTCAGATGATTTAATGATTAGAGTTAAATAAGTAAATAAATTGATGATAAAAACCCTCTTTATGAGGGTTTTTTTATGGCGCCCTCTGCAGGAATCGAACCTGCAACTAATCCTTAGGAGGGATCTGTTATATCCATTTAACTAAGAAGGCTTATTTAAAAAAAAGATAGTTTATAACATTAATTAAGAGTTTATTAGTTATAACTAATACAGTTCAATATTTGCATATATAATGATGTAATGAAAATTACATTACCAGATGGAAGTATAAGAGAATTAGCTGATGGCTCTTCAGGTCTTGATCTTGCATCTGATATTGGTCCGGGATTAGCTAAGGCAGCAATAGCAGTTACAGTTAATGGAATTCAAAAAGATCTAAGTGACCCTATAGAAAAAGACTCCGAAGTATCGATCATAACTATCGATTCTAATGAAGGTATAGAGATAATGAGACATACTCTTACTGCACAGGTTTTAGCAAGAGCTGTTAAAAATTTATATCCAGAATCAAAATTAGCAATAGGACCAACTATTAATGATGGTTTTTATTATGATTTCGAGTTCAAAAAAGCAATTTCACCAGATAACTTAGCATCTATTGAAAAAGAAATGAGATCAATTATTTCTAATGGTTCGTCCATTACCAAATCACTTCATTCAAAATCTGAAGCAATGAATATATTTAAAGGGGAAGGCGAAACTTATAAAGAATCTATTATTGAAGAATCCGAACAGGAGGATAACTTCCAGCTTTATTCTCAGGATAATAATGAATTTGTTGATTTATGCCGTGGACCCCATTTACCAAGCCTAAAACATATTGGCGCCTTTAAATTAACTAAATTAGCTGGAGCATATTGGAAAGGTGATTCTAATAATAAAATGCTTACTAGAATTTATGGCACTGCATGGAAAAATGAAAAAGAATTAAATGCCTACCTTCTTAGGATTGAAGAAGCAGAAAAAAGAGATCATAGAAAGCTTGGTAAAGAAATGAATTTGTTTCATTTCCAAGAAGAAGCCCCGGGTATGGTTTTTTGGCACCCTAATGGCTGGATAATATACAGACTGTTAGAAAACTTCATTAGAAACAAACTTGAGAAATATAATTATCTTGAAATTAAAACTCCTCAAGTTGTGGATAGGAAATTGTGGGAAGCATCTGGCCATTGGGATAAATATAGAGAAAATATGTTCATTACAGAGATAGATGAAGAACATGCTAATGAAAAAAGAACAAATGCCTTAAAACCAATGAACTGTCCATGCCATGTTCAGATATACAACCAAGGACTTAAATCATATAGGGACCTTCCTTTGAGATATGCAGAATTTGGGTCATGCCATAGATATGAAGCCTCTGGAACTATGCATGGTCTTATGAGAGTCCGGGGATTTACTCAGGATGATGGCCATATATTTTGTACAGAGGAACAAATTGAAAAGGAAACAGAGCTTTTCATAAGTTTACTATCAGATATATACAAAGACCTTGGATTTGAAACATTTGATATTAAACTATCGACAAGACCCGAGGTAAGGGTTGGTAGTGATGAAGTTTGGGATAAAGCAGAGGCAGCTTTGGAAGGTGCAATTACAAAATTAAATCTTCCATTTACCTTGGAAGAGGGTGATGGAGCATTTTATGGACCTAAGCTTGATTTTGTATTGACTGATGCCATTGGAAGAGAATGGCAATGTGGAACATTTCAAGCTGACTTTAATTTACCTGAAAGGCTTGATGCTGAATATGTTGGTGAAGACGGATCAAAGCATAGACCAGTAATGATACATAGAGCAGTTCTAGGATCCTTTGAAAGATTTATAGGAGTTTTAATTGAAAACTATTCAGGAAGACTTCCTTTTTGGCTAGCACCACTTCAAGTTTCTGTAGCTACAATTATCTCTGATGTAGATGATTACGCAAAAGAGATAATTGAGAGCCTGGAAGATGCTGGAATTAGGTGTCATGCAGATCTCAGGAATGAAAAAATTAGTTATAAAGTCAGAGAGCATAGTTCTGCTAAAGTTCCAGTCATAATGGCGTTAGGACAACGAGAAAAGGACAATAGAACAGTTTCTATAAGAAGAATTGGAAGTGATAAAACAGAAACTTTAGACTTAGATGAAGCTCTCAAGGCTCTTTCGGTTGAGAATAAGAATCCTCAGTAATCAATGATGCAATGTTTTTTATAAAACTATTTACATTGCCAATTCGTTTTTATAGATACTTCATATCACCACTTACCCCGCCAACATGCAGGTTTGAGCCCACATGTTCTCAATATGCAATTAATTCTATAGAAGAAAATGGAGTTATAAGAGGCTCTATTATGGCTGTTAAAAGAATTTCAAAATGTCATCCTTGGTATAAAGGAGACTGAATTCATAATTACAGCTTTATATATATAAAAAACATTGATTTATTTAATATATATAAATATAGATATATACGGGCATTAATGCTATATTTTTTATATACATAAGTTCAATGAAGCCATTAGGGGGGTCAAATATGAACAAAATATCTAAATTTGCATTAAGTTGCAGTGTAGGATTTCTTTTCTTTATTTCTTTAAATGTTGTCTCGCAAGAGGTTGAAGAAGTAGTTGTTACAGCTACTAAAAAAGCTGAGTCTGTTCAGGACCTAGCCTTATCAATCCAAGCATTCACAGCTGAGGATGTTTCAGAAAATATGATTGAAAACATGAGTGACTTAGCCGAAGTTGTTCCTGGATTGATTATGGATAAAGGTATCGGATCAGGTGCTTCTTATTCAATCAGGGGGACAGGATCATATGGTGTTGGTGCTGCGGTTATTGGAGCTGTTGTAACAGCCTCTAACGGTCATAGTTACAACTCATCAACTATCGCTGATATAGGCTTCTTTGATGTTGAAAGGGTTGAAGTTCTAAAAGGGCCACAAGGTACATTATTTGGTAGAAATGCCGTTGCTGGTGTTATTAATATGATTACAGCCAGACCAACAGCTGAAGCTGGTGGCTATGTAGAGTTAGAAGCTGGTAATCTTGCATTAGCCAAAACTAATATGCACTACAACTTACCTATTACAGATAGCATAAGAACTAGGCTTGCTTTCACATCTAAAAAAAGAGACGGCGTTACTGAAAACATTAATACTGGAAATATGTTTAATGATGTAGATAGCTGGGGTGCAAGACTGTCTATGGATATAGATATTGGCGATGACTCAACTCTAAAGTTTACTTATGAAACTTATGAAAGTGACGACAATAGAAACAATGTAGGAACATCTTTTTGTGAACCTCATCCATTATATGGTTGTAGTCCTTTCACTCTAGGAACTCCTAATACTCCTGCCGATTCAAGAGGAAGCACTGCTGCATTGTTTAATTTAATTGGTGCATTGAACTTTACAGCTGATTCAAACTCCTATGTTGGTGCTTTAACTCCTAATACATTTAAGAAAGCAAATTTAAATAGAGAGCCAGTTCATCAACAAACTGCTGACTTTGCTACTATTGAGTTTAATCACGATATAAATGACGACTGGAGTATGGTTGCTAAATACTCCTATTCAACAAGAGACTATTATCATATGAATGATAATGACTATTCTGTTTCAGTTCTTCCATTCCCTGGATTAATTCCAACAACAGGAATACCTATGTCATGGTACGGTTGTTTTGGTGGAGAGGGCTATGGATTTTGTGAAACTATAGATTCAGATAGAACTTATGAGTTCTCAGATGTAGTTACTAATACACAACAAGGTGAAATTACATTTATTTCTGATAAAGATGGACCTGTAAACTTTGTTTTAGGTGCATATACGTTTGATCAAAGAAATAACAACAGATATCAAGTTCAGACAGCTTCTTGGAACATGATTTCAAAAGCATCTCAACATCCCTATAATATGCCTTTATTTGGTGGAGCTTTAACTGGATATGGTGGTACTGACTTCTTCCTAGCTATGGTGCTTGGTGCTCCAGCTTCTTTGGCACCTCCAGGGATCTTTGCCTTATTAGGTCAACCTAAATACGAAGTTCCAACTGATATTCAAGGATTTATTAATGAAGACCATGTGAGATCTAAGTCTTTGGCTGTATTTGGTGAAATGTATGTCGATTTATCAGAAGAAACTAAAATGACAGTTGGGCTAAGATGGAATGACGACACTGTCAAAGATAGCGTTGCCTCATGTTTAACATTCTTTAGTTGTCCAAAGTATCCGCTATCTCAAAAATTAACAGGTGAGTATGGGTTCTACCCAACACAAGTAACCGAGACAGACGATGCTTTAGCTTATAAATTAGCTATTCAACATGACTTGTCTGACAATCAGATGGTGTACGCAAGCTATACCACTGCTGTGAAAGCAGGTGGTAACAACCCAAATTCAACGGGTACTCCAGATCCATATGCCCCAGAAGAGACTGGTGTATTTGAACTAGGTACAAAAAGTATTCTTATGGACGGCGCATTACTATTTAATGCTGCTATCTACAAAAATTCTACAGATGGAATGTTAATTTCATCAATTGTTGAGGCTGGATCAAAGAATAATAATGTTGATGCAGAAATAGAAGGTTTCGAAGGAAATGCAATTCTATTCTTAAGCGAAACTACTAGATTAGACTTTAGCTGGCTTGCAGTGAAAACTGAAATTGGAGACTTTTCTCTAATTAACCCATTAAACCCTAATGGCGCAACTCAGCTATTAAGCCCAGTAATAAATGCAGATCCTCAGGGTATTGTCAGATATGCAGTCACAGATGCTGGGGTAATATTTAAGTCTGCTGGATCATTGTGTTTAGCACCTTTCAACCCTGCTGGTGGAGTTCCATGTTCTAATCCTGGAATTTTAACCGATGTTACTGGTAATCAGCTGCCTCAATCTCCTGAACTGTCTTACAGTTTGTCTCTTAATCAAGATTACAATACCGATGGTGGTGTAACTACATTTAGACTTACTTATAGGTATCAATCAGAAAGATTTGGCGATGTATTTAACTCTGAAAGAGCAACTATGAATGAGCATAAATATTTTGATACAAAAATTACGTATCAACCAAATGATGCAAACTGGTTTGTTTCTGTTTATGGCAAAAATCTAGCAAATGATCAATTTGTTGGAACTTGGGCCGCAGCAAGTCCTCTTCAAGGTGGAACCACATTTGCAACTTACACTGATCCAAGAACTTGGGGTGTACAGTTTGGAACATCTTTCTAGAAATTAGATGAATTAAAAAGGCTGGAAATATTCCAGCCTTTTTTATATATAAAAATAATTTCTTTTTTATATATAAAATTTGTACTCAATTCTTGTTTAAATTATAATTATATAGCCTACATTAGGCATATTAATGACATTTTTAAGGGGATCATTCATGTCGAACATAAAATTATTTTTAAAAAATACCTTATTATTTAACCTTGTCTTCATTTCATTTGCTACATCAGCACAAGAGGTAGAAGAAGTTGTTGTTACTGCTACTAAGAAAGCAGAGTCAACACAGGATTTAGCGCTTTCTATCGAAGCTCTAACCGCAGAATCTCTTGATGTTAATCAGGTTTATGATGTTTCTGATCTTGCTGAGGTAACTCCAGGTCTTGAAACCTCTAAAGTAATTGGTTCTGGTTCAGGTTGGACAATCAGAGGAATGGGCTCATTTGGTATCGGTGCTGGTGTTACTGCATCAGTAGTTACAGCTGTTAATGGTCATAGTGTTAACGATAGTGTTGTTGCTGATACTGGATTTTTTGACTTAGAAAGGGTTGAAGTTCTAAAAGGGCCTCAAGGTACTTTATATGGAAGAAATGCAGCTAATGGTGTTATTAACTTAATTACTGCAAGACCAACATCTGAATTTGAAGGTAAATATAGCGTTGATGTTGGTAATTTTGGAAAAATTCAAACTGAAGCAGTTGTAAATATGCCTTTATCTGATCGTCTAAGAACTAGACTTGCTGTTTTGTCTAATAAAAGAGATGGAATGATAACCAATACAGTTACTGGAAATGATTTTGATGACAGAAGTGATACTGCTTATAGACTATCAGTAGATTATGACATTTCAGATGTTACTCAACTTCAGTTTACATACTCAGATCAAAAAAGTGACGATAATAGAATGCAAGAAGAAGTTTCATTCTGTGCTCAAAGCTTATTCTTTGGTTGCAGCCCTTATGAAAGAGGTGGCATGAATGTTGCTGCAGATACAAGAGGACACTTTGCTGGGGCATTTGCTTTACTTGCTCATTTACCAAATGGACAAGTAGAAAATTCTTTTGCTAACCCAGTCGCTTCTAGAGACTTTACTAAAGTTGGTCTAAATAGAGCCCCAACTCACTATCAAAAACAAACTGTAGCGAATCTACAAATTAATCATGATTTAAATGAAAACTTGTTGCTAACAGCTAAGGTTTCATATGAAACAAGAGACTTTCATCAAAGTGGAGATCAAGACTTATCATATACAACGACTCCTTTTGCTGGAACTGCAGCTAGCTTAGGCCAGCCTCCGGTTTCAGGTTATTTATGTTTTGGTGGAGAAAGACAATTCTGTGAAAATGTCGATTCAGAAAGAATTTATGATTTTTCTGACGTAAATATGAATGGAACTCAAATGGAAGTTAACTTAGTTTCTGACTACGATGGTCCATTTAACTATACAGTTGGTCTTTATCAAATAGAAAATAGAAATGATAATGTTTATATTGTTCAAACTGCTGGATCACAAATGATGACTAGTTTTGGAAACCATCCTTATAGTTCATTGGTTCAAGCTTTAGGCTTCCCTGACTGGTCAGCTAAAGGTGGAGTAGGTTTTTATCAAGATATGCTAACTTGGCTAGGTCTTGCTGGTAATGCCCTTGGATGTCAGGCTGGAGCACCAACATGTAATCCTGCTTTAATTCCTGCTTTTAATGCGCAAACAGCTAAGCAAGCTGGTTACCCTGACTTTACAGTGCCAACAGAATTAGGCGGAATCATAAATGATCAAAATGTTGATGATATTTCAAGAGCTTTATACGGTGAAATGTATTTCGATCTTTCTGAAGACACTAAATTAACTTTAGGTGCTCGATATCAAGAGGATGAGGTTGAAGCTACTACTTATAATGAAACTGGTGCCCCAGGTTGGCAAGCAAATGGTGGATGGCTTGTAGAGAACAGAGACACTCTTCCATTCGTTACAACAGAAGTTAAAGAAGATGACCAGTTCTCATACAAAATAGCACTTCAGCATAATCTAAGTGATGATGTTATGGTTTATGGTAGTTATACAACAGCAGCTAAGGCTGGTGGTGTTAATGCTGGAGCTAATCCAACAACTTATGATGCTGAAAAAGCTGGTGTTTTAGATATCGGTCTAAAAAGCATATTATTTGATGGCGCTATGCTTCTTAACATGAATGTTTTTAATGCTCAAAATGATGGCTTCCTTGTAGCTGCTGTTGTTGATACAGGCACACAAAACAAAAATATAGATGCAGAATTTACTGGTTTTGAAGGTAACTTGATAGCGTTCTTATCAGAGACTACTAAGCTTGAAGCAAACTGGTTATTCCTAGATCACGAAGTTGTATCAGATACTATGCTGATTGATTACTTAAACCCAACAGGTTCAACTAGTACTTTACAAGAAGTTCAAGTTCCTGGTACTAATGGTCTAGTAACAACTGCTGTATTTAATGATGGAACACAGTGGTTTAAATCAGCTGGTTACAACTGTTCAATCCCAGGTTTATATACATCTGGTTGTGCAGGTGGTGTTGCTGGTATAGCTCAAAGTATTAAAGGTAATAATCTTCCTGGATCTGCTGATAAGTCATACGGTTTATCATTAACTCAAGATATGGTTTCAAGCAATGGTGTAACTTCTGCTAGATTCTCATACAGATACACAGGTGCTGCTGATCTGAGTATATTTAACATGGAAAGACTTAGAATTGATGAGCGTGTATCTATGGATCTGCTTGTTAGATACACTCCTAACAGTGATGATTGGTATGCTGGTCTATATGTTAAAAACTTAAGAAATAAGCAAAACATCAATTCATTACGTGAATCAAGTAATGTTGGTGGCGGTGCTTTATTAGGTTCATTTACTGACCCAAGAACTTACGGTGTTGAGTTTGGAGCAAAATTCTAAGAGATTAGAAATAATTAAAAAAGCCCAGTTTACTGGGCTTTTTTTTTGCTCCATAATAGCCTATGTTTAAACTTCCCTATATCGCAAATCAGATAACCGTCACCTCAGACATGTGTGATCACAACGACCATATGAATGTTAATTATTACTACAAAATGTTTGATGAAGTTTATTCAAAACTTTATTTTGAAGAGTTAGACTTCTCTCCAGAGTATGTAGCTAGTGGTTTTTCAACATTTACTTTAGAGGATAATATTAGGTATCTAAAAGAATTTCGTCTTGGAGATAAGATTTATCCTTCATTTCTTTTAACCAATGCAAACGAAAAAATGCTACATTTTGTGGGTATTTTGCTTAATGAAAACGACGAGCTTGCAGCAATTTTTGAAACTGTTTTAGGACACATTAATCTTAATGAGAGAAAAATGACGCCTTTCTCAGATGACAGATTAAAAAATATCATTGCATACAAAAACGAAAGCAAGCTAGACCAAGACTTGCCTTTTGAACTGAAGCTTAAGATTAGAGATTTATAAATGAAAACTAGGCTTAAGTTATATTTGGTTTTAGTTTTAATCGTTCCAGTTGTTCATTCAGAATCTTTTACAATAATGACTTTTAATGCTCAAAATCTTTTTGATACATTGGATGATGAAGGAAAGGATGACAAAGCTTATTTGCCATTAGAGCTTAAGCAAAATGAGGAGCATCAAAGGTCTTGCAGTAATATAAATGTAAAGGCTTGGAGAAATGAATGTTTTTTCTTAGATTGGAATGAAGAGACTAAAGACGCAAAGCTAAAAATTCTTTTCAATAACATAATTACTTATAACGCTGGTGGTGCTGATGTTATTGCACTTCAAGAAATAGAGAATAAAAATATCTTAAAGCAACTGTTTGATTTGCTTAAGCCATATGGTTATACAGACTATGAGCTTTTAGATAGCACGGATAAGAGGGGAGTTGATACTGCTTTTATTTCAAGATACAAGCTTTCAAATCCTTCTTTGCATTACGTAAAATTCTCCCCAAAATTTGCTACATATGATACGAGACCTATTTTTAAAATCACTGCATCAATAAATCAAAAAGAGATTGTTATTTACAATCTTCACTTCCCATCTAACTTTAATGATCTTCAAATGAGAATAGAATCATTTAATTTATTGAAAGATTTATTAGCGAAAAATAATGAGCCATCAATAGCTCTTGGTGATTTTAATTTAAGCTCAAAAGATGATACTAAGTTCAATATCTATAGCAATCAACAAGATGTTTGGTATGTCTCCCACCTTGAGGGCTGTAAAGGATGTAAAGGTACTCATTATTACAGTTATGATAAAACATGGAGTTTCTTGGATGCGATATTTGTATCAAGAGATAGGGGTATTACATTTAATAATAAAAGCATTCAATTGCATAAAACAGAATTCAATAGCTATGCTGACTCTGGCAGGCCAATTAGATTTAATGCAAAAGCAAAAAAGGGTGTTTCTGACCACTTTGCAGTAGTAGCTGAGATTAAGCTTAATTAGTTCTTAGTTTGTGATTCCAAAAATGAGCTAGAATTAACATTGTCCCAAATCCTATTGTTAATATAATTTCAACATTTGTATCAAAAAATAGAGCAATAAAAAGCCCTATAGTTCCAATAACACCAAAAATTATAGGATGAGGCTTTTCGTGTTGTTTGTATGCTGAGGGAAAACTTATTAAACCAATGATAACCACAAAAATTAGCAGTATGGGATGCACAAACTCTTCAGATATTGATAGCATGCTTGCTGACCCAACGCCTCCTAGAAGAAGAAAGGCAGATAGCATACAGTGGACTACACATAGTCCAGAGAAAAATATCCCCAGTTTATCTCTCATTACTTATTTGAGTAGGAGTTTATTTTCTCCAACCACCCCTATCAAATATTCTTAAATAGGTAAGTTGGTCATGCTCAGAATTGTTGATAACTTTACAATAATCACCGGATTGAACCAAAACAACATCACCCGAAGTTAATTCATAAGAATCCTTATGCTCAACACCAAAAGATGGATCAGATCCATGTCCTTCATCAGTATTCATGTATTCAATGATTTCCATTGTTCCACGTCCATTTGTGATGACATAAACAACATCAGAATCAATTAACTTATGTCCATGAGTACCTTTTCCAGGTTGTATAACTGTTTTACTAGCAATTACCCTTGTTAATAGATCATTAGTCCAGACGGCATAATCCTCATTTACATTATGAGGTGAGCCACCAACTCTAAAGTTATTATATTTTTTAGCCATAAGATATTCCTTTTGTTTTGATAATTATAGATATTAAATATAAACATGTCAGCAAATTATTGTCTTGCTGTTGTTATTTAATTTAGTATAAATATAATATGAAGGCGCCTTTTGATATCAGCTTGCCGGCGCAACAAAATAGGCTAAAGAGAACTTATAATTATTTCTCAAAGTTGTTCACTTTTTTAAAGGAAAAATTATGAGTAAAACATACACAAACCCAGAAACCATAGGCCTTCATGCTGGCTGGAGAAAGGATGATAATACTAACTCAGTAGCTGTACCAATTCACCAAACTACAAGTTTTCAATTTGATGATACAGATCATGCAGCAAATTTATTTTCTCTTTCTGAGCTAGGAAATATCTATTCAAGAATTATGAACCCTACATGTGCTGTATTGGAAGACAGAATAGCAGCCCTAGAAGGTGGTGTTGGTGCATTAGCTGTAGCATCTGGGCAGGCTGCATCTACAGTAGCTATTCAGAATATAGCTAAAAATGGTGACAATATTGTTGCTTCTTCTCATCTTTATGGGGGAACTTATAATTTATTTAAAAATGTTATGTCTGATATGGGTATTGAGGTTAGATTTGTGGATCCTTCTGATCCTCAAAACTTTGCCAATGCCACTGATGACAAAACTAGAGCATATTATGGAGAAGTTCTGCCTAATCCAAGTTTTGAAGTTTTCCCTATTTCAGAAGTTGCTGAAATTGGTAGACCTTTAGGAATTCCTTTAATTGTTGACAATACTGCTGCACCAGTTATTTGTAAGCCATTTGATCATGGAGCAGCCATCGTAATGCATTCAACTACTAAATTTATTGGTGGTCACGGAACATCTATTGGTGGAATTATTGTTGATAGTGGTAATTTTGATTGGGAAGCTGTTCCTGAGAGACAGCCTGCTTTAAATACTCCAGACCCTTCATATGGTGGTGCTGTTTGGACTGAGGCTGTTAAACCTTTAGGACCTATTGCTTATATATTAAAGGCAAGAACAACTATATTAAGAGATATGGGAGCCGCTATGAGCCCATTCAATGCATTTATGTTTATCCAAGGTCTAGAAACACTAGCTTTAAGAATGAAAGAGCACACAAGCAACGCAGAAAAGGTTGCAGAATATTTATCAAACCATGACTCTGTAGAGAGAGTCATCTATCCTTCTAAAATGGATGGGTATGCTAAAGAAAGGGCTGATAAGTATCTTACAAGAGGAAATGGCGGATTAATGGGCTTTGAAATCAAGGGTGGTATAGAGGCTGGTAAGAAATTTATTAATGCGCTAGAAATGGTTTATCACGTAGCAAATATAGGCGACTCAAGAAGTCTTGCTATTCATCCAGGTAGTACTACTCATAGCCAACTTAATGAAGAAGAGTTAAAGGCAGCTGGAATCACTCCAGGATTCGTAAGGCTTTCTATTGGGCTAGAGCATATAGATGACATTATTGCTGATTACGAACAAGCTCTATCTAAAATATAAGAAAATTCATTTTGAGCCAGGAATTAGTAACCTATATAGTTCTTGGCTCAGAATCTAGATTAAAAAATGTCAAACTCCCACTAGATACTAAATATGAAGAATATTTATTATCTAACTTGTCAGCGGAATCCTCTTATCAAAATCAGTTAGATGATTTAGTTACTTCTTGCAAAGGAGAGCTTGTAGTATTTTTACCTCCATCTTCGTTTCCTAATTCAGAGGCAAAAGAATCTTTAAAGAAAATTGCTTTAATTGGATTATCTTCTTGGGGTTGGTTTGAATATAGCCTTAGAAGAAAAAATATTATTCAAAACTTTAAAAAAGTTAGTACCTTGGTAAGAAGTACTCCTGATATCGAGCAGGGTATTTTTTTTACAAAACGTCTATATTTTTCTATTGGTGGATCTGGTTCATTTTCTTCAGAAACATTTTCAGAATTATCAAAAAGATTATATTCACGAATTGATCCACAAAAACCACTTCCTGCTCTTATAATAAGAACCAAGAATCTTAAATTAAATTAGGTAACATGAAGAAAATTTTGGCTGCAGATAATCTATGCTATTCAATAAATGAAACAAAGCTTTTTCAGGGACTTTCCTTTGATTTATTTGAAGGAAAAGCAATTCATGTTTTAGGCGGCAATGGTTCTGGTAAAACTTCACTTTTAAAAATAATTAGCGGTCTATCCAAGCCTACTAGAGGATCAATTACAAAATCTAATAAAAAAAACGTATGCTTTGTTGGTCATAAAAACGCCCTAAAACAGTATCTTACAGTTGAAGATAACTTATCTTTATTAGAAGTAGATAAACATAATGATATAAATGCTTTTCTTAAAAAGCTCGAGCTATCAAAATTATTAGATGTAATGGTTGCTAGTCTATCTTATGGCCAACAAAAAAAACTAGCCTTACTAAGACTCTTTTTAAATGATTCTGATTTGTTGGTACTGGATGAGCCTTGTGTTGGATTAGATAGAAAGTCTCAAGATATTTTATGCTCTTTTTTAAGAGAGCAAAAAGAAGAAAAAAAGGCTCTAATTTTTTCTTCTCACATTTCTTTGGATGTTGATTCTGAATACATAAATCTCGACAAAGCTATTTCATGAAATTAATTAATTTTGAATTTTTAAAACTCCGTAAAAAATCAAGAGGTTGGTTAGGTCCTATTCTTGTTTTTATTTTGATCATGACCGCATTTCCATTGACTGTAGAAATCCTAAATAAAAATCTTGAACAGGCGTTTTTTTCAATATTGTGGATTGCAACTTTATTAGTGATGATGTTGGCAACTGAAGATATTTTCTTAGAAGATTACAATGATGGCTCCTTGGAGCAGATGGCTATAAAGTATGATTCTTTATCAGGCCTAGTAGCCACAAAAATTTTTGTTTATTGGGTATTGATAGGCATTCCAATTTCTTTAATAGGAGCTCTATATGGATTTGGTATAACCAGATCTTCAGAATCAGCCTTACAAATATTACCCATATTATTGATTACAACTTATATATTTCTAAATGTATTTAGTTTTGGAAATGCATTAAGTCTTACTAAGGGCTCTATTTTAGGTACTCTTATTACCATGCCTCTTGTATTGCCTTTGCTTGTTGTCTTGGGGAAGGTGGTAATTGCTATAAATCTAGGTATTAGTTTTTTAGGATTTCTTTTTCTTTTATTAGGAATCTTATCGATTATAATACTTATATTACCAATGATTATCTCTTTTGTTATCAAGGCGCATTTAGAGTAACTTTGGTCTAAATCTATTAGCTATATTGTGATAAAAAAGTTTATACATCAGTTTGCATCGCCAAAAACCTATCTATTTCAGGTTGACAGAGCATATCCATATATTTTTTATGCCTCCCTATTTGTTTACATAGGATCACTATTTTGGGGTTTGTTTTTAACATCCGAAGACTTTGTCCAAGGAAATTCATACAGAATAATCTATTTACATGTTCCAGCCTCTTTCATTTCACAATCTCTGTATCTTGCGATGGCTTTTGCTAGTGCTATTTTCTTAATATGGAAAGTAAAACTTTCTGCATATTTGGTTAAATCTATTGCTCCGATCGGAGCAGTAACTACTTTTATTGCATTAGTCTCTGGCTCTATATGGGGCATTCCTACTTGGGGTACTTGGTGGGCATGGGATGCAAGAATAATATCCACTTTGATTTTATTTATAATGTACTTAGGTTTGATTTCACTTCATGACTCTTTTACAGATTACGAGAAGGCTGATAAATTTTTAGCAATTCTAGTTATTGTAGGTTCAGTCAATATACCGATTATAAAAATGTCTGTTGAATGGTGGAGCACGCTTCATCAAACAGCCTCAATAACAGTAACAGAGAAACCTGCAATAGATGCCTCCATGCTTTATCCACTTTTTGGTTCAATTATTGGTTTTAGTGGTATTGTTTTCTGTCTTGTAATCCTGTCTTCTAAACTACAGATACTTTTACGTGAAAAGAATAAAAGTTGGGTAAAAGATTATGTTTAATTTTGCATTTGATTCCATTGGTGAAGCTTTTATGATGCAGAGTGCTAATGGTCAATATCATGGAATATATGTATGGTCAGTAGTGTTTATCGTCTTAACGTCATTGCTGGTAACATTTTTTATCTATAAAAGAAAAATTAGGAATATTGGAAAAAAAATTAAATGAAGGCAGTTAGAAAAAAACGCTTAGTTACTGTTTTAGTTTTATTGCTTACTTCGGGCCTTGGCTCAATGTTAATTATAAAAGCACTTGATTCAAACTTAGACTTTTTCTTTACACCTTCTGAAATTTTTAAAGATGAACTACCTGATAATAAAAGAATTAAGGTAGGTGGAATGGTTCTTGAGAATTCAGTTACTAGAGACGGCACAAATATAATTTTTAAGATTACAGACTACAAAGAATCTATTCAGGTTGAATTCGATGGCATTGTCCCAGATTTATTTAAAGAGGGAAGTGGCGTTGTTGTTCTAGGTTATCTAGATAACGAAATTCTCAAAGCTGAAAAGGTTTTAGCAAAACATGATGAAAACTATATGCCACCAAGTTTAGATATAGAAAAATAAATGTTAGTTCAAATAGCACATTTCCTTTCAATTCTCTCAACTGGTCTTTTTTTTACTACCTTTCTTTTATCTTTTTTATTAGATAATAAGGACAGAAATATAACCAAGCTTATCTCAAGAATATACTCGCATGGTTTTTTATTGCTATTTGTATCTTTCCTTATTTATGTATTCTTAGCACTTAATGACAGCTTTAATGTTCTTTACATTGCTCAGCATTCAAATAGTTTGCTACCCAACTTTTATAAAATAACATCTATATGGAGTGCTCATGAAGGCTCTATGTATCTTTGGATAGTATTCTTATGTCTTTGGGGTTTTTTATATAGCTATTTTGTATCACCTGAAGATGAACTTAAGGCAAAGGCCCTAGGTATTATTTCTTTAATAGCTGTTGGGTTTCTATCATTTCTTTTGTTCACCTCGAATCCATTCGAGACAATTTTGCCAGTAGCTCCTATTGATGGAGCTGATATAAATCCAGTTCTTCAAGATCCTGCCTTGGCTATTCATCCTCCAACACTATACTTAGGCTATGTAGGATTTGTAATAGCATTTGCAAATGCAATCTCATTTTTATTGAATGGGGATAATAAAATTAAATGGGAAGACTCAGTTAGAATATGGTCAATTTCTGCATGGGTGTTTCTAACAGTTGGTATAGCCTTAGGGAGTTGGTGGGCATATTATGAGCTTGGTTGGGGTGGTTATTGGTTTTGGGATCCAGTAGAAAATGTTGCATTAATGCCATGGCTAGCAGCTACAGCATTCATTCATTCACTAAGCGTTTCATCTAAATCTAAGCTTTTAAGGATATGGACTATTTTGCTCTCAATAATGGTCTTTTCACTCAGTTTATTTGGTGCTTTTATTGTTAGGTCTGGAATCATTGATAGTGTTCATTCATTTGCAAACGATCCAGAAAGAGGATTATATCTTTTAAGCTTTGCTGGAATTTTAGTTGTTTTATCCTTAGCTGTATTTTCTTATAGACTCCCATCATTAATATCTAATAAAAATATAGTTTCTTTTTCAAAAGAATCTTTTATATCAATAAATAATATTATTTTTGGGACATTAATTTTTTCAACAATGCTAGGGATTCTTTATCCATTAATATATGAATATTTATATCTTCAAAAAATTAGTGTTGGGGCGCCTTACTATAATGCAATTTTTGTTCCTTCTACAATACTTGCATCTTTATTTTTATTTTTTTCTGTTGATGCAAAATGGCAAAGGACATATAAGGTTATTAATACCCACTCAGCAATGCTTCTTTCAGGAATTCTTTCATTATTGATCACAGTTTTAGTTATGTTCTTTTCTAAGATTTCAAGTTTGTGGATTCTTATTTCATTGTTCACTGGGTTATTGGTAATAATTAGATACATCTTTGTAATAGTAAATTTCTTAGTCAATAAAAAGTACTCAAATCCATATAGCATTGCTGCTCATATTGGCTTGGGTATGTTAATAGTTTCAATTGCATTAAATAGTGAGTTCAGCTCAGAAAGAGCAATTAATATTAATCTCAAGGGCAAGGATACTTACAAGGGTTATGAGGTAAGCTTTGATAATCTAGAGTTAATAAAGATGTCTAATCATGACAGCGTCAAAGCTTCATTTGTTTTTAGTGACTCAAAAGGAAAAAGGTTTATTTTGAGTCCTGAAAAAAGAAAGTATTTCACTCGAGGTCAGATAACTACTGAAACAGCTATCTATGTAACTCCTCTTAAAGATATTTATATAACTTTAGGAGACCAACTTGAGGATGGGAGCTGGATTGTAAATATTCAATTTAATTATTTTATTCGCTGGGTATGGCTCTCTGCTATTTTAATGGCTTTAGCCGGATCCTTTTTAGCATTTTCACTGAGGAGGGTTGATTAGTGATTAGCGTATTTAGGTTTTTTATTTTTGCAGTACCAGTATCTCTGTTAAGTTTTCTATATTTTTTTATTAATGATAATGATTATTATCCAGGAGCAGATTTCACAGTTTCAGAGATGCCAGCTTTCGAGCTTAATGCTTTATATGATAACTCTATAATCAGTAATTCAGATCTAAAAGGAAGCTATCTTATTAATGTTTGGGCAAGTTGGTGTATTACATGCAGAATTGAACATGGGTTTTTAGTCAGGCTAGATGCTCAAAACATACCTATTGTTGGCCTTAACTATAAAGATGATAAAGATGATGCAATCGAATGGTTAAGTAAATATAAAGATCCATATGGATTAATCATCCATGACTTTTCTGGATCACTAGCACTAGATATGGGAGTAACCGGCGCTCCAGAAACATTTTTAGTTAAAGATGGAAAAATAATTGCTCATTTTAGTGGAGAGGTTAATAAAAGAATTTGGTCTGATTTATTTGTTCCAGTTATTAAAAAAGAAAAGGTAAAATGGAATGATCAAATATAGTCTATTAACCATATTATTTTTCACTCAATTAATAATTAGTGATTCTCTTTATAATTTTGAAAATGCAGCAGATGAAAAAAGGTTTTATAACCTTATCAAGGAAATAAGATGTCCAAAATGTACTAGTGGATCTTTAGCAAGTTCCAATGCACCTGTTTCTGTCGATATAAAAGAAAAAATAATTGAATTGATAAAGGAGGGCAAAACAGACAAAGAAATTAAAGAATATATAGCTTTAAGATTTGGCAATTCTGTTTTATATAATCCAGGATTTAATCAGGATACTTATTTTTTATGGATTGCACCCTTTGCAATATTATTTATTTCTATGACCTTTTACTACTTTAGAAGACGAATTAAATGATTTATATATATCTTTTATGTTTCTTCTCATTGATACCAGTAATTGCTTATCTGTTATCCATAAATACTAAAAATAAGGGCTATATATTAGGAATATCAATGCTTGTTATTCTTGCATGTTTATTTAGTTTTACGGGAAAGTTTTCATTTTTAGGATCTCTAAACAAGCAATTATTGACAGATAACATGTACGCAAATATTCAAGATGATAATGATATCTCTGATGACATCTTTACAAGTTTTGAAAAACTAATTAATGATGAAGATAGAATTTATTGGATGCAGAGTCTTATTTTAGAAGCTATTGATGGCAAAAAATATAATTCAGCAGAGAGTCTGATAACTTATTCAGAAAGGTATTTCAAATCCAGTGAAGAGAAATTTATTTTTTATAGCCTTTACAAGGATTTAAGAGATTCTAAATTTCCTATATTTGCTAATTCAAAAATCATTGTAGATTTTAATAAACCTAATGATTGTTCAATATTTTCTGGACTTATTGAGATTTTTATTATGAATGGCCCTCAGATACCAATTGCTAATGCCAATTTTAATAAAGAGGAAGTGGTCATACTTAACAATACAAGCTCTTCTATTCCAGGTTTTGATATTGCTTCGGCTTATCTTAATAAGGAAACAGTTGATATTAAAGTTGAATTAGAATGTACTAAAAGTGGATTTGAATATACTTCAGAAGTTTTGATATTACTTGATCAAACAACACCATCAAATACCTATAAAATTAGCTCAAATGAATGGTTAAAAAAGTAACAATAGTTTAATATATTCATAACAAAATAACTCTTCGCAATGCAGCTTAAACACATAAAACTAGCAGGTTTTAAAAGTTTCGTAGATCCAACGAAGATATCCTTTCCCACAAATTTAGTTGGCGTTGTTGGTCCAAATGGATGTGGTAAATCAAATGTCATTGATGCAGTTAGGTGGGTGCTTGGAGAGCTATCAGCTAAGAACCTTAGAGGCGAATCAATGGTTGATGTTATTTTTAATGGCTCTGAAAATAGAAAGGCATCAGGTCAATGCAGTATAGAGCTGCTTTTTGATAACTCAAGTGGAAAAATTGGTGGTGAATACTCAGCATTTAATGAAATTTCTATAAAAAGATTAATGAATAGAGATGCACAATCTACCTATTTTATAAATAGCACAAAATGCAGAAGGAAGGACGTTCAAGATATATTTCTTGGAACAGGTCTTGGTCCAAGCTCATATGCAATCATAGAACAGGGAATGGTAAGCAGATTGGTCAGTGCAAAACCGGAAGAATTAAGGACCCATATCGAAGAAGCTGCTGGAGTATCTAAATATAGAGAGAGAAGAAGAGAGACTGAAAGCAGAATAAAAAAGACAAAAGAGAACTTATCTCGTGTTAAAGATATTAAAGATGAAATTGAAAGACTTATTCGTAGATTAGAAAATCAAGCAAATGCTGCAGAAAAGTATAATGCTCTCAAGAAAGAAGAGTCAGAAAACCAAATTAATACAGCTATATTATTTTCGTTGGAAGCTAAAAATAATAGAGATCAACTTCAAAAGAACCTTGATGGTTTAAATAGAGACCTAAAAATAAAACAGGCTGAATCCGATACAAAACAATCACAAATAGATGAATATAGAACTCAGAATGAATCAGTTGTAGATTCTTATGAAACAGCACAAAAGAATTTCTACAGTATTGGATCAGAAATAGCCAAGCATGAGGCTGATCTTCAAAATATATCTAAATCAGAATCTTCAAATCTAGAATCTCTTGAAAGAGCCAAACAAAGCTATAAAAAAGCATTAGAAAAAGAATCATCTTTTAAAGATCTTAGCCCTAAGCAGCAGGAGTTAAAGCTTAATATAGCGATAATTAAGGCATTAGATGCTGTAAAAAATAAAGATATAATTTTAGAGAGAACTAAACCCTTAGAAAGCGATATTGAATCTAAGCAATTGGATCTAGATTCAAGAGAAGAGACAATAAAAGCAGCTAAAGAAAAACAAAGAATTGCAAATGAAAAAGTTAATGAACTACAAGCAATGAGTTATTCAATTGGGGGCAATATAGCAAGACTTGAAGGTAGTATCCTTAATCTAGAAAAAGTAAAAACCCAAGCTAATAAAGATCTTATATCTGCAAAAGAAAACTATGAAAGAGCTTTAGAAAAAGAATCTAATGCTGAAAATTTAAGTCCCAAAGAAAAAACAATACATTTAATTGATAGCATTTCTGAGCTTTTAACCAATCTTGGCTCTAATGGAATTCTTATTAATAAAAAGGTAAAAGAATTAAAAGAATTATTAATGAGCATTCTAAAGATTGCATCTGACCAATCTAAGTCTTTTACAGATGAGTTTCTTAAAAGAAAAAAAGAGATTGAAGATCTCCTTAAAAGTAATTCAGAAGAAAAGATATTAGCTGAAAAGGATCTTTCGATTCTCCACGATGAGCAAAAAACCTTAATCGACGATCTCGCTTCTAATAATGCTATTTTATCAAAACTAGATGCAGAAGTAAGAGAGCTGGATGGAGGTAAGTTATTTGTAGCTAATGAATTAAGATCAATAGAAAAAGAAATAAATGATCTTAAGCTCGATTTAAGAACCTATGAGATTAATCTACAAAATGCATCTCAAATACTAGACAAAGCTGAAATTGATATTTCAGATTTAAACTCTGAAGAGTATCAAGGAATGGATCTTGAGGGTCTAGAAGCATCTCTTGATGAGGTACAAAAAAATATTAATAACTTAGGTTCTATTAACTTGGCATCTCCAGACGAATACCTAGAAAGACAAAATGAATTATCTGAAAATATTCAAAATAATCAAAATAGAAAACTAGAAATTCAAAATATTATGTCTGATTTAGTTAACAAAAGCTCAGAAGCGGAATCAGTTTTATTGGATATTCGCCAGAAACAATCTAGATTTAACGAGAGTATGAGAGAGCTTGAAAATAAGAAGTCCATAGCTGAATTAGATCTTAAATCAATATCTGAAAAAGTTACTAATGTAAGATTAGATCTAAAAACTTATGAGATAAATCTAGAAAATGCTAATACTAAAATAAAAGAAGCTGGATTAAAGATAGAAGATATAGATTATTCTAAATATGATGGGTTAAATACCAAAGATCTTCAAGATAGACTTGCCGAAATCCAAGCTAAGATTATTAGATTAGGGGCTATAAATTTAGCCGCTCCAGAAGAGATTGCTCAAGAATCAAAAAGAAAAGAAGAGCTAGATATTCAATATGAAGATTTAACTGATGCCTTAGATAAACTTTCTGGTGCAATTAAGACAATTGATGCAGAAACAAAAACAAGGTTCCAAGACAGCTTCGATGCTATCAACGTTAGAATGAAAGAAGTTTTCACAAAGCTTTTTGGAGGAGGCTATGCTGAATTAGCTTTAACTGAAGGTGATGCCTTAAATGCTGGTGTTGTGATTATGGCAAGACCTCCTGGTAAAAAGAATTCATCTATTTCTCAACTATCTGGTGGTGAAAAAGCTTTAACTGCATTGGCTTTAGTTTTTGGTATATTTGAATTAAATCCTGCCCCATTTTGTATCTTAGATGAAGTGGATGCACCTTTAGATGATTTAAACACCATGAGATTTATAAATATGGTTGAAGAAATGTCAAAGACTGTTCAATTTATCTTTATAACCCATAATAAAGTTTCAATGGAAAAAAGCGACCACCTAATGGGTGTCACTATGCAAGAGGCCGGGGTCTCAAGAATGGTTTCTGTTGATGTAAACCAAGCTCTAGAATTTGCAGAGGCATAAATGCAAAGTAATTTTGATATATATCTAATTGGCTTTTCTGTTTTAATTTTTTTGACGATTCTATTTTTCTTTATCAGAAAGATTTCTAGCTCAAATGATTTGAAGGTAAAAATTGAACCAGTCTCTGATTCGTTTGAAATTAAAGAATTCGATGATGTGAAGCTAGAAACCCAAAAGTCATTTGATTTTGAAGAGCAAGAGTTTGTTAGTGATCAAGAATTAGTAATTCTTAATTTAATTTCAGTCGATAAATCTTCCTTTGATATTGATCAACTCTTTGGTTTTATGAATAACTCTAGAGCAAGATTGGTCCACGGTTTTTTTTCCTACAAAGGCTCTAGCAAAAAAGAAGTATTTAGGGTTGCTAATGCATTGAATCCAGGAACATTTGAGGAGAATACAAAATCATTTGCTATTTTAATGGTAACTGATTTAAACAATGTTGAAGACCCTCTATCGGCTGTTAGAGAAATGGTGGCATTTGCTTACAACTTTTCTGAAAAATTTTATGCAAACATCTGTGATGCTGAAAGATTACCAATAACCAAACAAATGATTTCACACATAGAATCTAAAGCTCAAGAAGTCATGAGATTAAGGCAACTAAAGAAGTTTGATTAGTATACAAAATGGCAAATAATATGCTCCCATGGAAAATTATTCAAAAACTTGAAAGTGACAATAGCAGGCTATTCAAAGAAGATGTTGTTGAAAATCACATTAATGACATAGAAATTCAAGAAGGCTTGGCTATGTGCCTAGATTCTTTAGTAACTTTTGGTGTTAAGCAAGTGCCAGATTCAAGTCAAGATGGCCCAGGCCTTAGTTGGGTTAATTTTAAAAGGAATGCAATCTTATTGATCAATCGTGATAAAACTGGACATGCTGCAAGGGACTTAATTATTGAATTAATGCATGAGGCAACTTCTGAACAATGGAACGATTGGTATAGACGAATTCTAATAAAAGATCTCAGATGTGGAGTAAGTGAAAAAACTGTAAATAATGTTGCAAAAAGAATGGGTATCAAATTTAGAGTACCAGTTTTTTCATGCATGCTAGCGCATGATGGGGCCAAGCATCCAAAAAAAATAAAAGGACCTTGTTTAGTTGAATATAAGTATGATGGAGTCAGAGTAATAGCAATTACCAAAAATAGCTCAACAACCTTATATAGCAGGAACGGAAAAATTTTAAGTAACTTCCCTCATATTGAAGAGGCTCTTAGCAAAAAGGAATTTAATAATCTTGTCCTTGATGGAGAGGTTATGAGTGATGACTTTCAGTCTTTAATGAAACAGGTGCATAGAAAAACAAACGCAAAGACAGATGATGCTTACCTTGCCTTGTTCGATGTGCTGCCACTATCAGAGTTCAATGAAGGAAAAAGTATATTAGATACTTTGCAAAGAAAAGAAATACTAAACCAACTTTCAAAAGATTTCTCAAAATGTATCAAGCCAGTTGATTTTACTATTATTGATTTTGACACTGAGGCCGGCGAAGAAACCTTTTCAAAAATGAATAAAAAAGCTTTAAGCGAAGGTTATGAAGGCCTAATGATTAAACCAGAAAGTGCAATATATGAAAGTAAAAGAAGTCATGCTTGGCTAAAAATTAAACCATTTATAGAAGTCACTTTAAAAGTAGTAGATATTCAAGAGGGAACAGGCAAACATGCAGGTAAGCTTGGTGCATTCACTGTAGAAGGTCAGGATGATGGTAAATTCTTCTCTTTGAGTGTTGGCAGCGGCCTAACAGATGAAGATAGAGAAAAGTTCTGGGCTTCAAAAAATCAACTTATTGGCCAATTAATTGAGATAAGAGCTGATGCAATTACACAGAGTATGGAAGGCGAAACGTATAGCTTACGATTCCCAAGATTTAAAACTTTTAGAGGATTTGAAGTAGGAGAGAAAATATGATGCTTTCAAAAAAATCAAATTTTTTTACTTTTATTGTTTTAATTTTCTTCTTTCAATCATGCGTTACCAAACCGCCTGAAAATCCAGATAATATCTGTCTTATTTTTGAAGAGAAAAGAAGTTGGTACAAAGCTGTAATGAGATCTGAAAAAAGATGGAAAATACCGCCATATGTTTTAATGTCTTTTGTATACCAGGAATCAAGTTTTCAGTCAGATGCTAAACCAGAAAGAGAAAAACTTCTTGGGTTCATTCCATGGTTCAGACCTTCAACAGCAGTTGGTTACTCGCAGGCATTAACCATGACATGGGATGATTATAAAGATGAGACTGGTAACTCAAGGGCTAACAGGAAAGATTTTAGGGACTCTGCTGACTTTATTGGTTGGTATGCTAGTAAAGGATACTACCAAGGGTTTGAACGCACTGATGCAAGATCTCTTTATCTTGCATATCATGAAGGATATGGTGGATTTAAGAAAAAATCTTATAGAAAAAAACAATGGCTGATCAAAGTCTCTGATAGAGTCCAGGCAAGATCTACTAAGTATCAACAACAATATTGGGGTTGCGCTAAAGATTTAAAGAAAAAGAAATTTTTATTTTTTGGGTAATTAAATATTTTTTAATTTAAAACCCATTTCTTGAATTTCATCTTGAAAACTTTCACCTGCTATAACAGACCTTTTTGACTCATTAAACAAATATTTTTTTGATACTCTTACCAAATCATTTACAGAACATTCTTTAACTCTATTTCTAAAGATCAATCTATCTTCTTGTTTCTTGTGGTCTAACTCATTCATAAAATCACTCATTGCCTCTCCATATGGTGACATGGGTTTATCTATACTTGAAATAACTCCTAAGATACCTTCATCTAGCTGAGCCTCTGATATATTCGAAAGAGACCAATCTCTTGAATTTTTAAATTCTGCAAAAGTTTCAGAACACTTTGGATCTCTGTATGAAAAGAATTTGAATACCTTGTTATTTGAATCTTGCATAGCGCCAGACCCATATGCTCCACCTTTTTCCCTTATCGCAGAATGCAAGTAACCATTCCGAAGAACAGCTCCAAGAACTGATAGGGCTGGCGCATCTTTATGAGATGACTCGACTGTTGGAAATGCCTCAGCACAAAAACAAACCTGCGATCCTGTTATCCATCCTATTGAATCATGCTGAATCTCAACATAGTTTTGGTTATTTACATTATGCGCATGCATATCATGAGATATTTTTAAATTTAGCTGATCTTCTTCTAAAGAAGATGCTGTAAATATATATTTTGGTATTGATGATATTTTAGATTGAATAGATTTAAGGTTTTTAATATAAGAATCAAGAGCGCTATCGTCTTTGATATTCTTTGATAATATTCCAGTGTTATTGATAAACCTTATTCCGGAAGTAATATCATTTGTTGAGGCCTCAGGAGTAATTTGAGCTGCTGCGTTAGCCATTGCAAGAACGTGACCATTTTGAGTAAGTGATTGTTCATTATCTGCAGATATAAAAGTTAATAACTCTTGAATCCTCTTATTTTCATCAAAATTCGCTTCATGAACAGTTTTTAAAATTAACTCCTGCATTAGATGCGCATTTTTTTCTAGGCTTTTGCCACTTACTTTTAAGGCAAGTCGTTGCTCAGAATTATCCTCACTAGGAATCATTGTAAAAGTTGCAGAAATTCCTCCAGTAATTGAAGATTGATATTTCTGAACTTGCTCATAGGATTCTGATCCCAATCCGATATCAGTCAATGAACTAGTATATAAACTTGAAATTTGTAGCTCTTCATTGGTCAAGCTTTCACAAGGAAAAAGCATAGTATGATATACAAGACCATTTGTTCCTGATTTGTAATAGTAATTTTCTATATTATTAGATGATGACACCGATGGCATAGGATATTTTCTTGAGACTGGAATATCTTCTTTAGTAACCTTGGGTAAAGTTTCTGGATCATCAATCTTTTCTTGTCGTTCCTCTAATGCTTGAGCTAACTCAACAATTTTATTTTTATCATTTTCTGTAAGATTTTTAGTTTTTTCTATAATCTTTTTATTAATATGATCTTCATTTTTTTTATTAAACTCAACGTCTGGCACTAAAGAATAATTTAATTTATGAGTATTATTAATAAGGTGCTTCTCAATTAAACCCTCAATATAATTATCATGCTCAAGCCTTTCTTTAATAATATTAAAAGCATTATCCAAATCAAGAATATTTAAGGGGTCATCATTGTGTATACATGCAGGAAGACATGTAAGCATAATTTGAAGGCCAAATGGCATTCCGGATCCTGTTATTTCTCTTTGCCTTATTTCAAGCTGATGAAGAGAGGAATCTATAAGCTCTTTTGGGATGCCCTCAGATACTAGTCTTTTTAGACAATCAATAATAAGGTTTTCAACCTCAAGGTGGTTACCAGAACTGACGCCCTCAAGCCCAGCTGCAAAAACAAGCTCTTTTTGATCAGCTTCAAGCCCAGTAAGTGGAGAGGGCGATTTGCCGAGTGAAGAATTCTCTAAAGCTTTTCGTAGAGGGGATGCTGAATTATCTAATAATATATTAGACATTAGATATGTCTCTAAAAGCTCCACTGGATTATGACTTTCATTAAGTAACCAGCTAATTACCACATGATGATTATCTTCATCTCCCGGAAGAGGATTGTAGAAGTCAGATACTATTTTGGGTGAAGATATTCTTTCTTCATTTTGAACAGCTATAACCTCCGATGAAGGTTCAAAGCTTGATAAAACATTGTCCTTTATAAACTCTTGTATTTGTATTGGATCAACCTTACCAAATGTAAAAAAGGTTGCATTGGAAGGGTGATAATGTTTTTGATGAAAGTTTACTAAATCCTTGTGAGTTAAATCTAATATCTTTTCTGGATCACCACCACTATTATGTTTGTAAGTAGATGATGAATAAAGATGTCGGGACATCCCATGCCATAGCTGACTTGTTATGGAGCTCATCGCTCCTTTCATCTCATTATAAACAACACCTTTTATTTCTATTTCACTATCTATATTTTTTTTATCTTTAAATTCAAGTCTATGCCCCTCTTGAGCAAAGTCTAAATTATCTAGATTTGGAAAAAATGCTGAATCTAAATAAACCCCAAGTAAATTTTCAAAGTCTTTATTGTTAAGAGTCGCAAAAGGGTATGCAGTCCAATCACTTGAAGTAAAGGCATTCATAAAAGTATTTAGCGACCTTCTTATCATCATAAAAAATGGATCCCTAACAGGATATTTTTTAGACCCACATAATGCAGTATGCTCAAGAATATGTGCTACACCAGTTGAATCCTCGGGTATAGTTCTAAATGCAACCATAAAGACCATCTCATCGCTATCAGAGTCTAGATGAACATGCTTGCAATTGAATTCAGATTCATTATATATTTGAGCATTGAGATCTAATAATGGGATGTATTTTTGGTCTTGAAGGTTAAACATAATAAAATTTATAAAAACATGTACACTTATTCTATGAAAATAATTACAAAATTAGCCAGTATATTAATTTTGGTAGGCTGCGCTACCACTCAATCCAATATTGAGGTTGATTCAATTGATACTTTTAACTTAAGCAATTATAACGACTTTTATATAAATATAAATGAGTCAAATATTAGCGCTGAAATAAATCCGATTGAGCTTGAAAGATTTAAAGATAATCTAAAAAGTGCACTTGAAAATCAAGGTTTAAAATATTCAACTACATCAAATTTAATTTTTAACATTAATTTGAGCAGCAAAGATAAAGTTGAGACTGACAGATCAAATTATCACTATTCAAGATACTATTGGAATAGCTATATGTTTGATAGAGATGTCAGAACAATTACAGAAAATATTTTACGAATAAACCTTAAAGATGCTTCTGAAGACAAAACATTGTGGACAGTGGTAACTGTTTGGAGATCAAACTATTCTAGCGCAATAGGGAATGCAGATAAATCAGATATTCTTGTAGATGAAATAATGGTTAGCTTTCTCTAATTCTCTAACTGCTTCAAGCTGTGATCAACTTAAGAAAATATAATTTTATTGTTATATTTATATCATCCTTATTTTTAATTGGATGTTCTCAGGGTGAATCAATCCCAATATCAAAAATCTCTAAAGTTGAGATGTTGGTAAATCATTCTGAGGAGTTCAAAAAAGAAGTATTATCATACGACACTCCTGGTGGAAAAATTCATATAGCAATTGGTTTTGGAATTGCAAATTCAATAATGGTAGAGGGCGATGGCGGTAACATCATTATTGATTCGGCAGACAGTGTAGCTGAAGCGAAAGAAATTTATTCTATTTTCAAGAAAAAAAATGCTAACCCCATAAAGGCTGTTATCTATACCCATAATCATGGAGATCATACCTTTGGAACATCATTTTATTTGAGCACTCAAGAGGAAAGACCAAAAATAATTGCACACGAATCTACAGACTATTACATGCAAAGAATTTTAGGAATTATTAACCCTATCATAAGCACAAGAAGTACTAGAATGTTCGGCACTCAGTTACCCAAAGATGATTTAATTAATGTTGGTATTGGAAAGAGCTTAAATGTATCAAAATCACCACCAGGCTATGTAAAGCCGGATACAACCTTTAAAGATGAATTAAAGCTTCAAATAGCAGGCATTGAAATACAACTTTTTCATGCGCCTGGTGAAACAAATGATCAGCTATTTGTTTGGCTACCTGATCATAAATCACTTATGCCAGGCGATAACATTTATAAAACTTTTCCTAACTTATATACGATTAGAGGAACTACTCATAGAGATGTGATGGGGTGGATTGATAGCTTAGATCATATGAGATCGTTTAATACACAATTTTTATTCCCAAGTCATACCAGGCCTTTGTTAGGAGATGATATATTTAAAGCATTAACAATTTATAGAGATGCCATTCAATTTGTTCATGATCAGACAGTTAGGCTTATGAATGAAGGCTTATATCCAGATCAAATTATCGAAATAATAGATTTACCAGAAGAGATCAAACAATCTCCTTTTTTGAATGAATTTTATGGAACTGTTAGGTGGTCTGTTAAAAGTATTTATAATGGATATCTTGGATGGTTTAATGGCAACCCAGCCGACTTAGATCCACTTTCACGTCTTGAAGAAGCAACAAGATTTTCAAAATTAGCTGGAGGCAATGAACAGCTTCTCCAATCTCTTAAAAGTGCTGTTAATGAAGAAGATATGCAATGGGCTCTTCAGTTAAGTGATAGGCTTATAGCTATAGATTTTGCTCTAGAGGAAGTAATCATGTTACGTAAAAAGGCATTGATTTATATTGGTGAGCGATCATCGAATCCAAATAAAAGAAACTACCTTCTAACATCTGCGATGGAGCTTAATAAAGATTTTCAAGGCTTTCCTGGATCAGAAAAGTCTGAAGAATTGATTAATGAAATATCTATAGACACACTTTTTAACATCTTGTCTGTAAGATTGGATCCTCAAAATATTTATAAAGATAACTATTCAGCATGTTTTAACTTTTCATCAGGTGTAAGTAAAACAATAATTCTAAGAAATAAGATTGCAGAAATTTCTGATGTAAGAGATCAATGCAATATAACTATTAAAAGTAGTGAATTAGAATTTAAGCTGGCGGTATCAGGCTTCAAAAACCCAGTTCAATCGATTGCTTCTGGAGATATTGTGGTTGAAGGTGGAAATGTTGAATTTCTTCAATTCTTATCAAGCTTCAGATAATTTACCATCTAAACTTATCAAAGTTTTCAGGATTTGCCCATCCCTCAGCATTGTTCCATGACCTTTTATTATTATATGTTTTTAAGTTATATGAAAAACACATTTTATTATCCTCAGTATTATTAAATTCCAGTTGAAATCCCAGTCTTATCATATTGTCATTTGTTTCAGTAATATTATTGGTATTAGTGCATATTAAAATTTTTTGACTAAGAAGATTTTTAATTTTACCAATATCAGCTTGCGCAAGCTCAATGTCATCAAGAACAATAAAAATATCATCATCTGACTGAGGGATATCAGTTATATCAGGACTAATATTAATATTTTTAATGGTCGTATTCTCTAAACTTTTTAATAGTTTGGATAAGTCTTGTTTTGTAATAATTTGAGCTGAAAGACATTCCTCATCTATTAAAACACCATAGATAAATTTAAAAATAAATTTATTTTCTTGAATCATTTCATTAAATGCTTAACCGCTTCTCTTTCAGAGGACAGCTCATCAATTGAAATTTGAAATTTTCGTTTAGCAAACTCAGATAATTCTAAACCCTGCTTAATTGAAACTTTCCCATTATTATCTGTTGAAAGAGGAAAGCCACAAATCAATCCTTCTGGAACACCATATGAGCCGTCACTTTCAACAGCAGCACTGAAGCTATCTCCATGTTGTGTAGGGTTTTCACATGCCATTACAGTATCAAGGGCGGCCTTAGCAGCAGAAGTTGCTGATGATGCTCCTCTTGCATCAATAACAGCCTTACCTCTTTGTTGAACAGTTGGCAGAAAATCATTTTCTACCCATTCCATATCATTAATTATAGAAGCAACAGCCTTACCATTTATAGAAGCATTCTCTATATCAGGATACATGGTCGGGCTGTGATTACCCCAAATAATCATATTTGTTACTTCATCAATATTTGTACTTGTTTTTTTGGCAAGAACTGATTTAGCTCGACTTGAGTCAAGCATAGTCATAGCCATCCATAGCTGGCTATCTTTTCCTGCTGCATTTTTTCCAATCAGGGCATTGGTGTTAGCTGGATTTCCAACAACCAATATTTTTGCATCTTCTTTGGCGTTATTGCCTATAGCTTCTCCTTGACCAACAAAAATACCACCATTTATTTTTAATAGATCCGATCTTTCTTCAATTTTTTTACCCTCATAAACTATTCCTCGAGGAATACTTCCAACAAGCAAAAACCAATCTGCATCATGAGATGCTTCCTCAAAGTTATCTGTATAAGTTACTTCACCCATGTGAGGAAAATATGAATCCTCTAATTCCATAACAAGACCCTCTAACTTGCTTACTACCTGAGGAATCTCCACAAGACATAAATCAACGATTCTATTACCAAAAGTCTTGCCATCTACCAATCTTGGTATCAATGAATATGCAATTTGACCAGCCGCACCCGTTACTACTACTTTGACTCTTGAGTTCATATTATTTCCTTATGAAATTTAATAAATAATTAGCTAATTATATTCCTAAAAGTTAGATTAATTCTTGGCTTTTTTAATTTTTTTGTCTTTTTAATTTCATGTTTCCAATATTCTTGTGTAGAGCCGTGCATAACTAATAGCTGACCATGTGGCTGAGGAATTTTAAAGCTAATATTTTCATATTTATTTTTAAACAATATATCTCTTTCTTCTCCAAGAGAAAGAGAAGCTATGACAGGATTAGATCCAAGCTCTTTTTCATCGTCTGCATGAAGACCCATAGAATCCGATCCATCCCTATAAAGGTTTGCCAAAACTGAGTTGAATGAGCAGTCGCAAATCAATTCAATAGCAGACTTAATTTTAACTAAATCTTCGTTCCAATAATTGCGTTTTAAGGTTTTTCCCGAGTATCTGTAATTGATTCCACTATCAGCATACCAAGCCTGAAGTCTCGGTATTTTATGTGTCTTGCCAAAAATTTTAATCTCACCTTCTATCCAATCAATATTTTTAAGACATGCTTGATACCAATTATTAATTATCATTATGTCCTCAATATTTTCATATATTGTTATTTCAAGATTAGGGTAATCTTTTAAATGATATTTTTTTAACATAGTAAAAAATTTAAATTTTGATTAGAATATTTATCTATTTTAAAACAAAGAATGAGTTCCAACAAAACGGAGATATTAAATGAGTATTAGATTTGATGAACAGGTTGCTATTGTTACTGGTGCTGGAGGTGGAATTGGTAAAGAACATGCATTAGAGCTTGCGAGAAGAGGGGCTAAGGTTGTTGTAAATGATCTTGGTGGAAGTGTTGATGGAAGTGGAACTAGTGATGCTTCTGAGGCAGTTGTTCAGCAAATAAAAGATGAAGGTGGCGAAGCTATTGCTAATGGAGCCAGTGTTACAGACTTACCGGCTATTCAAAACATGGTTAAAGAAGTAATGGATAAATGGGGAAGAATAGATGTTCTTGTTAATAATGCAGGAATATTAAGGGATAAGAGTTTTCATAACGTTACTATGGATGATTTTAATCTTGTTATGGATGTTCATTTCCAAGGAACATTAAATTGCACCCATACCATATTTCCAATTATGAGAGAGCAGGGATATGGCAGAATTGTTTTTACAAGCTCATCAAGTGGTATCTATGGAAACTTTGGTCAAAGTAATTATGGAGCTGCAAAAATGGCAATGGTTGGCCTTATGAATACTCTTAAGATTGAAGGTCAAAAATATAATGTTTTCTCAAATTCAATAACTCCAGTTGCATACACAAGAATGACAGAAGGTCTAATTCCTGAAGATTTTGGTAAAAATATGCAGCCAGAACATGTTACACCTGCTGTAATTTATTTATCAGGCAAAGACGCACCCAATGGAGTAGTTATGGCTGCAGGAGCAGGAGTCTATTCAAGAATATTTATCCACGAAACTATGGGTGTTTTCTTAGGTACAGGTGAAGATATGACACCTGAAAACATAGCAGCAAATTGGGATACTATTTCAGATATGGATGATGCAAGAGCACTTCAAAATGGAGGAGAACAGACTCTTAAAATATTTGAACTTATCAATAAAAAGTAAGCTATATTAAAAAACTTGGACGACTAGAAACTTCAAGAATATAATCATTAAGGTTTTTGTAGTCCTCGATATTTAACTTATTTAATCTAACTAGAAATTGAAGTGAGGTTACCATTTGTAAATCAGCATAGGTAAATCTATCACCAGCTATAAACTCTCTAGATTCCATAATTTTGTCATAATTTTTAAGTTGTTTAACTCCAAGCTTTCTTTGAGCTAAACCATATGCTTCATTTTGTTCTTCCATTGCGCTCATATGAGGGTGCGTGTGTCTAAAGCCATGCATTAGAGGCATCATTAGTTCAAAAGATACCCTCGAATACCACATTTCTATAGATGCTATTTCCATAGGGCTCTCTCCAAACATATTAGGATCAGGATAAAGACACTCAAGATACCTGCACATAGCTGTAGTTTCTAAAATAACTGTTCCATCATCAAGTTGAAGAGCAGGAACCCTAGAGTTAGGAGCTATAGCCTTATACTCAGGCGTTTTATGCTCTAATTTAGCAAGATCTAAGTCAATAATTTCAATGTCTGTAATACCTTTTTCTTTAAGGTAAATCAAAACTTTTCTTGGGTTGGGTGCAAACTTACTTGAATAGATCTTCATGATTTAATTACCTACAATTGAATAAATGACAATAAAATGAAGTATAGCTGCTACACAAACTAGCATATGAAAAAATTCATGATATCCAAAATATTTTGGGTTAAAATCTGGAAACTTTAATCCATAACTTATAGCGCCAACTGAGTATATTGTTCCGCCAGCAACAGTTAGTGCAAGATTAGTAAAGCCCATTACTGATGACATGATGGAAAGATAAGGTATGGCTATATAACCTGCAATTAAATACAAGCTTGCCCTAATTATTCTAGGTAAATTTGTAAATAATAAAACTTGTAATATTCCAATACCTGCAATCACCCAAATTATTGTTAGTAATTGAAAACCAACATTCTTTGGAAGTACCAAAAGACATATTGGAGTAAAAGTTCCAGCTATCATTATAAAAATTGATGAGTGATCAAGTCTTCTCATAATTTTTAATACTTTTGGACGCCAATTCACCCTGTGATAAAGGGCGCTGAAACCAAACATCATAAAAATTCCAATCGAATAAACGATTGTTGCTGTTAATTCAATTGTATTTGAGCTTTTTGAAATTAATGGAATGCAGGCACCAATGGATACAAAAAACATCCATTCATGAAAATAGCCCCTTAGCAGAGGCTTTTTCTTAGTTTTGGTAGAGCGGGTTATTCCCAGTTCAGCGCTCCGCCGACTTGATACTCAGTAACCCTTGTCTCAAAGAAATTTTTCTCTTTTCTAAGGTCTATAATCTCTGACATCCATGGAAATGGATTACCAACACCTTTAAATTCTTCTTCAAGTCCAATTTGAGTCAATCTCCTATTAGCAATAAACTTAAGATATTCTTCCATCATTGCAGCATTCATTCCTAGAACACCTCTAGGCATAGTATCTCTGGCATATTGAATTTCTAGTTCTGTTCCTTCTAAGATCATTTGAGCAGCTTCTGACTTTAGTTCCTCATCCCAAAGATGAGGATTTTCAATTTTAATCTGATTGATCACATCAATACCAAAGTTAACATGCATAGACTCATCTCTAAGAATGTATTGGAACTGCTCTGATGTTCCAGTCATTTTATTTCTTCTGCCCATAGAAAGTATTTGGGTAAATCCACAGTAGAAGAAAATTCCTTCAAGGACACAATAAAAGGCAATTAAATTTTTAAGCAACTGCTTATCAGTTTCTACAGTACCTGTTTTGAACTCAGGATTAGATATCTCTTTAGTATATTTTAGACCCCATGAGGCTTTTCTAGCTACGCATGGTATTTCTCTATACATATTGAAAATTTCACCTTCGTCCATACCAAGTGACTCAATGCAATATTGATATGCATGAGTGTGTATAGCTTCTTCAAGGCTTTGCCTCAAAATATATTGCCTACATTCTGGATTAGTAATTAATCTATATAGCGCAAGCACTAGATTATTCGCTACTAAAGAATCAGCTGTAGAAAAGAAACCAAGGTTTCTTTTTACTATTGTTCTTTCATCTTCTGTTAGTCCATCCTCAGACTTCCATAAAACGATGTCATTGGTCATATTAATCTCTTGAGGCATCCAATGATTAGCACTTCCATCAAGATATTTTTGCCAAGCCCAATCATATTTAAAGGGAACTAGTTGGTTAAGATCTGCATTACAGTTGATCATCATTTTGTCATCAACTTGCACTCTAGAACCCATCATTTCATCAAGTTCAGCATTTCCAGCTTTCTCATCAAGATTTTTAACTGCTTCTCTAGCTATTTCAGCTCTTGTGCCTTCCTCAATACTTTTACTTTGTTGAGGCACTTCAGTATCCATGACAGGTTTTGATGGCGCAGGTGCTACTGCTTTTGGAGTTTCTTTAACTCCATGACTAACTGCTGCTGCAGCTTGAGTATTATTTTCTTCTTTACCGTAATCATCCCAATTCAACATTTTTTTCTCCTTTATTTTATTGGCAAGCTTCACACTCTGGATCATCCAGAGAACAAGCTGTAGGAACTGGCGCCGGTGCACCAAGTTCTTGTGGTGCAGCTTCAGTTTGCACTGAACTAACTGCATTTAATTTTCCTTGCTGTACAGTTGATTTCTCTGTAGATGTAGCAGCAATTGATCTTAGATAATAAGTAGTTTTTAGACCTGAATACCATGCCATTCTATAGGTTATATCAAGCTTTTTACCATCTGCATTACCTATATATAGATTAAGTGACTGTCCTTGATCTATCCATTTTTGTCTTCTACTAGCAGATTCAACTATATACCTTGGTTCTACCTCAAATGCTGTAGAGTAAATAGTTTTTATTTCATCTGGTATTCTAGATATCTCAGAAAGACTACCCTCAAAATATTTAAGATCATTAATCATAACGTCATCCCATAAGTTCAGCTCTTTCAGCTTGTTTACTAGATGAGGATTTACAATTGTAAATTCTCCTGACAAGTTAGATTTAACATATAAATTTTGATAAGTAGGCTCAACTGATTGAGTAACACCTGTTATGTTCGATATAGTTGCTGTTGGTGCTATCGCCATAACGTTGGAATTTCTCATTCCGTCTGCAATAACTTTTTTTCTTAATGTATCCCAATCAAGCGTCTCAGATCTATCAATGTTTATGTATTCACTTCCTCTATTCTCAGCCAATATTTCTATAGAATCTTTTGGAAGTATTCCTTTACTCCATAGAGAACCTTCATATGATTTATAGCTTCCTCTTTCTTTTGAGAGTTCTGTTGACGCATGAATGGCATAGTAACTTATTAATTCCATACTTCTATCGGCAAACTCAACAGCTTCATCACTACAATATGCAATGTTTTGAACATAAAGAGCATCTTGGAAACCCATCATGCCCAAACCAATAGGTCTGTGTTTTAGGTTAGAGTTCTTTGCAGTATCGACAGAGTAGTAATTTATGTTGATAACGTTATCTAACATCCTTATAGCGGTAGAAACTGTTTGTTTAATTTTTTCTTGATCTATTTGACCATCTTTCATATGTCTTGCTAGGTTTACAGAACCTAGATTACAAACAGCAATTTCATCCGCACTTGTATTTAAAGTGATTTCTGTACATAGATTTGATGAATGAACCACACCAGCATGCTGCTGAGGAGATCTTAAGTTACAAGCATCTTTAAATGTAATCCATGGATGCCCAGTTTCAAAAAGCATAGTAAGCATTTTTCTCCATAGCTCTTTTGCTGGTATCGATTTGTGCTGATCCATCTCTCCTGATTGAGCTTTTCTTTCGTATTCTTCATATTTCTCTTCAAACTCTTTTCCAATTAAATCATGTAGTTCTGGTGTTTCACCGGGTGAAAATAAAGTCCAGTTTTTTCCTTGTTCAACTCTTTTCATAAATAAATCTGGAACCCAGTTCGCTGTATTCATGTCATGAGTTCTTCTTCTTTCGTCACCTGTGTTCTTTCTTAGTTCCAAGAACTCTTCAATATCCAAATGCCAAGTTTCTAGATATGCACACATAGCACCTTTTCGTTTACCACCTTGGTTTACAGCCACAGCAGTATCATTAGCAACTTTTAAGAATGGAACCACACCCTGACTCTTACCATTGGTACCTTTAATATACGAATTCATAGCTCTGACAGAAGTCCAGTCATTGCCTAGCCCACCTGCCCATTTTGATAGCAACGCATTATCTTTCATTGCTCCAAATATTCCATCTAAGTCATCTGGTATTGTTGTTAGGTAGCAGGATGAAAGTTGTGGTCTTTTTGTACCAGAGTTAAATAAAGTAGGTGTTGAGCTCATATAATCAAAGCTTGAAAGCAGTTGATAAAATTCAATAGCTCTATCTTCTCTATTTTCTTCTTCAACTGCCAAGCCCATAGCAACTCTCATGAAAAATACTTGCGGTAACTCATATCTAACGTCATCACTGTGTATAAAGTATCTATCGTATAGAGTTTGTAAGCCCAGATATGTAAACTGATTATCTCTTGTATGATCAATAGCGGCACCTATTTTGTCTAGATCAAAAGTCTTGAGTATTGGATCTAAAATATCCAACTCAATACCTTTATCAATATAAGCATTTAGCGCTTTTGGATAGTAGCCTTTCATTTCTTCATAAGTTGCCTCTTCTGCAACACCAAGAAAGCTTAAAGCCTCACTTCTAATTTGGTCCATCAGGATTCTTGCAGTTACAAAAGAGTAATTTGGCTCTTTTTCGACCTTTGTTCTTGCTGACATAACCAGGCTAGTTCTCATATCTGCAAGAGAAACGCCGTCGTATAAATTTTTGAGGGCTTCTTCTAGTACCTCATTCATTGATACTTCTTCTAAACCATCGCATGCATCATTTATAAGCATTGCTACCTTATCAATATCTAAGGGAACTAAACTCCCATCACTTTTTGTAATATTTATTTCGGGTCTATTAGTTATATCTATTTCTGGTGCTTCTTTTTTTCTTTCTTGTGTTCTTTCTGCTCTGTAGAGTATGTAGCTTCTTGCAACCTTGAGTTCTTCAGTTCTCATAAGTTGAAGCTCGACTTGATCTTGAATTTCTTCAATATGAAGCGTTCCTCCAGAAGGCATTCTTCTTTCGAAAACCTCAAGAATACCTTTTGAAATTTGATTTACTTTTTTATGTATTCTTTCGCTTGCAGCAGCATTTCCTGATTCTGTTGCAAGAAAAGCCTTAGTAATAGCAACCTTTATTTTGTCTTCTTCAAAAGCTACTACTTTTCCATTTCTTTTTATTACTCTTAATTTTCCAGGAGCTGTTGTTTCAATATCATTCACTATTGGTTGCTCTTGGACGTTTATTGTTTTATTTGCTTCTTGTTGTATTTCCATCTTATTTATTTTTGACCCCAAAAATTTCTTACTCAAATGAGTTATTCTTAACTTAGTGAAAGAGGTTATGTATATTATTTACTACAATTACCTTAAATTCCTCTTACAGCTAATATTACTAGTTGTGGATAAAGAATCAAGTAAAAAAACACTATATATTGTGACAATTTCATTTTTTATCACCATATAGTGTATATAAGGTGTTTTTTTACTGTTGGTAATTAGTTAATAAATTGTGGATAATTATTAAAAGGATATGAAATTATGAAAAAATACTTAGCAATAGATCAAGGAACAACTAGCTCAAGAGCAATCATTTTTAATTCGAATTTAGATTCCATTAGTGATTCACAAAAAGGGTATGAATTAATTTATCCAGAAGATGGTTGGGTAGAGGCAGATGCTTTAAAAATATTAAAAACAGTTTCTGAAACAGTTAAAGATGTTATCAGTGGTGATAATTTAGATATAGAATCATGCGGAATAACAAATCAAAGAGAAACAACTATAGTTTGGTCTAAAAAAACTGGAGATCCAATCTATCCAGCAATTATATGGCAAGACAGAAGAACTAATGCTCAATGTTTAAAACTAAAAGAAGAGGGTTATGAAAGTATAGTTAATGAGAAAACAGGACTCCTTTTAGATCCATATTTCTCAGCATCCAAGATAAGCTGGATACTAGAGAATGTGCCAAATGCAAGAAATGAAGCAGATTCAGGCAATTTATTATTTGGTACCGTCGACTCTTTCTTAATTTATAAATTATCTAATGAAAATAATCATTTTACAGATGTAACAAATGCATCTAGAACAATGCTTTTTAATATACATTCTATGGAATGGGACAATGAACTCTTAGATTTATTTAATATTCCATTATCAATGATGCCTGAGGTTAAGGATTGTGATTCTTGCTTTGGAACAATGAATATTAATGGGATAAATATCAATATTAATGGAGTGATTGGTGACCAGCAAAGCGCTCTTGTTGGTCAAGCTTGTTTTAACAATGGTGATTTAAAATCAACATATGGGACAGGTTGTTTTTTGATGGTTAATACCAAGGAGTCACCAGTTCATATAGAAGAAGGTTTGCTAACGACTATTGGATATAGGTTGAACAATGAAACTAGCTATGCTTTGGAGGGCAGCATTTACTCATGTGGAAATATTATCCAGTGGTTGAGGGATAAAATGAATTTTTTTGATTCATCCGATAAAAGTGAACTGTTCCTAAATAAGGATGGAAACTCAAATAATGTTAAGTTCTTACCAGCATTCAATGGCCTTGGAACACCATACTGGAACTCAGATGTCAGAGCAGGTTTTGCCGGAATAACACAAAACTCAAACACAGAAGATATGATTACTGCAGCATTTAAATCTATTTGTTATCAGACAAAAGACATTATAAAAATTCTTGAATCCAATAATATTACTATTAATAGCTTGCTCGTAGATGGAGGAATGACAGCAAACAAAGTATTTTTACAAATTCTTTCAGACTCTTTGCAGAAAGAAATTATTAAGCCTATAAACACTGAATCTACTGCTCTTGGAGCATGTATAGTATGTTTAATAGCCGACGGTTTTAAGCTTGAAGAAATCAAGACGCTAATTGAAAATAAGTATTCTCCAAATAGTGAATTAAGTAATTTCTATAAAAATGACTATTTGGATTGGAAGAAATATATAAATGTATCTTTATAATTAGTAAATAAACCCATGTTTATATAAAGATAACCTAATCTTTGCTAAATATACCTATATAATAATTTTTTTTATCAATCTTTAAAAAAAATGTACACATATAAAATTTATAACAACATTGCGGATGATGGTATTCAAATATTAGCTAAAAATGATCTACGTATTGACGAAATAAATCCAGATTCACTTATTATAAGAAGCCAAGTCCTAACAGATGAAGACTTTAATAAATCACTTAAATGCATAGGTAGAGCAGGGGCTGGAACAAACAATGTTCCGGTAGATGATGCCACAAGTAAAGGTATTGTAGTTTTTAACACCCCTGGAGCAAATGCTAATGCAGTTAAAGAGCTGGTTGTATGTGGGATGCTACTTTCATCACGAGGAATTATTCAAGGTAATGCATATGCTAAAACTTTGTCTGGACAGGATACATCTTTACTCAATGCATCAATGGAGTCACAAAAGAAAAATTTTAAAGGCAATGAGTTAAAAGGCAAGACACTAGGTATTGTTGGACTTGGAGCAATTGGATCGCTATTAGCACAAACCGCTGAAGTCATGGGTATGAAGATAATTGGCTATGATCCTCATATATCTGTTGATGCAGCTTGGAGACTTCCCAAGGAAGTTGAAAGAGCTGAAAGCATGGAATACCTTTTAAGTAATTCTGACTATATTTCTTTACACGTCCCATTATTAGATGCAACAAAGAATCTTATTTGTTCAAAGACCATTAAATTTATTAAAAAAGGAGCAAAATTAATAAATCTATCAAGAGGTGGAATTGTAAATAATGAAGATATTATAAAAGCATTAAATGAGGGACATATATCTAAATTTGTTACTGATTTTCCAACGCCAGAATTGGTAGAAAGATCATCTGCTTTTCATGACGTAATACTTCTTCCACATATAGGAGCAAGCACAAAAGAAGCTGAAATAAATTGTGCTGTTATGGCAGCGGATCAGGTAACTAATTTCTTAAAAAATGGAGTCATAATTAACTCTGTAAATTTTCCAAGAATTAAACTAGGTAAGACCGCCGAACATAGGCTTGTTATTATAAATAAAAATGAGCCTGGAATGATTAGTAAGATCACTGATGAGCTTGGAAATAATAAAATTAACATTGCTGACATGACTCATAAAAGTAGGGATACAATTGGTATCAGTTTGATAGATCTAGATGAGAAGCCATCCAAAGATTTGGTAAAGAATATTAAGAATATTGATCATGTTATCAGTGTAAGGCTCTGTAAATAGTTTACGAAAATAGGCCTTTATTTGCTATAAATAATAAGAACTTATGTTCTTTTTTACCTTCTATAAAAAACACATACCAAAATTACTTGTCAACAGTGAGTTTTAGTGTTATCGACGTATGTAACTTATTTACATATTTAACTTGTAATATATAGTTAAATTTACTTAAATTACTGATATGCGGTACTAATATTCAATATTGTATAAATTTTAGACAACTTTAGTGAACCCTTATTGTATATAGGTTTATACTATTAAAAATAAAGTTATCCATAACTTTATCCACAGAATCTGTGGATAAAATTTTTACTTAAAATGAATACATATAACAATCTAAAACAGCTTCCTAATAAGTGGCATGATGAGTTCAAAAAATCTGAAATTTCTTTAGATTTATTGAGCCCTGTTAACAAACTTAACGATCTCCATGATAAGCAAAATAAAATATATCCAGAGGTGGATAATATATACAATGCTTTCAAGTTATGTAGCTATAAAGATGTCAAAGTTGTAATTTTGGGTCAAGACCCATATCACCAAAAAGGTGTAGCAAATGGCTTAGCTTTCTCAGTTCATGCAGGCTCTAAAATACCGGCATCTCTTCGTAATATTTATAAAGAAATCGATTCTGATATAGGATCTATTATGAATAAAAATGGGGATCTAAATGGATGGGCAAAGCAGGGGGTTTTATTGTTGAATTGTTCTCTTTCTGTTGAGGATTCAAGACCAGGTTCTCACTCCTCAATTGGATGGGAGAATGTATTAGAATCTGTAATTAAATTACTTAATAGAAAAAAGAATATTGTTTACTTGTTATGGGGTTCAAATTCAATAAGTAAAAGATATTTAATTAATGAAAATAATCATATTGTATTTTCAGCTCCACACCCATCGCCACTTTCTGCATATAGAGGTTTTTTTGGATGCAAACATTTTTCTAAAACAAATACTTATCTAGCCAAAAATAATATAAAGCCAATTAATTGGTAGTTGCTTGAATAAGCTGATGATTCTCTTGAGATTCTATTTTCTCTTTAACAGTATTTTCTATACAGCAATTATAAATGTCATAGTTTTTATAACTTATGCGATCACCAGTAATTTTTATATCTAATTCTATAGGGTGGTTAGTGTCTTCAATAACTGTGCAGAAAGTTCTTCTATTAACTCCAAGGTAATGCATTCTTGCAATTATTTCCTGACCTCTAAAACATCCTTTTGTATAAGAAACTCTTAGCTTGTCATAATTCAACTCAAGTGGCCTGTATAAGCCTACATCCTCAGCACACATTTGATAGTTAGATAGTAATTTATTCGCAACGAGCCATTCTTGATAAGAAATTTCACTAGGTATGAGGCTTAAATCGTTGCTAATTTCCATTTGAAGACCAAAATCCATATTGTATAAATAAAACGTATCGTTGTTTATTTCTGAAGCATTTATTTGAACAGTGCCTTTAATCATCTCTTCACCTTCAGTGAAAGTGACTCCAAAAAATTTTGCATATGGGGCAAGATCTTCAATAAATATGTCAGCCAGAGACCCATCAATAATTATCTTAAATTGAGAATCAATTTTTTTAATTATAAATTCCGCCATTACAAGGCCTTTTTGATTACATATACATGAAAGCTGAGCGTAATTATTTTCTAGACTAAGAATATCTGATGATACTTGTCCTTGAAGAAAATCCTTTATTTTTTGTTCATCCCCTTTAATATGAAGAACCTTTAAAGATTTTAAATGCAAGGAACCAAATGATATTAATTTATTTTGTATATCTATTTTCTTGTAAAATTATTTAACAACTAAAAATATTTTAACTAATGAATCAAGAAATAAACAGAATATACTGGAAATGTAGAAGAGGAATGAGAGAAATAGACCTACTGCTTAGAGAATTTGCTCAAGAAACCTTACCTTTACTAGATAAAAAAGATATCGAGATATTTGATTCAATTCTTGATTATGATGATCAAAAGTTATTTGATTTCATTTTTAAGAACGAATCTTTAGAAAATGCTGAGCATGAGTCCTTTATTAACAACAATTTAAAGAAGTTTACTAAGCAAGGAAACTTTTGATCTATTTATTTGTCATAAGGTAAAAGGAATTAATTTTAATGAAAACTAATGTCCAAAATGAAGATGATTTACTTATACATAAGGTAAAAAATGGAGATGAAGGAGCTTTTAAATTTTTAATGACAAAATATTACCCAAGAGTTTATGCATCTCTTTTTGCATATACAAAATCAAGAGAAGACTCTGAAGATCTTACTCAACTAACTTTTATAAAGGTCTGGCAAAAGATTGACTCTTTTAGAGGAGATAGTGCATTTTTTACATGGATTTATAGAATTGCAATCAACTTAGCAAAAAATCATTTTGTTAGCTCTTCATCTAAAAAGGATAAGGTTAATATTTCATCAGATGACTTGGAATTTGATATTCCATCATATGATAATCCCGAAAGCTCATTAATGCACAAAGAGTCACTCCAAAAAATTCATTCCTTTGTAAAAACACTTCCAGAATCATTAAAGACTGCTTTTACCCTCCGTGAAGTTGATGGAAAGAGCTATGAAGAGATATCTGTAATCACTGATACACCAATTGGAACCGTCAGATCAAGAATTTTTAGAGCTAGAGAAAGCATAATAAATTTTATTAATGGAGGAGATGAAGACCATGGATAATAAAGAAAAAATATCAGCATTATTTGATGGCGAGTTAAGTGATGTTGATACTTCAGAAGCTTTGAATGAGCTTCAAGCTAATGTGAATTTACAAAAAATAGCAGCAGACTATGCTTTAATTCACTCAGCAATGCAGCAAGATGATTCAAAGTTAACTTCAATAAAGTCTCAAAAGAATCCGAAGCATTTTAATATCTGGTTAACTAATGGAATTACAGCGGCTGCATCAATTCTGATAACAGTTCTAATTTTAAACCAAAGTAGCTTTTCAAGAATGTCTGTAAACTCTGAAGCTCAAGATATGTTGAGTATTGCTATAAATAGCACTGAAGCCAAAAGTCTTATTGATAGCAGTGAAAATAATCTTGTAGATCATGTCCTAAATGTTATCAATGATCCTAATTATATGAATTCAACAGGACAAAATATTGATTTAAAAAATGTAGGTTTTGCTATACAAAATGATAAAAGGAGAACCTTTACAAGAGGTAAAGAAAATTTTACTTTACGTATTGAAAAAAAGAATTTAGGTCTTAAAAATGTAAGGTACTGGAAACATAATAATAAAATGATTTACTTAGTACCTTTGGCTGATGGAACAGTAGTAACAATTTACGGAAATGTCGATACCCAATCAGCAATAGAAATTGCAAGAAACATTAAAAAATAATTAATTTAAAAATATGAACACCATAAAAATAAAATCAACTGTAATACTTTCATTCTTACTCTTAACTTTAAATCTATTTGCTGCTGGACTTCCAGAAAATATATCTGATTTAGTTGATGATGCTGCGCCAGCAGTTGTAAATATAACTTCAAAACGCGAAGTTAAGCAAAGCCAATCATTTGGTTATGGCGGAATCCCAGAAGAGATGTTAGAAAGGTTTGGAATTCCAAGGCAATATAGAGAAGCTCCAGAAAGAACAAGAGAATCAGTTTCGTATGGCTCTGGATTCATTCTCAAGGATAATTACATCCTTACAAACTATCATGTAGTAAAAGATGCAACAGAGGTAATTGTTTCCTTATCAGATAGACGAGAGTTTATTGCTGATATTGTTGGAGTGGACGCATTATCAGACTTAGCTGTTCTCAAAGTTGATGGCAATAAACTTCCTAGAGTAAAAGTTGGAGATAGTGATGAGTTAAAGGTTGGAGACTGGGTCGTAGCAATAGGGTCACCATTCAGTTTTGATTTCTCTGTGACTGCAGGAATAGTAAGCGCAAAAGGTAGAAGTATTCAAAATAATAATATTGGAAATTATGTTCCTTTTCTTCAAACAGATGTTGCCATTAATCCAGGTAATTCCGGTGGTCCTTTATTTGATTTAGATGGAAATGTTGTGGGTATTAACTCTCAAATTTATTCAAGAAGTGGAGGCTATCAAGGTCTTGCATTTGCAATACCAGTTAATGTTGCAATAGATGTAGCAGATCAAATTATTAATACCGGAGAAGTTTTAAGAGGCTATCTTGGTGTAAGAATGAGTGAGGTGGATAGTGATCTTGCTGACGCTTTGGGTATGAAAAAGCCATATGGGGCACTAATTAATGATGTTGAAGAAGGAGAGTCTGCTGACAATGCTGGATTGCTTCCAGGAGATGTAATTATTGAATTTGATGGCAAAGAAATAAAATTTAGCTCCGACCTTCCTCATGTTGTTGGACAACTTCAGCCAGAAACTAAAGCATATGCAAAAGTTATAAGAGATGGCGATGAAATAAAGCTAGGCTTTTCTCTTGGTGAACTTCCTACAAATAAAGAGTCTTTTGTTCCTGCAAAATCACAAAACTCCTCTGATCCAATTGGTTTAAAAGTTGCTGAAATTGATAGAGATAATCCATCAATGGCTAGTCTTCCAGAGGGTGTTATTGTCTCGAGAGTTAATCCAGGATCACCTGCTTATGGCAAAGTATCTAGAGGCGATTTAATCACGATGATGCAACATAAAGGAAAGAAATTTACATTTGATAGTGTGGAATCTTTTGAATCTTCACTGGAAGAGTTTTCATCTGGAGACAAGGTTGCTTTTCATATCAACAGAAATGGTTCACGTTTAATTAGATCTATAACTATTAATTAATCTTTTTTTAAAGGTTAATTGCTCCAAAGTTGTTCTATATGACTGTAAAATAGCAGCATCTTATGAAACATATTAGAAATTTTTCAGTTATTGCCCATATCGATCATGGTAAATCAACTTTATCAGATAGATTGATTGAATATTGTGGGGGTCTTTCTGCAAGGGAAATGTCTGAGCAGATATTAGATTCAATGGATATTGAAAGAGAAAGGGGTATTACTATTAAGGCACAGGCAGTAACCCTTGAATATACAAAAAATGATATTCAGTATCTTCTTAACTTTATAGATACTCCTGGTCATGTAGATTTCTCATATGAGGTTTCTCGCTCTTTGTCTGCATGTGAGGGAGCTCTTTTGGTTGTAGATGGTTCACAGGGAGTAGAAGCCCAAACTCTTGCAAACTGCTATACCGCCGTTGACCAAGGGCTAGAAGTTGTTCCAGTTATAAATAAGATTGATTTACCTCAGTCCGAGCCCGATAGAGTAAAAAAAGAAATAGAAGACATGATTGGAATTAACGCTGTTTCAGCTCCATTAGTCAGTGCTAAGACTGGCGAGGGTATAGAAGATTTGTTGGATATGTTGATATCAGACATACCATCCCCTGATGGAGATCCAGAGGGATCATTGCAGGCACTTATTGTTGATTCATGGTTTGATTCATACTTAGGCGTTGTTTCATTAATAAGAATTAAAAACGGTACTCTTTCGAGTGGACAAAAGTTTAAAATTTACTCAACAGGTCAAGTGCATAATGTAGATGAAATTGGTATTTTTTCTCCTAAAAAAGTTAAGAAACAAAAGCTTTCTGCCGGAGAGGTTGGCTATTTGGTTGCAGGAATTAAGAATATAAAAGGAGCACCAGTAGGCGACACTATTTTACATTCAGCAGATGAGACAAATGATGTTTTACCAGGATTTAAAAAAGTAAATCCAAAGGTATTCGCTTCTATGTTTACAGTAAATTCTGATGACTATGAAAGATTTCGAGATGCACTCTCTAAGCTAGTTTTAAATGATTCGTCTTTAGTATATGAGCCTGAAGTTTCAGATGCTTTAGGGTTTGGCTTTAGGTGTGGTTTTTTAGGTACTCTTCATATGGAAGTTATTCGAGAGAGATTAGAAAGAGAATATGATTTAGATCTCATCTCAACCGCACCATCTGTTGAATACGAAGTTCTTAAAACAGATGGAACTGTTCTTAGGTGCGATAATCCTTCTCAACTTCCTGTTCCAAATGATATCGATGAGATAAGAGAACCTATAGTTAATACAACAATACTCACTCCCAATGATTATGTCGGAAGTGTAATTACTTTATGTACCGGCAAAAGAGGTGTCCAAAAAGACATGACGTATTTCGGAAATCAAGTATCCATTGTTTTTGAACTTCCCATGTCTTCAGTAATTGTTGATTTCTTTGATCAAATCAAATCATCTACAAAAGGTTTTGCATCGATAGAATATTCTTTAACTGGTTTTGTTAAATCAGATTTAACTAAAATTGATATTTTAATTAATAATCAAAAAATAGATGCTCTTTCTATGATTGTTCATAAATCCTTTTCTAATCAAAAGGCAAGAGAAATCGCAGCAAATTTACAAAAACTTATACCAAGACAAATGTTTGATGTGCCAATTCAAGTCGCGCTTGGATCAAAGATTATTTCTAGAGAAACTGTAAAGGCATTAAGAAAAAATGTAACTGCGAAGTGTTATGGTGGTGATATAAGTCGAAAGAAAAAGCTTCTTGAAAAGCAAAAAGATGGAAAGAAGAAAATGAAACAATTTGGTAAAGTATCTATACCCCAAGATGCTTTTTTAAACTATTTTAAATCTGGGGAATAAATATGCTGACTGATCCATTATTTATAATATCTCTTCTTGGAATGACAGCCTGTCTTGCTATTTGGCTTAACGACACATTAAAAGACGAAGAATCAAATAAAAAGAACCTATTAGTAGAAAATCTTTCAACGATATCAACTTTATTTGGATTACTAATGCTCATAAGCATTTTTATAAATGCTGGTGATCTAGGTATTGTTCTTTTGTTTGGGTCATTAATTTCTTTAATTATTTTACTCATTGGTATTGGACTTAAGAATCAAGAAATTATTTCCTCTTCAAGGGGCTACTTTATTCCATTATTTATTATTTTTATTTTAAGAACTTTTCTTTATGAGCCATATCAGATTCCTTCAGGCTCAATGATGCCAGGACTTAAAGTTGGTGACTTCCTGCTTGTTAATAAGAATTCATATGGATTGAAGGTAAATAGGATTGGTGATCCTTTTGCTTTAGATGGTAAACCTGATTATGGCGATGTAGTAGTATTTATACCATCCAGCAATCCTGTTCCTTATGTAAAAAGACTCATAGGTAAGCCTGGAGATTCAATAAGAATAATTGATAAAAAAGTATATATAAATGGAACACCAGTAAATAAAACCTTTCTCAAAACAGAGAAAGAAACCATTACTAAAAGATTCCGCAATAGCTCTGGACAAATCTTTACTCGGGACAAAGAAGTAATTGTTGATTACTTCACTGAAACACTTGGAGATAGATCTTTCGTAACTAGAAATATTAGAGATGAAAATATTCAATATCCATCAGAGTGGACTATTCCACCTAATCATTATTTCGTAATGGGTGATAATAGAGATAATTCAAATGATAGTACAAAAGATGTAGGCTTTGTTCCGCGAGAGAATTTCTTTGGAACAGCAAGTCATCTCTTTATGACATGGGAGTGTTGGACATGTATTCCTCATTTTAGTAGAGCTGGTAAGATTAATTAATGTACCAAGAACTTCAATCTAAACTAGGCTACAGCTTTAAGAATATTGAATTACTAAAATTAGCACTTATTCATAAAAGCTATAGCAATACCTCTAATAATGAAAGGTTAGAATTTTTAGGCGACTCTATTTTAAATACAGTTATATCTCAGTACCTTTTCTTAAAATTTAGCAATGAAAAAGAAGGTCTGCTTACAAGAATGAGAGCATATCTAGTTAAGGCAGAGACTCTTACAATGAAAGCTGAAGAGCTCTCTTTGATTGATCATATTCAATTATCCAAAGGTACGGCAAATCTCTCCCGCGAGCGAAAAAATTCTATTTTAGAAGACTCATTTGAAGCAACAATAGGGGCCATCTTTTTAGATTCAAGCTGGGATCAAGTCAATCTTATAGTACTTAGCCTATTCAATAATGAATTAAGTAGCCTATCTGCAGATATGAGCTTTAAAGATCCAAAAACTGAACTTCAAGAATTACTTCAGTCTATGAAGCTTGATCTTCCTAATTATGTTATTGAAGAAAGTTTAGGTGGAGGATTTAATTGTAACGTTTCCTATGATAATAATAATTTTTCCTCATCAGGTATTACTAAACGATCAGCACAAACGGCAACAGCAATGAAGGTTTTAGAATATATAAGAGTAAGCAATGACTAATTACTGTGGATACATTTCAATTATTGGCAAGCCCAATGTAGGAAAATCTACAATACTGAATCATATACTTGGAAAAAAAATATCAATAACATCAAGAAAGTCTCAGACAACTAGAAATAATATTTTAGGCATTAAAACTACTGGTAATAAGCAAATGATATTTGCCGATACTCCTGGCATGCATATCAAGTCACCCAAAACTATGAATAAAGTACTAAATCGTTCTGCTCAGAGCCTTATAGATGATTCAGATCTGATTTTATTTGTCGTTCAAAGACTAACTCTTGATGAGCAAGATCTGTCAGTGTTGCAAAAACTCAAAGAGGCAGGCTCACAAGTTATTTGTGTAGTTAACAAGGTAGATCAGATAACTGACAAGAATAAACTTTTACCCATGATGGCAAGACTAATGGATGAATATAGTTTTTTAGATATCATTCCTATATCTGCAATTAATGATGAGGGCATAGATGAACTTGAACAATTAATTCATAAGTACCTGCCCGAAAATGAGCACATATATGGCGAAGAAGGTATCGAAAGTGGGCACAAAGATATTTTTATGATTTCTGAATTAATAAGAGAAAAAATTATAAGAATGCTTGGTGATGAACTTCCTCATGATACTTTTGTTCAAGTTGAACTTTTAGAAGATGAAGAAAAGATTATCAAAATTCATGCAGTCATATTTGTTGTTAGAGACAGTCAAAAACAGATTGTCATTGGAAGAGGTGGCTCAACCTTAAAAAAAATTGGTCAACAAGCAAGAATCGAGCTTGAAGAATATTTCAATAAGAAAGTATTTTTAAAAACCTGGGTCAAGGTAAAGAAAAACTGGAATACGGACTCTGATTATATTCAAAGTTTAGGAGTTGGCGGAAGCTATGAGTCCTAGTGACTGGGATGAGTGTTTCTTACTTCATCAAAGAGCATATGGAGAAACCAGTTTAATAGTAGAAGTTTTTAGTAAAAATAATGGGAAGATGTCACTAATGGCAAGAGGAGCAAAAAAACCAAAATCTAAATTTTTTGGATACCTTGCTCCTTTTACCAAACTTCAGGTAACTTACTCCGGCAGGTCGGATATGAAGACCTTAACTAATATTGATAGAGATTTTTCTAGCACAACAAATAGTTTTTCAAAAACTAGTTACAGTCTTTTATATATAAATGAATTATTAATGCGTTTACTTCCTAAAGATGCTGCTCAAGAGGATCTATTTTTGTTATATGAACAATTTCTTCATAAAGTAACTAGAGGAGACGAACTTGAAATAACATTGAGACACTTTGAGTTGGATCTTCTCGATATGCTTGGGTACGGCTTAGATTTTGAAAATGATATCGATAGAAATGAGTCTATAGAATCAAATAAAAACTATTCTTTTATACCTGAGAGAGGTTTTAGAGAGTCTAGTAATTCTAACTTTTCTGGTGAGGATATTATCAATATCAGAACTAGAGAGCTATCTAAGGTATCTAAAAAATATCTTAAACATTTAACAACAACAGCTATACATTTTTGTTTAGATGGAAGAGATCTTGAAAGCAGGGATATATTTAAGAGGATCAAGACATGATCTATGGCATAGGGACAGATATTGTTGAGATTAAAAGATTAACTGGAATGAAGTCCTTGGATGCATTTGCAAACAAGGTTTTGACTGAGAATGAGCTTAAGGTTTTTGATGACTTAACTAAGTCTAAAAAAGCATCCTATCTTGCAAAACAGTTTGCTGCTAAAGAAGCTATTGCTAAGGCTTTTGGAACTGGCCTTAAAGATCCAATCCAATTGAACAATATAGAAATACTTAGAAATGATGAAGGGAAGCCCACTTTTAATCCCTTGAATGGTTTAATATCAAAGATAACAGATTTGGGAATTACAAAAACACATGTTAGTCTTGCAGACGAAAAAGACTACGCAATAGCATTTGCAATACTAGAAATATGAAAAATATTATTTTATTAGGCCCTCCGGGGGCTGGAAAGGGTACTCAAGCAGACTTGATATGCGAGTTATGTAATATCCCAAAAATTAGTACAGGTGATATGCTGCGTGAGGCAGTGGCATCAGGAAGTGATTTTGGTAAAAAAGTTTCACACATTTTGGATACTGGTGGGCTGGTATCTGATGAAATCATAGGCTCATTAATTGAAGACAGATTAACAAAGCCTGATTGTGCAAACGGTTCATTGTTTGATGGAGTTCCTAGAACACTTGGTCAAGCAAGTAAGCTCGATGAGATGGGTGTTAACTTTACTCATGTCATTGAAATAAGTGTTGATGATGAAGTTATTGTAAATAGAATGTCAGGAAGAAGAGTTCATCCTGGTTCGGGAAAAAATTATCATATTGAATTTAATCCACCTAAGGTTGATGGGCTTGATGACGATTCAGGAGAGCCTTTGATTCAAAGAGAGGATGATAAACCAGAAACTGTTCTTAAAAGACTAGATGTATATCATGAACAAACAAAACCATTATCCGAGTTCTATATTAATAAATCAGCTACGAGCGATCTTATTTACTTTAGTGTGGATGGGTCAAAGTTAGTAGAATCTGTATTTAAAGAAATATCTGATCAGATATAACAAATGAAGGTTATTGCAATTCAAAGTTCTGGAGATCAGACATCTGTTAGTGTCATTAATAACGATGATATTCTTTCTTACTCAATAGACCATGAAAGAAAAGATCGACCAGACTGGAATAGTATGTTGATTAATGTTGGTCTTAATTCAGCCTTTAATCTAGTAGATATTGATTTATTTGCATATGGAAACAGTTCAGGTTCTTATACAGCGACTAGAAGTGTTGCAAGTTATTTAAAAGGTATTTCTGTAACTTTAGACAGACCTTTAATAGCAATCAGTGCCGATAATATAGATGAGCTTTCAGCTGATGCAATTGCTAAACTGGCTTTGGATAAATTTACTCAATCTGATTGTGATGGATCGCTATTTGATCCCAATGACGCCAATCCAATATATGCTTCAGATCCTCAGTATAAAAAAATAAATGAGTGATCTTTTACTAAGTTTTATTCTTGGACTCATTCAAGGACTCACTGAATTCTTGCCAGTATCTAGCTCGGCTCACTTACTTTTTCCAACTTTATTATTTGGTACCAATGATTTAGGACTATCTTTTGACATTGCTGTTCATGCAGGCACATTAATCGCAGTGATCTATTACTTTAGATCAGAGCTCACAAGCATGACACTGGCAGTTTTAACTAATACAGAAAATGTATTGGGACATAGAAGATTGTCATACCAGTTAGTCCTTGCAACCTTGCCAATTGTATTTTTTGGGTTATTTGCATCTGAGATGGTAACCAATAACAGGGATAATATTGAGAGCATTGCTCTAGCAAATATTATATTTGCTGCACTTCTTTTAGTTGCTTATAAATTTAGCTCAAGAGCAAAGGAGCTCATTCAACTATCGATACTTGCCGCAATCTTTATTGGAGTTTTTCAAGTTTTTGCATTATTTCCAGGGGCGTCTAGATCAGGTACGGCGATCACTGCTGCGCTCCTAATTGGTCTTAACTTAAAAGATGCCTCAAGATTTGCTTTTCTTCTAGCTATCCCAACTATTTTAGGAGCTCTGGTTTTCTTATTAAAAGATATGATGTCATTCGATGGATCAATTGATTTACTTCCTATGTTGGTTGGATTTGTAACATCAATGGTTTTTGCTTTCTTAACAATCAAGTACTTCTTAGTATTTGTCGAAAAGATTGGAATGTACCCATTTGTAATATACAGAGTCATTCTTGGAGCGCTATTAGTTCTTCTAATATGAGTTGTTGTATATTTGCTCACTCTCATCAAGATGCAGAAGCTATTCAATATATTTCTGATTATTTGAGTATGGAAATAGTTAATGAAATCCCGCTGTCTGGATCTTTTCTGGATTTGAGAGAGAGCGGTCTTCACTTCACGAAAGATTCAACCAATCTCTCTAGTTCTCTTCATATAGACTTTTTGTCTGGGCCTATGGGTTGGCGCTTAAAGAGAACAGATCATGAGACCTCTTTAAAAAAAGCTATAGGTAAAAACAAGGAAGACATAACTATCTTTGATGGTACCGCTGGGCTCTTATCAGATACTATTATTTTTCTAGCTCTTGGTCATAAGGTTATTGCATGCGAGCAAAGTAAGATCATATTTCTTTTAGTAAATGATGCTATAGAAAGAGCCAAGACCGAGTTACCTTTTCTTGAAAACTTAGTTCTGTTAAATGGTAAGTCCGAGATTCAATACAAAGAAACTCAAAATATTGATATTGTTTATCTAGATCCTATGTACCCAGAACCTAGCAAGAACGTTCTAAGATCTGGTGATATAAGTACTATTAATCACATTTTACATATCGAGAATATTGATGACGATGGGGACGCAATCTTTTTTAGTATCAAAGACAGCAACTTTAAAAAAATTATTTTAAAAAGGCCTATCAAGGCTGACATAATAGACAAAAACATTAACTATCAAGTCAAAGGCAAGTCCACTAGATTTGATATTTATATATAATATAAACAAATTTAAAGGAGATTTATTATGAACCCATTTGCAATGATGAAAGATGCCAAGAACATGGAAAAAATGATGAAGCCGGCATTAGAAAAGTTTATGAAGGAAGCAGGATTTGTAAAAAAAGATGAGCTTGAGCCAATGAAAAGAAGAATTGCTGAGCTCGAAGCAGAGGTAAATAAGTTAAAAGGCTAATTAAACTCTATGACTACAAGCCTCAAGGAATCAGATATCTCAAGAATAATTGAAATGGCATGGGAGGACAGAACTCCCTTTGATGCAATTGAGGCCACTTATGGCCTTAATCAAAATCAGGTTGAGGACCTAATGAGAGATAACTTAAAAAAGAATAGTTATACGCTATGGAGAAAGAGAGCCCGAGGAAGAAAAACTAAGCATGTGGGCTTAAGAGAATTTGGTGTTGAAGGTAGGCACCATTCCTATGATCAACACAAATATAAAAAATAGCCATCTCAGAATAGAAAACCTGTTTAAATCTATCTTTACAGAGGTTCCAAACACCTCGATATCGCTCAATGAGGAATCAGTCATTATTGAACATAAAGACCAATCAAACCCTGATGCCGCATCAATAGAAATCATTAAATTAGAAGAGGTCTATAAAATTTCTTATTGGGATGGTTATTCATTAGCTGAAGACGAAACAGAGAAGGATCTCAACAAGGCATTAAAAATCTTTAAAAGATTTTCTAAAAAGATGGCTAAGAATTTAATTAGATTTAGTAACTAATAAGATTATCTTTTAGGCAGTGTGCCCATATGTTTGGCAATGATGCCGAGCATGATTTCATCAGCGCCACCACCAATAGATGTTAATCTGCCGTCACGAAATGCTCTTGATACTGGCGTATCCCACATATAGCCCATACCACCCCAGTACTGAAGACAACTGTCTGTTACTTCTCTACCAAGCCTTCCAGCTTTAAGTTTCATCATGGAAGCCTTCATAGTTACGTCTTGGCCATTAATATATTCTTCTGTTGCGCTATAAACCAATGCCCTTAAAAGCTCTACTTCTGTTTGCAGTTCAGCAAGTCTGAAATGAACTACTTGGTTATCAAGAATCGATTTACCAAAAGCCTTTCTTTGGCTTGTGTACTCAACAGTGTCTTTTATAACCTGGTCTAACATTTTGAGAGCTCCGGCAGCACCAAAAATTCTTTCCTCTTGGAATTGCTCCATCTGGTACCTGAATCCATTGCCTTCTTCTCCAATCAAGTATCTCTGCGGCACTCTTACGTCGTCAAAAAATATTTGTGCGGTATCCGATGATCTCATTCCTAGCTTATTAAATCTTTCGGAAAGGGTAATTCCAGGTAGGTCCATGGGCACAACAATTAAAGATTTATTGCTGTGAGGACTACTATCAGATGTATTGGCCAAAAGACAAATAAAGTCAGCCTGAGTTGAGTTAGTGATCCACATTTTAGTTCCGTTAATTATATAGTCATCACCATCCTTAACTGCTGAAGTCTTTATAGCTGATACATCTGAGCCAGCTGTTGGCTCACTTACAGCAATGGAACAAACCATATCTCCAGAGATAGCCGGCGCTAAAAAGTCTTGTCTAAGCTGATCATTTCCATATTTGGCTAGGGCAGGTGTTGCCATATCTGTTTGAACGCCTATTGCCATAGAGACCCCGCCACTTGAAATAAGTCCAAGCTCCTCAGCAAATACAACTTGATAGCTGTAATCTAGACCCATTCCACCAAACTCAGTAGGCTTCGAAATTCCTAGAAGACCAAGGTCACCCATTTTCTTAAAGAGTTCATGGGCTGGGAATATTCCTTCTGTCTCCCATTGATCAGTATGTGGGTTTATTTCTTTATCTATGAAAGCTGAAACAGTTTCACGAATTGCTAAATGCTCTTTATTTAAAATCATTATTCATTATATATATAAAAAAATATTTTTTTTTCATAACTATGATATATTTTTTATATATATTTTTTAAAAACATATATCAACTATGAACAAATCTAAATTTTTATTTTCAACAATCCTAACTTCTATTTTCATAACATCATGCGGTGGCGGTGGCGGTGGAGGGAGTGAGCCCTCTACACCAGCAGCACCTCTTCCAGTTGTAAATCTATCATCATCTAGTAATACATCTGAAATCAATCAAAATGTGACGCTAACATGGACA
>ENA-OWPI01000038-OWPI01000038.1-marine-metagenome-genome-assembly--contig:-NODE-38-length-179966-cov-11.482703_pt1 | contig 179966 bp, 121 predicted proteins | sample MGYA00238138_ERZ651775 | MGnify/ENA primary metagenome ERZ651775 (study PRJEB26906, sample SAMN06265043) | marine metagenome | isolation source: Helgoland LTER site | place: Germany:Helgoland, sampling... | reverse complement strand
TACCAGTAGCAAAATCTTCTTCCTAGTATATATGTATCAAAATGAACACACAGTTACATCATTAAAACCTAAGTATTTTAGTAGTAGTAGTAGTAGTAGTACAAAAAAGCGGACATGCGTGAGTATTTCATCGTCACCGTTTCAAAACTTCCCTGACTTCCTCTACCGCGGCCCATCCTCGAGCGAGCTTGGCGTTCACAGCCTCGGGAAAATCTTTCGGACACCCTTCGATGATTTGCATCGCCGCCTCCGCCAACGCTCTCGCCTCTCCAACTTGTAAACAATACATCCCCTCCTTCCTCTTCCTGTACAAACAATCCATCAAAACTTCAAACTCTTTATTTCTTCTCGGCATGGATGAAAAAATCGAATTCCAATGGCTCTTCAACTCCCTCGCGCTTTGCTCGAAACTCCACGGCGGCGGCGTCGACGTCATATCCGCCCACATCTCGTCCCCGAATTCCGCTCGCAAACCACCCTCTAACACCAACGGCAATATCTCCGTCAGAGTCTCAATCACTCTCGTCACGCACTCCGTGACGTTCTCCACGGATAAACTCGTCGGTTGGTTCGCGTACGACGCGTATCTTTGCTCTTTCGCCGAGCCTTCTCTCATTCCACTTCCACTCACGAAATCGTTCCCAATCGTGCTCGGATTCTCCGCTAAACCATACTTCGGTGCGATCACGTTTTGTACCATGTGTGAAGGCACGCCGTATAAGTGCGCGTCTTGCACGAGCATTTGCCCGATGTTTCGCACTTTCCCGCCTCTTCCTTTGCACACTTTCAGATCCGATTTGAAGTACCCCGCGGAGAACCACGATTGCATGGAGGCGTAATCGAACGGGCCTTTTTCTTGCCCGGATTCCGTGCGATAGTAGTATCCTAATTCAGCTGGATTGTTGTTGTTCATTGCTCTCGTTGTTACTGCTATTCTATTCGTTCAATCGCGCGTTGTAACTTTTATGACGTACCGCTCAAAGCGCGCTTTACAATGTGGATTGTTTCCAATGCAATTCGCCACTTTGTTGATGATGAGAGACTTCAAGTCATCGAAGGAGATGACCCGTTTTAGATGAAGAGAGCGCGACGAGAGGGAGAGAAACCATGAGCGCGACCCAAACCACCAGTCTCATCGCTTCTTCTCCCTCTTCTTCGAATGCGCCTCTCATGCGCCCAACGTCCTCGTTCACCGAATTGGAACAAAAACTCATGCGAAAAGCGCTCGAGCTCGCGGAAAACGCGTACGAGTGTTGGGAAGTCCCGGTCGGGTGCGTCTTTGCGAACGGGGAGGAGATCATCGCCACGGGGAGGAATAAAACGAACGAGACGAGGAACGGGACGAAACACGCGGAGTTTGTCGCGCTGGAATCTTTAACGAGGACTTTGGAGACCAAGAAGGGTGATGGTGATGGTGTTGGTGTTGGTGACGGTGACGGTGATGGTCTTCTATATGAACGTCGTCATCCGGAGAAGTTGGATGTGTACGTGACGTGCGAACCGTGCATCATGTGCGCGTCCATGCTGGGACAACTCCCATTCGAGCGAGTTAAAGTCATATTTGGATGCGCGAACGATAAGTTTGGCGGCGGCGGGACGTGTTTGAGCGTCCACGAGATGCGCGGCTTGCCTTCGTGTTTACAATCAGACACGGCCGACGACGGTTCGTCCTCCTCCTCGAAAGCGTACGAGTGCGTCGGCGGTTTGTTCAAAGACGAAGCCGTGGAATTGTTTCAGAGATTTTACGTAAGAGGGAATCCGAAAGCGCCATCGCCGCACAGAGAAGTGCGAGAGTATCCCTCGTGAACAGAACATGAAAACAGAACGTTTGCGCGTAGCGCGCTGTTTCGCAAAAGCCGTTTACGCACGTTCTTTCGAGCGCTTCGCTCTCACAGAGTTTCCTTACCTTTTCCCCTCGAGTATAATCATCATCATCGAGAAGGTTTTGCTTAAAGTTTTATGTAACTTCAAACATGTGTGCGCAACCTCGTCATAAGGCCTTTAACTCTCTCTTTTCCCCTTCAAACTTTAATTCTCTGCGTGCACGCTTGAACAACAAAGAGAGATGATTCCGACGACATCATCATCGACCACCGCGCGATACTCCTCGCACCACTATTACTACTCCTGAACGGCATCATCGCGAGAATAATGGGGAATCAAAAGAGGAAGAAAAAGCCGCCCGTGACTGGCGAGGCCGACGGCGAATTCGAGGCCAATTTCCCTTCGTTTCCCTCTCACGCGTCTCGAGAGATGACCGCCGTTACCACTGCCGAGGATGCGGAGGAAACGGAGGAGGAAAAGACGTCCTCGTCGTCGCGCTTTTCTTCCCTCGGGCGCTTGAAAAGAAACGAGGAGGGGGCATCGTCATCGTCATCGCCGAGTGTCGATTTCGGCTCGAATTTGACGGCGAATGTGTACGCACGAGAGGAAGGACAAGACGCCTCTTTGGACGTGTTCATCTCGCGAGCGTTCGCGAAAAAGAACGGGATTTCAAATTTTGAACGCGTTTTAATCTCCGTGATGGCGACGACGAGACAAGAAACAACCCCGAGAGGTGGTGGTGCTCTGACTACTCCGGGCGGTGGCGCAGAGGCTGGACTCGGGAATACGATGACGTTTTGTATGCCAGAAGACGCGGATGTCGCTTCCGTCGTCGGCGAGCGGAAAGCGACGCTCGGTACGCCAGTGGCGAAGGCTTTAGGAGGAGAGAGCGCGATGATGAAAAAAGTGAATCAGAGAGGACCGGCGATGCAGCGACCGTGTGTTTTTGCCGAGGACGAAGACGTCGTTCGAGAGCGGTTTCGAGGAGGCGAGTGGAAAGCTTTGGATGTGAGACACGTGGCGGGGGCGATGCTCGATTTGGACGTCGCCGCGCCCGACGATGCCGTCAGAGAGGCTTGCGATGGACGGTTTGCTGTTCCAGGGAAATCGGCAGTACATTCGGCTTTGGAGAAATCGCAAGTGTCGTTATCTAGGAGACTGTGGCTTTCGCTCGGGTGTCCTCCGGCAGATGCGCTTGTGTGCGTGCGAAAAGCGACGAGGGGTGGTTTAAGGAAAGTAAAGAAGGTGACGTTGAAATTATACGCCATGGAGGCGGCGTTTGCGGTTCGCGCGGAAGGCGCGTGGTTGCGAGACTCGCTCGCGAGGAATCGACGTACCACTAGAAATGATTTATCGTCGTTGGAGATGTTAGCTTTGCGCGCGCTACGCGATCGCGGATATCGCGTCGGGCAGATTGTGCGTTTACCGCTTTTAGGCGTCTCGGCATTGTTTGAAGTGATTTCGATGACAACGACGGGTGATGAGAATATGAACGCGTTTGTTAGTAATGACGAGATCGGTGAGATCGACGAGGAGACCGAAACGTGTGAACTGCTCGGCCGAGACGCGAATGAAAGTGATACCAATGCAAAGAACCAAGACGGTAAAAACAACAACAACGAAGAAGAAGAAGAGGATGAAGAAGACCATATCGGCAGTGCTGTTTTCCGCGCTCGTGCCGCAGGCGCTTCGATCAAATCTGAATCATCGTCCTCTCTTAATAAAAGTAGAACCAGAAATGTACTCGCCGGATGTGAATCGCACATCGTCGCGTTAAAAGATATCGTCACGCTCCCGCTGGTCAACGCTGACCTTTTCAAGAAGTGCGGCGTCGCGCCGCCTCGAGGCGCTTTGCTTTGGGGTCCACCCGGGACTGGTAAGACGCTTTTAGCCCGACACGCGGCCGAGACGTCAAACGCGACGCTTTTTGTCGTCGATGGACCTGAGCTTGTCGGCTCTGTCGTCGGTGAAACCGAAGAGGCCATCCGTGAAGTCTTTCGAGCGGCGGCGAAAGCGAAACCGGCGATTGTCTTGATCGACGAACTCGACGCGCTTTGTCCTTCGAGAGGCGAGAACGTCCAAAACTCTGGCGGTAGTTCCGGCGAAGGAGGAGAGGAATCACATTTGAACACGCGAGCGGTAGCGGCGTTGACGGAGATTTTTGATGGCAACGTCGTTAATCTTGACGGCATTGTCGTTTTGGCGACAACGAATAGACCCGACGCCGTTGATGTTGGACTGAGACGACCGGGAAGGTTTGATCGCGAACTCGAAGTAAACGCTCCGGATCCGCAACAAAGATTTGAGATTTTGAAATCACACTTGGGAACGATTAAGCACGATTTGACGGAGGAGATTATTCGCGAAACCGCGTGGACGATGCATGGATTCGTCGGCGCTGATATCGCGCAACTCGTTCGAGATGCCGCCTCAAATGCCATGCGCAGGATAATAGCTGATCAACAACGTAACGGTAACGATATTTCGGGAGCGATGTCCAGTTTGCAACTCGACGAGACTACTGATATAATCACGTCGCCATCTTCGTCCACGAATGATAGCGTCACGATTGAAGATTTTATCGTCGCAAAGAATCGCGCTCGGCCTTCGGCCATGCGTGACATCAACGTCGAGATTTCAAGCGTTAATTGGGACGACGTCGGTGGTCAGGCCGACACAAAAAACTCGTTGAAGGAACTCGTCGAGTGGGCGGAAACGCATCCAGACGCGATGCAGAAGATTGGCGCGAAACCGCCAAACGGTATTTTGTTATACGGACCTCCCGGATGTTCCAAAACAACTTTAGCTCGCGCTGTCGCTTCACAATCGAAACGAAACTTCTTAGCCGTGAAAGGTCCCGAGTTGTTCTCGAAATACGTCGGCGAGTCCGAAAAAGCCGTCAGGACGCTCTTCAAACGCGCTCGAAGCGTTGCGCCGTCGATAATCTTCATCGACGAAATTGACGGTTTGGCTTCTTCCCGAGGCGGCGGCGAAACAAAGTCGGAAGGTAGTTCCGTCTACGATCGGGTCGTGACGCAGTTGTTGCTTGAAATGGATGGGTTAAACTCTTCTTCGCGAGCAGAAAAAATTGCCGTCATTGCGGCGACGAACCGCCCAGATTTAGTCGACGAAGCTTTGCTTCGTCCCGGTCGTTTCGATCGCCTTTTATTCGTAAAAGCGCCCGAGACGAGTAAAGAACGCGCGGAAATCCTCGCGTGCGCTTTTCGTAAAACGCCGTTAGCGCCGGATGTCAACTTAGAACGCGTTGGTGACATGACAGAGAAATTCACCGGCGCAGATTTAGCAAATTTAGCGAGAGAAGCGGCGTTATGCGCGCTTGAAGAAGAAGACGAGAACGAGACGGAAATCGAGGCCGTTTACATGCGACACGTAGAAAAGGCCATCTCGAGTGGAAGTTCCACGGCGTCTCCAGAACCTTCGGCGGAAATGTTACAGATGTATAACGCGTTCTCTAGACGTGGTTATTAGTAAACTCTTTGTATTATACACACTCATAGCAAAGCAAAATTATATGAAATTCTAATTCTATTAATCATAATACCCAACCTCCTCTCTGATTAAATCGTCTCGCCAACGCGAGAGTAAGTATTCTGCCAAGACGCTTCTCTCCGACGACTGCTCTTTATCCCTCGACAACGCGTGATCATCGTTTCCATCCTTCGCTACGCTTCTTTCGTAAACGGAGTTAAAAAATGCATCGATACTTCCCGCGACTGCAATTTCCATCCCCACGAGCGCAGAAAATACAGCATCGGCTTCACGCTTCGGAATTTTTAAATCGCGAAGCGCGTCTCCCACGTGATTTTTCAACAACAAACTCGTTCTCGGAAGCGCTTCATTCCCGTCGAGTTTGAAGCGCGATTTTGGACTGAGAGGATCCAAACTCGAGTTACTCGCCGTCGGCGATTTCTGTTTTTGTTGGTCCTGCAACTTCTTCGAGTACCGTCGGCCTAATGCACCCGAACCGAAATCCCAACTCGAGTTCCCGATCGACGATTCTGGTCTTGACTTTTGACTGCCAGACATCGTGGAATGATTCGAGCTCCGAGGACTACTCGCAAAGTCCTCGTCTGCTTCTTTTTGCGTGCTCGGCGTCGTCGCCGTTTCTTCTGAACCGTTCTCCGACGGTGTCGTTCTCTCTTCTGCGCTGTTCTTCTTCTTATCTACTTCTGCTACTTCTACGTCATTTTCTTCGTTCTCTGCGACCTTCTTGGTGTTCACGCGATCTGGTCGCGGCGGCGAGTGCAACGGAGGCGGCGGTTTTTTTCTCCGCGTTTTACCCTTCTTCTCCTCTTTCGTCGACGCGTCCGGCGGCGGTGCCGTCAACTCTGACGCTAAACTCGACGTCTGTCGTCGGACCTTTTCTGCTGAATTCACCGCGCCATTCTTCGCCTCTGCAATTATCGTCGACACTTCCTCTCGCTCCTCCGCGCTCGCGTTGTTACTTTCCCCGTTACTCGTCTTGTTCCCGACAGTACTAGTGCTCGCGTCGTTACTCGCCGATTCCGCGGCGTTCACACCGCCAACCTCTAAAAACGGATGCTTCAACAACTCTTCCGCACTCGGCCTCTCCTCGGGGTTCATTTTCACGCACTGTTTCACGAAATCTCTAAACTCCTCCGAAAAATTATACGTCACTCCTCCGTCTTCTTCGTTGTCTTCGTTGTTTTCCGTATACGGCAACTCTGGCGGCGCCGATTGCGGAATTACAAACAGAGCTCGCATGGGATGTAAATGCGCGTGTGGCGCCGACCCAGTCGCGGCTTCAATCGCCGTTATCCCTAGACTCCAAATATCCGCTTTCTCGTCGTACCCGCTCGGTCCGTCAAACCCGCCGGTTCCGCTCGATTGAATAACCTCCGGAGCCATCCAAAACGGCGTCCCGGCAAACGTCTTCCTTCTCGCCCCGATCGTTTGCGTCATCTGCCCGGACACCCCAAAATCCGCCAATCTCACCTCCCCGTTCTCGTTCAACAAAATGTTCGCGCACTTCACGTCTCGATGAATTTTTCCTTCCTCGTGTAAATACTTCAACGCTTTCACCACGTCTCGCATCAACACTCGAACGATTCGCTCATCCAACGGCGTCTCTCGACATAAATCCTGAACCGATCCCCCGCCCATGTATTCCATCGCAATTGCTAACGTGCTCGTTTTCGGTACCAACCACGAGCCTAAATATTTCGTCACGTGCGGGGAATCGCAGTTCGCCAACACGTTGATTTCGCGCTGAATGTCCAAAACGTCGTCCTCGCACTCTTCCAAATCCACTAACTTTATGGCGACGGTTTCGTTGTTATTGAGCACATCTAACGCGCGATGGACGACGCCGGTCGTCCCTCGACCGACGAGTTCGAGGAGCTGGAAACGGTTGACGAGCAGAGCAGAGGAAGGGAGAGGCGCGCCATCTTCCTCCTCCTCCTCCATTCTTGGTGGTAATGTTGGTGGTGTTTTGGGGGGGGGACTGTGCCTTGTTTTTATGAGAAATGGAGCAAAAAACAGAAAAGACGAACGAATTGATTATTATATCGACGCGTGGATGTTTGTGTGAGTACTATTAATAACTACAAACGCGTACACGCTGACGTGGTGGTAAAGTGACTACCAATCGAACCGTTTCAACGTGGTCGTGGCTTCGATCAAATCTTTCTGCGTTTTCCTTCTTCGGTAAAAAATCGGACAGTCTCTCGACGTGCACAAGACGTCTTGGTGCAACGAACCTTGACATCTTTGACATTGCGTCCATAAACGGTTGAAGTCTTTCTCGAGTTCGTTCACCGTGACTAACGCTTTTTGGAGATGTTTAGATTCGTCTTCCACGCAGTGTTTACACAAAGATTTGGAGAGCTTTTCGTCCGTGATTGGTGCGCGGCAACCGACGCAGGACGGGCGGACTTTCGCGAAGCGCATGATGCCGCCGGCCAAGGTGGAAGACGGGGTAGGTAACGCGATCGACCTGGTGTGTTCACCAGAGAGGAGAACAGATGCGGCGTTCTGTAGTATCGGTTCGAACAAACGCAACAAAGGTTTGGTCAAGAAGTTGTCCAAGTAGTGCTTGTGATCGATGGGTAAGTTGTTATCCATGGCGTAAATCGGGCACTCGGATTTCTCGTACCCTTTGGCGTTTTTCGTGGCTTTAATCATGACGTATGCGACGCGGTCGCCAACAACTGGAGCCGTCGCTGGGTCGCGAAGGAACATGCGTTGTGCCAACTCCGCGTGCGCCGCTTTGACCGCGTATTCGTCCGCGGTTTTCGTCAAACCTTTGGTGATGACCAAAAGCGACAAATCCAACTTATTCATCAGTAAATCCGAGATGGTGTTTTGGACGTATTTGACCGCGCCAGGGATGTCTCTATCCATGAGGATTTTCGTCAAGCACGTTTCGACGACCTGGCGCACTAACAGACAGTTATCGCGACGCACAGTTTCGATGCCTTTGGTATCCATTTTTGTCCACTTTTCGCTGTTTTCCCAGAGTAAACCGGCGTATCTTTTCTTGGAGATTAACAAATACGGCCAGTAACACTTTTCAAATTCTAACTTGATGGGTTTCGTAAACGTCGCGGAGACGTAATCGGCGGCTTCTAAACCATACTCCATGCTCGTTTTTAATTCTTTACAGTTGAATTTAATCATCACGGAATCGGTATCGCCGTATATGACTTCGGCGTCGCCTTCGTACCCGTTGGCGGTGGTGTATTTTTCCTCGACCAATTTCTTCGTGTGGTCAATCATCTGACGACCGTACGCCGTCGTCGAGGCGGAAATCTCCAAACACGGAAGCTGACCGACCGTGGCGCCGGTAAAACCATACACGGAGTTGGCGGATATTTTCAACGCCAACTGACGACCGTCTAAAACCGCCCGTTCTAAAGGATCCGTCGCTTTTTTTAAATCCTGTTTCGCTCGTTTCCGCGCCGATAACAGTTCCTCTAAAATTTCCGGAAGGATACCTTTGAACTGCGTGGATTTGACAAAAACATCTCCGGTTGGCGCTTTCGTGTACGCTTCCGGCGGTAAATCCGCCACGTCGTGTTGCTTGACCAACGTGCAATAGCACAAATTGTGCGCCATCATGATGGAAGGGTACAAAGAGGCGAAATCGAGCGTCGCGATTGGAAGCTCGTAATACCCAGCTTTCGCGTCCAAAACAGTCGCGCCTTCGTACGCGACTTCACCTTCTAATTGCGCGTTCGGACCGTTTCCTCGGTCTCTTCTCGCTGGGATGATCAATCCGCGTTGTCTGGCTTTTCGCAACAGCTGTGACATGACTTTAATCGATTGTCCTCTCGCCAACAAGAAGGACAACGGGACGCCGGTAACTCTGGACATTTCGATGTAGTTGTACGTATACATGAGTTTATCCAACAGACGTTGCGGCAAATACGCGTCCTTCAAACAGTACACCGCCAAACGTCTTCTGGTTTCCGCGGTCCCGGCTTGTAACTCGGAAATCGCCGAGTGATGCACGTCTTCTTTCTGCTCGCCTAAGAAGTGCGCGGACACCGAGTTCAAAGAGTAACTCGAAAGTTTATAATCTCTTTGAATCGCTTGGAGCATATCAAATTGAACTCTTCCTTCGATGGTAATTTCTTTCGACTCTCTCGTCCCGTACGCTTTGGAACTAAACGTCGTGTCTTTAATCGTCAGTTGTTTCCCGATAATTCTCCCCCAATACGGAAAATCTTGCACGCCTAGCGTTTGCGCGCGTTTGATGAGATATGGGAAATCGAAATTGACAATGTTATAGCCAATGAGCATGTCTGGATCGACGGCGCGCATAAACTTACCCCAGTCTCTCAATAACTCCCGCTCGTCTCGAAACGATTTCACCTCTGCGCCGACGATTGGCGCGCACGTGTCTAGCGTCCAAATCGCTTTAATAATCGGCGAATCCGAGCCTTGTTCGGTGACGAGCGTGGCGATTTGAATCACCGGATCCTGTTCGGCGTCCGGGAAGAAACCTTTTCTCCCAGCGCACTCGATATCGACGGACAAAATTCTGAACGGCGCCAACTTTGAATATTTTCCTTCCGCGGCGTGCGAGATGAATCGATCGAACATAACGTCGCACTCGATTTGACAATAACTCGCTTTCCTTTGTTGCGGACGCACGCGATAATTTTTCGCCGGTAATTCCAACCAGTTCCCACCGACAACTGCTCTGTCTACCATAAACCTTAACGTGTACAAAATGTTACTCTCAAACGTTGGAAACGTTAACGCGCTTTGGTGCAACTCGTCCACGTGTATCCCATTTTCTAAAATCCCTCTCGCTTGCGCCACTTGCGTCGGCAACATCATGATGATGCGTAAAAAACGTCCTTTCTTCCCGTTCGGTTGGAAATTCATGAGCGATTGTTTATCTAAAATCAAATGCGCGTCCAGCGCGAAATGCCTCGCCGAATTCGACGACCTTTGGTGCGCCATCATCTGCGAATTCAAAGACATCAAAAACGCCGGAATGTGTTGCTCCGTGAAAGTTTCCGGCACCGCGCAGTAAAAATACGGGTTGAAACCGTGCACGTGCACGCACACCGAGTGGCCGTCTTCGGTCACGCCAAACATTCGCAAAATCGCCGCCTGGCCCTTCGACCGTCTCTCCTGGCCGAGCATCTCGTGCGGCTGGCCGATGATGTAATCGATGTCCAACTGTTGAAAAACTGTTCGAGAAGTCAAAAAATGTGAGTTATGAAGTTTGAAAATCTCCCAAAGCGCAAAGCGAAGAGGACAAAGAAAAAGAATACGAACAACGCGTTTCAAAGAATAAGAGTGAACAACACAAAATCAAAACGCACGTATAGAATCCGTTTGACCATCGATCGGTCTCGCCAAAGGCTTCCTGTTCCAACTTTTCTTCTCCGCCTCGACGACTTTCACGTCGTCGGAGACTTTGCCTAAATCTTGGACGTACACCTCTTCCTCCAAGATTTCCTCGTTGGCACTCCAAGGATGTGTTTCTTGCGTCTCCAACTCGTCCTCTTCTAACTCGTCTTTTTTCGCGCGCTTTTTGTCCTCCTCCTCCTCGAAGTCCTTTTCGTCGCCTTCTCTCTTGTTGGTGGTTGTGGTGGTATTCATCGTTTCCATCGTTAACGCGCAGAAGAAAGAGATGTATAAGAGGTTGTTGTAGGGAAAAGAAATGATTGGTTTTCTCTCTCTCTCGAGCTCTTTTCTCGTTTTTGAATTTTTTTCGTTGTTGTTGTTGAAAGCATGAGACGAAAAAGACAAAAGAAGGGGGAGAGAGAGTTTTGCTCTCTCTCTTTGTCGCGAACAAAAAATATCTTTGAAAATATCTCACAAAGGGCAAAAAAGAAGAAAAAAAGCATCCTTTCAAGGAAGAAAATATTCTCTCTCTGTTCTCTCTGTTTAAAGGGAGGCAGGGCTTCCTCTCTCCTCCATCGTCGTCGTCGTCATCATCAGCCGTCTTTGTGAAATACAGAGCAGCACGAGAAGAAAGAAAGCAGAGAGCAGCACGAGGACGCAAAAATCCCGACATCTGGTGGAGAGAGGAAGTGTTGTTGGGCGTTTTATTGATCGAGAGAAGTTTGTGTTTGCGCGCGTTTTCCCCCTCTAATTTCCCTTCGGAAGGCATATTTATTGGTCTCTTCTTTCGACAATTTTTCTTCTTTTTGGTGGGAAAACTGCCCTTCTGAAACCTTCCTTTTCTCTCTGATTTTTTTTTCTGTCGTTTCGGAAAGAAGGGAACGAAGAGGAGGAAAAATCAACACAAAAAATCACTACGGCGCGAGTACGTCGAGCGTCGACGACTCTCTCTACGTAATACTCTTCTTCAGAAGGAAGGAAGAATAGATTTAGAGAGATTCTTTCTCGTCGAAAACTTCCAGCGCAGAGGCGAGAGGAAATTCGCGTTGAGAAGAGTAGAGCGTAAAAGAGAGAGAGAGAAGGGGGATTTTAATTTCTTTTAGGCGAGAGAAAAAGGCGACTTTCCGTGAGAGCGTCCTTCTGTTTTTTTTATACGGACCTCTCTTTGTGCGCGCATTGAACGTGAGAAAAGAGGGCGAGAAGGTACGTGGATCTGCGTTTACGCTTTTGAATTGAACAGAATTTAGACTCTTTTACTCGTAAATCGATTTTTTTTGGGCACGAAGCCGTCGCGTTTAGGCGCACTGCGTGCGATTCGATGCGCGCGCGTGCCCTTCGGAATGCCTCATCGGGCAGTGCCTGAGAGGTGTCGAAATTCCTGCCCTTTGTCCCATTTTCTGAATTCAATCGCGCGCGAGGAGCGCGAATGGTTGAGATATTCGCTCGAAAACGAATGCCATTATACGCCTCATATCGAATACTTACGTTTTGCTTCTTTCTTTTTCAATGCATTCACACAGAAAGTGCTTTTATTCGCTCGAGAGAGAAGAATTGGAACATTGATTAGTGCCCCTCCCCTGTCCTCGGTCCTCTGTCCTCTAAAAGCGCTCGGTTGACGGCGGCGGCGAGAAAAAGAGAAAAAGGAAAGTAAAGATGGCGAATACTCAGTCGCCGACTGGGATTGCAGGGAAAAGATGCGCGCACTGTAACACGCACACGACGCCTTTATGGCGTAACGGTCCGGACGGACCGAAGACGTTGTGCAACGCGTGCGGCGTCAGAGACAATCGAAGACAAAACAAGACGAGAAACGTTCAGCAAAAACCTCGCGTGAAGAAGGAGCCGAGGCCAGAAAAGGCTGAAAAAGAAATCAAGAAGAAAGGCGATGGCAATCGACCGAAGAGAGGAAGTGCTGATTATAAAGACGGGATAGAAAATGACACGAACACTACGCCGACGAAGGGGAATAAGAAGAAGGTTTCTCAACGCGAGTTGAACGCGCGCATCCAAGGCTTTAATAAAGATCCGTTTGCGAAAACTGAGAATATTCACGTGCCACAGTTTGGTAAAGCGGAAACTGCGCAGTATTACGCGAGTATGAACGATGGGAAAGCGTACAAGCCGCCGCAGGGGTATCACAAGTCGGATGGCGGAGTCGTCGCGGCGAGGTTTGGTCCGAACACCGCGGCGGCGACGTACGAGTGCGACGACCAAGATTTGCAATGGCTCGAATCCCAAAGAGACGCGTTTGTTGCGGAAAACATGAAAGAAAAGAAGAAAACGAATACTGCGATGATGAAAAAGAAAGACCAGAAAAAGCAAGTAGAAGCAGAAGGAGGTAAACAAGCGGAGATGAAAGGTAAAGACGGTGTGACGCAAGAACACGTGGAGAAACTTTTCGACGTCTTTGAAGAAGCGTCCTGGTGCGCGTCGAGTATGGTGTCGTCGAACTCCGCGTGTGATATCGTCTTGGGTAGATGTTATTCGCCGTCGACGGAGGAAGATGCGCTGCACTGGACGTCAGACCAACCGATGCACGAAGCGTTTTTGGTTTCGCCGCCGCACTACAAACGCAACGATAAGAGACATAGTCTGCCGAATAAGTACGATACTTGGGGTGTGATTATGAATGGCGGTGAAAATTCCAACGACGCGACGTACGATTGCGTGACTCTCCCTCAAACTCCGAGTACAAACGACGTCACTGCCGGCGACGGAGGTCTCATCGGGAAGAAAATGAAAACTGCAACAACAACAACAACACATGCGAAATCGAAATTGAACAAAAGTGTGATTAATTCTGGTTCTGAAAATTCCTCCGAGTGCTCCGATGATGAGCACTTGGCGAGACTGGAAAAGTTGTCGGATATAAACGATTCTGACGTGGAAAACGTGTCGGGAAACGGGTCCAGCAATGATCTCGTCGTCAAAAGAGTTACAAGAAGTTTAAACAATACGAATAGTAAATCTTTGACGAAAGTCCATTTGGAAGGGCGAGCTGCTTCGGCGAAGCAGTCCGCCGCTGCGCTGAAGTTGCGCAAGGCGCGTCGCGCCGCCGAATGGGTTCCCTCGACTGTGGATGTCGGGGCGGGTGAGCTGAAAACGCCAATCCAACAAAAGACCAAGAAAAACAACACCAACAACAATTCAACGAAATATAAGAATAATATCACAAACAGCGACAAGAAGATCAACACAAACTCGAACGCATTCGATGCATTCGGTGGTGGTGGTGGTGGTGGCAGTCTCAAATTTGGATTAACGAAACGCGTGACGCGCGGTTCGAAATCTTCCTTGTCCTCCCTCGCGGAGACCGAGGAAGTTTTCGATCGCGCGTTGCTCGAGAAGAAGATGAACTTGACCGTGAAAGTATCCCAAAAAAATACGAGTGCGAAAGCATTTTTTTCTCCAGGCGCTTCTATTCGTCCGAAGCCGTTCGTTATGAAGCATGACGCTAGTATGGATAAAGCTTTCGCAGAGCTGCGAAAAAAGTATCCGCACGCGCCGTCTTGCGAAGTCGTTTTGACTGTTCATCACTACTGGTATCAGAAGAGGATGGTTCATAACAACGGTCGTCCATTGCTCTCGCGATTTTACTGGACGCCTTCAAAAGAACTTCGTGAACGTCCAGAGCTCGCCACTGAAGCTGAGCGCGATCGCTACCTGTTTTGCTTTGATGCCGCGGCGGTGAAACGCCAAAAGGCTGAAAAAGAAGAGCGAAAAAATGCTCTGATGAACAGTGGCGGTGCGCTTGCGCAGAAAAGACGACGACGACGAGCGTGCTTCAATCCGGCAGCATCCAAGAGACGACGCAAAGCGCAGGCGGAGATGGATTTCGCCACGACGCAACCTTTAACGATTTGCTTCGAGCCGTTGGAGGACGTCTTGGAGTACGGTTTGGAGTACGTGGAAGCGGACGACGAACGCTACGTCGAACTCATGGCGCTCGCTGAAAGAAGTGGAACTCCAAAGTTCAACGCTAATAAGCGCGCGTCGCGAAGTGCGGCGGCAAGAGCGAATAACGAAGACAGTGAGAAGAACACAATCGTAGGATCCTTGATGAAGAAGATGTTTGGTTGGCGAGGCTCAACCGAATCGGATTCGTTACATCGTCCGGAAACTCCAAAGAAACGTCGCACGCCGAGAGGTGGAAGCGCGCGCGCGTGAGAGGTTCAGTGTCTGTGTGTGTGAAATATTTTTAAAGATGTGAGAAGCGAAAGAGTGAGAGAGAATAGAAGTTGAGTTGTTTGGGCTTTCGAAAGGAGTGCTATTGTCTTTGACGAACGAGAAATAACTGAAACAAAACCAAAATGAAAACAAAACGAGAAAGAAAAACGAATAATAAACCGAGAAATAAATGAAACGAAACAATTAAAACGAGAAAAGTAATATAATACAACCAAGCAGTAAAGAGAGGGCGGGTGAGAGTGAGAAGAGGATGAGGAAGCGACTAGTAGATCCAAATATTTTTTAAATGAGAAATCTCAGAGCGTTCATTCTTTACAGTTCCACAAGTGCATGTTTTTAGCTGACTAATATTCTACATCATCGCTACCGGTGTTATTCGCCTTCCAGTCTGCGCCACGCCTTTATTCGTATCTTCGGTGCTACTTTTATTGTTTGCGAACAGAGCGTCCACCGTGGCTTGGTCTGGCTTTTTCGCCGCGGCGGTGCCGTTAATCGTGGCGTTCTCCTTGTTCCCCTCCTCCACTACTTCAGTCTCCGCGGGAAGTTTCGGCATTTCGACTTCTTCGCCAAATTCACCTTCGTCGAATCGAACAAACGAGCAGAAACCATCCTTACTGGACAACACCAGAGTTCTCCCGTCCGCGCTCCAAGTCGCGCACGTGACCGCGGCGTAATGAGCGTTTGAAATGACGGCGACAGGAGAAGCAACTTCGGTATCATACACCATAGCTCCATCAATTGTACACACGCAAAATATGCATCGGTGCTTTAATCCTCTAAAAGGATTCGTGGAAGCAACTGATTCGTCATCGTTTTTAACGCCTCTCAGTTTAAACACCTTTGGCGAAAACGCCACGCACGTCGACGGTTTCAGTGACGGAAGGGACGCTTTCGGTTGCGTCAAATCGTCTCGAGAGAACACGTGCGCGCAGTCCGTACTTTCACTCTTCTTCGCGCCGCCGTGTTCGGAGACCTTTTCCTTGAGTATACCACTGGGCACGACTAAGAACGAACCACACGGCGAGAAACTTGGTCGTCTAAAGAACGAAGGCAAGGTGTCGTCGTGAAAGAGCATCGATGAACACGCGTCGTTGTTTTCGTTGCCTTGGTTACTGCTATCTATGCTAGACTTTGCGCTCTTCGCGCAGCTGCTGTACTTGAACGAGCTCGTCGTCCAAACTTTCTTCGTCGCACTCGGACTTTCGCCCTTCTTCGCTTTCATCGCAACCTTCTTCGAAGACCAAGCACACATCGTCCTATCCGCGCTCACAGAAACTATCCATTTTGACAACGCGTCAAACGTCACACCTTGGACAAAACTTGTGTGTCCGTTACCACTGCTCGCACCTAACGCGCATTTACCTTTTTTACCTTCGAAGGCAATCAGGGGGACCCCACCATTCGCGACGTCGTAAATAATCGTCCGCCAATCGATGTACGACACCGCGACGAGCTGCGAGTCGGCGGACCACGTCAAATCTAACGCATCCGCCGTTCCGCCACGCAACGCGCATTTGCACTTAAAAAGAGAAGGCGCTTCTTTCTCTCCTTGTTGTTTAGCATCAGATTCGGTTCTGTTGCCAGAGACAACCATCATCTGCGCGTTGTTCGTCGTCTCCGTCTTCTTTTCCTCTCCCTCCTTTCTCGTCGTCGTCGTCTTCTCAAACACGAACGCTTCGCCTCGGTCTCCACACGACGCGAGTGCGGCGCCATCCGGAGAAAACTTCACGCAATTCACCACCGCCGCGTGTCGAGTGATCGTTTCTTTATATTCCACGCGACTTTGCGTCTGCTCTTCTCCTACTTTTGCTTCTCTCTCGTCCTCTTTCTCCTCCTCCTCCTCCTCCTCCACTTTGTCGACGATTTCCAAAACGTCCCAAATCTTTATCGTCTTATCGCCTCCAGCGGTCGCGAGACGTTTATACGAAGAAGACGATGAAGAAGGATCGAACGAACACGCGAGAATCGGTTCGTTGTGCTTCTCGCCTTCCAGGTTGTGCCAGAAGACGGAGATTAAATCCACGCGCATTTTATTCGAATTTTGAAAAATTTTGTGTCGATTTTTTCTTCGTTTCTCGCTTTAAAAGTATCGTGTGTGATGACTTATTATATTAAACAACTCTTCTTTTCGTGTACTACTAGATGACCATTCTCGTATTATTATTCGTTATTATAACTATTATTATTCTCAGAGCGCGCTTTTTATCGCTTTCCTTCTTCTCTCTCGCTCTCGTTGATTGATTTGATTCGATGATTGCGTAAACATCATCATAAATCCGCTCTCGTGTATTATAATTTTTATAGTAGTTTACAAACGTAAGCCACCCTCCGTGCTTGCAAAATTTCCTCCTCTTTCTTCTCTTCTCTTTGATGCATAACATATAATTACTCCATTTGTTTTCTCCGATGATTATTAAAATTCTTGGCCGTAGGTGTCCATGCGATCCAACATCGCTCTCAGATCCATTTCCGTGATGTGTCTCGGGTTCGGTAACACCAGGCGGAAAAAGTTGACGTAGCCCATGCTGGCGATGGGTTGGAAGCCAATCATGGCGTCGCCGGCTTTTTGCATGGCGTTTTTCAACTTTGGAGCGACGTAACCGAGTTCGGCCCAATCTTCTTCAGTCGCAGTTGTCCGGTTGAATGGGCGCAAGCGCGGCGGAACGTACCAGAACCCGACGTTGGAGCATTGGGCCGGTTGGACGAGAACGAACTTGCCGTCCGAGTTTTCAACTTCGAGTTGGACGAATTTCGCCAAGTGAAAGGACCGATCGATGCACTTGGCGAAACCTTCGTCGCCTCGCAATTTCCACGCCAACCATAACTTCACGGCGTCTGCTTTGCGTCCACACTGAATGGTTCGGTCGCCCAAGTCCGCGCCAGAGTTATTCTTGTCCGGTTGGAAGAGATATTCCGCCTTGGCGCCGTTCGCTTTAGATAAAGAGCCGGCGTGCTTGCAGACAAACACCGAGCATTGCAAAGGCATGCCGAGCATTTTGTGCGGGTTCCAAGAGAAAGAATCCGAGCGTTCCGCGCCGTCCATGAGATGATTGTGCTCTTTGGAAAGCATGGCACCACCGCCCCACGCGCCGTCGATGTGGGTCCAAATGCGTTGCGATTTCCCGTTGGCATTTTGAAACTCGTCGACGACGTCAAAGATTTCGCTGAACGGATCAAAAGCGCCTAAAACAGTTGTACCCGCGGTCGTGCCGACGTAGAACGGCGTTTTGCCTGCCGCGATGGCCGATGCAATCGCCGCACGCAAAGCGCCCGGATCCATGGCACCGTTCGGCAGACATTTCACCGCGACCAAGTTTTCTTCGCCTAAACCGGTAACGATGGCGGATTTTTTGTACGAGTAATGCGCGTTTTCGCTGCAAAAAGCTACCAACTTGTTATTTCTGTCCATGCCAGCCTTGCGAATGGAAGAGTCCGCGACGTCTCTGGCTAACAAGATGGAATATAAAATCGATAACGATCCACCTGGGACGAACAAACCGTCGTGTTCGGGAGTCTCGACGCCGTCGTTGGTCTTCAACCAACACCGCGCGACTTTCTCCAAGCATGATTTCTCAATCTCCGTCAACGATGGCGCGACTTCGAACGTGTGCACGTTTGAGTTCAACGCCGCGGAGACCCATTCGCCGGCTAACGCGACCGGGTCGACACCGGCGTATAATTGGTTCAAAAATAACGGCGACGATGAACGCACGGACGTTTGCAAGATGGTCGTCACGGCGTCTCTCAACTGTTGCTCGCTCCACGCCGGTTCTTGGTGCTCAAAGGTCATCCCAACGCCAGCTTCGGAAAACATCGCTCGAATGCTTTCCGGAGTATTCATCAATACTACCGGTTCTTCGCCAATTTTTACGGATTGACGATGGTATTCGACCATTCTCGCCGCCGTCTCTTCCAAAAATCTCAACTCCGCTTCCGTTTGTTCTCTCGGGTTCAACTCGTCGTCGTTGCATTGCTTTCTCGTGTCGTGTTGTAAAGAGCACGCGTTTTTCGGAAACATTCTGCTACTCTTTTGGTTCTCGCACGGATCGTTCGCGCCCGGTCGCCAATAGATTTCTCCATCCTCGGGACTCTTTTCCTTGCCCGTGAATCCTTTCTCGTTCATCCAATCGTCGTTGAAAATCTTGGACAGGTATTTCACCCCAGAGTCTGGCAAAACGGTCACGATGACGCCGTTGTCGATTTTACCGCTCAAGACCGCGCACGCGTGTAAATTCAACCCGGCGGAGCCTCCAACTAAAACGCCCAAATCTCTCGCGACTTTGCGACACGTGTAAAAACTCGACGCGTCGTCTCCTCTTTGCGCGCCATCGACGACGTCCCAGGACAAAACACCCGGAATAGAATCTTTCCCGACGCCTTCAATCTCCCACTTACCAACAATTAACTCGTTTTCCGGAACGTCGTTAACGAAATTATCCCACAATACCGACCCTCGCGGATCCGCCAACACGGACTTGATCTCCGGGTTCACCGCCTTCAAATACCGACTGGTACCCGTCAGCGTCCCACCCGTACTCGACCCAGCGACAAAGTGCGTGATGAGTCCTTTCGTTTGCGCGATAATTTCCGGCCCTAACGTCGCCTCGTAAGCCAACGCGTTGTTCAAGTTATCGTACTGGTTCACGCCGAAATACTTCCCCGGATTTTCCGCCACCATCGTGTTCTCGATATTTTGATAATGCTCTGGATCGTCCGCAGCTACGCCACTCTTCGCGACAATAACCGTCCCACCATACGCTCTCATGCTATCGATCTTCTCTATCGAACATTTCTTATTCGTAATGACGATGTAATCAAACCCGCGAATGGCGCACGCCGCCGCGATGGCGCTCCCGGTGTTCCCGCTCGTCGCCGCCACCACCGTCATCCCCTCCTTCAAATCCCCAGCATCAATCGCCGCTTGTAAAATATAACTCGCAATTCGATCCTTAATGCTTCCACTCGGATTCATATACTCGCACTTCGCGTAAATCTTCACCTTTGAAGGATTCAAACTCAACACGCTCGTCACGTCAATCAACGGCGTCCCTCCAATCAACGCGTTCGATTGCACCGGCCCAGTCGTCACCGCTCTCCTCACCGCTTGCCAACTCTTCGTCTGCTTCGAAGAGGCGTGCAACACATCGATCGGTCCATCCGACGGCGTCGCGATCGTTTGTTCCGCGAAGTTGTTACCGTTCAACTCGTACGTCTGGTCGATCATTTCTTTTTCTTCTTGTCCTCGTGACGACCCCGGCGGCGACGCAGATTTCCCCGCAGCGAGTGCGTCCGCTAACCCTTGTTGTTCTCGCTGCTGCGAGGGATTGTTGATCGCGCGGAGACGAGATTCACCACCACTGGTGCTGTTCAAACCACTTTTTGCACTCGTGATTTTGTTGTTGTTGTTGTTGTTCGAGGACGCGGAAGTGACGAGCAGCGCGTGTCTCCGCGTGTCGGAAACCCTCGCGAATGGAGAGGAAAAGTGACGACTGAAATGGCTTCCCATCGAAGCATCATCGCTCGTCGAAGAATCAATCACGAGTTTTTGATTACCACTAAGAAGAAGGCGCTGCGTTTTCGTTCCTCTCTCTGCGTTTGACGACAAAATTTGACAATTTCGCAAAGACGACGAATGAGTTGAGAACGCAACGCCTCGGCGTATCCGCACGAACTTCGGGGTGATGTTTATGCACAGCATCGAAGCGTTCGTGCGTGTGCTGTGCATCATCATCTCAGTCAAGAATGAGGAACGGATACACGTGTGTTTTATCTTTCTTTCTTTTTCTCGTCTCTCAATTTTTTTTTTTTCGGGTTTTGGAGTACGCGCTTTGACTCACGTGAGTGCGTAAAGGTAGGTCACATTTTGACATGAGAGAGTACCCCGTTAGTACGTAAAGGGTTACTCCTCTCTTTTTGCCTTACAAAAAATTTTTTCTCATCAAATTTTTTCTTTTTTTCTCAAAATTCGTCGTCGACGTTTCTTCAAAAACAAAGAGAAGAGAGATGACGACGACTTTGGCGGCTTCTTCGAGCAGCGCGACGACGGCTCTGGAACGCGCGATCGCGCGAACGCTGGACGCGTTCATTCGGAGAAGCGCTCGAGGAGGCTCGGACGCGATGAGCAGTTCTGGTCAATCATCGAAGAGCCTTAAAGGTGGTTTTAAGGGCGTGTTCCTCGGGAAATCCCGCTCGGTGGTACGACTCACCGGGAAGGACGGGAAAAAGTTACTCCAAGGATTGCTGACCAACGACGTCGATTTACTTCTGGAGGATGACGATAATAATACTAATACCATGTACGCGGCGATGTTAACGCCGAAAGGGCGAATCGTGACGGACGTGTTCTTGACGAGAGGAAGAAGCGATGATGGTGGAAGAAGAAATAATGATGAGATTTTGATTGACTCGTGTCAACGTGCCAAAGAGACGTTGTTGACGCAAATAGTGCGGAGGAAGTTACGGTCGGACGTTTCAGTGGAAGACGCGAGCGAGGAGTTGAGCGTACGCGTGATGCCACCTTCGTTTGATACCGATTATGCTGATAGTGGTGGTCGTGGAAATGTACTCTTACCGGCGGATCCGAGATGGTTTGGATTAGGACGACGCGGGATAGTTTTTGACGCTACGAAGAAAACGGAGGAAGACGCAGAGTTGGACGAGAAGGTGTACGCGAACTGGAGACACGCGAATGGCGTGCCGGAAGGGTCTTTGGAACTCGGCGAGCGGTTTCCGGCGGAATCGAGGTTGACGCATTTACACGCGGTTTCTTTTACCAAGGGTTGTTACGTCGGCCAAGAACCGACGGCGCGGGCGGAGTTTCAAGGCGAAGTGAGGAAAGGCGTCGTTCCGGTTGTTTTTGATGAAAATAAAGAAGTCAAAATAAATGGGATAGTCATATCGAAAAAAGACGGGAAAGAGATTGGGAAAGTGGTCGCCTCTCGAGGTGGCGGCGTCGGGTTAGCGTTGGTGAGATTTGCAAAGGTGGAAAACGTCAGCGAAGGCGTTTCGATTGAAACAGTCGACGAGAGCGGCGACGGAGGAGAAAAGGAAGAGAAAGCGTTCACCGAGTGCGAATTTGGAACGCCTAACTGGTGGTCGCACCATTGGAATTCAAGAGATTAGTTATTAGAAGGATAGAGTTGTGTATTACTAGTAGGTAGTTCGCTTTGCGCTATGTTGTAAGTATAGAAATCTGCAAATAATGTTGTTTGTCTACGCGAACAGAAAGATTTTTTACGAGGACGTTTCCATTTGCTTTTGTTTCTTCCACGCGTACGCGGCTTCCAACAACTTCAAGTTTGGTTTCGCGCCTGCTTCTTCTGGAAACACGTAATCGTAATACTCTTCCGTCCCTGCATCTTCGCCGTCTTCGGTGTACATTGGACGTTTTCTCTTGACGCGTTTCGGCATCTTCTTGTCCACGGCGTCTATCAATTCTTTCTTTTCATTCGACGTGCCAGAAGCGTTTTCCTCGAACACTTTCCACGCCTCTAACAACATCACCCGTTCCTCTTTCGCATCGGGTTGGTTCGTTTTCAAAGCCTCCAACGCGCGTTCAAAAACCCTTCTCGCGTTTTGTTCGCGAGCTTCTTTCGATTCCGTCGGTGTTTTCTTCACGTGCGCCTCCTCTCGCTTTCTTCTTTCCGCCTCAGTCTCCTCGTCTTCGTCCCATTCCTCGTCGTCCTCGGGAGGCGGCAAGACGATTTTGTTTTCAAACTTGGCAAAGCTCATCCAAACTTTCACGTGTTCCGTCTTCTCTAACAATCGCTCGTACAACGCTCTCGCTTCGACTCTGTTCCCAATGGAAATTTCAAAGTCAATGTACGCCTTCCACAAGCTTTCGGGCATGTCTAAAGCCGGTTGTTCGATTGCCATTTCAAAAATGGCGCGACCGCGTTCGGTTTCTCCTAAATCCTTCTCCAACTCGGCGTATTTCACCCAACTCTCGCAATCTCTCGGGTTCAACTCTAACGACTTTTCGTACAACGATCGACACCGGTCCACGTTTCCTAACTGAGACTCGACCTCTATGTACGCGTCAAAGATTTTTGGTTTCGGAGCTAATCCGATGGCTAATCCCATAATCTTACGAAACGCGTCTAATTTTTTCCTTCTCAATTCAAACTTAGCGGCCATGATCCACACTTTCGAAAACGAAAACTCGTTGTGCGGGACCAACTTCAAGAGTTCTCGCATAACCTCCCTCGCACGGTCGTAATCTTCCGCGTCCAACTCTTCGAATAAGAAATAATTGATCCATAGATACACGTATCGTCGCCAATATCTCTTCTCGTTCGCCGGCGGTTTGTTCCCAATCGCGCGTTCGTACACCTCTCGAACTTTATCCCACTCCCCGTTCTCCTCTTCTAATTTCGCAAACGCGAACCAATGGTCGTAGTTCATCGGTTCCTTTTCGACTAAAATTTCGTATTCGTGTCTTCGTTTCTCCACGACTGCATTTTCAATGCCTTTCGAGTCGCCAAACTGTTTCTCAAACGTCATCATCGCTTTCCGGATCGAGTCGTGCATCGATTTCGGCAACGCCGTCAGCGCGTACTTATAAATCCCTCTCGCGCGTTCATACTCGTGATTTTTCTCCTCAAATTTTGCGTATTGAACGTACAAATCGTCCACGTCTTCCTCTTCGCTCAACATCTCAATCCCAGCCTCGAACACTTTCCTGCAATTTTCGTTGTCGTGTTTCTGATACTGCTCAAATTTCGCCCACTTCCCGAACACTCTCGTCGACGGATGCACCTGCGCGTATCTCTGATACACATCTCGCACGCGATCGTACTCCTTATACCGCATCTCAAAATTCACAAACGCGTTCCACGCTAACTCGCTCGGTTCCCATTTCATCCATTTCTCAAACACGTTTCGACACGCCGCTATTTCGCCCATCGTCTCTTCCATGTGCGTAAACTTATACCACAAAACGTCGTGTCTCGGCAACAAAGAGCACGCGCGGTCCCACACGTTCCTCGCGTGATTCACAAACCCAGCTCGCATTTCCATCTCCGCGTAGTTTATCCACACCGGGACTTCTTTATAATTTTGATCCAGCGCGCGTTCCCAGACGCTTCTCGCTCGTGCGAAATCCCCTTGGCCTTCCTCCCATTGCGCGTATCGCGTCCACACTTTGCTGTCCCAATACGTTCTCCGAATCACGTCTTCGAATTCTTTCCGTTTCTTCAATCGGTACTCGTACAGTTCTTCGTTGTTCGTGATCTTTTGCCTCGGCGCGATGTACGTGTCGTCCTGTCGCTCTTTCGCTTCGCGGACGATTTGTTCGGCGGTGATTTGGATCGCAGCGGCGGATTTGTTTTTCACCCGCGTCGCTCGAGGGAGGTTCGACGCGGTGGCCGCTTTGGACATGTTCCGCATCATGGCGTTGGCGTCGTCGTCCGCCATTCCTGAATAATAATGCTTTATCAGAGTTCTTTTCGCGTTGTTGTAAAACGAAGTGCAAAAGTGTGACTCAGAATGAAGAATTCGCCGCCAGGAGAAGAACTGAAGAAGAAGAGAAAATCGAAGAAAAAGAGGAAAAACATCCGTCGCGATGGTATAATAAACGTTTTTATTACAACCTCCTCGCAGACGCTCGGTTTTGAAACTCCTCAACGACGCGTACGAACTGTTCTGGATTTTCGTACGGCCACAAGTGACTGTAGTCGCCTTGGATTTGGAGAAACTCGCCTCTCGGCATCGTCTCCGCGTCGAAGCGTTTGTGTTCCCGTTTGTGGCCGGCGCGCTCGTCGCCTTTGCAGTGGAGAATTAATGTTGGAATTTCGATGGATTTGATTTCATCGCGCGATAACTCGAACGTTGTCCACGATTTAACTTGGTAGGCGAACCCGTCCAGGGTGTTCGTGTCGCAGGTGTAGTGGGTTAAATCGTCGACGTTCATCTTTTGCGCGTTGAGCGCGTCGTAGTTTGGTCGAATGCCGAGTCGCATGAGACCGATGAAGCCGCGAATGCCGCAAGCGCGGACGAACATTTCCGTAGCGAATGCCTGCGTTAATACTCGATCGATGAAGTTCTTTCGACCGGCGATGACGCCTTTGGACGTAAAGCCGTACAGAGAAATCGAGTCAACTTTCGGCCTTGTCAGTCTTTCCCCGCCTCTTCGATTGGGACTGAGGAGAACTCCTATCCACATCGCCACGCCTGCTCCGATGGAATATCCGACGACGTGCATCTTTGCGCCAATTTTATACCTCTTTTTCTCTTCCTGAACCGTTCGTAGAACGGCCAATACGTCCATCGCGAGTACCCGCAGCGAGTCGTAATCCACGATGTCGGTTTCCAAACCTTGACCTCTCATGTCCAACGTCAATACCGAACAGTTCTTTTTCTCGCAGAATCGCTCGACAACACCAGAGGCTCGCCAAGTTTCTTGAGTACCACCGGTACAATTGAGAAGAACTACGGTATTTTCAAGCGACGAAGACGATGCATCCGCAGGATAAAACACGCTCGCCGACATCGCAAACTCGCTCACCAACTTTGCCTCGAGCTGCTTCGCGTCTTCTTGGTTCTGCTCCTGGAAGAGAATCTCCCTCGCTTTTCCAACAACCGTCGGCGCTCTCGGAACCGCAAACTCCATCTCAATCCTCCTCAAACTCGCACTGTCGTCCTCTTCCTCTTCTTCTTTTTCCTTTTCCAACAACCGCTTCTCCTCGTCGCGGATCTCCGCGTATTCTCTCTCTCTCGCTCCCCTCTTAAAAACGGGGACAACATGAGGGGACTTGAGAAGAACAAAACCGATCGATCGCATCGAAAACGCGATCGAGGACGCCACCATCGTCGTCGCCAACGTCAAAACGTCCTCTATCACGCTCAAAGCGATCGTTGTCGTCGCTTTAACTCGCGATGAAGCCATGTCTTCTTCTTTCTTTCGCGAGAGAATATTATATACTATGAAATAACGTAACGCCTTTTTTTTTAATTACATGCGAGACACATGCGACAAAAAAACAACAGAAAAAAAGAGAAAGAAATCGAAAAAAAGTCTATTATTATTATGTGGAAAAGCAATCGAGTGCATTACCCGTCCAAGTTACGTCGTGACGTAACGCACCGTCCAAGTTAAGGTATTCCCCGTCCGTGGTATTCCCCGTCCAAGTATTCTTACCCGTCCCTGTGAGACAGTTTGTTAGAGAGAGAGAGTCTCGTATTTTTTCAAAAGAAAAGAAGAGAAAAAATTCGAAAAAGTCTCCAGAGTATTTGTATTGGAAAAGAGCAATCACGACGGTAACACTACACTCTCTATGCCGAAGAGTGGAAGCAACAACGGCCGCGCCTTCACCGTCCTCCGCGACGTCTCCCTCCACTCCTCAATCCTCTCCATAAAAATCAACCCCAAAATCGACGTCATCGCCGTCGCCACCAAAGACGGCGCCTTGTCCTTACATCGCATCGACTGGCAACGCTTGTGGCGAACGGTCTCCCCGGGGAACGAGTGCACGTGCTTGACGTGGAGAGAAGACGGGAAGATTTTAGCGGTGGGACGAAGAAACGGAGACGTGGAGTTGTTTCACGTGGAGAATGGGAACAACCACGCGGGTGGGGAAGGCGCGGTGTATCCGAGCTGGACCGTGGAACGGATGACGGAGAGATTTTGCGACGGATTAGGAGAGGAAGAAGACGGGAAGAGGAAAATATCCGCGTTGTGTTGGACGGGCGTCGTTGGGAGCATAGCTGAGGACAAAGAAACAGACACGCAGTTGACGAAAGAGTTCGAAGCGTTGGCGAGGAGTGGAAGCCACGCGACGTCGTCGTCCGGGAGTAACAACACCGCCGCGCTGCTTTTCAACGACGACTCGTCGGCGAGCAAATTTCACGCTCGGCCAAAGCTGAGCGTATCGAACGCCGCGTTGGCGATGATGCGAGGCGGGAAGAGCAGCGGTCAAAGTGGGAAGAGTTTTGGGTTTGTGCGACGAAATAAAGGGGTGGACGTGGAGGAGACGATAGAGGACGACGTTTTGCTCGAGGAGGACGAGGACGAAGAGGACGAGGACGAGGAGCGTTGGGAAATCGACGAAGACCAACAGGCTTGGAACAGAGACCAGATTTTAGATCACAAGGCACCGCCGAGCCAGATGAACGTTTTAGTGGCTGGAGATGTGAGCGGGAACGTGGCGTGTTTTGGTTTTGGCGCGTTTCCGTTGTTTTGGCAAAAAGTACCGACGAACAACGAAGACGAAGAGAAATCCGCGGTGGAAGCGGTGTCGGTATCGAAAGAGAAAAACGCCATTTGCGCTCGCGTAAATGGCAACGCGTACGCGATGTTGTCATTTGATTTGCTCTCACAACATCGCGTGAAAGCGACGTACGATTTCGCGTTACACGCCGCGCACACCAGTCAGCTTTTGAGCGCGTGTTTGAGCTCGGTCGCGATGCTTTCGAAACGATGGAAAGCGGCGCTAAAGACGGCGTTTTACCACACGGTGGTTGATTTTGCCATCTCGTCGATTGACCCAGATTTTCAAAGATTTATAGTTACGGAGAAACCGAAGAGAGTGGGTAAACTAAGCGCCGGGGCGTCGTATTTGCGAGGTGACGACGACGACGACGAGAACGAGAAGAAAACATCCATGAGTGAAATCATCGCGGACGAGAAGTTCCGCGCGCAGTTTTGCGATATTTTTTGTAAAGACGCACTTTCGTTGTACGAAACAGGCATCATAGATCGCGGTTTAGAAGATTTTTTCGGTGTGAGGTGTAAATCGGGCGAGTTAAAGAAACGCGCGAGGCGCTTAGACCACGAGACGAACGTCGCGCACGACGTTTTGGTGAAGAAAGTCGCTCCGGCGTTGTCGGTGGCGTTTAGTCGCTTGCGAGAATTAAGAGGGTTGTCCAGGTGGAAAAAACACGCGAAACCGCTCGGTTTGAGAGAAGAAACGTTGGATAAGTTGTGCGAAGAAGTCGAGCTGGCGTGTTTGGCGTGCCACGACGCGACGACGGCGTGTACGATGGTTGGTAGTAGGAATCGCGCGATATTCGCGTTTCTAATGCGCGCGCAGAAACGCATGGAAACAGGCGTTCCATTAGCAGCGGTACCGAACTTACCGGAAGCGAATGTAGAAAATGTAATGGACGCGCTGGGACGAAGCTCAGAGTTATCAACGGATCGGTTGGAAATGCAGTTGTCGAGACATGGCGACGACGACGGTATTCGCTACGGCGGCTTGCGAGACTGCTTAGAAACGCTCCTGAAAACATGGGACGAAGACTTTCTTCGCGAAACGAGCGGTACGATTGAAGGAAACGTTGTTGCAACCCCCGCAACGCCTGGTAGCAATTCATCGATTGATGGCGACGTCGACGACCAAACGAAGAAGTGCGACACGTTGAGCGCCAACGCCACGTTTATAAGTTCCGGATCTCTCGCCGTTCAAGAAAGCTTTCGAGACGCCGTTCGAAACGGATGCCAGTTCGGTAAAGATGTCGTTGCTTCTAATTTTGGTATGAGTAGCGACGATATGGGTACCGATACCAACGAGCTTTACTACGAAACCGTCGAACCTCTCGATGCTTTAGAATACACGAACGGTCGTGCGCTCACTTTATTAGTTCCCAAAGAAGAAGACGAAGCAGAAGAAGACATGGCGGAGGGCGAAAATCCTAACCGTCACAAAGCCGCCGTTCTCGTTCTCGCCGACGGTGTGGCTACATTCGACGATGACGGAGAGGACGACGACGAGCGCAAGTGTCGCCGCCTTCCTCCGAACGCCGTAGGTCCAATCGAATGTTCGACCTCTCGAGGTTTAGCCGCCGTGCGCATCGGCGCGAACCGATTCATCGTTTTAGATTTAGAAGAAGACGAAGAAGACGACGATGAGAACGACGACGACGAGTAATATTATTACAATTGCACTAACAATATTAACAACAACTCATTTTATCAATTCTTACCAATCTTCATGACGTAGTTATTCTCCAACGTCCTCAATTCCTCCAAGTAATGCGAAGCGCAGAGCAAATCATCTCGCAACTGCGACTCGTAAAACTGTCCAAGATTTTCATTTTCATCTGCCTCCGTCGTGAGGCCTTTCTTCACGCATTCAGCGCATCGCACTCGAACAATCACCTGTTCTCCGTCGACTTCGACGGTCGCACCCGATTTCCCATCGTCCTCGTCGTCGGAGGCGTCCGCTGACATTTTATTTTTCTTGTTGTGGTCAAACAAAACTGAACTGATGATCTCGAAAAAAAAGGCGTTTCTTTGTTTGTTTTTTTAGGGGAAAACCTCCTCTTTCTCTCTTCTTCACTTTATATGCCGCACTGGGGGTGGTTGCAACGCGGTAAAATCGTCCCGAGGAGCTGTAATTCTTATTATTACTGTTATTTCACGACGAGGACGACACTACTAAGAATGGCCCCGTCGATGACGACTTGTTCTTTCTCGTCATCGTCATCGTCGTCGTCGTCGTCGTCTTGGTCATGGCGGCACAATAGAATTGGAAACAACAACAACAACAACAACGGCGAGAGAAACCGAGCGTTCCTGCTACCGTGGTGGTCGAGACGAGCTGCGACGACGACGACAAAGACGACGACAAAGACGACAGCCTCCTCTGGCAAAGAAGACGTTCTTCGCCGAGATAACTTTACCTACCCGCCGGAGTACCTCGACCTCGGTCCTCGCATCAAAAAAGCGCTCGTGGAAAGCAATGAATTCGACCCGGAAATGTACGATTTAGTCTGCGACGTCCGATCGCCCTCGGAATACAAAGACGACCACGTTCCGTTCGCCATCTCCACGCCCGTCTTGAGCGATCAGCAGAGAGAAGAAATAGGGACGATGTACGTCCAAGTCGACCCGTTCGAGGCGAAAAAGCTGGGCGCGAAATTGACGAGCGAGAATCTAAGTAAAATTTTAGAGGAACATTTTTTACATCTTCCGAAGACGACGAAGGTGTGCGTGTATTGTTTTCGAGGCGGGGAACGGTCGCTCTCGTTAGCGCACGTGCTGTCGAGAATCGGTTTTGACGTGTCTTACGTTCCAGGCGGGTATAAGAAATATCGAGAGACGACTTTGAAGTATCTCAAAGAGGAAGCGGCAAAGTTTCGTTACCACGTCGTCGCCGGGAAGACCGGGTGCGCGAAGGGAAAGTTGTTGGACGCGTTGGAGAAACGGGGTGCTCAAGTGATTGATTTAGAGCGCTTCGCTGAACACAGAGGGTCGGTATTAGGGGAAGATCCAGAGAATGGATTCGTCGGGCAACCGAGTCAAAAAATGTTCGATTCGAGGTTGGCGCATAAGATGCGAAAGTTTGACGAGAAGAGAGTTATTTTCGTGGAAGGCGAGTCGTCGATGATTGGTAAAGTGCAAATACCGACGATGACTTGGAAGAGAATGGGTGAAGGTAAAGCGACGATATTGAGCATACCGATGGAACACCGGGTCAAATGGATTAGGCAAAATTACGAGCACTTCGAGACGACGGAAGTTCCGAGACTGTTGGAAAAATTGCAAGTGTTGGAGAAGAGAGTAGGGAACGAACGCGTCAATCAGTGGAGAAGTCTAGTCGCGGAGAAGAAGTGGGATCAGTTCGTGGAGGAGATTTTGGTGCACCATTACGATCGCGCGTACGACCAAGCGTCGAAACGTTCGAGACCAAACGATTTCGACGAGGAGAGCGGTGAAAGAAAAGGGGCCGATCAAGGCGGCGCGGACGAGTTGTTCTTGGAAAACTTAGAGGAGCAAACGTACGACAAAGCCGCAGAAGACTTGATGGAGAAGTACGATAAAGTGTTGTAATTAGTTTGTATATTAGTATGAATGTGCCGTAGCTTTTAGCAGCGTCTATTTATTCAATCTTATTTTTATTATTAGTATTAGTGGTAGTAGTAGTAGTATATGTAAGCTTCGCTGCCGCTTAGATTTTCTTTTTCTTCTTAATCTTCGTCGTCGTCCATGTTTAATTCATTCGGCGCAATCATCCCCGGAACCGCCGCTAAGCGTTCCTTGGCCACCTCTGCCAACCTAGCTTTCTCTTCTTCTGCGAAATCTGCGGTCGAGAACTGTTTACTCGCGACTAAGAAGTCGCGCAAGTGGTTCTTGAACTGGACCAAATCGCTTTTATATTCCATCATGCCACTCGCGAATCGCTCGACGTCGCCCGCGGACATGTTCGGGAACGAGCCGGCTAATAACGTCGCCACGTGGTCTTTGATAAAATGCGCGTTGGAGGAGTATTGACCTTGTTTTTCCGGCGGGCACAACGAGGCCGTCAATCTCTCTGGCGAGTCCGCGACGGTGAACAAGTTTTGCAACAACAACGCGTGCAACTTGAACCCGGGTTTGTGGAACCCATCCGTCAACACCGCGAAAATCTCAGATAACAACGTGAGATAAAAGGATTGATAAAACGCGTTGCAAAACTCGGACATTTGAAAGTACTTCATCATTTCGAGAAGTAAGTGCAACCCTTCGTCCGCGACGTTTCTTTCTGTGTGTCTGAACGCCCAAACGATGGAGTCGATGACCAACTTCAAGTGCTCAGGCGATAACGTCGCGATGGCGCGGAAGCAATGATTGGTCACTTCACGAAGTAACGAGAAAAACTTCAAACGGTGGTCCGGATAATCCTCAAAGTTTACCGTAATCATCCCTAACGTGCACTCAAAGACCGCGTCAAAGATCTTCGGGATCTCGTCAATCATCGCACCTTTTACTTTCTTCACGATGGCGGCGAACAGTGATAAGACTTCGGCGTCCCGCGCGTCCGGGACGTTTCTCGCGTAATCGCCCAGGATCGGATCGTACATTAACGGGACCAGCTGTTGCGCCACCAAGTGCGGATCTTCGCAGCCTTCCACGAAGGTTTCGATCAATCGCAAACACTCTCTTTTTACAGAGCGAGTGAGTTTTACGAACGAGGATTTCGACGCGTATGGTCCGCCTTCCGCGATGGCGGCTGAAATCAACTCCGAGTAGAGTTTATACACGTTCAACAAATCGCCGTAAATTAAACTCATTTGGTTTTGGAACGGCTGCCCGAGCGAAATGCAACAGTGCGTGTTTGTTTTCAAAATATTTAAGATGTTCTTGATGACCTCTTGCGACTTCAAACTCTCGCTCGATTGCCTCGCTTGCGTCATGATGAGGTTCCACGTTTCGTTCGGCGGCGTCATCAATCTCTGCACGTATTCCTCTTTTTTCGCCAAGTTCAGTTCCGAGGAAACCATGTGTCCGACGGCTTCGTAAAAGATGTGCACTTGGTGCGGCTCCAAATCGCGAATGGTGTTCGTTAAACCTCTCAACAACTCCTCCACGAACGGCTCGTGTTCGCCGACTTGCGTGATGACAAATTTGCGCTTGCACTTGATGGTGATTTTCAAGAACGTATCGCACGCCATGTCTTGCACTCCGGGGTGGGTTTCGTGCATAAACTCGAACAGTTTATTCACCACAGTTTTCAAAAACTTCCAGTGTAACCTAAGAAATCTTGGATACTGACCGACGACGTACATGATGTTACTCGCGATGACCGCCTTGTGATCTTTCCCTCGCATGATTTCGCACAAGTTCAACAAGTCTCGAATCGCCGTGACCAAAAATCTATTCTCTTGGTCTTCTTGCATGGACCCGGAAATACTTCCAATCGCCCAGCACAACGTGTTCAGCGTGTTCCACGTGTACTCTCGGCCGTTCAATTGATTGCTCAACTTTTCCAACATTTGTTGCTCGGTATCTTTGTGGTCCAAGTGCGCCAAGTAAATCAACGTCTCGCGCATGATTTTGTATTGGACCAAAACGTCGTTGTCTTTCAACGTCTCGCGCACGATGTTTCCGTTTTCATCTTCCACGATCAACACTTCTTCGGGTTTCGCCATTCTCGAAATCATCAACATTCTCAATTTACTCATCGGCGCGGAATATAACGCGCGTCTTTGCGACCCAGAGGAAGACCCGTTTTGTTGAGCTCCGCCGCCGGCGGGCGCGCCAAACGTGAAATCAACCGCATTCGGGAAACCGTCCTGTCCACCCGAGCCAGTTCCGGAATCGCTCGCTTGAAACAAGTCGCACACCAACGCGTGCCAGTAATCCAAACACACTTTAAACACTTCCGGTTCGTCCACGTACGAAATGTTCAACAAATACTCCAAACCGTTCAACAAGCCGCTTTGCAACTCGGGCGTGGTTTCCAACAACTTCACGTGCGCTTTGAAAAACTGCGTGAAAAAAATGGCCAAGTTTTGAACGAACGCTTGTTCATCGTCCGATCCGTTCGCGTAGGCTTCCGGAATGTTCGTGTTCCTCGGCAACGCCGTCGCCAAATGGTTCATCAGCTCGGTATACATCGCCACGAACTTCCCGTTGTATTGCGCGTCCACGAGCAAACTCCCAATCTCTGCCAAACATTGCAACACCACGTTCCTATACGTCGGGTTCGGAAACAACCTCAACAATGTTTCCAACAAAGGACTCTCGAAGATGTACCCGAGTGGAATCCACGTCAAAAACGCGTGCAACGTCACCAACGTTTGCGAAATCAACTCCGGTTTCTGCGAATTCGTCAACACAAACTCGCACAACTCGTGAATCATCGCAAACTCCGCGTTCAAACTCGTCTTCAAACTCTTAATCTTATCCTGCGTCATTTCCCCTCTCGAGAAATCAAACACTTCCTCCGATAAGAGCTTCAAAATGTTTAAACAATTCTCGCACAACGACTCGCTCATCTTCGCCGCGCCGACTAAATCCGGAATAAAACTCGGCCATCTGTGCGGCCAATCGTGCTTGACAATTTGTACCAAAACGTTATTAATCTTCGTCACGTACGCTCTTTCCTTCCGAAATAACTGTTCGTCCCCGGACAAACTGATCACCAAGTTCGATATAAAATTCTTAATCCCTTCTCTCTGTTCCAACGGCAACGATCCCCACCGAAACTTGATCACCGAGTCTAAGATTTGCAATGCGAAAAACTTCGTGTTCGCGCTCTTCGAGTGCTCTAATATCCCATCCACTCTCGTCCACGAGTGTTCGTGCTCTTGCATCTGCTTCATGATTTGCTCGGCTTCCGCTCGTAATTGCGGATTCCCCCCCGGGGAATAAAAAGCGTTGACGACGGCATCCAAAACGGTCACGTCGAACGGTTGCGCAAAATCGAGCAAGGTTTCCGAACCCGGGAACGAAGCGTTGGAAGACGACATCGTGGTAAATGCCTCCTCTTTCTCGTGCGTTTTAACGCGTTGTATCTCTCTAAAATCTCCGAGACAGACGATCGTTTGAGTTCTTCTTTGTCTTCTTCAAGAGGAGTCTTCTTTCCAACGTTCTTCTTTCAATTATCTCTTCTCCAATAATTTTCGATTTAAACAACAACAAACAACAACACTTGCTCTCCAACAAAAGTCACGAAAACAGACGCAGCAACTCTCGTGGTAAAGGTGTTGTTATCTTCTTCTTGCGAAATGTTTAGTATACAGTCAGCTAAGGCGTTTAGTTTTCTCTCTCGTCGTGGGAAAGAAAAACAGTAAAGAACGCGAGTGTAAGTAAAGTGATGAGAGAAATGTCAAGAGAAATTTGTGATGAAGTTGCCTCCTGTTTTTCTTCGACTTTTTTTGTACACCCTAAGTAACCCTAAACCATTTTTTGAAGAAGAAGAGAAAAAATTCAAAAACTGAACGCACGAGACGACAGTAAAAAGAAGAGAGGGAGAGGAGTGCGTTATATTTATATATCAGACACACTTTAAGAGAGATCGAGAGAGAGAGAATGACGACGACGGGAGGAAGCACCACCGTGAGACCATCAACAGCGGCCCCGGATATTTTAGCGGCGGCGGAAGCGGCTGGAGTGTACGACAAAAACGTTAAAGATTATGATGACGATGGGGAAAAAAAAGAAGGGGAAGACGACGAAGAAGAAGAAGAATCGGACGGGTACGAATTCGGCGACGAGGAGACGGCGATGGCGAAGAAATTATTGGCGAAAGATGAACAGAGAAGGAATGGAGGTGGGGATTCGTCGTCGAGTTCGGAGTGGTCGAGCTCAGAGGACGACGACGACGCGGAAATCTTAGACGCCGCAGAGCTTCCAAATTGGTTGAAAGATATTAAAGAAACTGGACGAGAGAGAGAAAAAGCGGACGAGGAAGACGTGGACGCGACGAATAGTTCACCGCCGAGGACCAAAAATGAAATCGTAAACCACGTTCCGGAGATGCCGGACGTGCCTGAGATTGGTGCCGAGGAAGAGATTGAACTCGTGGGTCAGATAGTTTCCGTCGTCGGCGACGTGTGCGTCGTCGCGAGCGAAAAGGAAGACCAGGCGCCTCTGGACGAAACCACGCCGTTGTGTTCGGAAGAGAGATTTGGATTGGGTTTTGTCGAGGAGGTGTTTGGACCAATCACGAAACCGATGTATACCATGCGGTACGATAAGAAGAAGTGTAAGAGCGCGAACGCGCCGGAAAAGATGACGGTAGGCGTGAAGATATTTTGCGTGCGATCGATGAAAAAGACGCTGATGCCAGAAAAGTTGTATTCGAAAGGGTACGACAACAGCGGGGCGAACGACGAGGAGATTGATGACGACGGCGAGTTTAGCGACGACGAGGCAGAAGCGGAAGCGAAGAGGAAGAAGAATCCGAAACAGAGGAAAAGAAAGGAGAAAGAGGGTGGCGGAGGAGTTTCGGCGTCGAAACTTTGGGAGGGGTTTGTGCCGAAACATCAACTTCCCGGACACCAGCACCAGCAACCGATTCAACCTCCGATTGGACAGATGGCGTTTATGGGTGGGATGAACGTAGGTGCGCCAGCACCAGGAATGATGATGATGATGCAACAACCACAAATACCCCCGCAAATGGTAGTTTCGCAGCAATCCGGTGTCTTGCGAGTTCCGGTGCCCGGCGTCGACTTTATTCCTCCGCCCGGCGATTCAGTCAACGCACCTCCACCGCCCCCACCGCCGAAGTAAGAAGTGAGATAGAATAAAGAGAGTCAGATTATAATAGATTTTAAGTGTTTTACATAAACATAGATGACATAAATTTCGCGCCTTCTTTCGTCTTCCACCACGTCTTTGTCGCTCTGAAGTTTTTCGCATTCCCACTCGCACTCACGCCTAACCCTTTAAACGTCTCTCCTACTATTCGCTCTAATCTATTCGCGGTCTCGCCACTCTCCATCTCCATCTCGCTCCCGCCCACTCTCGGCACCGCGAACCCGGGCACGACGATACCCGACACGTTTTCACTCCCAAACGCACATCGAGAGCCAGAGATGAGACCTTTCAACAAACCATCGCGAACTCTGGTCGCCTTTTCATCCAATCGCGTTAATTTCTCGTTCTCAACAGTCTCGCTCTCACCGAAACAAAAGACATCTTTCTCCGCGTCGCCTCGCGTCACCCCTCGCTCGAGCTTCATCGCCGCGCAAAAAACAATCTTCCGAGCGCAATTTTCTAAATGCTCTCTCACAAACCTCACCACTGCGTGACACGCGCTCGCTTCGTCTCGTTCCGGTACCATCACGTTAATCGCCAAGCACGAAAGCACGACCGCGTTATTCTCCTCGTCCGTAAACTGTACCAAACTCACAGCTGGAGCATCATCCAACGCTTCGCCATCGTCGCTCGTCTTCACGAAAATCGCTCGTTCCAACGCGCTGATATCGTCTTCTTCCTCCTCCTCCTCTTCCTCGTCCGCCTCTTTCTCGCCGTTCTTATTTCCAATCATCTTTCCAACCAAATCTCCCCCGTTCTCGTCGGTAAACTTCAACTCGAAATCTCTCCGTTTGAGTTGTTTGCCGCCGCTTTCCCTGCTGATGGTCAGAGATTTCAACGCGCGAACGCCGGCGCCGGCGACGTCGCACAGGCCAATCGCGAGAATATTACCACCACCATCTTTAGGGAAAGACGACGAAGAAGACGATGCGGTGAATAAAAGCGCCTCGTCCTCTTTGCGAGCGAACGAAAGCTTCATTCTTTCACAAAAATCAAGAGGGAAAATGTAAAGCGAATTTTGGCAGTCTGTCGCTCAAAAAATCTTTCACATGTCTCATGTGTCTTCAGAAAAGAATAATAAAAACGATCAGACCACGACGCAAAGCGAACGACATATACACGCGCGCGTACGCATATAATCGTAATACATGTACGCGTGGCAACGACGATCGAAGAAACCGCTGTTACCGCCGAAACCGACCGATTTCGACGACGTGTTGAAGCTGACCGAGGAGACGAAACGACGAGTTTTAGAAGAGAAAGAAAATGCGTTACCGAGATTGGAAAACGCTTCTTCTTCGTTTGAGAAGGAGGAAGACGGGAGGGTGGTGAACGGAGAAGAGGAGGAAAAGGAAGAAGACCAAGAAAAATGCGAGGAGGAAATGGGTTGGTTAGCGATGAAAACGAAAGCCACGGAGGCATTCGCGAGGCTCGAGTTCAAACGCGCCGCGAGATGGTTCGGGAAAGCGTTGGAGAATTTGCAGATCGAAGAAGAAAAGACGAGCGAAGGAGAAGGAGGAAGAAGAAGAGATCGAGCGTCGCTGATGGCGAATCAATCGCTGGCTTTGTTGAGAGCGAACGAGAAGAAAACAGCCTTGGAAATCGCAGCCGCGTGCGAAGAAGAAGACGCGGTTTGGCACAAAGGCAGTTATCGGAAAGCGGAAGCTTTGTATGCTCTAGGGGAGTTTAAGGAAGCCGCGGAGGCGTACGAAAGCGCAAAGGCAAAGATTTTAGAGTATAAAACCGAAGAGAGAGAGATCGATGCGGCTGTGAACGAACTCGAGGGTAAAATCCACGCCTCGAAAGAGAAAATGGGAGAGATGGAAGAGTTGAAGTCGATCGACGAAGAAGCGAACGAGTGGAAGAAAAGGACGCAAGGCGATGAGAACAAAACCGAGGAGGAGAAGGATAAAGCCGTCGGACAAGCGCAGTTGGACGCGGAAGCGAGAGATAGAAATCCGAAAGTGAAACAACTCGTCGATCGAGCGATGGAACTCATGAACCCGAAAGAATCCGAAGATGGCAACGCGGGAGAAAATTTTGTCATCACGAAGGAGATGTACGATGAATACCTCGATTTGTGTAACAAAGCGCTCGCGATGGAACCGGAGTATTATCAGTTACACTTCCAAGTGGCCATCGTGTATTTGCGTCTCGGTAAAATATCAAAATCAATTGAAACGATACAAAATGCTTTGAAGTACGGACAGAACTTTCTCATCGCGCACTCGCTTCGAGGCAGCTGCTTCGAGTCGCTCGGGGTTCCAAACATCGCTGAGCTTTCTTACGCGACCGGGATTAATATCTCGTTCGATAACTGCGAAAGTTGGATCGCGTTGGCATCGTTATTAGGCACCACTCGCGGCGAGGTGACGAACGCAGTACAGATGATTCGCGCGGCATATACAGGTGGTCCAGAAGCTAAGTTTAAAGAACCGCAAAGACATCCAGTTTTGGCGTTACTTTTGGGCTACTATTTGGACGCGCTCGGGCACGACGCCGAGCCGTCGGCGTTGTTTGATTTCTCACTTCGAAACGGCGGTGGCGTGACACCGTTATTTTTCAAAGCCGCAGTCGGCGTAACGAGTGGTGATATCGACGCAGATTCGTTTGCTATGTTACGAAGTGCGTTCGAGATGCTTCGATCTGAAGCTCGAAAATCCATGCGAGAGACGGAGAGTAAAGTGGGCGTGGCGCTCGACGTGACTGGGTACTACAAAGGAATTGAACTCGTGATTCACAAACTCATTCCGACGCAGTGGAAGAAATTGGAAGAAGCAGTCTACGTGTACGAAAATATTTTGGAGCCGTTGAAAGTTCTCGCACCAAAAACGGTGTATTTAACCCGAGAGAGTATCGCGTCCCTCTTGGAAGAAACGATCGAAGAAGAAGAAGAAAAATCTTCGGGTATCGTGTTGAAAGGCGGATGCCGCTCCTACGCGGGTGTTCCAGAGAAAAGAGTGTATATCGGCGATGCAAAACAACGCATTTGTTCCGCAATCGATGCTTGGGACGATGCGAAACAAAGCATGTCCAAAGACATTCCAAAACAGTTAGAATTTCAGTTCCCGGATCTCGTAGCGCAAGAAATCGTACGAGCAAAACGCGCGTCGAAGAACGATAAGAAGTTTTCGCTCTCAACCGTCGTCGCTATCGTTCCAAACACTCGTCGCGAAGATTCTCAGACTCACGCAATTATGCGTTCCAATGGGTTTATTGTTTCGTTTGCCTCAAAAGAAGGTGATTACTCGGCCGATGACGACGCAGATTTTGACCAGCAAAACGCTCGATTTTTAACCAATCGAGGCGACGGAGGCGATTTGGGCAACAGAGACGTTCTGGAGGTTCCATTCGATCAAATCGACGCGTGGGCGAACGATTTCGTGAACGATTTTAGGAACTGGAAAAAGACCAGAGATGGAGTATTCAATGCCACGAACGCTATCGCAAAAGCGGTTCTTTCTCACGTAGGTGACGCAGCGAACGTCATAGGGGATTGGACGTTTGCGAAACACGCTCGGGTGCGCTCGCCGGTATTTTTGGAGTTGACGTTTGTCATCGACGAAGCGAGCGAAATGCCGAAACTCGTGACCATCGATCCAACGCCGAGCTTATCTGGTCACAAGAAATATCGCGTCGCGGGATGCGAAGTAAAAGAAGTGGATGAGGAAAGTAAAGAGAAAGTAAACGAGTACGCCTTCCCGATAGCGTCGGGCGTATGCGACGCCGCGTGGATGTTCGCGTTTGATGCTCTCGAAGACGACTTACTCGAGCGCGAGAGATGCGATGATGCGTTGATGAATTTCGCGAACGGCGCTGTATCTCTGATTTAATCTCATGATACTAGTTTATATACTTGTACACAAATACATACGACTTTTATTACAAAGCTCTCGGCGCCGGAAACTGCTTCAATTTCCGCGGGGGTGGGATGTTCGTAATGCCGGACGGTGGTTGTTGATTTTGCTGCTGCTGCCCATGTTGTAGTCGCTTCGACGGTGGCACGTACACCCTCCCAATATTTGTTTTCTCGTTCAACGCCGCTATGGATGACTCATTAGAATACTGATGCTGCCGTTGCTCCGCGTCCATCGCTTCCGTCCTCGGATACGTCAAAACCGTTGGACTCCGAATCCCGCACATCGCCGCGTGTCTATCGTACGCTTTCTTCGCGCTCTGCTGAAGCATCGCTTCATTGCTAAATCTACTCTGTCCGTTCGTCGTAGTATTACACGGCGTCGTCCGAGATCTTTTCGCCGACGAGTTCAACAAAACGCCTCCTCTCTCTCTACTCTCCTCTCCCTCAAAGTTTTCATCGTTTTCAAAAATCATCTGCGACGAGGCGTGTCGTTTATTCGGTCGAACAACTTTATCCGGCGAGACGAAGAACAGAGAGGATTGGTTCCCGATTGGATCGCATTGCATGCCCTGAATGAGCGCGTTTTTGTAAACAGAAAGAGAGAGAGAGAGTAAATAAACCATGTCAGCATTTAGCAGCGCGAATCAAATCAAATCCAATCAAGAATTAATGAATGTGCTCCTAAACGCGCGCGCGCGTGCGTGTTATATATGCAATAAAAACAAAAGAGAGCAAACGTACCGCATAAAAAGGCTCGTGCAAAGCGTTTGGAATCATATGAATATGTAGTGCTCTCGTGCTATTATAAATATCCTAAATAGTAGTGTTTTCAAAAGCGCTCGATGGGTGTTTTGAGGGGGTAGGTGTTTTGTTTTTTCTCTTTCAAAGTTTTCCCCTTTGCTGCTCGAATACCTAAACCCTAAACAGATGCAGTGCACAGTTCTTTCGCTTTCGTTCTCGTCTCTCGCCTCGTTTTGCCTCTCATTGAAATGCGCGCGGAGAGAGCGAGAGCACACACACACAGAACTCAAGAAGAAGCGCAAAGAAGACGAAGAACAAAGAAGAAAGGATTATTATGGTGCGCGTTTGTTGATTTCCACGCGTCGTGAACACACGCACACACGCGGTTCGTTTTTGCGCGAAGCGTTTTATATATATAAATATCTCTCTCGTGAATCCTTTTGTTTCCCCGCGAAACGTGTTGACTTCTTTCCGTTTCTGTGTTTCATTCCAGGACGACGCGCGAGCGAAACAAGCCTTAGCCTTAGCGCAACAACAACAAGGAGGACAAGGAATAGATCTCACCAACGCCCCAACCTCCGCCCAAGAACAATCGGAACGACTCAACCAAGAACAACAGTTAGAAGATGAACGGCAAGCCTTTCTCGCGTCCGTTTTAGAACCGAACGCTCGCGAACGACTCGCGCGAGTAAAACTGGTGAAACCGTCGAAAGCGCAAGGCGTGGAACGGATGATTTTAAACGCCTCTCGACAAGGAAAACTCGGGAAAGTTTCCGAACAAATGCTCATTGATATGTTGAACACGGTTTCGGAAAGCGGGATTGGAGAGAAGAAGGTTGGGAGCATCACGTTTGAAAGGAAGAAGAGCGCGTTCGACGAGGAGGACGAGTCGGAGGACGAGTGGTAGAATGAGCGAGAACGAGAGAAACGCAAGAGCGGCGTCGGGGTAGGAATAATAGAAGAATACGAACAACAATAACATGTGATGATCATCGTAGCACGTAGCAACAACAACTATTTATCGTAGAAAGAAAGAACAAAATCGTTTTAAAAGTAGTACGTATACATGCGCATACGCGACATCGACTTTAAGCGCTTCAAAGGCGTTACTTTGTCTTCACTTCTTTTCCCCCAAAAGAAAACTACTCATGAGCGACGGACACGGAAACATCGACGCGCACATCGCCACGCTCGAAGAGGCGTTGGACGCGTTAAAGCGCGAGCGGTATTCTCGCGATTATTCTTCCCTCAATACTACGAATAAGAGCGAGGAAAGAGATGAAGATAAAGAGCGCGCGCTGATGAGTGAAAACGAACTGTTACTTCGCGTGTTACGGAAAGTGATGCTGGAGAAGGAGTTTCACTTTCCTTTCGAGGAGGAGGAGAACGAAGACGAAGTAGGAGAGGACAACGACAACGACCACGCGATCGGATCGTTCAGTCCGTCCAAGTTTCTGTTGCAAAACCAAGACGGCGCGATTGGGACGATGAGGAAGAATTTCTCGGACGAATTCGCGACCAAGAGAACAAAGTCGCAAAAGTTAATACTGACGAATACTCATCATCGAGGAGAAGAAGAGAGGGATGAGAGTACGAATAATAATAGCTCGCGTGGAGAGACGACGTTATCGAGAAAAGATGTGGAGGTTTTGGAGCGTTTGCTCGCGAAGAAGGTTCGGATTAACGAGGAAGAAGAGGACGCGGAGGAGGCGAGAGAGAGACGAAGGGCGGCGGCGTCGCCGAGATTGTCGTCGTCTTCGGCCACGAGGAGAGGAGAAGGAGGAGGAGTGATGGGTATTTCGAGTGATGTTGCGACGCATATGAATGGTGGGACGAAGAAAGTACCGTTTGAGCTTTTAATGTGTAACGACGACGGGTGCGAGCTCATCGCGCCGAAAGATAGAACGATTCGAGTGCGGCAACACGGGACGCCGCACTCGAAATTTACGTGGAAAGAAAAGCCGAAGAACGCGCTGATTGTGAAAAAACCTATGGATTATAAGACGGATGAGATGTTACCGTTCGTGGTGAAGACGTTGCGCGGTTTGGATGTGAACGTATGGATGGAACCGGAGGAGTTGGAGAGGCAGAAAAACAACGCTGCGTTGGAGTTTAAGGAGGAATTGAAGACGTGGAAGAAGGCAGAATCACCATCATCGACGGAAGATGTGGCGAAGGAGAAGATGAAGAACGGTAGTGGTGGTAGTTTTAGTTACAATTACAACAGCGCCGCGGAGTATGGCGCAATCATAGACTTTGTGGTTGTTCTTGGGGGTGACGGGACGTTTTTGTGGGTATCCAATCTGTTCCCGAAATCCTGTCCGCCGGTGGTGGCGTTTGCGCTCGGATCGCTCGGCTTTCTCACCGTGTTTAAAGAGTCAAAGATTCGTGAAACGTTGAAAGACGTCGTGGCGGGTGATTTTTGCGTCTCTTTGCGCACGCGTTTGATCGCGCACATACTCGATAAAGACGGCGAGGAGAAGAGTAAACAGTCGGTGCTGAACGAAGTCGTCGTGGACAGAGGTCCTTCGGCGATTTTGGTCGAGTTGGACGTCGCAGTGGACGGTTCGCCGTTGACGAAAGTTTTCGCTGACGGTATCATCGTATCCACACCAACAGGCTCGACGGCGTATGGTCTCGCCGCGGGTGGGTCTATGGTCCACCCCGGCGTCTCTGCCATGTGTTTTACGCCAGTCTGTCCGCATAGTCTCTCGTTTCGTCCGCTCGTTTTGCCAGATTCGGTGGTGTTGACGGTGCGAGTGCCCGAAGACGCGCGAGCGGCGCCGTGGGCTGCCTTTGACGGAAAGAATCACGCGGAATTGAAAAGAGGAGAGACGTTAGTTATTAGGTGCGCGCAGTATCCGATCCCGAGCGTGTGTCGGACGAGCGAGAATATGGATTGGTTTCGGGCGATGAAAGACGCGTTATTGTGGAATGTTCGAGGGCATCAACGTTCGTCTTTGCTAAGAGCAGATGAAAGCAACACGAAAATTAGTAATTGATACGAGATAAGCGCGCGTGTATGCTTGTGATAAAGATTCGGATATATCATCGATCGTTTTATTGTTTATTACAACTGTATATCATACTCATAGTATCACACATCATATCTATCATTCATTCGCAAAAAGTACATAAGCGCTCTCCAAAGTTTTTGTGTAATCTGGTTCATTATAATTCTGTAATTCTTGTAGTTAAAACTTCGCTTTTGATTGAAGAACACACACTCTGATCCGCCAAGACTTGTTTGTGTGCACTTCGTTCGAGAGCAATACGGAGATACTGTACTGCTTTGAATTGATCGGATGATAAAACTTTATATCAACAACATATCCTCGATAATCGCTTCGCCAGATTTGAGCAGTCGATTAGGCGCTCTCAAGAGCTCGACGTGTTGACTTTCAGAAAACACGCCGCGCGAATATCCACCTACGAACGAAGAAACTCCGCTCGCGCCGAGAGATGCAATCTCTCCGCGCAAACATGAAAACTCGCTCAAGGATTTACCAGTCGTGCTTGATCTAAACCCGAGGAGACCCTCTCCCAGAAATAGGAAAGCTATCCACGAGGTATAGATGCGGAGAAGACGACAACATCCGCACTACGCGTAAAAGGGGCGGCCCGACAGCGGCGCATCGACACTCAGCGCGCCGTGACTTTGCCGTCGTTTAAAATAGCTCTCGCGGACCCTCTCACGACTTTTAAAACACAACCGGTGACTTTTAAAAATAACCACAAGCTGTGACCTAGAATGAACGCTGACAAAATAACAGAAAACGTTCTCAATTCTTTCTCGGCGGTGTGTCTTCGGGTCGCGCGCGTGTAGCGTTCGTTGCCCTAGTGAGTCCCATGTGAGTTTTGAGGATTCTCCAATTTCAATTCTTGGGCGATACTTTTACTTTAAACGAGCTCTCGTACCCTCATCGATAATAATGTACGAATGTTTACTTAATTCGCTTTACTTCACGTGTAAAGGTGGGAGAACCTCCACCATCCTTTCCGTGGTATATCCCGTTTTTACGACGTCACGTTTGTTTACGCGCTCGCACGGGTACAACTTTAAATGCCTGATATAACCTTCTTTCATAAAACACATTTGGATGATCATTTTCCAGTCGTCGATTTATATAACGAAGAGCACAAAGTTCGATGAACCCAAAGCCTTTTTCTTAACGAGAACGATCAAAACGTTTTGATCTCTCTTCCTTTCTCTTTCAATCGTAGAAAGGGACAAGGGACTTCGAGGGAAGGCTTTGGGATGAGTTCTCGCTTTGACTTTTCCCTTCGTGGAAACCCTTCGAAGTGACGGACGAAAGAAAAAAGACTGAAGTTTTTCGCGGCCGAACTGTTTAGGGTTTTTGGAGTTTTTTTAGCCCCTTGTTTTGGATATCTTTTTGTTAAAACATCGTCCGCTCCTCATTCATGTAATACCTTGATTAAAGCGAGAGGACAGAGAGAGAGAGAGACGCGTCTGTTTGTTGTTGTTCTTATCAGTAGTAGTATTAGTATTTATCGTTTTATTCTTTTATTACTGTTATTTGTATCATCATGAAGAAGACAAAGAGCAAAAAGGGTGGTGGAGAAGAGGATGATGATGATGGGAAAAATAATCATCACCCACAACAACAACAACAACAACAACAACAACAACAACAAGCGGCGGTGTGGAAAGGATTCGCGAGCGGGTCGCTCGGGGCGATGGCCTCGGGCGCGGTGACACACCCGATCGATTTGGTGAAGGTTCGGATGCAGCTGTACGGGGAGTGCGCGTCCTCAGCGTTAGGATCGAGTAGTAGTAGTTCTAGTAGTAGTAGTAATGTTAAGCCACCGGGAATGTTGAGAACCGGCGCTATGGTGTTGGGCAAAGAAGGCGCTTTCGGCTTGTATAAAGGTCTCTCCGCGTCTTTGTTAAGGCAGGCGACATTTATAGGGACCAAGTTTGGCACGTACGACGTTTTGAAAGCGACGATGAGGAAATACAACAACGGGGGGGATAACGTAAAAGAGGACGAGAGTTTACCGTTTTATCAGTTCGTGGCGTGCGGCATCGGCGCCGGAGCGATGGGCGCGGTCGTCGGGAACCCGGCGGATTTGGCGATGGTAAGAATGCAAGCGGACGGGAGGTTGCCGGAACATTTGAGGAGAAACTACACGAACGGTTTGAACGCAATGTTTAGAGTTGCGAAAGATGAAGGCGTGTTCGCGCTTTGGAGAGGCTCCGGGCCGACCGTGAACCGAGCGATGATCGTGACCGCTTCGCAAATGGCCGTATACGACAAGAGTAAAAACACGATTTTAGAAGTCGCGCCGAGTTTAGGAAACGGATTAGTCACGCAAACGATGGCAAGTTTCGCCGCCGGCGTCGTCGCCGCGTTGACCTCGAACCCGATAGATTTAGCCAAATCGAGATTGATGAGCATGAAAGCGGACGAGAAAACCGGCAAGATGCCGTACGCCGGGACGTTCGATTGTTTGATTAAAACCGTCCGAAGCGAAGGCGTCGGCGCGCTCTATAAAGGCTTGGTCCCGACCACTGCCAGACAGGTGCCGCTGAACGTCGTCCGGTTTGTAAGCGTGGAATACTTCAAGAAGTTCTTCGAGAAGTTTTGAAAAAATTAGAGTAGCGCTCGAGACAGAGAGCGTAGCGTGTATTATGAGTTGTGTGTGTATTTTGTACGTACCAGTACCGGTAGTAGCTTTGGCGAACTCAATCAATCGCGAACATTTAATATTTCTGCTCAGAACTTCACACTCTCTCCTTTTTGTATTTTGTACGCACCAGTACCGGTAGCACTGAGTTCGCGAGAACGTTTATTTCTTCTGTTTGCACTTCACACTCTCTCCTTTTCCTCTGCACAAAAAGTACACTCGCGAAAGGATGAGGAGGAAAGAAGAAGAAGAAGAAGAAGAAGACGAAGTGCACAACATGTTCATGTGCGCGCCTACTGCTGCTGCTGCGACTTTTGCTTCTTTTGATGATGAATACATAAGCAACAGCGTTATTAAAGACTCGGAAACGACCGTCTTGCAAACCGAATTGGAAGAAACTGTTCGGGAGATGTATTTGAAAAATGATGAAGAAGAAGACGTCTGCGGGGCTCGTCGAACCTCCCCTACGACCTCCTCTTCAAGAACGAAACGCACATTCAACTTGGAGCGAACGAAGCACGTGGAGTATTGCTTGCGAAACGTGCGCGAATTACACCCCACGTACGTCTCTTTGAACAGTTCTCGAACGTGGATTGTGTATTGGTTGGTGCACTCGTTAGGTGTTCTCGGCGAGCTCGATTTGGAGGAAGATTTACGAGCAGACGTCGTGGAATTTTTAGCATCGTGCCAGCACGAGTCCGGTGGGTTTGGAGGTGGACCAGGACAGTTAGCGCATTTAGCGCCGACGTACGCGGCGATGAGCGCGTTGGTGACGATCGGAACGAAAGAGGCGATGGCGGTCGTGGACGTAGGGAAACTGCGAGCGTGGTTGATGCGGTTGAAGACGGTGACGACGACGACGCGAAAAGAAGATGGGGAAGATGTTGTGGTGGGAAGCTTTGCGATGCACGTGGATGGGGAGAGCGACGTGCGAGGCTCGTATTGTGCGCTTGCGGTGGCGCATTTGTGTAAAGTGTTGGATGAAGAGTTGACGAGAGGGGTGGCGAATTACGTGGCCGAGTGTCAGACGCACGAGGGTGGGTTTGCCGGTGAACCTGGAGCGGAAGCGCACGGTGGGTACGCGTATTGTGGGATTGCGACCTTGGTATTGTGTGATATGGTGGTTGAGAAAAAGAAGAATGAAACGACGGCGAAGAATAATAAGAAGAAGATAAAGCAGAGTGAGTATAAGATTGGCGTGGATTTGGACGCATTCGAGGAGTGGTTGGTACATCGACAGTGCGGCGTGGAAGGTGGCTTTAACGGAAGGACGAATAAATTGTGCGACGGGTGTTATTCGTTTTGGATAGGTGCAAGTTTCCCTCTCTTAGAGATGGTTCGAGGTGGAAAGGAGTCCAAGCAGTTGTTGTTCGAAGAGAGAACGATGGAAGATTTGACGAGTGTTCCACCCATCGCGAGTAATCGGGACGAAGATGGGATGGACGCTGCTGGTGATGCGATTGGTACTTCCACGCGTGATGATGATGAATGTCTGTTTCTTGGAACATTGCGCGATACCGCGGCAGAGATGTGTAACTTGAAAGAAGAAAACAGTTTGACGATCGAGGTAAACAACGACGACGATGCAAAGATTCAAAAGAAACCACTCGCTCGCACCCGTTTATCGTTCAACGCCAGAGCGTTGCAAGGATGGATTTTGGGATGTTGTCAAAGCGAAAAAGGCGGTTTGAGGGATAAACCTGGTAAATCGCCTGATTTTTATCACACGTGTTACTGTCTCTCCGGTCTCTCCGTCGCGCAATGGTACGGCGAATTACCCGTATTAGCCGGTGGTAACGCCACCGCGAAGGAGCGCAAAGCGAACGTGGTGGAGAAGACCAATGTGCTCTTGAACGTCGTCGAGTCCAAGTATACGAATTGGATGGATAACTTTGGAGGAGATATCGATATGGAGTGACTCTCGCGTCATAGTATATAGCTCTTTGCATAGAAGTAGTGATGTATGATAGGAATCCTAGTTCGCTCGTAACCACGCGCAAAAATTATTTTGCGAATCGGTTGTGAAGTATAAATAGATTTGCCCGCGAAAGTAAAAGTCCTTACAACAATACGTCTCACAATAGTCTTTACGTGCTCTGTACTAAAATGCTAAATCGCGCGCCGAAAACACCCGTCGCAATCCTTTCGTCCTCGGTTTTATCGGAAACGATTCTAAACTCTCCAGTTTTACTTCACTATTATCATTACTCCCGCTCGTTATCCGCGACTCCTCTACCGACGCGGATTCGGATTCCTCCAACGCCGAATCTTCCTCAAACCATTGACTGCTATAAAACTTTCTCCGCCACTTTTCATTCTTCCCTCTCTTCTCCAAACCCTTACTCTTCCCTCTCTTCTCTTTACTCTTCTCTAACATCCGTCTCACGAACGCGTCGCGTTCTTCCACTTTTTCTCGACTCGTGTTCAGTATCCACTGTTCCATCTTGCTGCCGATGAGTGGCGCTCTCACTTCCACGAAAACTTCCGAGCGAACTAAACATTTCGGATTTCGCGCGGTCGATTCCTCGTGCTCCGTGTAGTACTCCGTAAACGTCATCGTCATCCGGTTTGCACCGACGTGTGGGACGACCACACATTCGCGCTTGCTCGTCGTTCTCGCTCGATTCGCTCCTTTTCCACCATCTTCACCGTCATCACCATCGCCCCCCAACTTGGGAGGATAAAAATCCGAATACTCGTTGTAACTCTGCGCTTTCTGCACCCACTTCTTCAAAAACTTTGGCACTTTCAAATCAGGTTCGCTGAAAACGACTCGAGATGTGCCATTTGGGACGCCTAGGAGTGGTCCGTCCGACGCGCGCCAGACGGACATGTTCAGGCCGTCCTTCGAGGTGTGTATCTCTTGTTGGACGACGGTGTCGAGCATCAGGTCGAAATACTCCACCGGGGAGACGTCGAAAGAGGTGAGATATACTTCTGACTTCCCCATTTTTGAGTCGTTCTTCTTGCGAGTAGTATTCTTGCGTTATACTGTGTGCTGTCGTTGATATTTGTATGTGTATATGTCTCGGCGTTCTGGATTAATGTGACGTGTAAGATATCCCACAGGGAAGCGTTTTTTTCTCACAACAACACAAAATCTTCGTAATAACTCTCTCTCTATTCACATTTACGCCTTTTGGGCGGCGGCTAACTTGGCCAACGGCACGTCGTCGTCCGAACTTTCCTCGTTTTGGTCTTCTACTTTAGGTTTCTTTTTCATCGCCGATGATTCGTTTGGTTTCTTTGCGGACGCCGGCGGCGTGGGCTTCCGCGCGGAAGGCGTCTCTTTTTTCACCTCGCTCTTCGCCTCTCCTCCTTTTCCTCCTCCTCCCAAAGCTCCATTTTTGTTTTCAATCTCGTCCAAATACCGTCTCGGTTGTACGACCCCCGCGATCGAACTCTTCGTGTTCGGCGCCGTCTTCCGTTTCATAAACGCCTTGTGCGCCTTCTCGTGCGCTTTCGCGTCTTCCAACAAACCGTGTTCCATCAACCACACCTCCGCCATGATCGAATCCGGCCGTTGCGCGCGCAAAGAGACGTAAAACTTCCTCAAAGAATCTTCCTCGTCCGGAGGGTCCCGTTTTTGGCCCGCGAATTCGTACTTTTTCTTCGACGCCGTCTCTGTCGTCGGTTTTGTCTTCTTCTTCTTCTTCACGGGCGCTTTCTTCTTCTTCGCCGGAGTTTTCTTCTTTGCTGCTGTTTTCTTCTTTGCAGGTGGTGTTGCTTTTTTCTTTACCGCTGCTGTTTTTGCTGCTGGTTTTTTACTCTTCAGCGCGGCCAACGGGACGTCGTCTTCTGAATCACTCTCTTCATCTTCTTCTTCAGAGGAGTCTTCTTTGTAATTCACCTGTTGCTTCTTCTTCTTCGTCGCGACCATCTTCGTGTCCGATGATGTGTTCTCTCTCTTTTTATGATGGTGGGAAATGAAGAATTTGTTCCCGAGAATTTGATTCACAATCTCTTCTTTCTACGCGCAGAAAAAACACGTCAACACTCTTTCAAAAGAGAAAAGAACGTAAGAAGCGCCTCAAATGTCTCAAACACACGAGAAGAGAAGTTCAAAAAAGGACACATTTTTACAAACCCTAAATTATTCAAAAGTGAAGAAGGGGAAAGAAAAAAAAAACAAAACTCTTCAAAACACTTTGCGAGAGTCTTTCTTTCTCGCAGAAGAGGAAAGACACGCACACTTAAAACACACGCTCAAAACGCGTTATTGCGAAAAGGCGACGACGACGATGAAGGGAGAGTTTGAAGTACCGACAAACTTCGCTTCCTTGTTGGAGAAGGACGATGAATTTTTCGGAGAAGAAGGTAAAAAGAATAACGGAAGAAGAGAAAATTCGTATCGCATCGAGCGCGAGAGAGATTTCGAGTTGGACGAGTCCAACGAATCCGTCGAACGCGTGTGCTTCGAACTGACCGAAAACGAACCCACGCGCGTGCTCGACCAGGAAATATTCGAAGACGTGTACCATTTGGTGCAAAACTTTCGAAGTTTACCGACGATGTCGCGCGTGCGCGTGTTGGACAGTTTGTGCGCGAATTTGAGCGTTTTGAGCGCCTCGATAACCGCCTTGTGCGTCGGGAACGCGAGCGACGAGGAAGAGGAAGAGATGGCACCGTTGAGGTCGGCTTTGAAAGCGTACTCATTTTTTCTCGCGGAAGTTATGCACACGAGCGAAGAAGAGGCGAAGGAGACGCAAGCGATGGGGATCGTGGAGAAGCAAGTTGGCGGCGCGAAGAAGAAGTCCAACTTGGCGAAGAAAGGGCAGCTGGTCGAGTGGAAGTGGGACGAGCAACGAGAACGCGCGACGCACGTCATGAACGGTGCGCTGGACGTGGACTTGTATCGCGTGTTCAGACCGAAACCGGTGGACCAGGCGTTTTGTCGGCTGTTTATTAACGTCGCGACGGCGAGTTTGGAGAATCCAACGTCGTTGAAATCAAAGGTGACGAAACGCGCGACGTTTCAAATGGTCGGGTCTGTTGCCAGTAAATGGGGGGCGTTGGACGACGTCGTGACTGCGCTGTTGCACGTCTTGAATAAGCACGACCATTTATCCACGGCGATTGCGGATTTGTGCGGAGATGCGGCGGATCGATACGACGACGCGCGCTTGGCGGCGGCGATATTGAGAGAAGTTGGCGGCGTCGATCCGAGAGAATACAAGAGAAGGCAGTTGACCGATGCGGCTGGGGTGAGAAATGTCGGGAACTTTTTGGAAGAGATTGCTAATCGCATGCCAAAGACGACGATGCGGAACGTGTCTTTGTTGATTGCGCATTTGGACGGTGACGCGTATTCGCTGCGATCGGCGGTGGTGTCCGTTTTGGGACGGTTGTTAATCGCGCACAAAGATGTCGGCGCGGTGAACGAAGCGACGGTGGTGGACCAGTCCGCGCCGCTATTGCGAGCGAAACAAGGCTTTTTGGACGCGTTGGTGGAGCGCGTGCACGACGTTTCCGCGTTTACTCGAGCGAGAGTTTTGAACACGTGGGCGCAAATGGCTGAGCAAAAAGCGATTCCGTTATCGCACTGGTTAATCGTGTGCGATTTGGCCATCGGGAGATTGAACGATAAAGGTGGTTTGGTGCGAAAAGCGGCGATGAATTTGATCGGTACAATGTTAGGATTTAACCCGTTCGCGCCAGAGCTACCGACGGCGGCGTTCGCGGAAAGTTTGCGCGAGTACGAGGCCAAGTTGAAGGAGATGGAACCGACGCCGGAACCGGAAGAAGAAGAAGAAGGCGAAGAAAAGAAAACCCCGGAACGTTTGGAAGGTATCGATGAAGAAGCCGAGGAGGAGGAAGGAAACGTCGGTGATTCAGAGAACGTTGATGCGAAAGGCACGGATGGGGAAGAAGAGGAGAAAGAGGAAGCCGAAGAAGACGCCGCGCCGGCGAAAACGCCAGCCGAGAAAGTTCCCCCGCAACAACCACAGGAGGAAGACGAACACCTCGCTGGTGGTATCGAAGCCGTGAGAACTATGGTAGCTGCTTTGAAAACAGCGCTCGGGTTTTCCATGCAACTCGCGCAGTCCGTACCAATTTTTGTCGCTTTGTTGTCCTCGACGACGGCGACGGATTGCGTCGAAGCCGCGCGCGTCTTGGTCAAGCTCAAGCAGTTCGGCGTCGACAACTCGACGGCTGCAGCGAGATCTGTTTTGAAGCTCGTGTTTTCTCAAGAACCGCATGTAAAGCAAGCGGCGATTGAGGCGTGCGATGAACTTTACCTCGCCTCGGACGGGCAAGGCCAAGGACCGCGATTCGCCGCGGTGAAGTTGGCGAATTTGGCGGGCACGTCCAATCTCGGTGAGCTGGCCTCGCTCGAAGTATGCCTTCGCGAGTTGGCCAGAGATGGACGATTATCGCCAGATGGTGCAATCGTGCAAGCGTTGTGGGTCGATGCCGCGGATACGGAGAAAAATTTCACGCGAAGAGCAGCCGCGTTGGACGCTTTGCGCATGTGCAAAGACGACGCCAACGAGACGTCCGCACAGATTCTTGCCAAACGCGCCGACGTCGTCTCGCAGTGTTTATCGGACGCCATGCTTGCTGCTGGTACAGAGAAGATACACAGCGGTCGCGGTGCGGCCATTTTGGCGCGTTCGGCGTGCGCGGCGTTGGCGCAGTGCCGCCCGACGGAAGCGGGGCCATTTTCGTTAGACTCGGAAGTGTTCGTCGGTCTCGCGAGAGTGTTACACCCAAAATCGCCTTTGAGTGGTAAAGCTTGGTTCCCGTGCGCTGAGCAAGCTTTGTTGGCGGTGTACGCGTTGCATCCGGATCCAGAATCGTGGTGCGCGAAGCTGATTAAGAGTCACGCCACGGCGACGTTTGGCGCGAAATCGACGACGACTAATAGCGACGACAACAACAAAGAAGCCACGGAGGAAGGAGCAGAAAAAGACGGCGGAGAAGAAGAGGAAGCAAACGTCAACGACTTCTCGAACGTTTCTGGAACGGCTTTGTCCCGCTTTCTTTGGATGCTTGGCGAATGTGCCGTGCGCCACTTGGTGTTTTGCGAACGTCTCGCGCGTACCGTACGCAGAGCGCGAATCGGGAGAGACCGCGTTGCTCACGCGGCGGCAGAATCTGCGGCGCAAAAAGACGACAACGCTGCTACCGGGGAAGAAGCGGCGTTAGCAGCGGCACTTGGCCAAGGTGCGGTGGCTGAAGATGCCGCGTTGGATAACGCGAGAGAGGACGCCGAGAAAGAACTTCTCGGTTTCTCAAAGAAAAACAAGAAGTGTTTCGGTGGCGTCATCGCTGCGTACGCGCCGATTGTCGTCCAACTTTGCGGGAACGAAAAAGTTGTGAAAGGCGCATCGGTCGTCAGAGGTGCGGCTGTTGCGGCGCTTTCTCGACTGATGGCGTTGGACATGGACTTTTGCGAGACGCACTTGCCGCTGCTCTTCACGCGCGTCAAGGACGAACGCGACGTACACGCTCGAGCGGCGATTACCGTCGCTCTCGGCGATTTGGCGTTTCGATTCCCGAACGCGTTGGAACCGTGGACGGAGCACTTGTACGGCACGAAAGAGTGGGGGAACGCGCTGCGAGATCCGTCGTCGAAGGTTCGCCAGCACTCCGTCACGGTGCTCGCGCATCTCGTGTTGAACGACATGATGAAAGTCAAAGGTCACATCTCCGCCATGGCGAGATGTTTGGAAGACGAAGACCCGCGCGTTTCATCTGTTGCGCGCTTGTTCTTTGCAGAACTCGCGAAAAAGCACGGCAACCCGATCTACAACTTGTTGCCGGACCTTCTCTCGAGACTTTCCAGCGACGCGGAGATTTCCGAGGAAGCGTTCGAGCGCATCATGCGCAGATTGTGTGGATTCATCGACAAAGAGAAGCAAGCGGACGCGTTGGCGGACAAATTGGTCCAGCGATTCCCGGAAGCCTCGCGAGCGGGTTCTGCAAAACCGGCGCGAGACATTTCGTTTTGCATCTCTCAGCTCAAGACTTCCGAGAAGGCGTTCAAGAAGTTCACCGAGTCGTGGAAAATGTACGAGGAGTGCCTGTACGACGCCAAGACGACGCAGAACTTCCAGTCGATGTTTGCCAAGATGAAACGCGTGGCAAAATCGACCGAGTTCAAACAGTTCATCGACGAGTTCGACGCGAAGATGTCCGAAGCGCACGCCGAGAAGGCGGCAGCGTACAACGTCTCCGCCAGAGCCGAAGGGAAGGAAGAGGTCGAAGTCATACGGGCGGAGAGCGAAGAGGAGGAAGAAGAAGCAGAAATGCAAGAAGGCGAAGAGAAGAAGCCCGTCGTTGAGGAAGAAGGAGGAGGTAAAGGTGAGGACGTGGCACCGGATGCTGCTCCAGCTGAAGACGAGACGGAACAGTCGGTCGAGAAAGAAAAAGAGGTCAAGGTGGAAGAGGAGGAAGAAGAAGACGACTTTAGCGAAGACGAAGATGAGGAAGAGGAAGAAGAAGAAGAAGAGGAAGAGAACGACGAAAACGCTGGTAACGTCAACGTCGTCGAAGAGGAAGAAGTAAAGCCCGCCACAAAAGCGCGCGCTTCTGGTCGATCCTCTCGTTCTCGAGCGACTAAAGCTTAAAATTGTTGTAAATATTTTAAAAGTGATGAGAGCTTTCGATTTAATTATTATTATCGATTGAAATACAAAGTTTTATATTATTATGAATGAATGAATGAATGTAAAACCGTCGTCTTGTTCAGACGTGGTCCGTTTCGTCCTCCTCTTCCTCCTCTCTGCTTCTTTCTTCTTACTCGGAGTGATCGTCCGGGTCGGTGTGATCCTCCTCGTTCTTTCCCAAAGTTCCTTTACGATATAACCGTTCTAATCTCTCTCGCGCGTTTTCTAATCGCTCTCTCTTCGCTTCTTCTCTATACGAAGCCATCAATTCCATGCCTTGCGTCTTCCAATCTAAACTCAAATCGTCGTCGGAAATAGTGCACGTGTCGTCCTCGCCGACAACTCTCCACGCGCCCGATCGCAACATGTTTGATCGTTCCCAATCAGTCACGCGTAAACTTTCCTTGGGCGGCGCCAACTCGTAGCCTTTATTAGAAACTACGCAGCGATGTCCGCCGACTCTGCACGTCAGCGCCAACTCGCTCTTCGTCACCGACTCTACGATCGGTACCGTACCTAATGATGACTTGAGTAATTTAGCGTACCTCTCCGCATCTTCCTTCGTCATGAATGCCAAAATCGTATCCACCGGTAACTCCTCCGGCGTCGCTTTTTCTTGCAAAGAATAAATACCAGCCTGTTCCGGGCTGTTGTGACCGTGGTGAAAGACGAGAACAAACAGCGGCGAGAAGTCTTCCACACAGTTCAAGTTCACCAACGCCACGTTAGTAATCATACTGCTCTTCTCATCGGCTGCTTTTTGTTGTTTCTCTTCTAAATATTTCTTATACTGCTCCTCGCCCAAACGTTTCTCGAAAATTTCCTCCACGGATGAAAACAAACTGTTCTGGTCGCCCAAAACCTTGCTCATCTTTTGGAGGAACCCCTCCGGTAAAAGAGACGACCCGTTCATCTTTTCTCTCAAGAACTCGTCCGTCTTTCGTATGCGTTCGTCAATCTCTTCTCTCCTCTTCTTCGCCTCGCCGCCTGCGCTCTTCGCGTTTTCCGTTTCCAACCGTTTCTTCTTCGGTTGCTTCTCCGCTAAACTCTCCCCTTTCTCGTTAAACCCGTTCCGTTCGTTCCATTCGATAAAATCTTTCGGCGTTCGCATCGCTTTCACGACCATCTTGTTGTATTCGTCTCTCAATAAGATCGTTTCAATTTCCACCAAACGCATGCGTTCGGATAAGACGCGCAGTTCCGGAGAATCAAACGCCAAATAGTTTTGATGTTGAGAAAACTCAGTAGACGACGAAATTTTATCCTCGTCAGCTTCCTTTTTTTGCTCCTCCTTTTTTTCACCTTTTTGGGGAACAAACCCCTCCTTTTCCTTTTCCTCTTCCCTTTCGTCGTCTTTATCGTTGGGCGAAGAAGACGAAGAAGAAGAGGAGGCTTTTGCGGCGAGAAGGACGACTCGTTGTTGCTTCTTCTTTGTCGTCGTCGTCTTCAGTTTCGCCCCGGCGCAGTAGGAAGTCGTCGATGACAAAGCAAACATCATCATTTTTTCCCTTTCGTCTTTGGGGGTAAAACGAGGTTAACGAGCTTTTCTTGTCAACGAACCAATTCGCTCTAAACTCTGCTTTTGTAGTACAAGAGAGAGAGATGAGAGAGAGACGTGTGCGTGTGTGCGCGCGCAGTATGTGCGATGACGATGATGCGCAAAACGGTGAGAAGAGCAGAAGGGGAGTTAAGGGGATGTTTTGCAAAAGCAGCGCGCGCGTCGCTTTCGTTTTGTTGTGAAGCGTTGGTGAGGTTTTTCCAATCTGAACGCGAGAGAAAAAAGAGAGATTTTCAGAAAAAGAGCAAAAAAAGAGATTCTCTCGAAGCGCTTTTTCTCACGCAGTGGCCTCTGTACTTAATTTGAGGCGCCCTCAGAAAGCTTCTTTGAAATTTTATGATGATGAAATGTGGGAACCAGAGTTCTTGTCAGTTGGTTTTTTTTATGAAGGAGCCCCGTCGTACGTGTGAATACAAAGAAACTACTGAGTAATACTAATACTATTACGCGGAGCAAACGTTGATGACCTCGGCCGCGTGTAACAGTTTATTGACGTTTTTCTCTCCGCTCCAATCGTGCCAAATCGTACCCGAGCGAGCGCGAGCGCTTCTTCCTCCGTATTGGTCCGGCGCTTTCTCTTTTCCCGGGAAAGATCCAAACCCATATACGTTGACGGTGTCGCAGAGTTGCGAGAAGAGGAGGATGGCGTGCGCGCCGGAAGTCATTTGGCGCCATTGGGTGAAACCAGTCAAGCCTAAGCGGCTGGCATCGGTTCGGAGTTTGTTCATAGCGCCGGCTAAGGATTTGGAGAGTTTCAGAGGGAGCGCGAAGCGCGGGTTGTTCGGAAAACGCTTTTTGCACGCGGAGAGGATTTCACCTTGTGCGGCTGGGAACCAAATCATCACGCCGGTGTCTTCGTTACCGGCTTTGCCTTCGGGGAAGTTACCGCGGCAACACAGCGCGATGGAGCGGCGACCGTTTAACACTCGGAGCGTCGTTTTCGTGCCGACGTGCTTTTCAAAACCAGTAGTCGGTAAAATGTTGAAGCGAACGACGACGTCGTGTGCATCGATGTACTTTCCGTACGGTTTCGTCATCAAGTGACCGGCGTTACCGACGATCGCGCAAGTGCTGAATTTCTTCCCTTTCCCGAGGAGCGGCGACAAACCAACTTTCGGGAGCTTCTTTAAACCTCTCACGCCGGGGAGTTTCTTGGCCGCCGTCAACGAGTCTTTCTCTCTGCACAACGTCGGATCTCGCGTCAAGCACTCGTTCAGCGTTTGCTCTTGACTAAAAACGCGCTTGGATACGATATTTCCGGGACCATCGTTCTCGTGGACGACTCTGACGTAAAGTTCCTTGCCGCATCCGGCTTTACCCATGGTGAAACCGATGCCGCGATGGAGCAAGTTTCTTCTTCTTCCCGTTCTACTGCTACTGCTGCTGCTGCTGTGACTATCACTACTACCGCTATCCCTCATCGACGATGACGCGTTTCTATAAAAATGGTCTTCTGATATATTCCTGCTCTCAATTTCATCATCATCCTCACCCGCATCGCCTAACATCTTCCTCCTCAGCCGTCGCTCTCTCTCAAACGGCAACATCTCTCTCGGCTGACCTCCACACGGCATAGACGCGTCCGCACCGGGTAAATTATAGTTCACGCTCTCATCATTACTACTACTGCTACTCCTTCGAATAGGTTCCTTCTCGTCGTCTTCGTCTTCGTCTTCCTCTCCGCCCGACGTCGTCGTCGTCGCCCCCTCCTCTTCCCTTTCGCCAAAATCATCCTCATCCGATATGGGTAAGTTCGACGCGAACGCGTTCGCATCGTTCGGCACCTGTTCACCGAAATTCGTCGACAGCGAATACTCGTACTCCTCTTCCTCGAAACATCTGTATTGAACCGCATAGAGCGTGGAAACTGTGAAAATAAACCCCAAAACGATGAATTTCAGTTTCAAGTTTTTCGCTCCGCCTTCGTGATTCGTTCCGTGATGGTGACGCCCGTGCTGGTGATGCAGACGCGACGACGACGACGACGACGACGACGAAGCAGGGGGAGGAGGAACAAACATACTCTCTCTCTCTCTCTCTTTCACGCACACAAGCACACGAAATGCGTGTTCTTCTGCGAAACCTCTTTGTTCTTTCGCGTGTCAAAAGATATCAAAACTTAACAAAAGTGAAGAAGGTCCAGAGAGTAAGAAATGACACATGTGATAAAATTAGTACGTGGTGATGAGATTTAAAAACGCTTTGCTGCTCTTCTTTAGTATCATCCGAAATCATCACAGAAGTCTGGAAATGTCTCTCCCGAATATTTTCGTTCGGACGATATCCGCGCCGACTTTAAAGACATTGTTAATGCTCACTTGACTGATGGTTTCGAACGACTTCCACACCAAACCGGCGGCTAAGCCTTTCAAGATGGTAAAACCCGGGATATCGGCGACGGCGGAGTCCTTGCCGATGTACGCCAGCGAACCTTTGTGCTCGTAGTTAAATCTCATGTTCGGGTCTTGGAGGGCTTCGAATCCGTTTTCTTTGGCGCTATTGAAAACTTCGGCTAAATAGTTTCCTTGTTGTTTCGCCACTTGCGCGGTAGCCGGGAAAGCGCGCAATTCGTTATCCAACGCTTCGCACATTTTCATGAATTCAGACATGGTCATCTCGTCACGTTTTTGAGTGTACGATTTGAATACATCTATGCTTAGCGTGGCAGATTTGGCCATCTCTTTCAAGTGCGGGAAATCTTTACCGCCTTGCTCCAGGGCTTTGATGGCAGTCGGGAGGTTAATTTGGAGTTCGCAGTTGCCGTCCTCGTCGCATTTACAGGCTTTCGCGTATATTTCTTGCGCTTTCGCCATCGATTTCGGACGTTCAACGGTCACGCAGTCGCCTAAACCGAAAATTGAACCGTCTGAACCTTTCACGCGCATGGCTTTGTCCGCGGATAAAGATCTAACGTTCGGCTGCGAGCCTTCCGGTAAGCTATTTTGTATCTTTTCGCAAATCGGGTTGAGTTTAATTCCCGAACACCACACGGACATGCCGCATGGAATTTCCCTCTCTTCGCCGGTATTCTTATCTGCCACGATTAAACTGTTCCTTTTCACCTCTTTCACTTGCGTGTTCAAAATGCAATTGATGTTCGCTCGTTTGAAAAAGTCCGTGGCGTAATCGGCGATTTCTCGATCGTAGGAGGATAAAATTTTCTCCTGTAAATCGATGATGTTAATCGAAACATCTTCCAACAATCGTCTCGGAAACGTCTTCGCGACGTCTTGATACACCAGATCGTACAACTCCGCGGCTAATTCGACGCCCGTCGGCCCGGCGCCAATGATCACAAACCGCAACAAATTCTGGATCTCCTCTTTCGAAATCCCCGGCAGCGTCGCTCGTTCAAACCTTTCGTTCACTTGACTTCGAAACCTCGCGGCATCCGAAATCTCCTTGAAAAACAAGCAGTTCTCTTCCACTCCAGGCACGCCAAACGTATTCGTCACCGCCCCAACCGCGGTGATTAAATAATCGTACTTCAACGTAAACTCGTTGTTCGCTTTGCGACACGTGACGATTTTATTCTTCGCGTCGATATCCGTCGCCGCCGCTTCGTAATACTTGAACCCTTTCTCCGCGATTGGACGTCGAATAGACTCGACGATCGATCTCGTTTCAATCGCGCCCGTCGCCACGCCTGGTAATAACGGCGTGTACAAGAAATAATTCCTCGGCGACACCAAAATCACTTCAAACGGGATATCTTTCTTCAAGGATTTCACGAAGGACACCGCACCCCACCCGGACCCGAGAATGACGACGGTTCTTTTCGCCGGGTCGGAGCCGATTTCGTCGTACGACACGGTCGTTTCCCTCGGTTCCGCCACCGCTTGGTTCCTTATCATCTCATCTCTTCTGCCTCGTCGTCGTTTATTAAGTCGCCTTTGACGCCGTGCATTCTCGACGATAAAATCTCTCGAAATCTTTTTGCCCCCCCCACGCGAAGATGACGGACAAAACTGTCTCGTCGTCGAAATCGTCGTCGAAATCGTCGTCATCATCTCTCGCGCTCGAAAAGCAGAGACCACCAAAAGTGTTACTTACGTTTCTCTCTCTCTCTCTCTCTCTTTCCGCGTGTGGTTGATGATGCGAAAACAAAGTCGACTTTAACAAAAGCCCACAAAGTCTCGCGTTTTTTTTTTCTTGCGTCGCTCGCGTGTGAGGGACGAACGACGTGGCAATAAACCAAAGAAAAGAAAGAACAAATAGAAAGCAGAGAGATTCGAGAGATTTTCGCAAACGGACTGTCAGACTGTCGCATTAGAGACGCAAATGAAAAGAGACGACACGTTTCGCGAAAAAAGGCAAAACAAAAAAATTTCTCTCGCTTTTTCTCTCTCTCTCTCTCCAGAGTTTTGTCTCGTCCGTTGTTGCGTTTGGGAGAAGATACGAATCTTATTTAATTAATCTCTTTCTTCTTCAAGAGGAGCGCTTTCACGACGAGAGAAGAAGAGAGAAGGGAAAGTTTCGCGTATACTGTATATATCATCGCGTCGTCGTCGAATCGTTTTCCTCGTTTTCGTCGGAGCGTTTTAAGAGTAAGAGTAAGAGTAAGAGAGAGAGCACGTTTGGATTTGCCTTTTTTCGCCGCCGCCTAAAGAAGAAGCAGAAGAAGACAAAGAAGTTCTCATACGATGACAGAAGAAGCGCCCGCGCGATTCGGCTCGAAAGAGTTCAAATCGAACGGGCCAATTTCTATACTCGCCGCGGATGGGAACAGGTACCAGTTGGACGATGCCACGAACGAGTATTTCGGGGAGATTGAAAAAGCGTTGAGAGAGTTTGACGACAAAGACGACAAAAAGAATAACATCCAACAACGACGAGACGATGGAGAAGAAGAGGAGCTCAAGCAACGAAACGAAGCGATCGAAATATTAGCAAACAACGCGCTGGAAGGCGCGGATGGGAAAGAGGTGGAGTTGATGATGGACGCGCGGTGTTCGCGGTTGATCGAGAGACTGGTCGCGCACGCGACGGATGAAGCGTTGGTGTTCTTTTTACGGAAAGCCTGTCGAGGATGGAAGACGTACGCGTTGGCGATGAACATTTTTGGTTCGAGAGTCTTAGAGAGCGTTATCAGGCAAGTTTCGAAGAGATTGGTGGTTGATGGTGAGGGTAGTGTTCATCATCATCACGCGACGACGAAAGAAAGAGGCATACAAGAGGTTTTGAAGTTTAAGGAGATGCTTTTAGAGAAGGAAGACGTGGACGACGGATTCGAGAACGAGGGTAGAAATAGAAACAACAACAGCGACGATGGAGAAAAGAATAACCTCCCAGAAGCAGGACCGAGGAGTTGTTTAGATAACTTATCGTACGTTTTAAGTTCGCGAGCGACGGACATCTCGTTCGACCAGCGCGCCTCGCCGGTCGCTCGGCGCGTGTTTTTTCTCTTTGCTGGTAAGGACATGCCGCTCAATCCAGGCGGCAGAGATAAAACGTTAGCAGTTGGTCAACAAAATTATAAACCACAAGGTAATTTAGAGAGTAAACTGAAAGGCGCGACGAGTGCGGAACAGTTCGACGCGTCCAAGAAGAATCGAGAGAAACACCGAGACGAAAAGAACGAAGATAGAATAAACGCCTTCCCGGAACTTCTAGAATCGCACACGAACGACGTATTAGCGAACGTCGAGGAAGTTTTATGGGACATGACGGATGATCCGTGCGCGAGCGCGTATTTACAAGCCATTTTGCTCAGTCAAGAAGGAGACGATGCAAGTTTAAAATGGATCATTCCCGGTTTGTTGGGGTGCGCGCCTCCGGAAGACGCGCCAGACGGCGAGCTCCTCGCGGACCTCTCTTCGGACGACATGAAAGCGCTCATGCAATCGCGGTCCGGGTCGCACTTGCTGGAAGTTATCGTGCGAGTTGCACCGAGAACGTTAGGAGCGGAGATTTGGCGGAGATTTTTTCGCGACAAATTAATGTCCATATCGAAACACCCGGTGGCGAACTTTGTGTTGCAATCGGTTTTAGGAAGTTCGAAGGATCCAGCTGTTGTCGCCTCTGCCGTCTCTGAACTCTCCGCGTTGTTCGGAACGTTGCTGTACGAAAACAGAGCCGGTGTTATCGCGGCACTTTTAGCCGCCTGTTTGCGATTGAAAACCAACGAAAAAGATTGTTGCAAAGCCTTGGCGAGAGGCGTGACGTTCAAGTTAGAAAAGAAAAACGCCAACAACGCGACGGCGGCGGATGGTACTCATAACGAAGAAGGCGGCGGAGGGAGCCGAAAAGGTGGCAAATCGCAACTCGCGCGCGCGCTCCTCTTCCTCGGGAACCCACCTCACGGGAGATGCTCCGTACTCGGCGCCGCTATGATGCAAACGCTCGCCAAGTACCCCGCCGACGCTACGGTCATGTTCCTGGAATCTCTCTGCGATACCGATCCGAAAACTCTCCTCCAAGCCGCCCGCGACGCGTCTGGCTCCCACGCCATCGAAGCAATCTTAAACTCTCGTTTGGTAAAAGCAAAACACAAGAAAGCAATCGCGGAACTCCTCGTCGACAACGCCGTCGCCTTAGCCGTCTCCTCCGGAGGCTCTCGAGTCCTCGAAGCGTGTTACCGCGAAACCGACAACAAAACCAAGAAAAAAATCGTCGAACTTTGTTCCAAGCGAGAGAAAGAAATCGTCGCCACTCGACACGGCGTGGTCCTCTTCAAACGCTTAGGCGTCAAACAATTCCAAAACAACGCCAGCGGGTGGGAGAAACGGGAAGAAAAGTCCGCCGCCATCCGAGCCGAGTTTGAAAAAGAGTTTGGTTTCGACGCGCCCGAGAAGGAAAAGGAGGAAAATCGCAACAAAACGGTCCTCCGCGAGGTCCCGCCGCCGCCGCAAAAGCGCAAAAGCCGCGACGAGATTCATCCGGGAGGAGAAGACGAACGAGAAAACGACGACGAAAACGACGACACAATCGGGGATAAAAAGAAAAGCAAGAAAGAGAAGAAAGAGAAGAAAGAGAAGAAGGAAAGGAAGGAGAAGAAAGAGAAGAAAGAGAAGAAGAGGAAATAATATGGGCAGCGAGAGAGTAGGAGTGAAATTTCTCATTTAAAATTCGCCAGACTTTTCAAAGAAATCCAAATTTAGCGCAAAAACTTCACAAATCTGGCACCCAAGCAACATTACCAACACGCGTTTGTTTTATCACGATGACAACGCTCTTCTTCTCGAGAAGACGACGCAGCAGCAGCAGCAGCAGCGGCAGCGCATTGGTCTCCTTTCTCCTCCTCTTTTGCTTCTGTTCGCTCTTCGCGTCCGCGAAAGACGACGACGACAAAAGGAAACCCGGGGTGATTCCGTGGGCGAAAATTGACACCGAGAAAAACGTGACAATCTACGGCGCGTACGACGCCACGAAAACGATCAAGTTTGAATTTAAAAGCGACGAGGGGCACGACGTGTATCGAGTTCGAGATGTAGACGCGTTCAAGAGCTGCAGCTTGGATGGCGCGGTGAAAATGCCCGAGGTAAGAATGTAGAGAGGAGTTTTGATGCTTTGTTTGCTTACTAAAGAGGGTGCCCTTTGAGATGAAAAGCAACGCTGACATTTTTTATATTCTTCGTCTTCTCGTCTTATGATGTTATCAAACACACTATAAACAGGTTCAAGTGGATTTCGGTCGCCGTGGTATTTTATCGTACGTCTCGGTGACGCCGGCGGAAAACGCGACGCTGTACTTTGTGTGCTCCCAGCATTGCGCGAGCGGGCAGAAAATTTCAATAGCGCACGATCCGACGGTGTACGCGGACGGCGATTTGGATCGGGACGGAGACGTGGACGACGACGATGCCGCTCTCGGTGCGGAGAAAGACGACGACGACGACGACGACGACAAAGACGACGACTTTGATCGCGAAATTGACGACGACGAGTGGGAAGATAAGAAAGACTTTGAAACTGGATGTCCGTACGACTGCGAAGCGGGATGGGAGTCGAATACGATTAATTCCGCGTGTCCGTGCGGCAACGTTAATTGCACGGAAACAAGTAAATCTGTGCAATCGATCAGATCGATTGGCGCGATAACTCCTGGTTGCATGTACGTTGTCAAGGCCTTCTGCGTGGCGGAGGAAGCGACGAAGACGGCGGCGAACGAGGATCCTTCCCAAGTGTGCAAGAAATTTTTAAGAAACAAGGGGAGATCGGAAGAGGTGGTGAGAGGCCAAGAACACGTTTTCGAGGATAAGGATGATGATGACGACGACGACAATTACAAGTTACCCAGCCGAGGCAACAATAAAGTTAAAGTTACTTTTAAACCGAACAGTTTAAGAGCGAACGAGACGAACGTAAATGTCGGCGTCAACTCGGTCGACGAAGACGAAGTAAAAGAGTTGCAAAGACCGGAAAGATTTAGAGGGAAGAACGCAACCGAAGGTGAAGTCGGTAATCGATCGGTTTTCATCGGCACTATTTTGACTTTAACACCACACGGGACAGTCTTTGACGAGTGCGTTGAAGTCGCCATCCCGTTTGTGAGAAATTTAACGGATGTGAACAACGCGACGATCGCATGCATGAAAGCGGCGGATGAAAATTCGCCGTTTGAATTGATCGAATGCGTCGTAGAAAACACCAGCGGTACCGAAGGGATCGCGACGGCGTGCGTTGACTCATTTTCTATCGCAACCGTGATGGAATCGGACATTTCAACGACTTCGGACGACGAAGATCCCACAGGCGGCGCTTTTGCGAAGTCGACAACCTTTGTCGCGATCTTAGTTTCGGTCGTCCTCGCATTGTTCTAGAAAAGATATTCGATAACAAAACGACGATATTAATACGAAGAGACAACAGCCACCGAAAAGGGGCTCGATAGAAACATACGACCATAACATTGTTGTATGCACGAGCATATATACGACAAATCAAAATACTTTCGTTTAATATTCATCTTTCTTTCTATTACATTTTTCTTTTCATTCAATTTTAATTCTCCTCGTACTCTTCTTGCATCTTCTTCGCGCTCATTCCGGCTTTACTCGCTTGCGTCGCCGCAACTTCTCTCGCCTGCGCGTCGTATAGAGTCGCCATGTTCCCGTCTCTCACGAACGAATAATCCTCTCTCCCTAACAAATCGCACTGCGCGTATTGCATCATCAAATGGTCAATCAACACCAACGCAACCATGGATTCCACCATAGGAACCGCTCTCGGGACGACGCACGGGTCGTGTCTTCCTCTCGCTTTCAACTCAGTTTCCACACCGTCGCGATTGACCGTGTTTTGCGGTCGAGTAATCGTCGATGTCGGTTTAAACGCAATCTTCATCTCGATAATCTCGCCGTTGGAAATGCCGCCTTGAATACCGCCCGATTTGTTCGTCGTCGTTCGCAAACCTCTTTCCGCGTCCATGTAAAACGGGTCGTTGTGTTCGCTCCCCTTCTCTAACACGCCTCCAAACCCACTCCCGATTTCAAAACCTTTCGTCGCCGGCAACGACATCATCGCTTTCGCCAAATCCGCCTCCAACTTATCAAACACCGGCGCGCCTAAACCTCTCGGGCAATTTCTCACGATGCACGTCACCACCCCGCCGCACGAATCTCCTTTCACTCTCACCTCATCGATCGCCTCGATCATCTTCTCCGCAACAGAATCGTCCGGACACCTCACGATGTTCTTCTCCACGTCCTCCATGGTAAACTTTTCGTGATCCACTCCGCCTTCGCTCGTTTTCACGTCCTTCACTTGACTCACGTACGCCAAAATTTCCGTATTTCCAATTTGCTTCAAAATCTTCTTCGCGATTGCGCCAGCCGCGACTCTCCCGATAGTTTCTCTCGCGCTACTTCTTCCACCCCCGGCAATCGCTCTCACCCCGTATTTCATATCGTACGTCGCATCCGCGTGACTCGGTCTATACGCCACCGCGATCTCGCCGTAATCTTGCGACTTGTGGTCTTTATTCCTCACGAGCACCGCAATCGGCGTTCCAAGGGTCACGCCGTCCAATCCAACCCCACTCAAAATCTCGCACGAATCTTCCTCGTTCCTCGGCGTCGTAATTCTCGACTGCCCCGGTCGACGTCGGTCCAGCTCGAACTGTAAATCCTCCCTCGATATTTGCAGCTTTGGCGGTACCCCGTCGACGACGCACCCGACGCCGCCGCCGTGGGATTCCCCGAACGTCGTCACCCGGAAGAATCTCCCGTACGTGGAGCCGACGTTCGCGATTTGTAACTGTCCTCTTCTTCTTTCTCGTTGTTTCTTTTCGCTGCTCGTCGTCCTCCTCCAAACCGACGGTATCATCGTTTTCGGTCGCCGCGCAATCATCGACTTTGACGTCTGCATTTTACTCTCGATTTTTCCCTTTGAAGGAGTCGATGAGGAAAAAGACACCACCGCTAAACGATGCATCGACGTCGTCATCGGAAGAACAACAGACAGACTCCTCGCGCCAACGAGAAGATCTCTTTCACAAAAAAGCGATCCTTAAATATAAATGCTCGTCTCTCTCTTCTCTCTCTCTCTCTCTCTCTCTCTTGGTACGCAGAGTACAAAAAACTGATGAATTTTGAGGTTTTTCCAAAACCATTTCCGTCGTTTGCAATGAAAAGAAAAATTTCGCAATCAATTAAATTTGTTTCTCCAAACAAAAAACAGACCTCAAAACAAGAAGAGAAAAACAACCACAAAAAAAGTGCTCAGAAAAAAAAGAAGGGAAAGCGCGAGCGAGAGAGACTCTAAATATGTTGTTGTCGTCATCATCATCATCATCATCATCATCGCGCGCGTTTAAAAACGCGACCGATGTCGCTTTGAGAGGAAGAATCTCCTCCTCCGTACGGAGGAGGGGGAGGAAAAGGCGTTTTCGGCGAGCGAGTGTGTCTCTTCTCTGCGAAGAAAAGGAGGCGAATGATGAGGAGGACAAAACCTTTGGTGATGATGATGATGATTTTGGGGGGAAATCAATCGACAGAAGAAGAAGAAGAAGATCGCTTTTTGTATCGTCGTCTTTGTCGATGATTGCGTGGTATTCGAGCAGCGGCAACGACAGCGAAAATTCTGCTTTCGCCGCTGCTGATGGTGTTGGTGGTGTTCCCGGGTTTCCCGGTGATGAGAAGAGCGACGACAAAAATAATTCATCGTGTGGGGTGAAATCCTTAACCGTGGGCCCAAATCCAGGCGAATTTGAGACGATATCGAAAGCGCTCGACGCGAGCGCGAAGGAAGGCGGGGCGACGATTGAGATAAAAAGCGGCACGTATAAGGAACGAATACTAATGAACAAGAATAACGTAAAATTGGTTGGTTTGAGCGACGATGTTTTCGTGGAATGGAGAACGTCGACGCCGTACGAAAGCGTGTTGGAGGTTACGTCTGAAAACGCGAGCGTGGAGAACGTGAAGTTTACGCACGCGAGTAAATCCGTGGCGAATAACTTTGGGGTGTTTGTGAAGGAAAAAGGGAGTCTGAAGTTAAAAAATGTGTCGGTGACATCGGAAACTGGGAGCGGTGTAGCTACCGAAGGCGGCTCGATTGACGCAGAAAACGTGGTGATTGACAAATGCAAAAACCACGGCGTTTCGGCGTTTGGAAATCAGTCGGAAGATCCGAAGAGCGGTCAAGTGCACCTGAAAAATGTCGCGATATCGAATTGTGGTGGCGACGGAATCTTATTACGAGGTGGTGTACAAATAGACTCTTTAGATGTCAAAATCGACAATTGCACCGGCTTTGGCGTCGACGCGTTTGAAAACGTGCAAGGAACGATGAAAGCGTGTAAAATCTCAAAGTGTCGAAAAGGAAACGTCGGAGGCGATAACGACAACTACGACGGGAACGGTGTCGGCATTGAATTAGTTTAGTTTAGCACGCGCTCGTAGCATATAGGTAAGATGAAAAGGACATTAGCTATTACTCTTTATCATTCTAAGGTTTTACCCGCACATCTATTAAACTACTACTAATCAAGGAATTCCGGGAATCCACGTCTTTGTCTTTTGGCGATACCGCGCGTACGTTTCCTCGCCAAACATCCGCTCTAAGAAATATTCCTCCACCGGTATCCGTTTATAAAAAAACCGCCAACTGACGCCCACAAACACCATAAAACTCACCACGTTCCCTAAAACTAACTGCGTGCCTGGTGCCCATAAAAACCATCCGAAATATCCTGGATGTCGAAAAATTTTATACGGACCTTCCGTGACCAACGAATGCGTCGCTCTTTTCTCGGTTTGAATGACGTGCGTGAAGTTATGTTTGGCGTGTATTTCGGCCCATTTACGAATAGTTTCGCCAACGAGGCACGTCATGATACCGATTTTATGCACGCGTGCAATCGTTTCCTGGCCAAGCATCGCGCCGTAATCCACGAAAAAGTACTCGCACAATCCCAAAGCCATCGCCGAACAGTACGGGACGCTGAAAAGCCAGGAGTGTCGATTGAGGAGATTACGGTTATACGCGAACGCGATGAGAAATTCGGAGAGATGGAAGAAAGCGAGGATGACGAGAAAGCTTTCGAGGAAGTGTGGCGGTGCAGGTGCGGAGGTAGTCGCGTTCATGTTTAATTTGTTGTGAGGTTGATTTGAGCTGAAAAGCCAACTGTAACTTCTCTCCTGTCTCCTCGAACTCCTCTCGCGGGTCACTTCTATATTTCGCGCGTCTTAGACGTATTTTACATTAAATGCTAAAAACTACTAGTATACTGCTACTTGCTAATTTGAACTGTACGTTACGCATCGTACTCTGATTTTAAAACCCAGGCGGAGAATCCTTTGTTTCCATCGTTCGTCGTCGGATTCCGTTCCAATCGAGCGCACTGCTTTAATAAGTTGCGAAAGATGACGCGACGTTCGGCGGTGACTTTATCCGCGAAGGCGTCGACGACGAGTCCGGTTGGAGCTTCACCGCCCCTAGACTTGAGAAATTGAATGATGTCTTTGAGAAGGGTTTGCGCGAAGCGGGCTTCTTCATCTTGGTTGGCGTTGGCGTTTTGATTCGTGGCGATGATGGCGGCGTCTTCTTCGCGTCTTTGTTGGATGCGAGAGAATAAGCGACGACTTCCAGCGTTATTGCTTCCGAAACGGCCCGTGTTGATATTATTGGTGGCAATAGTTCGTATAGTCGTAGTTGATGTGGTCGTTGCGTTGATGTGTTGCTGTTGTTGCTGCTGACCTTGAACGCGAGTGTTGGAATGCCCATTCATTTCGCCTCGTCCGGAGCGTTTCACCGCCTCCGCCGCTTGTCTCGCGATTCTATCTGCAAAGGCAATTTTCGCGCGCCGGTCGCTATCTGCAGCTGACAAAATCTTATCGTGACACATAGCACTGTGTAATCCGCCTTCGCCGTCGAACAATGATTTCAAAATCGCCGCATCGCCTTTCCCGTTGTCGTCTTTGTTATTAACGTTCAATCGATTCGTCTCGACTCTTTGCACGCCCTCGACGATGGTTCCATTATTCGCCGTTGTCGTCTCGCCTTCTTCCAGCGATTCATCTCCTTCAACTGTGATTAGACTCTCCTCGTCTTCATCTTTGCAATCTGCCGCTAAGATCTCGCCTTCGACTTCGGCGAAAAGCTCGGCGGTTTCGTTCGCGGCTCCGCCGCCCATCGCCGCGCTTCCCGCGACACCGCCTCCTCTTTGCTTCTCCTCCGGGTCATCGTACGCGAACAAATCCATCATATCTCTCGCTTTAAAAAAACGTCGTTGTTTTGGGTCCTTTAATACCTTACCGGTTAGAAACTCTTTGTAAATTTGTCGATGATACACTTTCTCTTCGATCGTCCCGGTGGTGATTAACCGATAGATGGTCACCGCTTTCGTTTGACCAATGCGCCAGGCTCGTTCACGTGCTTGCGCATCCGTTGACGGATTCCAATCCGGATCAAACAACAAAACGCGATTCGCGCCGGTTAAGTTTATACCCAAACCACCAACCTTAGTTGTCAACAAAAAAACAAACACGGGTTCTTGCATATCCTCCGCGGCGACGCCTTCCTCGCCCACGTTACCGGCGTCGTTGAAAGAATCGACTAAGCCCATTCGGTGCGCGACAGGTGTGGTGCCGTCCATTCGTCGATACGTGTATCCTTCGTTGGCAACCGCTTGCTCTAAAATATCCAGCATCTGTTGCGTTTGCGAAAAAACGAGACATCGATGGCCTTGGCTTTTCCACATGCTCAAGATTTTCAGCGCGACTTGTAACTTGCCCGAACGCACCGGGTCGCCGTAATTTGCATCGCCAGCGCGCGAGTTTCGCTCTAACAAGTCTGGGTGATTAACAATCTTACGCAAAACGTCAATACCGCCCAACGCTTCGCGTCGACCGTCGATGATATCTTCCACTTCTCTCGAGGAGAGGAAACCTTTATACGCGTCGCGTTGGTTTTCCGTCATCGGGCAAAACAAAACCTGTTCCGTTTTATCCGGCAAGTTTATATCCAAGTCTTGTTTTAATCGTCGAAGTAAATACGGTGAAATCAAATCCTTTAACGCGACCGCGCACCTATACGCCGTAGTCGCCGCTTGATCGCTCGCGTTGACGTACCCGCCGATTTGTATAGGCACCGCGAACTGCGCCTGAAACACCGGCAAAGTGCCCAATTTCCCGGGGTAGACAAAATCAATCAACGACCAAAGCTCGGATAACCTGTTTTGTACAGGCGCACCAGTCATGATAATTCTGTGAACCGTGCGTAATCGCTTCGAGACGACGGTGATGTCTGCTTCTGGGTTTCGAATTTTATGCCCTTCGTCCAACACCGCGTACCCCCATCGAACGGTCAACAAATCTTCGCGCATGCCTCGCAAACACTCGTACGTGGTAATCACCAAGCCTTTCGGGTCTCTCGTGGCGTTCCGTATGGCGTTTTTCATCGCATTTTTTCTATTCCCGTTGGCAACTTTTAAAGCGTCTTGCGTGATAGCCGAGTCGTGCAAGACGACTGGTTTCAGCTCGGGCGCCCAGATTTTCAATTCGCGACGCCATTGGCGCAACATCGTCGCCGGACACACGACAACGGATGCTTGGTACAAGTTCGATTTCGATAACGCGCCGAGGAAAGCGGCAACTTGTACCGTCTTCCCTAAACCCATCTCATCGCCGATTATCCCACCAGCTCTTTGACAGTGCAATTCCCAAAGCCATTTAACGGCTGTTTTCTGATGCGGTAAAAGTTTCGCGAACCTGTCGCCGTCGACGGATAATCCTCCTTCAAATTCAACGTCTTCTTCTGCTTCAATAACATCGTCACCGTCTTCATCGGCGTCTCCATCTAATTCTTCTTCGTCCGAGCTGTACGCTTGAAACGACGACCGTCGTTTTTTCCTTGCCGACGCACCATTTTTCTTTTTGTTCTGTTGTTGTTCGCTTTGCTCTTTCCACTGTTTTCTTTTCAACGCCAACTTCTTCTTCGCCGCGCTGTCTCCATTTTTTGTCGGTTTCACGCGTCTCGAAATCGCCTCTCCAATCGCTCTCGAATGCATTTTTTCCATTTGTTTCGGTGCATCTTTCAAATCAATCGTTTTCAACTTTGATTTCGCGCTTTGCAACAGCGCCGCTTTTTCTTTCAACTTCTTTCCGGCTTCATCCGTCCGAGCTTTATCGAACCCGTCTAAGCGGTCAAACGGCGTCATCGCTCCAATACGAATCAATCGTTCTCTTTCCGTTTCTCCATTACTACCGCCACCTAACAAATTATTCGTCGTGGTTTTCTTTTGAACGGCGTCTAACTCGGCGTCGAAATCAAAGTCGTCCTGGACGACCACTTTCGGTCGTCGTCGTTGTTCTTCCGGAGGAACACCACCAGTCTTCTTCGCGTCCGCGTCGGATGCGTCTTTCTTTTTCTTCTTTTCTCTCTCAAACGCGCGTCGTTCCACCTCGGAAACTTCCAATGCCGCGTCCAACTCTTTTTCCACTTTGCTTCGTTTCTCTCGTAACCCGGCAACGCGTTTCGCGGCGACTTGTTTCCTCAGTTTCACGTCTCGTAAAGGCGTTTTTTCTTCCTTCTTCTTTGCTTCTTCGACTCCTAAATCCTTCGTCGCCGCTTCCACGGCTTCAATCTCTCGGTCGATTTCAAAAAGCGAGCGCTCGAGTTTCTCTACCGCGCGTTCCGAGCGCAACACCATCGTTTCCATTTTCGTCTTTTCTTCTTCTCCTCCTCCTCCTCCTCGGTCGTCGTCGTCGACGATGGCATCTCGCAACACGTCCCGTTGCACGTGTCGTTCGTCTCTCGCGACGACAGAGAGCGGACCGAGGACCAAATTCGAGAGCGCATCTTTATCTCCCTCTTCGTTTCTCATTTTCCTCCTTCTTCTTCTTCTTCTTCTTCTTCTTCTTCTTCTCGCGGTTTCGATTTTCGCCGCAGTGATTAAAAACTCGTCGGTTACTTTACAATCATGTTTACGACACCGTTCCTCTTCTTCAGCGTGCACGCGAGTGAGGAAGAAAAAAAAAAGGCAGAGAAAAAAGAAAGGTGAGAAAAAAAAAGTATTTAGGGTTTGATTTTTTTTTTCGTGTTTTTTTGTTTGTTTGCTCGACAAAGAACGAAAGCGCAAAGGATTCGTCATATTCTTCGGAATTCTATTCACAAAACACACTTAACTAACTCTCTTATTAAAAATGTCTTCTGCGCACACCGAAAACTTACCGGCCGACTTGAACGAGCACAACGAGGAGCTCGCGGACGGCTGCGACAACGCGGACACGTACTTGAGTGCGTTTTATTTGTTCTTTTTCTTTCTCTCTTTTTAAAAGCGCGTTTGTTATGATGATGAATGAATTTTTGCGGAAAAGAAGAAAAGAAATCCTCGTCATCATCATCATCGAAATCGATGATTCTCTCGCTCGGATGAAGCGCGACAATTACCTTCTCTTTCTTCGTCGCGCGACACTTTTCTTTCACCGAGAAACGTTTTTTCTCGCGCAAAAATGTGTGCTTTTTACGTTTCTCGCGCGGACGAGCAAAGTTCTTCTTTCCTCGAAGCACACATCGCGCGCAGGTTTCTTCTCTTTTCGGAGGATCGATGATTCTCGTTAAGAAGAGATACGATTTTGGATGGTTGTTTAACCTAAAGAAGAAAGAGAGGTTTGGGTGCCGAGTTTTGCTGACATCTTTTACTCTGATTTTTTTTCCGATGTACTAAACAAAACAGAATTCCACGCGCTCTTACACCGAGGCCAAGCGTTGAACGCGTACGAGGCCAAAATGCACCTGGACAACGGGACGTTAAACTTCGGCCACGGCTTGGACTTTGAGTCCGGGAAGACGAAAAAAGCGGAAAAGAGACCGCCGACGCAGATTGAAATCATGGCGGAGATGGAACGCGAGAAGCAAGCGAAGAAGGAGGAACGCAGATTGGCGCGAGAAGCCAAGAAGCAAGCCCGTCTCGAACAGGAGGAGTTTATAAGAAACGGCGGCAACTTGAAGTTGTCCAAGAAGGAAAAGAGGAGATTGGAAGCGGAGATGGAAAACTAAGAAGTTTTTCATCGCCGTTCCGTCGACTTCTTTCTCTAGTAGTGTACATATATGAGCGACGAATGCGAATTCGCCTCCCATCATTTGAGCACAAGAAGAGAAGAGACATTTTACTTACTTTCTGATAAACACGAGTTACTCCTGTTTTTACGATGAGACGATGTCTGTTTGCTTTTTGTTCTTCTTGTATTTAGAGTCCCCTGTCCGTACTGGTCCATGCGTCGTTAATAACGCGCATAATGAGCCGGACACTGCTTAGATATAAACAAGGATAATTAGTTTTCTCTGCACATCAATGATTGTAGAAATAGATCAAAATTGTAACAATAACATCATAACGTGTACTTTTAAAAACCCAAACTTTGCGTACGTCTATGTAAGAAATAGGATTCGTTTTGTTACAACAATAAATACACATCATCACAGTTACTTCAAGTAGTAGAATTATTTTTTCGGCGCTTTGAATACCTCAAAGCCAAAAATCGTGCACGACTTGTTCTCGTCCACATCTTTCAACTCGTCTTGGTATTGCAACTCAAAAATACCTTCGTGACCACCCGGTCGACCCTCCCTTAATCGCAAACAGATCTTATCTCCAGGTTCTATTACCGCAGCTTTCTCGGATGGCAAGGATTCCCATCGACCGACGGCTAGTCTAAAGACGCCCGGCCCGTCGCGTAAACTCTTCACGCGAACTTTTTCGCGAATAACAGCTAACGTCAATTGCGAGCGAGAAATCGATTTGCCAGTTATACCCGCCATACCGCGACCAATGGTTTGATTGCCAGGGTACAACGGTATTTCTGTGATTAAACTCTGTCGCCGTCTCGCCGAACCACTGCGAGGCGTAGTAGGCGCTTGTTGCTGTTGCTTCAACGCCAAGGCCTGCGGGTCTTCCATCAACGACAGTTTCATCTTTCTATATTCAATCTTATCCATGTGCCCGGTATTTAAAGCTCTCAATTCGCTCTCGTCCTCGGGTAACACCGATAGTCTATTTTCTACGTTTGCTATTTGAATCTGTAACGTTTGGATCGCTCTTTCGTACGTCTCCGTCGGTTCGTCGTTGTCGGTTCGTAACTTCAAATCTTCCACTTTAAACGGCAAACCAGGCATTTGTTTATCGTCAATCATTTCTAACATATACTCTAAACCCGCGCGTTCGCCGTCGTCTTCGTATTTATCGTCCATAAACTGTTCCGAAGTGGCAGTCCCGAGTGCGTCGCAGATCGTCGTCGCCATGCCAATCAACACAAACGCGTTCGTCACCGCTAACATCAAGGTGAAAATATCAAATACACCGACCGTTCCACCAGACTCGTATATTATCTCCACCCCATTGAACGTTCGTTCCATAACGTTTGAATGCCAAGGATTTCCAGTGTCCATGTAATGCGCGTCAGTTCCAATACTGTGCATTTGCTTGGATGGAATGAATCTGACGCTCAACGTCGCCCAAACGTCGTTATTCAGCGGTTCTAAGTAATGCACCGATTCCCATTTCACGGTCACTAATAACTTAATGCCCGTCAATCGAAAGGTCAATCCAGTCGTCGAACCTTGCGCGCACCCGCCGTCTGCTTCGTCGTTACCAACGACGCACAAAAAATCGTTGTAATCGTCCAACGCGACGCCGGCAGACTCTAATAAATCTTTCAACGTAATCCCTTGCAACGCCCCAGCGGTTCCATCGTACTCGACGCCGTTAAAAAACACTTTCTTAGGTTGATTAAAGTTTCCTAGACTGTCTTGGTACCATATTTCCAACGGTAAGAAGATGTTCTCCGGCGCAATCGTAAAGCCTCTTCTCACGCCCATCAACCCGTACGCGCAACTCTGTGGAAAAGCATAGTGGTTTGCACACATAGTCGAAGGCGGCGGACTCGGAAACGGTGGCGGACTAGGTTCCGCCGGCGGTGGTGATGGAGGAGGACTCGGGGCACCTTCTGGCGGTGGTGATGGTGGAGGACTTGGGGAAGGAGGTGGAGAAGGAGAATCCGGGGGTGGCGGAGAATACCCGTCCGCGTCCCCGCACCCGTCGCACTGTCTACTAAACGTCCACTCCTGCAAAAACGTCTTCACCCACAAACCGCTCGGGGTTAATTTCACCATCTCTCCCACTGACATCCCGCCGGTAATGCACCCAATTGGCGTCGTGCACTCCGCCGACGCCGCGCACGCCGCCGCGTCCGTGCTATAATGCACCGTCGAATACGTTCCGCCGTACGTCGGCGATCGCCAATTAATATAAGTCGCGTTTTCGCAATACGTCGCATTTTCCGCGTGCTCTTCGATAACCTCTTTCGAATCCCCGAGAAAGCTCGTCTGTACCGATCTGCTCCCATCTTCGCCCATCGAGTACCTCGGCACGATGGCGTGCGGAACTTCAAACTGCGACTTGGCGTATAAGTTCGGCGTGCTGAATTTATTATAGTTCTTCATGATAATCATGGACACGAGCGCGAATAACGCGATGAGGATTTTGAACGTCAAATCCGTCGTCACCAGAAGTGGGTTCTTCGTTTTCACCAACTGCGTTATTGATTAGAGCGTTTTTAATTGGTGAATTTTGAGAGAGGAAGAGAGGAGAGAATGTGTCAGCGACTTTTCTCGAATCAACTTTCCTCGAGACCGTCGTTAGGTAAAGATACGCGCGGAGAACGACGACAGATTAAAAAACAAAGACGATATCGGGTTTTGATCGCGCCAGTGACGAGAAAGAAAGAAAGGGAAGAGAGGAAGGCGCGCGGTGATTCTAAATGCACCCCGTCTCGGGAAAAAAGAGACCGCGGAATCACTCGTTCTCTCTGTCTTTTCGTCGAGAACGCGCGCGCTCGATATAAACGTACCTTCACCGTCCTGTACGTGAACAAGTCATCCTTAAAGTCCGCCCAAAGGGCACCTAAACCCATCGCAGCGAAAACGAAAGCGAAGACGAAGGAGGAGCGCTTTCTTTTATTTTATGGGGTGCGCCTCTTGGGAATTTTTGTGAAGACAGACAGACACCAAAGAAAAGAGAAGAGATGTCCGGGAAGGGGTGAAAATCTGCGCTTACGCTTAGTAAACGTATCCTTTGATTAAATAAAGTTTTAGTATTAGTAACTCTTCCCGGTTTTTCTGTGGTGCATGGCGGATTTTCCTTCCTCGTCCAACAGCTTACCGCCGGTGACTTCGGCTAAGACCACCCAGTGGTCGCCGCATTCCATGCGGCTCTTCACGGAGCACTCGCAATAGGCTAAAGCGTCGGTAACGATGGCGCACTCGTTGTTTTCGCTGTAGGAAACTTTCATGTCGCCAAAACGATCCTCTCCCGGGGCGAAACCTTTTAACAAAGCTTTCATGGTTTCTTTTTCGTTGCCGAGTTTGAGGATGTTCAGGTTGAAGGTGCCGCCTGGGAGCATGAAGGATTCCACCGCGCGGTCTTTGGCGACGGCGACGGTGAGCGCGGGAGGGTTGAACGAAGCTTGGGAGACCCAGGAAGCGAGCATGGCGGACTGCGCGTCGCCGCTTTTGGCGGTGACGGCGCATAAAGATCCGACGATTCGACCAACTGCGGCTTCAGTTTCCGTCACTCCGGAAAAGGTTTCCGATTGAACTCTTTTCGATTCCGCTTTCTTCGCTTGCTTGGATTTCTTCAAGACGAGTTGCGCCAAGTCCGTGCCGGATTCTTCGCAGAGTTGTAAGGTTTCCTCCGTCGGTTTGAACTTACATCGAATGGCATCAAACGCAAAGTTAAATCCGGCGTTTTTCAAGCGGGTTTCCATGATATCGACGGCTTCACCGGACCAACCGAAGGAGCCAAAGACTCCCGCTGGTTTATCCGTGTCGTAGGATTTGACGATTTGACCCATGGCGTCCGTGACTGGAGTTGGAACGTGACCGCCTAAAGTTGGTGAACCGAGACAGAAACCGCCCACAGTTTTAGCCAGCTCTTGAATTTCATCCGCACTGGTGAGTTCACAGTTGACCATTTCCACCCCGACGCCGGCTTTGGTGATGCCTCTCGCGATGGCTTGCGCCATCGCGGAGGTGTTCCCGTACGCGCTCGCGTAAATGACCGCCACGGAGACGTCGTTTATTTGCTTCAACTGTTTATCCGTCCACTCGTCGTATTCACGGATAAGTTCTGGAGACGAGTTCAAAAGTACTGGACCGTGGCACGGCGCCAAACGCGGTTGTTTATACGGCGAGTTGTACGCCAAAGCCTTGAGCTTGAAGAGCGCGCTATTGACTTGCGTCGCCATCGGCGCCAGCATGCAATCGTAAAAGTATCGCCAGTCTTCTTGGAAGGAATCTAAACCTCCTGAGTCGTACATCTCCACGTGGCTGTTATTCTCGTCAGTTTGCTCGTTGGCAACGTGCGCGGAGTAAAATTTTGAGGTAAAGACAATCCCAGATTTCGAGTCTCGCGTGCAAAACACATCCGGCCATCTCGGCGTAGAGCATGGCATGAACGTCAACGTTCTTCCTCCACCCAAATCTAACTTTTCTTCGTTCCCACGAATGATGCGCAAGCGCGCGCGCAACTTTGGTTTCCCGCTCAGCTCTGACGGTCGTTTCCACGCGGCGATTAAACGTTCGTTACTCCCCGGAGTGACCCCATCAGGCGGTTTCAACGCATCGTAGATGACTCTCGCGCCTGGGTTCGTGACGACAATCTCAATCGGCGGAAGGACATCCGACCGGTTTTCTAACAGCGCAGAAATCGAGTCTAAACGCTTCGGCGAAATGTGCTGCAAAATCAAGAAATCTGAGGAGGAGTGCTTGTTCTCGCCGAACAAGTTCTCAGCGAACGCTTTATCCGGAACATCAATCAAAGCAGTTTTCTCAGTCCCTTCGATGGAGTACACGTTATCACTCGTGCCTCTCTTCAAAGCGTATTCGACTTCAAACTTCAGTCTTTGCGTCGTCACGCACTTAGAAAGTTGGATGTTATCTGAATTTGGCAACGTCTCTTCGTAGACTTTCGTTTCTACTTCAGGAGCTTTTGGAGGGGCTTCTTGCTTCGAGTTTCCGCTGGGTGGAGTTTGCGGTGGTGGAGTGGGGGGCCTGCTCTCAAAACTTTCTTCCTTCATCTCTGGAGCTTCTTCCGCAGCGACTTCCGTGTAATCGTATACCCGCATTTCGGCAACGGCGCCAGCTTTAGCTGCTTTTTCGTTTTCGTTCTTTTTCATGCGCGCAAAGTGACCCGCCATGGCAATTTTTGCCGCAGCTTTCTCCGCCCGCGCTTTTTCAAGTTTCACCGTTTCCGCCGCGATTTCTGCAATCTCTTCTTGCTTAACAGCTTCTTGCTCCTCCGCTTCTTTCTTCTTCTCTTCCTCGGCGATGCGCGCCGCTTCCGCCATCTTTACCGCCGCCGCCTCTTCTTCTGCTTTCTTTTGCAACATAGCTATTTCTGCGGCCTTCTTTTCCTCTTCAGCCTTCCTTTCTTCTTCTTCTGCTTTCGCCTTCGCTTCGGCAGCTGCTTTCGCTTCAGCGGCACGGTTGGCTTCCGCCGCAGCAATAGCTTTCTGCTCGGCCTCAATTCTCGCTTTTTCTTCTTCTTCAGCTTTTATTCTCGCTTTTTCCTCTTCTTCGGCTTTTATTCTCGCGTCCTCTTCTTCCTTTGCTTTCATTTCAGCTTCGATTCTCGCTCTTTCTTCTTCTTCAGCCGCTTTTATTCTCGCCTCTTCCTCTTCCTTGGCTTTCATTTCAGCTTCGATTCTCGCTCTTTCTTCCTCTTCCGCCGCTTTTATTCTCGCCTCTTCCTCTTCCTTGGCTTTCATTTCAGCTTCGATTCTCGCTCTTTCTTCTTCCTCCGCCGCTTTTATTCTCGCCTCTTCCTCTTCCTTGGCTTTCATTTCAGCTTCGATTCTTGCTCGTTCTTCCTCTTCCGCCGCTTTAATTCTCGCCTCTTCCTCTTCTTGCGCTTTCATTTCAGCTTCGATTCTCGCTTTTTCTTCTTCCTCAGCCGCTCGAATTCTCGCCTCCTCCGCATCTCTCTCAGCTTGTTCGGCAGCTTCCGCCTCCGCTTTTTTCTTCGCAATTTCCGCCTCCATCGCTTCCGCCGCCGCTCTTTGTTCCGCCTCAATCTTCTCTCGCTTCGCTTTCGCCACCTCCTCTTCCATCTTCTTAAACTTCGCCTTGACATCTTCCGCTTTCTTCAGCGCGGCTTTAATTTCAGCCTCCTTCGCGCCTTCGTCCGCGCTTTCGTACGCCCCGCCTTTCCTCTTTGCGATGGACTTTTTCACACCTCTCGCCAATTTGCCCGCATCGGGCACTTCCGGCACTTTCACCGACTTCGTCTTCTCCGCGACCGTCTCTCTCACCTCTTCCACGCTCGTCGGTACTTTTGGAACGTCGATGTTTCGCTTCGCGAACGACTTCTTAATCCCATCCGCTAAACTCGCCAAGAACGGTTTCGCGTCCTCGACGACATTCTCCAGCCGTGGAAGTTCAAACTCTGGAAGTTCCGGAATGAACTCTTTCGGGTCTCTCGAAATCAACTCTTTCACGTCCTCCGCGTCCGGTAAATCCGGCAACGACAGATTTCTCTTATTCAGCGATTTCTCCACGCCACTGGTCAAATCCTCCGCGGTTGGGATTTGTTGCACGAAACCGTCTTGAGAGATATCCCGGTACGTCTTAAACGCCCGACGCAACCATTTCGTGTTTCTCCCTTTCTTTGGATTCGATTCTTCTTCTTCCGCGGGTTCTTGTTCCTCCTCCTGCTTTGCGCGAAGAACGCTCTTTCCTCTCGTTTTCGTCGCTTTTTTATTATCCATCATCTTCGTCTCGCGGTGACGACGAGGGGAAAGTTTTCTCCACGACGACGCGCGCGAAGAAGACGACGACACGTTACAGCAACTCGTCGACATATTCTTTGCGCTGCTCTTTATGTTCTTCTTCTTCTTCTTCTTCTTCTTCCGTGTAAATGTGTTCTGTTTTCTTCTTCTGTGTGTTAAAAACAAGAGAGAAGAGATGATGATAAAAAATGCGGAAACAGTCACGTGAGGAGTGTGTTTTCGAGCGTAATAAATGACGTGTGAAAAGAGGCATCCGATATGGATTTTCTCTCCCATAAGAAAGAGCTGTCGAGAACAGAAAGTGCTCACATTATTATTTTTTTCTCTTTCGAAACAACACCGCAACCCGTCACAGAACAGAAAAAAGAAACACACACAGAGAAAAAAAAAACGGGTCATTTTATATTTGCTGCGCGCGCTTGTTGTTGCAAAGGAGAAGAGAGACGAGAGAGATGCCCGGAAATCCTCCTCCTCTTACTCGTCTCCTTTTACCGTGCTGGCAAGATGTCATGCTTCATTTAGGCACGGATTCTTTGAGAGAGTGTCAGAGAGAAATTTTAAATCGAGCCGGGTTTCCAACGTGAGTGTGAGATTTATTTGTTTGTCTTCTTCCCCGTTTTTGGTTTTACGCGTCATCGTGTGCACGCGATGTGCTCTTTCTTCGCGCATTCTCTCTCTCTCTCTCTCTCTCTCTGAAAACCGAGACTAAGGACGCGTTATAATCGTTTGTTTGTTTGCAGGGACGAGCGAGGTTTTTTACTGCTCCCCGGGGAAGTGTCTTCATCGGGTGAAGAAGAAGAAGAAGACAAAGAAGAGGTGGAGGAGAAGAGTTTGTTGTCTTCTTCCTCGGCGCCGATCGACTTGACGCGAGAAGAGGAAGAGAAAGAAGAAGAAGAAGAAGAAGAAGAACCGCAACCGCTGGCGTGGCGGTTATTGAAAAGAGCGGCGGAGAAGAGGTGCGAGGAAAAGCAATCACAAAGAGAAGAAGAAGACCAACAGACTTTGGAGGCGGAACCAACACCTTTGGAGGAGAGTTCTTTTCTGCGAAACGATTTCGACGACGAGGAAGACGACGACGACGCGCAAAGAGGGCGAGGAGGAGGAAAAGGAGGAGGATTAGGAGCGCCTCTCTCGTCGCCTCCGGATTACTCCACGAAAACCGACCAAGAGCTCGCGAAAGAGTTGGCGAAGTTTGGTATGAAACGACTCGGTTCACGAACGGCTATGATTGATTGTTTGATGAACATTTGGACGGAGAAGATGGTGGAGAGAGGCGACGGGGCGGCGTATTCGCAGCGGTTGGAGGAGGAGTTGTTGAGTTTAAGTCAACGGGATCAGAACGCGTGCAACAACAACAACGCAACGAACGCCGTCGGCGTCGGGATGGCGACAAAGAAACGGAAGAACGCAACGACGAGTACTTTAAGAGGAGGAGGAGAAAGAACACCGAGAACGGACGAAGAAGAAGAAGAAGAAAAAGAACAAGAAGATGAGACGGACGAGCGAGCGCTCGACGCCAAACTCACCGCCTTTCTCAGATCCTCTCGCGACGTGTACGCTTCCATCTTGCGCATGGAACCGCTCGACTTGGACGAGGTCAAGACCCTTTGCCAGAACGGTTTGCGGATGAAATGCATATCGAAGGTGAAATTGGCGAAGTATTTCGAGAGTAAAGGCGTGGCTGTTCGACACAAGAGTAACCACGCGGCGAAACTCAGGAAGAGGAAGAAGAAGAATACTTTGAGTAGTACTATTAGTCCTATTAGAGAGGAGCTTCATTAAGGGGCGGCATTTAAAATAGCACGATAGAAATATTTAATAGCAATACAACCATAGCAGCAGAGAGAGAGTTAGTAATAAGAGATACTCATGTCGTCGTCGTTTCGATCAACGGCTTCTTCTTCTTCTTCTTTTTGTTCTTCTTCTTCTTCTTCCGATTATTCGAGGACGAAGTTGTTAAAGAAGAATCGTCATCCGAAGAAACAAAGACGAAGAAACGATGACGTTCGAGCCTCCTCTTCCTCCTCCGCTTTTGACGAACAACTCAAGTTGGAGTGGTTCAATTTCGGTCCTCGAGGGACGATGTTGCCACAAACCTTTCAACAACAACAAAAGAGTGGTGGTTTTCTCTCGACTTCAGGGCCGTTGCACGTGTCCACGCCTTTGATTTATTCGCAACCGCTCTCGGAAAGAAACGAACGGAAAACGTACATCAAGATGGACAACTGTCAACCGTCCGGGTCGTTTAAACTGAGAGGGTTAGGGTACGCGTGTCAGAAGGCATTACTATTGGATGGAAAGAAGACGTTCGTTTCGAGCAGCGGCGGGAACGCGGGTTTGGCGGTGGCGTATAGCGGATCCAAATTGGGCGCGAAGACGACCGTGGTGGTTCCGGAGACGACGCCTGAGTTTATTCGAGACCGGTTGGAATCGTACGAAGCGAAAGTGATCGTGCACGGGAAACAATGGTCGGAAGCGAACGAGCTCGCGGAAAAGATTGCCGCGGAGGAAGACGCGTTTTTCGCGCACCCGTTTGAAGGCGAAGACACGTGGACCGGACACGCGACGCTGGTGCACGAGATGTGCGCGCAGTTACGAGACGCCGGCGAAACCGTCCCGCCGAGTTTTATATGCACCTGCGTCGGTGGCGGCGGTTTACTTCTAGGCATCGCGCAAGGTTTACGCGAAGTCGGTTGGGCGAAAACCGACGTCGTCGTCAGCGAAACCGTCGGATGCGACTCGTTGTACCAATCCGTCCAAAAAAACGAGCTTGTCACTTTGCCGGCGATCACCTCCGTCGCCAAATCCCTCGGCGCCGCCCAAGTCTCTCCATCCGCGTTCGATTTAACCAAACAATGGAAACGCGAAGGCAAGTCCCCCCGAATTCACTCCACCACCGTCACCGACGACCAAGCGATCGACGCGTGTAAAAACTTCGCCAACCACCACCGAGCGCTCGTCGAACCGGCGTGCGGCGCGTGTTTAGCGCTCTCGTACGAAGGGAAAATTCGCGAGATGCAGAACGATATGAACACGAACGGGTGCGTCGTCGTCGAAGTCTGCGGTGGTGCCATCACCGATTTGAGCAGTTTTATGTAAAAGAGTAGCAAATCATCATCTGAACAGTAATACTTCCTCGAGCGAGAAAGAGTTTTTGTTGCTCTTTGTTGCGTGTGTGTTTACTAAAAATCTCAGAATTCCTTCTTTCCTTCTTTTACTCAAAATCTGCTCTTTTTCTCTTCACACAAAACGACAAACGTGAAAAACGCGCTTAAAAACGCGCTCAAACACCACGCGCGTCGTAAACGAATCGACTCTTTTCGCGCATCACTTGGCGTCGCGCAGTCTCTTTTCGAAAACTACTCTTTCTTTTTACTTTCTTTCTTTCCGTAAAGTCATCGATCAAATCAAAACACGTTTGAATACCGAGAGAAAAGATGGTCGAAGAACCGACGGACGATCGCGAAAACGCGGAAGCGGACGAAGACGGCGCCTCCGCGCCAGTTCCAGAGAAGGTGCGCTTCTTTTATGCTCTCAAAGTTTTGTTTCGTTTCTCTCTCTCTCTGATTCTCTTTCTTTCGCGAAAGGCGGCGATGTTTCGATGAAAGCGCACCGCACTTTAGCGCGTCGACGGAATCTGATCTTAAACTTCTCTCTTAAACGTAAAACAGACACAAGTCGGCGGCTCACCGGTATACATCGTGGAAAGGAAACTCGGGAAAGGCGGTTTCGGCCAAGTGTACGTTGGGAGAAGAGCGACGACGTCGACGGCGAAAGGCGCGAACGAACACATCGGTCCTGGAGCGAACGAAATCGCCTTGAAATTCGAGCACCGATCGAGCAAAGGGTGCAACTACGGACCGCCGTACGAGTGGTCGGTGTATAATTCTTTAGGCGGAATTTTAGGCGTTCCGAAAGTACATTTTAAAGGGAGACAAGGGGAATGGTACGTGATGGTTATGGATTTACTTGGGCCTTCGTTGTGGGATAAATGGAACACGTGCGGACAATCGATGTCGCAAGAGATGGTTTCGTGCATCGCGGTGGAAGCGCTGGCAATTTTGGAGAATTTTCACAGACAAGGGTTCGTGCACGGGGATATTAAGCCGGAGAACTTTTTACTCGGACCACCGGGGACGCCGACGGAGAAGAAGCTGTATTTGGTTGATTTAGGTTTAGCGACGAGATGGAGAGATCCGGTGTGCGCGGCACACGTCGATTACGACCAAAGGCCGGACGTGTTTCGAGGGACGGTGAGATACGCGAGCGTGCACGCGCATTTGGGGAGAACGGCGTCGAGAAGAGACGATTTGGAGAGTTTGGCGTACACTTTGCTGTTTTTGTTGAAAGGGAGATTGCCGTGGCAAGGCTATCAAGGCGATAACAAAGGCTTTTTGGTGTGTAAGAAGAAGATGGCGACGTGCGCGGAGAGTTTGTGTCGGTATTCGCCGCCGGCGTACAGACAGTTCATGGAGGCGGTGATTAACTTGAAATTTGACGAGGAACCGAAATACGCGGCGATGGCGGCGTTGTTCGAACCGTTGTGTGGTCCACCAGGGAGACGACCGATTAGCACGGACGGCGCGAAGAAAGTTGGAATGAAACGAAAAGCGACGGATATGGGCAACTTGGAAGAAGACGATAAAGGAGCGGCGAAGAAGAAGGTTAGAATTGGAATTCCGGCGCAACAGTGGATCACCATTTACAACGCGCACAAACCGATGAAACAAAGATATCACTACAACGTGGCCAACTCGAGAGTGGAGCAACACATTGAAAAAGGCAACGACGACGGTTTATTCGTCAGTTCGGTGTCTTGCGCGCAAGAGTTGTGGGCGTTAATCATGGACGCCGGGACCGGGTATTCCGCGCAAATGTGGAATTTGAGCACGCAGTTCTTACCGAAAGAATGGATTTTGGAGCAATGGGACGATGGCTATTACATCACCTCTTTGGCTGGATCGACGACCGGGTCCGCTTTGGTCATCATGTCCAAGGGCACGCCGTACACGCAACAATCATACAAAGTTTCCGACTCGTTCCCGTTTAAATGGATAAACAAAAAATGGAAGGAAGGGTTTTACGTGACTTCCATGGCCACATGTGCTACGAGATGGGCTATTTGCATGTCCAGAAATGCCGGTTTAGTAGATCAGTGTGCGGAGTTGGATTACATGTACCCGTCCGAAGGCATCCACCGCAGATGGGATTGCGGTTTCAGAATCACGTGTTGCGCGGCCACTCCGGACCAAGCCGCGTTCGTTTTGTCCATCCCTCGTCGACGACCAGGAGACGAGACGCAAGAGACGCTGAGAACGTCCGCGTTTCCACGAACGCACGTCAAGGAAAAGTGGGCGAAAAATCTCTACATCTCCGCGGTCGCGTTTGGCCGCACCGTCAGTTAAAAACAACGGAAAAATATCACGCACGAATACGCGTCAGAAAAGAGATACACACAGGTTGATATTGTATATATATATACACACACACACACACACAAAGAGAAAGAGAAAGAGAGTAGTTTTGTTGAGGGATTCTTACATTCACATCCCGTTGTATTACCATATCGGAAAACGTACAAAAGAGACACGTTATTTTTACAAAACGCGCAACAGCTTTCGCTTTCCTTTTCATACGTTCATACAAAACAGCCAACAAAAAAGATCTCTTTTCTCCTCTTTCGTGCTGCCTGAAAGAGATTACGAAAGAATTCGTCCCCTCTGACTGTACTTTTCCTCTCTTTTTTGTGTTGTTTTTTCCTTACGTGTCACTTCCCCCAAAAGAAAAAACACTTCACAACTTGTAACGCGCGGGGTAAAAACATACTCTGTCTCTCTCTGTCATGCGTTCTTCTCACTCCATGGCGACGTATTCGTCGACATCTTGCTTCCTCGGAAGTGCGACGAAAAGACACGCGCATAAAAACGCACCGCGCCACACCCATCGTTCCTCCTCCGATGTAATTTCCGTTAGTGCAATTGGACCTTTCCGAGAACAATCATCGTCCGCGCGAGACAGAAGAAACTCCGTCTCGGCGGCATCCTTCAGCGGCCGAACGACAAGTTCATCGTCGTTAATGAGAAGAAGACAAACGGAAAGAACGAGCAGAATCGAGAGTAAAAACAACGACGAGGAAAAAGACGAGAGGACGAGAGATGATGAGAGCAAAACCTCAAAGGAAAAAGAGGTTGAAAAGTCCTTCGACAAAGCCTTGTCGAAGAAACTGACGACGATGGCGATCCCGTCGAAAGAGCGCAAACAGAATATTTTGTTGCGCACGCTCACGGCGGTGGCGATTACGTGCGCGGCGATTCTACCGCAGATTTCGGAACGGCCGCCGACGCCGGCGATGTCGATCGGGACGGCGCGGACGAGCACGCTGGTCGTCGGCGCGACGAAGAGCGTTCTGGACGACGCCGGTTTGAAGAAGGAGAAGGACAGGAAAAGGTCGAGTTGGTACGCCGGGACGATTAATCTGTGAGGAGAAGAGAGCGATGGAGAGAGGATATATACTTTGTTGTGATGTACATTTTTTTAATAATACGTGGCAACTTTTCTAAAGTGCGACGCCGTTTTCGCGTCTTTGTTGAACACGCCGCCGTCGATGGCTTCGCTATAAATCACCCAGTGATCGTTCGCGTCCATTCTGGAAACGACTTTACACTCCACGTAACTCACGGCGTCGGCTAAAATCGGCGATCCGCACGGTGCCGGTTTCCAATCCACGCCTTCGAATCGATCCGCGCCGGGAGGGAAACGTTTCAAGAAGTGTTTCATCGGCGCTTCGAAACCGTCTTCGCCTAAGCAGTTCAAAACAAAACTATCGCCGACTTGCATCAAGGATTCAATCGCACGATCTTTCGCGACGGCAATGGTAAATCCTAAGGGTTCGAACGACGCTTGCGCGATCCAAGAGGCGACCATGGCAGATTTCGCGGTCCCTTGCACCGCGGTGACAATGTACAATCCGCCGGAGACTCTCCCCAACGCTCTCGCGACGTCCGCGGACATGCTCGATTTCATCTCCTTCAACTTTTCTTTTTGCGTCAACAACTGACCCAAATCCGTCCCAGCTTCCTCGTACAACTGGTACGTCCCTTCTGTCGGCGACGACTGGCACTTCAACGGCGACTGCGATTCTTGCAAACCAATCTCGGCGAATTTACGCATCAACGGGTCCACCGGTTCGTCGTCGCCGCCGTAACTCTCGCACACCAAAATCTTTTGCTTCCCTGGCTTCACCGCGCCTATTAAAACGCCTACGTTATCTTGTATCTCCTCCTTCGCGTTCGGCGGCGCTAACAAAACGATACCGCTCGCACGACCAACCTCCTCGACGATTTGCTGCGCGTCGCAGGTGGACAAATCCAACATCGCCACTTCGCAATCGGTTTTCACCACACCTCTGGCGATTGATTGCGACAATCGATCGCTAAACCCGTAATCCGCGGTATAAAAAACAACCACGGACGATTTCGCTTTCTCCAAAGCTTTCTCGGACCACTTTTTATAGTCCCCGATGAGTTCTTCTGAGTTGCGTTGTAAAATTGGCCCGTGTCCGGTGCACACCGTGGACAACTTCACTCCGTCAGCCTCGCACTTCCTCAAAGCCGTCAACACCGATCGCGCGTTTGGTTTCATCAAACACTCGTAGTAAAAACTAAAATGCGGCATGAGTTTCGGTAACTCTTCGTCGAAGACGTCCTTTGTGCAGTAATGCGCGCCAAACGCGTCGCACGTGTACACGAACTCGCTCTCCGTGTCGTAACTGAACATGGTATCCGGCCAGTGAAGATTCGGCGCCGGAACAAATTTCAACTGCCTCCCGTCGCCTAATTCGAGCACGTCTCCACCTTTCACCACTAACTTGTTGAACTCCTTTTGCACCAAGTTATCCAAAAACGCCAAACACACTTTCGTCCCGACCACGGTCGCGTTCGGCGCTCGTTCCAACACTTTGCCGATCAATCCGGAATGGTCCGGTTCCGTGTGCGAACACACGACGTAATCGATCGAACTCAAATCGTCGTTTCCAACCACCGAAGCTAAGGAATCCATGTATAACTGTTCGAATTTCTCGTGACTCGCATCGATTAAAACTGTTTTTTCTGTGCCTTTGATTACGTACGAGTTATACGTGGTGCCTTTCTCTAAGCCGAATTCGATATCGAATCTGTCCCGGTCCCAGTCTAAGGAGCGGATAACCGTCGTGTCGTGGGTGAGCTTTAAGATTTGCGTTTGGAGCGTATAGTTTTCGTTATTCGCTGGGTTTATCCACACGGACTCGCTCGAGAGCGCGCCGAAGTCAAGCTCGACATCCCCGCTCGGTTCCGCGACTGCGCCGTTGTTGTTCTTCCTCGTCGTCTTCGAGAAGATACGCCCCCGGGGAAAACGACGTGTCACGGACCATGTGATGTTCCCATTGTCGTTCAAAGAAGAAGAAGAAGACAAAGAACGAACTTTCCTCCCTCTCGAAGTCGACGACGTGAACGCAACGACAGAAGCGCAAAATCCGTGAACTGCGTGTGCCATTCTTCTTTCGCGAGAGTGTGTGCTGTGTGTGTGTGAATAAATGCGCGTTCTTCTTTATAACGTCACATCGCGGGGAAAAATCACCTCTTTTGCTGGTAAAGATATGCCCGTTTCTTTTGCCTTTCCTTTCGGTGGCGCTGAGAAGAAGAATAGCAAAGACGAAGAATCAAACGAATCCAGACGAACTGTTGGGAGTGCGACGAGTACTGCGACCGAAAATCATCGAGGAGAACAACAACAAGAAACGGTTGGACTCGCGTTCGGGAAAATCTGGGAGTGTTACTGTGCGTTTCGTTCTCCGCTCTTTTTTCTCTCTCTGCTTTGAGTGCACGACTGACCGATGTTTTCTCTCTCTCTCTCTCTAACGCGACGAAAAACATCACAGCACCGAGATTCCAACTGACTCGATACTACCGATACGGCGAGATGGACAACTGCGAAGAGTTTTGGGAGGACTTTTATAAATCGATTGAAAACCACACCGGGAAACCACTCCCGACAAGAAGGAGCAAAAGTGGTTCGAAAAGCGAGAACGACATCGAAGACATCGAGACGAAGAAGAAGAAGAAAGGACAATTTTTATCCTCGCTGAAAACCAAATGCGAACACTTCTTGACGAAAACGAAAGAAAACGAAGAAGAAAACACGAGAGAGGAGGCAAGAGAGGCGCGCGCGTTCGCGCAGGCGTGGCAAATCATGGATCCGAACGAGGCGGAAGTTTCGTGGAGGAAGAGGTACCGGGACCTCCTGGAAAAGCCCGAGGAGAAAGAGAGTGGTGGTGTCAGCGTTCACAACAATAACGAGGATAAGGATGAGGAAAGTCCTCGGTAATTCTTCATTTTTCGCGGAGTGTGGTCGTAGTTCTCGGGGTAGATAGACTCGTAGCGTGTAGCGTTGTGTTATAGTAGTAGGAGTGATTTCATTGCTTCATTTTTCCACATAATCACATGCGCTTAGTTTCGCTCTCCTCGCGTCGTTTTAGCGTCGCTTTCTTTCTCTCTACTCACTGTGGTTTTCGTTCTTTATCTCGTTCTTCTTCTTTGACGAGAGGGAGAAAAGCTTTCACGAGAAGCATCAGCGGCGAAACGGCGTCTTGTTCGTCCAATACAATGGATGATGTTGGGGAAAGGTTGAGGAAAGAAAATATCCGGGTGATTTTAGGGAGCAAATCGGCGACGAGAAAACAAATCTTGAAGGAGATGAAGATTGAATACGCGACGATATCGGCGGATATAGACGAAAAAGCGATTCGATTCGAGGATCCTTCGCGGTTGGTGGAAGCGTTGGCGAGAGCAAAAGCCGAGGCGATTTTGGAACGAATCCGGAAGGCTGAGGAAGAGGAAGGAGCGAAAGAGAAGAGAAGGACGCTGTTAATCACGTGCGATCAAGTGGTGGTTTTTGACGGTAAAATACGCGAGAAACCAGAGACAGAGGAAGAAGCGAGGATCTTTATGCGGTCGTATAAGGAGAATAATCCGTGCTCGACGGTTGGTTCGATCAGAGTGACGGACGTGGCGACGGGCGCGTCGGCGAGTTCCGTGGACGTGTGCACGATTCATTTTAAGGAGATCTCGGAGGAGGCGATGGATTTTTTGATCAATGAAGGCGAGGTCATGTGGTGTGCGGGAGGTCTGATGGTAGAACACGAGAAAGTGAGGCCGTTCGTGACGAAGATTGATGGGAGCGAAGATGGAGTCATGGGGATGGATAAAGAAGTCTGCGCTCGGCTACTGCGAGAGGTTTTCTGATTTTGATGTCAATGTATATTTAATACGCGAATTCTTTTGATAATGCTGCGTCGTAAATTTACAATCGATGAAGTGTTTGTTCAACACTTTGTCACTATCGCTCCTAAAAATGATGTTGCTGCTGCCAACGCGCTGCATTGACATGCGCGTTCTATTCTGTTTTTTTTTGTACCGCGAGTGTAAAACACCCCTAAAATTTAATTTTCTTCTTCGTTGTCGTCGTCGAAATCATCCATCTCGCTTCTTAAGCCTTCCACGTTCCGCATTAGCGCGTATTGCGCGTCCTCTTCGTTCTTTATAGATAAGAAGTGCTTGGCAAAATCAAGTTCAGAAACGTTGTTGTATTTTGCCATCGCGCGTAAAGCGATGTCTTGTACCGCGTGTTCGTGCGGATCGAGCGCGTTCTTCTTTCGGTTTCTGATGGAGAATCCTCCTCGTTGGCCGCCTTCCTTATTTGCCGCTTCCGCCTCTTTCCTCTTCTTAGCGAGGCGGCTTAATAGCTTTTCGTTCTTCGAAGCTCTCTCGGCGTCCTCAATGCGCTTCTTCTCTTTTTCACTCACGCCGAAGATCTTGTTATGGTCCATGGTGTGCAACGCTTGGAGGTTCTTCTCGTTGTTGTCGTTCTCCTCCTCCTCCTCGTTGAGCAAGCCTTCGAAGATGTTCTCGCCTCGCTTCGCTGCCGCTTCCCGTTCCTCTTCTAAAGCGTTACCGATATCACGAGCTTGGTCTTGATCTAAACCTTTCGCAACTCTAAAGTTAAATCCGTCTTCGCCTTGGTGCCCTTCCTCTTTGATGATGTCCTCTTCTTCGTCTTTCCGTTTCTCTTCTTCTACTTTTTCGCGAACCTCAACCTTTCCCGCCATGTTCAGTCTGAGCAAGTTCACGATGCCCCACAACTCGCCTTTCTTCGTTTTGTCACCTTGGATGCCTTCGAAGATTCGTCGTTCCATCTTGCCATCCGTCATGGTCGATCCCATTTGCAGTTTATAAATCTGACGAGAATACACGAGCTCTTCTAGAGTACCGGCGGAAATTAATCTGTACACTTCCACGTTGCGCTTGTTGCCCAATCTGTACACGCGATCTTGCGACTGCAAATCTTTCGCAGGATTCCAAGCCGGATCAAAAATGATCACTTTATTCGCCGAGGCGACGTTAAGGCCGACACCGCCGGCTTCGGAGGACATGAGAAACAAGAAACAACTGCCCCGTTTGTTAAAATCGTCGACAATTTTTTGACGCTCTTTCACCGGCGTGCCGCCATCTAATCGTACGTGTACATATCCCTTGCGCTTGACGAATTCATTCATCACGTTTAGCAACCGAACGGAATACGAAAACAAAACAACTTTATCGTTTCTCTTGTAAAACCGCTCGAGTAAAATACTGAGCGTTTTCATTTTACCGCAATGGTCAAAGTTTGAAGCGGCGAGAAAGTTTTGTTGCGGTCGCAATCCCCCGAGCGCATCGAGCTCGTCGCCGAGAGCAACTTTAGCCACCGCTTGCGCGCGTTTGAACTTTGCCACATCTTCTTCTTTCGGGTTTGGGGGTAAATCAAACGGTTTTAAAAGCTCGAGATGGTTCGAGACGTTGCGACAGGCAAAAACGCACGCGAATCCGACGCACATCGGACATGTCCGTCCGTGTCTATTGTGCGGTCCGTAAGCACACCACATCTCGTCCCCATCATCGTCGTTCAAGCCATTAGCAGGATAACAACACTTGTTCCTTTTCTCACCACTTCCACAATCGCATGGACTATCTTTATTCAATATCAACTGTACACTCGTCGATTCGCGGATGCGTTCGTACGCTCTTCTTTGTGCTGGAGCCAAATCACAAAATACGACTTTCTCTGTCTTTTTCTTCATCGTCCCCGCTTTCAAGACGCGCTTCTTCTCTCTCTTCAGCATATAAATGCTCAGTAAACCATTCAACTGCATCGCGCGTTTTCTGCCGAGTCCAATTTCGTATGCACTCGCTGATGCGCTTCGCGCTTTGTGCATCGGTCTCTCGTAATACGATTTGAAATGAGATAACGAACCAATACAGTTCGAATTCAATGCATCAAATATCGTGTGCAATTCCTCGGCTTTATTTTGATAAGGCGTCCCAGTTAAGCCAAATTTTTGACATTTCATTTGGCGCATTGCTTTAGACGATTGCGTCTTCGGGTTCTTCATCGAATTGTGCATTTCATCGATGACGCAAAAATCCCAGTTGGTGTTCGTCCAAATGTTAAAATCTGGATTTGATTGGATATCTCTGGAGATGATGTTTACCGTCGTGATCACCACGTCCACACCGCGATGGTTCTCAATGTCGTCGTACACCACCTCTCTGTTATTCCCGTGCGCAACTGCTACATTGACGTCCCATATTTCGTCGTCACCGATAGCCTCGCCCCACTTTTCAAACTCGTTCTTCCAGTTATCAATCAACGTCGCCGGAACGATGATTAAAATCGGTCTTCGATTGTTCGAGTTGACGCCTCTCCTCTTTGCCTCTTCTTCGGAGAGTACTTCACGCTTACCCCATTTGTCATACTTCGTTTCCTCCATATCTACCACTTCTTCTTCTTCTTCTTCTTCTCCTCCTTCTTCTGCGCGTTCCTCTTCGTCGTCGTCTTCTTTGTCATTCGCGCTCTTTTTCAAATCCTCCTCCTCCTCCTCGCCTGAATCGTCTTGCCAAATGCTCTTCTTCGTCGTTCTCATCAACACTCCACCTTTCACCATCCTCCTCCCATTGCCTTCACCGCCAAACCCACCCCTTGGTATCTTCGCCGTCAAGCACGCCGTCGCGAACGCCACGACCTGCACGGTCTTCCCCAAACCCATCTCGTCCGCTAACAAACCGCCAAGATTTCGCGAGTATAACCCGTGCAAAAACCGCACGCCATCTCTCTGGTACTCTTGCAAACGCTCGGCTAATTTTATCGGCACTTCCAATTCTCTCTGGTCCCATTTGCTCACGTCTCGCGCGTCCTTCGAAACTTTTTGTTTCATCCCTTCCGTCCAACCGTCGCTCGGCGCGACTTTCAAAATCAACCGTCCGGAGCTGTTCTTTCCATCGACATCGAAAATTTGCCGAAAATCCTCCTCCTCTTTCTTCTTCTTTTCTTCTTCTTCGTCTTCTTCTTCGTCTTCTTCCTCGTCGCCTTTTTTTAGCGTCTCGCCGAAAACGTTCAGCAATCTTTCCACGTCGTCGTCTTCCTCGTTGTCGTCGTCTTTCGTCTTTAAAAACTCGCCGCTGTCGAACAAATTGTCAATCTTTTCTTCTCGTTCGTTTTCTTTCATTTGCTCCAGTAACGAGACGGTTTTGGTCCGAGTGAACTGCGTGCCGGCGATGAAACTGTTATTGTTGGTAAAATCGTGGTTGTCTTGAGACGTTTCGCTGGTCATTGTTGCATGTAATGTTTCTTTTGTTGTTCTTTTTGTTGTTGTTGTTGTTGTTGTTCCTTCTTTGCGCGCGGAAAGAGTGTGGTGAAGAAGAAGAAATCTTTCGCAGTAGATCCTGCTTTTTTCGGGGGTGCTTACATTTCATTTTATATAACGTATAACATGTATCAAACAACTTGGCACCTCTCTACGTCTCTCTGTCTCTCTCTTTCTCCCCGTCTATCTCTTCATCCCCGGTTCGTTATTATTGTTACTTCTTCGCATGCAATTATCTACTATAAAATACTCTACTAATACAACTCGTCGTAAAATTTTTATTCCCGCCTGTTCCGAGAACTGGCGCCTCGATCTCTTGAGGAAGATTTCGCCTTGGCGTCCTCTTTCGCCGTCAAATCTTTATCACCCGATCTGGTTTTATCAGCTCGCGACCCCGTGTTGACAGCCTTAGAATCCGATCGCCAGTTTGGATCTTTGGATTTATCTACTCCAGCTCCGCCGCTCGATCTCCCCACCGCGTCTCTTTGCGTCGTTTGACCACCCCCGGTTTCGTTGTTCGTCGTCGTGTTGTTCGCGTTGTTGCTAATACCTCTCGATAACTGTTGCGTTTGCTGATACTTTAATATCGTCCAATCGAACACGTAATCGTACTGATACCCTTCTCGAATAAACAAATCTCGGAATAATTTGCGTAAAAACGAGTAATCCGGCTTATCTTCAAATCGCAGCGATCGAACGACTTGGAAGTACGACACAAACTCCGGAGGGAAACCTTTACATAAAATCTCAATCGGCGTCGTCATCTTCTTATCGCTAATCTTTTCGTACTTCATTTTCTTCGTATGCGCTTTCAAACCTTGCCACGGCAACGATCCTCGCAAAAAATACATCAAAACATACCCGAGCGATTCTAAATCGTCCCTTCGACTTTGCTCTACGCCGACGTGCGTGTTGATCGAGGCGTACCTCGCGGTGCCGGTTAAGTTTTTATTCTCGCGGTACGGTATGTGCATGTGCGTTTTTGGATCGCGATACTTTTTCGCCAAACCGAAATCGATTATGTTCACCTGATTCGCGCGTTTCCCTAACCCCATCAAAAAGTTATCCGGTTTAATATCTCGATGAATAAACGACTTCGAGTGCACGTATTCGATTCTCGAAACCAGTTGGTCCGCCAACATTAAAACCGTCTTCAGCGATAACTTCCGGTTACAAAAATTAAACAAATCCTCTAACGATGGACCTAACAGATCCATGACCATGATGTTATATTCACCTTCCACGCCGTACCATCGCACGTTCGGGATGCCGGTGCCGCCTTGCAAGATTTTGTAGAGTTTCGATTCGTAGAGTAAAAGTTGCGGATGTCTGCTTTTGCACGATTCCTGTTTTTGTGTTTTGCACGCGCGCGCACGATGTGATAATAAACACGGAAGAGATATTACGTCAGAGAACAAAAGAATCCATCGTTCGTTCGATCCTCTCGTCCCCGATCGAACAAAAACAACGAAAGATGACCAGATAAGAACGTTTCCGCGACGAGAGAAGAGGTTGTGTTTCCTTCTCCGCAAAAATGTGATTTCGTGGCCCGAAACGACGGAACGCGAGAGAGAAAACGAGCAAATTGAACGCGAAATCCGTACCAGCTTAATTCCAACTTCCTCGTCCGTTTGTATGTGCGTTCCTGTGCGAAAGAAAGAGTCGTCAGTATATTATTCATCGTATTTTGGATCGGTCGAGGGCGAAATCAATTCGCATCATCCGTCGTCGCACGCGTAGGTAAAGGTTGATGATGCGTTTCTTTTCGTTACGCGAACAGACTCTCGTGGTGTCGACAAAAACCAACAAAACACACAAGCTGTGCTTGGGAAAAAAAAAAAAATCTCTTTCTCTTTCTCTTCTCACCTAAATATATATCCCCGAAAGACCCGCTTCCTATCTTTCGCCCGACGCGGTACTTGTTCCCGATGCGCAGCTCGATGCCGCTGGAAGTCATTTTACTCCTTTATTTTTTTGTGTGCGCTTTTGTTGTGTGAAAGCGCGTGTGGAAAGTGATGAAGAGAGAGAGAGAGAGAGAGAGAGAGAGAACGGATCAAGAAGGCGTCGAATTTTTTCTTCTTTCTTTTGGAATTTAGGGTGTAGGTTTTAGCCCTTTGGTCTCCGGAAGAACGTGTCACGAACCGCACAAGATGGGATTCGAGAACGTGGTTGGCGGCAAGCTGAAACTGAAAGGCGCCGCGATAGAGAAAAGGGAGAAGAAGAAGAAGAAAAAGAAGAAAAAGAAGAACAAGGATGACGACGAGACGAGGAAGCGAGAATACGTCGAGTTGAACGAAGACGACGATTCAGACGACGACGAGCATTTTCAGAAGCGGACAAGCAGTCGGGAAAAGAAGGAGGACGAGAACAACAACAAGTTGGACACGAGAACGGACGCGGAAAAAGCGCACGAGGAACGAAGTCGACAACAACGCAAGAAGAGAATATTGGAGCACGCGGAGTTAAGTCACAAGGATAAGGTGAGGCTGTTTAACGAAAAGTTGGGGAGATTGAGCGAACATCACGACATTCCAAAAGTTGGGCCGGGGTAAAGTAAGTTGGTGTTTCGCGCCCAAAGTTTAGTAGTATGTAGAGTGTGCATAACGTGCGGTTTGATTTGATTATATAGAGGGAAAGAGCAGTAACACTACACTGATCTTGTATTTCGCGCGGATATTTTCTTGTTGTTATTGTTGTTGTTCCTAAAAGTCATCAAAGCGTCGCCGACTCGCGAAAGCGAATCACCTACTGCTTGGCGGCGCTCCTCGAAATACTTCTTTTAACCGACCAAGGCGTTCGTCAACGACTCACACTTGACAGACCCAAACGTCGGGCCTTCGTCGCCTTCTTCACCCTCCAACTCTACGCGCATGACAGCCCCGTCTTCCTTCCAACTCGCTTCCATCTCCCCGTTCGTAACTAACTCCGGTCCAAACGCCTCCCAATACTTCTTCTTTTGCACCTGGTTCGCGCTCGCCGGTTCGCCGTTAAACGCCGCGTCGCCGAAAACAACTCGCGACCCTAACTTTGCATTTTCCGGCGCAACTAACAACTCCACCTTATCGTGCGTCTCGTTCGAGGCCGCTAATAACATGCCGTGCGACTTCACCCCTTGCATATTCCTCGCCTTCAAATTCGCCACCACAATCACGTTTTTCCCCAAGATATCTTCTTCTTTCATGAACGGAACTAACCCGCTGCAAATCGTCCTCGGCCCTTCCGCTTCTCGTAAATCAATCTCTTCGACGTACAGTTTATCCGCGTCTGGATGCACCGTACATTTCGTCACTTTTCCCACTCTTAAATCGATCAAATCCCTCGGACCGGCATCCGCAGACATCGCTCTGACAACGATCGTCGTCTTCCTCGCGTGAAAAGCAGTGGTAGTGCTGCTCTTGCTCCGAGTAGCGCGAGCAGAAAAAGCAGCGACGTTGTTAGGAACGTTTCTAAAAAGGAACATCTTTTGAGAAGTGCACGAGGCGTGTCTGAACATCTGTGTCGCTCTTTTGTAGTTGTGTCGTCTCTCGCTTTATCCAAAACAAGGCAGTGGTTTTTTTTTTGCTTTGGTGTCCAATTAAATTCCCACACGAGAAAAACAAATTTTTAAAAATCGCTCGCGAATACCTCATTAGTAGTAGCGCGCGCTTTTGATCGGAGGAGGTGAAAAGAATGGTTTCCAAGGCAAAAAAGAAGACAAAAATGCAGTTAGACGAACTTCCGGACGGTTTGAGCGAGAGTTCCGATTTGGAGGAGGATTTGTTGTTCAATTCGAGGAGGAAGAAAAATACGACGACGGTACGAAAATCGGACGAAAAGAAGAAGAAGAAGATTGACGTTCACGAGGAAAGAGAGAACGTGGAGGAGACGCCGACGACGTCTGGCGCGATTAGCAACAGCGAGGACGACGCGACGACGATTCGGAAGAAGAAGAGGGAGAAAAAAACAGGAATAAAACGAAACGAAGAAGAGAGCGAGTCGGAAAATGATGCGTCCTTGAAATTGCTCTTCTCGAACAATAAAGATACGTTCGAAAAGGTCGAAGCGAAGATGAAAATGGATCACGGGAACGGTTCGACTCGGAAACGAAAGAGCGGTGGTAATAGTGGTGGTTCGAACGACGACGAAAAGGTGTCCGGAGATGAAAACACGAACAGTACGAAGCGACAAAATAATAAGAGCAAGAAGCAACTCACTTTCGCCGAGCTGCTTAAGAAGAACGCGGAGGAACACGAGAAGGAGATGAAGCAACGCGAGATGGAGGAGAGCATGGTTGCGAAGCACGAGCAACAAGAGAAAGAGGATGAAGAGGTGGAGGAAATGTACGAGGAAGAGGATAAGGAAACAGATAAGTTATTCAAACAAGCTCTTGACAAGGAGAAGGCGGATAAGTTGCATCAAGAGTTGGACATGAGGCCGGAGCCGAAGGGGAGGATGAAGACGATTGCGAGTAAAGCGCTGATGAAGAAAAGTACGGCGAATGTGGAAGGTGGAGGAGTTTACGAGATTGAGAATTTTGAAGAGAAGCCGTTTGAGTTATTTCCGGATGGTCCGGTGTGTAAAGCGTTTATGCAACGAGCGGAGAACAGGAGCGAACACATGAATTTATGCGCGGAACTTTTGTTGGGAAGGTGGTTGAGATACGCCGAGAAGAGGAAAATGTGCGACGATCCGAATGCACTTTTTCCATGGTTGTTAAACGTAATAACACACACTTCGAAGAATAAAGAGATTGTTTTTGCGGCGAGAGATGCTTTGATTTTCGCGCTGTACGAAAACGAACGGCAGCGAGGAAACGGCGGGGAGAGTATAATTGGATCGTGGTACGGCGATAACATGGATACGCTCACGAACACCTCGTTCGAAGCGGTGTTAGCCGTCGCAAAGTCAGAGCGATCGTGGAGGCAGAAGAGGCGCAGCAGTGTTAGTCGTAACAGCTCCACGCCAATTAAGAACTCGAAAAAGAAGGCGGACGATGTCGTCATCGTGTTGGATGTCGAAAGTAGCAAAATAACAACGCTCGCGGAAACCCCTAATACTAAAATTTCCGGAACTTGGTCGTCGCAAGACGCTTTAAAGGCGCTCAAGAAAGTTGGCATCGACGACTCGTTCCCGGCATCCGAGTACGATTTGATGGTGAAACCAACACGAAGCAAGAAGAAAAATAAAAAGAAAGAGTCGAAAGGGACGGTGTACGAGGAGCGCCCGGACGTTTCCGTCAACGTCTTGGGCGTCGTGAGCGCCATTCGCGCTCTGTGCGATTACAATTACCTTCAAGATGAAGCGCCGTTGACACACGCGAAGAGCGAAAAGTTTGACGCAGATGGATGCGCAGAAATTATAAAACTTATCGCCAAAATTCGACTCGATCCGCGCTCGGATGCCTCGGGCGCGTGTTTTGATGCGTGCGTGAAAAGTATCTTGCGTTGCGTTTCTTCGTGTAATACCATCGACGCGGCGAGTAAGAAGCAATTCTCCATGAAGTTATCGCAAAAGCTCGCGAATGCCGTCAGCAACGACAGCTCTTTACCCGCTGTCACCTTCATCTTGAGGTGGTTCCCAGTCCGTGATACGTTTTCCGCGTATATTCGCGACGGTTTAGCCTTGTACGGATTTCGCGGATGCCTCAAGCGCATCGAACGCGGTCCTCCGCTGACGAGAAAAAGACAAAACGGTGAGGATGAAAGCGATGATGAAAGCGAGGAAGATGTACCTCTTCCCTCTACCATTTCTCCAGTGGACGCTAGCGTAGACGTCGAAGCCTTCCGAGTCTCTTTTGAATGTTCGAGAGACCTCGCCGCGCGAGCACTCGTCGGCGACGCCTTATTCTCCTCTCGCAATCCAGAGTTCAACAACCCGGACGACGTCTGGCAATTCGTCCGCCTGTGGGACTTTGCCGATTGTGTCCTCAACGGTGGCGTATCCGCCAACACGTTCGATGCCGCCAATGAAGGCGATCCAGCTTTACAAAAAGTCTCCAAGTGGATTTCTAAGATGAAATCCTTAATCCCGAAACTAAGCAGGATAGAAGCCGAGGCGCAGTTTCGCTCGCGCGTCAACGACGCCCAAAACTGGTACAACCAAGAGGCGCACGCGCGAGCTATGGGTGAGAGCATCGGTGGGGACCGTGTCAAATTTAATGAAATCGAGATCGATTGATATTTAGAATAGAATAGTATATGTAGATATAGATATACATTAGAGAGAACGAAGAGTAGACGTGTTCGTGCGCAGTTTCTGGCTTTCTTCAAGATGTCAAGAGAAAGACTTCACACACAAATCTAATCTTCACTTCAAAAACGCGCATAAAAAGTAACACACACATACACACAACAACGCGCATACTCTCGCGCGTTGGTTGCCTCGCAACAATGCCTCCAAAACCCCCGTTCTCGCGCACTTCCCTCTCTCACCGAGAGAAGCGCAAGCACACCAAACGTGCTATTTGTTGCATCGTTTTCCTCTTCTTTTCCCTCGCGTTCAGAGTTCTCTTCTTCGGGAAATCATCATCTCGAGGGCGGCACTTAAACGATGAATACGGGCGAGAACCTTTATACGCGTTCGGAACGCACCATACGCACCACCAGTTTTTGCAAAAGAGTCCTCACGAGTACGCGCTGAGCATGGCGCGAGGAGAGGAGAGCTTTCATCATCGTCCTCATAATCAACAGGAGGGTTTGAGTGTGAGCAAATCAGAGGAGGAAGAGGAGGAAGAACAGAAGCAGTTTTCGCTGGCAAACACGAAGGTGTACGTGTACTCGTCGCGAGAGATATCCGAAATCGCAAAGTTAGCCCCGAAAGATTGCGAACGGGTGGAATCAGAGCAGCTGTTACACCGGATGTTTTTGTACTCGACGCAGTTAAGAACGAGCGAGAAGAGCGAGGCGACGCACTTTTTCGTTCCGGCGTATCCGGAGTGTTTGAGGACGCAGAAGAAGTTGGACGAGAAGACGATTGAGGGGTATTACGTGGACGTGTTGAAACGACTCGGGCGATTCCAAATGAGCGGTGGGTTAGATCACGTGTTCGTGGCGCCGAGAGTAGGGATGGATGCGGTGTTTCCGAATTGGCGAGCGCACTGCGCGAATTGCTTGTTTTTGAGAGCGTCGAGAGACGTGCGAGGGCAAACGACGGACGTTTTTCGAGAAGTGGTGATTCCAGACGCGTTTTCCGAGTCCGAGGCAAGGAAAAACGACGAAACAGCGGAAAAGTTGAAATCGAAGAGACAATCGCACGCGTTGATTAGCGTATTAGGGGACGACGATGAGGCGAAGCGTTTACGGAGGATTCACAAGGTATCCGATACAGAAGACATGCGATTTAGAGCGTCATTTTGCGTGGTTATCGTACCAAACGACGCGGAAGGTGACGAAGACATAGACGAGAGAAATCATTGGACAAAAAACATCGCGTTGGCGTTGTGGTCGGATTGCATTCCGGTTCTGTTGCACAAGAAAAATGCCAACGCGAACGACGACGACGATCACTTTGCCCACGCGCTCTTAGACGCGCTCCCATTATCGGACGTTTTAGATTACGAATCCTTCTCGATCTCCCAAGCGTACAAAGCCAACACGGATGACGACGAGTTACTCGATTATCTTCGCGCGATCAATGCGCGAGACCGACACGAATTCGCTCGCAACGGCAAACGCGTCCGGTGCGCGTTCGTTTACGACGCCGGCGATAGCGAGTGCTCCGCCGCACTCGCGTTAGGATTTGCGTTAGGTAAACGCGGTTTACAGTTCCCGAAAAGTTCGAAAAGCTTCTGGGGCGCGCACGGTGTTCCACTCGATGGTGACGGGAACATAGTGAGCGCTTCTTCTTCTTCTTCTTCTTCCGCTGTGTTCGATGAATCCGGCGGCGGCAACTTTGAAACCGAATTCGTCTTCACGTACGCGCCGAAAGGGAACGATTTGAATCCTCCGAAGTATTGTTAATCTTCTTGAATACTTTAGTTTTAGTTTTAGTTTTAGTAGAAGCAGCAAGCACACACTCGTGCGGAATCCATCACATTTCCTCACTTTTCCATGGTTCCCTTGCGCTCGTTCTCTCGCCTTTCTCTCGCCTTCACCCCCAAACAGAACACGAAGCACACCACCTCCCGTTTTCTTCACGGAAAGAGGAGGAAGAGTAATACTAATAAAAAGACAACCTTTTCGATGTCGTCGTCTACAACCACCAGCACGGAGCTCGCTCTTGACGCGCTTCAACTGAACGAACCTCGCTTCCTCGAGTTGCTCGAAAAGCTCATCGGGGAGTCACGTTTTGTCCAAAACACCGGAGTTGGTACCGCGTTCGTCCCGGAAGAAGACCGAGTGGTCGCTCACGTTTTGAAGTGTTTGGACCCTTTTAAAGTGGAGAACGGCGGGAAGCTGATCGTGGAGAGGAAGACGTACGTTCCCGGACGAAGCAACGTTATCATTCGATTACCTGGAAAAGGCTCAGAACAGCTGTCGTTTGTCGGGTCGCACTTGGACGTCGTGCCGGCGGATCCGGAGAGTTGGAACGTGGATCCGTTTAAACTGACCATCGACGGAGATAAGTTATACGGGAGAGGGACGACGGATTGTTTAGGGCACGTGGCGTTGATGACGACGTTGTTTACGCAGTTGAGCGAAATCGACGGGTTTGAGTTGAATACGAGTTTGTCGTGCGTGTTCATCGCCAGCGAGGAGGCCAACGGGCCCGGGATTGGCGTGGATGGGTTAGTGGAGAATGGGGAATTGGATCATTGTAAAAGCGGGCCGGTAGTTTGGGTGGATTGTGCGGATTCGCAGCCGTGCATTGGTACCGCCGGGGCGATTACTTGGGATTTGAAGTGTCAAGGGCACAGGTTTCATTCGGGTTTGCCGCATAAAGGCATCAACGCGATCGAGTTGGCGATGGAAGCAACGACAAAGTTGCAGCAGGAGTTTTACACAAAGTTCCCGCCTTGCGATTTAGAGAAAGAGTATAAGTTTATCACGAGTTCGACGATGAAACCGACGCAGATTCGCTGCGCACCGGGCGGATTGAATCAGATTCCTCCAGACGCGACGGTTTCCGGAGACATTCGTTTGACTCCGTTTTACGACGTGGAGGAGGTGAAATCGTTTTTGGAACAAACGGTGGAGGAGATGAATAAAAAAGTTGGCGAGTTACCCACGAGAGGTCCGTGGTCTAAGTTCATCATCGACGATCCGAAAAATCCAAGTGGCGGCGAGAAAATAGTCGGTAAGTTGTCCATCGAATGGGGCGAACATTTATTGACTGGCATCGCGTGCGATTTAACGTCTCCGGCGTTTACGAAGATGTGCGATTCGATTCAAGAGGTGAAAGGAAAAGCAGAGCCGTATTCATTGACGGGGAGTCTACCGCTGGTACACGATTTGAAATCCGCCGGGTTTGATATTCAACTGATTGGTTTTGGTTTGATGAGCACGTATCACGCCGACGACGAACATTGCCTTTTGTCCGATATGAAAGACGCGGCTTCTATTTTGGCAAAGTTAATCAAGAAGTTTCATTGAATATAAATGTATAAGTAGCCCCGCGCGCGCGCGTGTGTGTGTGTGTGTGCGTGTGTGTGTGTATAGCTTTAGGTGATTATATTCGTGTATTCAGTACCAGGTATTAATCGTTGTTACATATATTGCGCTACTCTAACAATAAAGGTGGTCGTTTCGGAAGCTCACGAATCTCGGTGTATTCGATCTCACTTATGAAGTGCTCGTGCTCGACTTCTTCGTCGTACTGAGATCGCTCGAGTCGCAAATGTTCATTCTCGTCGTCATCATCATCATCATCGTCTTCATCTACGTTGATGACTCGATCCAACTTGGTCACTTTCAAATCCACGTTCCGCTGTTTCAATTTGAACATGCCGGTACCAATCGGCATGGGAACGCCCATGATGATGCACTCGGAAACGCCGTCGATTTGATCCGTGCGGCCCCTCAGAGCCGCCTCAAACAAGTGATCCGTGGTTTTCTCGAACGAGGCGAGCATGAGTACGGACTCTTTCATCTTAGCCATCCCAAATCTGGTGATGCCCAAAACTTCGCCCTTATACGTCATCACGTCAGCTAATAACATCGAATGTCGAGAATCGATGGACATGCCGTGGGCCTTCATCGTATCGTTGATTTCTTTGATCACGCAAGAACGCGCAGCTTCGATACCTAAGGACCTTTCGGCTTCCATGATGTGGTTTGTCGTCGTCTCTTCGCCGACGACACCATCGATAGACATGACGTCGAGAAGGTTCGTGCCTTCGACGATCAAATTGAACGAATCCTTGTCGTCCTTCGAGCTCATGCCGCCTTTGTTAATTACCGCGCGAGTAACGGAAGACAAACCGCGAACTATGACTTTTGGTACGGCCGTTCGCAATGATTGTAAAACGTTGATTATGGCTCTCTTACCAGTTGGATCTTTCGAAGATGCTTTCTCGTCAGGAGGTATCACGTGTATCGCGCGGTTCCCGGCGAGGACGACGTTGTGGTCTTTCAGTTTCAATTTCGGCGCGGCTAATATGGCCTCTCTCGCGGACTCAGCAGTCACGTCCAATTGTAGTGAAGCGATCGCCTTTTCGTCGAGTACGAATTCAAGGTACGCTCCGGACGGACGCAAAACGACCGAAATAGTTTCGCAAATTTCGCCAAGCATCGTTTTCTCCATTCGTCCTTTCACCAACCGTGCCGCTTTCACGTCCTTGTCCGAAATCAACTTAGCTGTAATGATCGGCGTGGAGATATTCTTCGTCGCGTTGATAATCTCTTTGATACGAGGCACACCCAACGTGATGTTCATCGACGCAACGCCGGCAAAATGAAAGGTTTTTAACGTCATTTGTGTCCCGGGTTCGCCGATAGATTGCGCACCGACAGCGCCCACCGCCGTGCCCGGTTCGATGCGTTTCGATTTATACTTTTGCACGCACGCCTTGAGAAACGCATCCACGCGTCTCGTGGAAAGTTTTTGCTCGAGCACTTTTGGCGACGAGATATAGTCTCGGACGGATTGCTTGAAACGGTACGAAATTTTATCTTTGCTGTATTGTAATCCCGCGCGAAGGCGTTCGTCTTCGTCGTCTTCGGGTAAATCCTTCTCGCCAAAACCTCGCTTTTCGAGTATAACGTTCGCATCTTCAGTAGTGAGTATGAGTTTATCTTTACCTTCCAACTTTACAGCGGGTGTGGTCGTCGCGTGTACTCCGTTTTTACCGTTCTTTCTACCGTTTTTTGTCGTCGGCGGCGTCTGTGTAGGATTCTCTTCGTATGGATGTTTTCGCTGAGGAATCAAACCTTTCGCTCTCAACATGAGGCGTTCCAACTCTACAGGTTCGCCTTCTGAACCTTCCATCAACGTTGGTTCCATCCCGTCGTCACCGTACTCTAACTGGACGATATCTCCGCTGCTGTTTCGAACCGTCCCATCGTAGCCTAAACTCAAATCCTCCAACGCTTTCATCAAGCGTCTGGACATGTACCCGGTTTCGGCGGTTTTCACCGCGGTGTCGACTAAACCTTCTCTCCCAGCCATCGTGTGGAAGAAAAACTCAGTTGGAAGTAAACCAGAGTAGAAAGAGTTCGCGACGAATCCTTTTGCCGCTGGCGTTTTTTCGCCGCGCTTAAAGTGCGGCAAAGAACGTTCGAAAAAGCCATCCGGCGGGCGCGTGCCTCCAACCGCCTGTTGGCCGACACACGCCATCATTTGCGAGATGTTAATTGTAGACCCTTTGGAACCACACAATGCCATGACTAAAGGCGAGTTTAGTTTTGGTAACGCGTCTAAACACGCGTTCCCGGCCGCTTCGCGAACGGCAGACAGCACGCCTAAAACTTCCGCCTCTAAAGTCTGTTCGGCGTTACACCCGGGTTGTAAATCCAACGTACCTTTCTCGAAGCTCGCGATGCGTTCGTCGCACTTGGCGTAGCCAGAATCGACTCGATTTTGTTTCTCTCGTTCTAATTCAGGAGACGGTTTCACGTCGTCTATACCGATGGAAAACCCGCGAATACCTATCCATCGCGCGGCTAGTTTAGCGAGACGGTTCATGGCGTTTGCAGCCACGTCGGCGCCGTAATCGGAGTTCAAGACGTAAAACAGACCCGTCTTGTTTCCACCGCCTAAAGTTGCTTTTCCTAACTGGCCAGAAATAATTTCCGAGTTTTGGATGCAAACATATCCATCGTTCGAGCACATTTGCTGGTTCACTTTTGTGTACGCCTTTTCGGCGACTTCCAAGTTGACGAAAATCTGATCTCGCATGCGTGGTCGAATCAAAACGGAAAAGATTTGTTTTCCAGTCCACATTTCAATCGGTTTTACAATCGCTGGCGACGGTAAATCGATTGATTCTAACGCATCTGACATGTACGCGGCTAATTGTCCAAATTGCGAGCGGTCAAAGAACACTTCTTTGGAGGTTAATAAGAACGAGGCAGTTAAGAAATCTTGCGTCGCGGCGATTAAAATTTCACCGTTTTTGGGCGTGCACAGATTTTGCGTCACGCCCATGAGACTGATCGCTTCCGCTCTCGCTTCTTCCGTTTGCGGCAAGTGAATGTTCATCTCATCGCCGTCGAAATCGGCGTTGTATGGCGCACAGACGCACTCGTTAAATCGTAACGTGCGCCATGGCATGACTTTCGCTCGGTGTGCCATGATGCTCATCTTGTGCAAAGACGGTTGGCGATTGAAAAGAACGATGTCGCCATCACGCACGTGCCGCTCGACGATGTCTCCCGGTTTTAACTTTTTCGCGACTCGATTTCTATCGCCGTATTTCAAATATTGAGCCGAAAAATGCCCGGACTGCTTAGACTTCACGAAATTCGCACCCGGCCATTTTCCTTCGCCGTTGATTATCAACTGTCTCAACTCGGCGATGTTGTTGTTATTTACCGTTTCTGGGTACGTCAACTGCATCGCGATGTGTTGTGGCAAACCTACCTCGTCGATTCGTAAGTTTGGATCGGGAGATATGACCGTTCTCGCGGTGAAATCAACTCTTTTCCCGGACAAATTACCGCGAAACCGTCCCTGTTTTCCCTTCAAGCGTTGCACGAAGCCTCTCAACGGTTTCCCGGGACTCTGATATTGACTCGATATCCCGGGCAACTCTGAATTAATGTACATCGCGAACTGAATCTGCAAAAACTCCCAGTTTTCCATCATGTTTGTCACCGCTAATCCTCGTTCCAACCCTTGCCTCAACACGTTATTAATCTCAATAATCTGTACCAATTTCATGGAAATATCATCCTCCGTGCTCCCGGCTTGTCCGTCCAACTCTACGGACGGTCGAATACAGCACGGTGGTACGCTCAAGTGCGTGATGACCATGTTCTCCGGTCTCTGTGCTAAATCTAACAAACTCAAATCCTTTTCAGCGATTCTTTTAAAAATTTGCAACACTCGAATCGGGTTCAAATCGTCCTGCGCTCTCGAGATGTGTTGTCTCAACTGGTCGTTGTGTTTCATAGCCTCTTCAAACGCTCTCTCTCTTTTCTCCTGTTCGGCTTTGTTGCTCGTATACTTTTCGTGAATAATCTTCAGGTTTTGTCCCGCACGTTTTACCGGCCCGTTCACCGCTTCGCACTGAAAGCACACCTTTGTCCTTTTGCACTTCTCCAACAATTTCTTAAACATCACCCGTCTGTACGCGTGGTCGACGCCTCCAATTTTCTTCTCCCTCGACCGTAACTTCGTCAACATCTCTTCCTGCTCTTCTTCCTTCATTAACAAACACGAGCACTCCTTACACACGCACTGCAAACAATGCACGATGGCTTTAAAATACCCGACGTGAAACACCGGCAACTCCAACTTCAAATACCCGAAGTGGCCGCTGCAATCCATAATCTTCCCTTTACACGTCTGACACTCCGGTTGTGACTTATTCGTCGTCCCTAATCTCGGGTCTAATATTCCTCCTTCTAACGGCATGCGTTCCGTTGGTGTGTACAAAGTCCTTTCCGTGACGTGTAAAACGCCCGCTCTCGCGATTTCGCTCCCAGACATTGTCGAAAAAGTGACTTTTTTTATTCGTCTCGGCGCGTTCGCTTTCACGAAAGACTCCTTGGAGGTTTCGATTTTCTTATCGTCCTCGTGGTTCACGTCGTGGTGGTTACGAGTTCGTTGATGATGCATCGGTGGTGGATTGTTGTTGTTGTTATTCGTGTTCGGTTGTATCGGTTTGCATAACACGTTTGTGTCATTTTGGCGGCGTGATGAGACCTGCGGTGGAGGAGGATTTGACCCTTCTCGGATTTGGACCATGTTTAAGTAAACGACGAAGCAATCTTTCTTCTCTCTTTAACAGTGGTAGTAGTATCTCAACTATCGCGACGCAGAGGATTTTAACCCTATTCCTCTGACTTTGTCGCGATGGATGACTTCGTGAACGCAAAAGCGAAAGTGAGGAAAAATTTCTTCGATCTTTTTCTGAAACAGTTGAAAGAAGAAGAAAAAATCTCGCACCATAAAGAACAACAACGCGACGACGATGATGATGATAATAATGAGGCTAAAATTGGTTAAAATCTATCCATATCTAAAGCTACGCGTCATAACGATGACTATTGAATCCGTTTCCCGAAATCGCCGTCGTGCTCGGGATCGATCAACGTGACGTTGAAACCTCGCAACAACTTGAACACTTCAAACGCTAAATCGAACGAGTGCACTTTTAAGCTCGCGGTGACTCGGTCGAAGTAGTGGTACCGATCGTCTTTGGAGTCACCTTTAAACGGTTGGAAACCGTATAAGGAGACGTTTTCGCAGAGTTGGACGGCGAGCATGACCGTAGTCCAACCGGTCATCGGTTTGTCGTTGTATTTGCTGCCCGGGTTGCGAGCTTCGACGATTTTTTTCAACTCGTGCCAGACGTAGCGAAACGTGTACGTCGTTTCGGGCGTGGTGAGGTAGATTTCCTTGTCTTTGTTGGCGCGCATGAGCGGCAAAAACTGTTCTCGGCGAGCGTCGCGGATGAGAGGTTCGCCGAGGATTAACGCAGCGACGCGGCGGGTTTTGCCCGGAGTGTTTTTACCCGCGAATCCAGATTGGCCAGGTTGTCTTTCCGCTTTACGCCAAGTGTGCGCGCCGCGAAGAAGCGCGTCCGAGTTTGGACGATTGACGACGTCGAAGGTTGTTCGAGAACCGACGTGCTTGGAGAAGTCTTTGTTGGTGGCGGACGACTTTCCGGAAACTGGGGCGTAGTTGATGCGAAAGACGGCTTCGTGCTCGTCGATTTCCTTGCCTTTTTGCGCTCGGAGGTGGACGCCTCCGTTGGCAACAACTGCGCAGGTTTTATACGTTTGGTCGTAATCTCGGTGAGGGAGACGAGGAAGGAATTGCGTTTCGAGCTCTAACGCTTGTTTGCGAGCAACGTGGAGCATTTTAAACTCCATCGGTGTCGTGGACATTTCCTTGCCGTCTCGGCCCGTGGACCAGCGAACGCGACACTTATTTGGACTGATTCGAGCGTTTGCGGCTTCCTCGTCCGGAGAAATGTTCGTGTTGTCGTCGGAAGAGAGGAGTTTTCTCAGCCCACCACTGCCCGCGTTGGAGGCGATTTCTTTCGCGACGGACGCGCCGGATGGCTTTTTCGTCATCGGCTCTCCGTTTCCGTCGTAAATTATCGTTTGCTTTTGCTGCTGCACGGAGACTCCTAAACCGTTATTAGTACTACCACTACTTCCAACGGTATATAACTGAGAAGGATCCGTGACTAATTTTCCGTACCCGTTCCCTTGAAGATCACTTCGTTCGACGTTCCCGAGGCCTTCGGATAAATAGCGACACCCGGGATTTATAGCTTTCAAGGAAAGAAACACGCGCATCTTCCTTGGTTTAATCAATTGCTTCAATTTCTTAATTCTCGCTTGCGATGCCGACGATTCCGCGCTGATTGCGTCTAACGCATCATCATCGTTATCGCTGTACTTACTACTACTCCCCTTTGCGGCGTTTCCCTCCTCTTCTCTAATCGCGTTCTCGTGCTCCTCCTTCTCGCTCCAGGACATGTCTAAATTCTCCAACTTATCCTCCTCTTCCTCTCCTCCAGCTCCTATGGCGTCTTTATTCTCTGTTACGTTGTCATCGTCTACACTATCAACTCTTCTTTTACTATTACTACTCCTACTGCCACCCCCTTCGGTCGCTTCAAACGCTTCCCTCTCTTCCTCTTCGTCGTCGCCTTCCATCGACGGCGCGCGCGCGTGCTCCCGGTCGCCCCGCGACGACGTTTGATGCTCTTCAACCATTTCGTGCGGTTTCACTTCTTCTAATTCAAACAGCGCGTCTACGTCTAAATCGTCCGCTATTGCATCTATTCCTCCTCGTTCGTCGTTTTCGTTCTGTTTCTCGTCGTGTTGCCACCAGCGGTGTTGGTGTTGGTGTTGCTGCTCTAAAGCTTTTCGTGGCTGCTGTTGAAGTTGTATGTTCCCACCCAGTCGAATCGACGGTAACGCGAACAACAGTAACCTATAAGCACGCGTACGTGCAGAGAGAGAGAGAGAGAGAGTCAGAGAGTCAGAGAGTCAGAGAGTCAGAGAGAAACGAAGAAACGGATGATAGTATTGATTGGAAAATCTCTCATCGCAAACAGAATTTGCGTACCCGGGCGCGAGAAACACGAGCGCGTAGACGGCTAACCGACCCCAGAGTTTTACGGTCGGGTCGTCCAAGTCTACCACCAAATTGTTCATATCGTCTCCTCGCGAGGACGACCTCGACGATTGTTGGTGCCAATCGCGAGGACGACGGGGGCGGTGAGAGCCGCCCCTCATTCTCGTCGTTTTTCTCGAGAAAGGAGAGAAAGAGAGAAAAGTGAGGAAGCTTAAATATGGATGATGCGGTTATACAAAACGTTCGTTTTTTATTACAACCACAGCACTTAGTTGTTATACTTTTCGCCGACTTTACTACGAGCTAAACAAGACGTTCAAAAATTTCTGGGTGGACGGTATTTCCGCCTCTCTCTACCTCTTTCTCTCTCTTTCTTTCACCCTTCCGTTCGAATACAATCTTGCTGATGTTGCGTTTGAAACTAAATACAGCCTCTCTCTCTCTCTCTCTTTTTCTCTCTTTCCTTTTCCTCTCTTTTCTCCATTTTTAATATATATTATTAGCATTAGATTTTGATTGAATTAATACTCAATCTCGTCCAAAGCGTAGTTGTTCGTCGAGACGCCGGCGTAGTTGACCTTCTCGAATCTCACGACCACCGGATATCTAACGCCGGATTGGTCGACCGAAATCACTTTGCCGTAGTCGTTGAACCAGTACGATTCCGGGCGCAAGATTTTCACCTTGGAACCTCTCGGCGGGCCGATTTGCGGCACTTCCGCCTTCTTTTCAGGCGCCGGGGCAGCTTCACCCTGTTTTTAAGAAACGAGAAGAGAAAAAAAGGTCAGCGCGAGAACTCCAAAGAAACACTATTACATAGGAGGCTCATCATCACGGGCAAAAACAAGGAAAAAACAGCCTCTCAAAAAAAAAAATCCGGCTCGTTCTGATACGCCCGGAAATATATCGCCCGAGCACGAAAGAATGAGAATCGAAAAACGCGGCGCTTCTACTCCTCGCGAGCGAAAAAATCATCCGTACCTCCGCTCTAACTTTCAAAGACGCTCTCTTGGACGTTTGTTTTCTGTTAATGGTGGTGTTCCTGTGTGTTGAAAAGGGGAGAGAGTAAAAGGTGTGAGTTTTTCGCGGCCGATTTTTTAATTATTTTTGCTTCAATTTGCACCGGAAACCAACAAACCAACCTCTCTTTTGGTACTAAAAGATCCATTCTCTCTGAAACAAAAAAAAGGAAAGGAAATCAAATCGCGCTTATACTAATTACAAATCCAAAAACAAAACGATCGGATGATGCGAAATAAACGAAACGTATTTACCTGGCGGAAACCGCGAACGATTGTGCGTGCAAGGCAAACATTCTTATTTATGGTTAAGCGTGCAATATATGACGTTCCTACGAAGTGGAAAGGAAAACAGAGAAATCGCGATTGAGAGATTTTTTCCGCTGCAGCAAAAAACGAGAGAGCGAGACGAAGATTTTGGAGATTTTTGCAACCCTAAATGCATGTGTGTTTGGCTTCTTTCGGCTGTCGGGAAAAAGAACGACACCACAAAACTACTCCTCTCACGACTCGGTGGTGTGCGCACACGAACTCCTTCGCGCGAGGCGGCGGCGCGACAAACTCCACCTGTCTGCGTAAAGGGAGGATGACTGCTACTGTGCCAACAACGACGACGAAAGATGATTCAGACGTAAACGAGATGAAAAAAAAAACGAAGGTTCCATTCCCGCACTTGAGAGATATCCACGCGTACGAACCGACGACCTTTCTTTATAATCCAGGAGAACTGCATCCGCAAAAGATAAAAAAGCAAGATTGGATACGCGTGTTTCGGATGGCGTTGCCAGAGTTTACGAAACGAGCAAAGATGGACGATAAAGTGGAGGATGCAGACGTGAAATCGGAAGTCTTTCGAGAACGATTTGAGAAGTATTTGAACGATTTGAACGAGAACGAAGACGAGAAGATGAACGTGATTCACATGTGTCGTTTCAGAGACGAGTGTTTACGACGGCTTGGATTTTACGACTGTTTTAGAACGGTGAAGCGAGAGGAGAATATGAAAGCGTTGGAGGCGTTGCCGAGAGTTTTAGAGCGCTTGGAGGAGGAAAACGCGGGGATATTAGAGCTGGTGAAAGGCGTGTTTGCGGGGAATATTTTCGATTTAGGCGCCGCGGCGAGTCAGGCTTTGTTTACCGACGGAGATAAAGGAGGAGAAGACGACATCTCGAAATCGTTCTTCGAGACGCGAGATACGAAAACGGACGTGTTCGTGGTGAATAATTTCGACGCGTTAAAGGAAAGATGGAATGATTTAACGCGAGTGCACGAGAAGTGTTGCATTTTCGTCGACAACGCCGGCGCGGATGTTATTTTAGGCGTCTTGCCGCTCGCGAGAGAGATGTTGAAGAGAGGCACGAAAGTTGTCTTATGCGCGAACGACGTGCCGTCGATTAACGACATTACGATTAAAGAACTCGAAGAACTCGTGTTTCCGACTTTACTTCGTATGAATGACAAAGATAACGTGTTTAAAAAAGCGATCGAATCAGGGCAGCTCGCCTGCATCGGCTCCGGTTCCGATTTGCCGGTGATAGACTTGCGAGAAATCAGCGAACCATGCGCGAATGAGTGCCTCGATTGCGACTTGGTCGTTCTCATAGGTATGGGTCGCGGTATCGAAACGAATTTAAGAGCCGAATTCAGTATAGATCGCATTAATTTAGGCATGGTCAAGCACGAAGAAGTCGCCCAGTTGTTAAACGGTCCGCTCTACTCGTGCGTCTGCGCTTTCAACGCGGGCGCAAACACAGTGTAGTATGTCATATATATAAGTAGTTTAGTGGTAGCAGTAGTAGTAGTGATATCATAATAGTAACAGCGTTTTGTATTTACTCGTAATCTTCTCCGGTGAAAAACTCCTTGATGTTTTGAAACACCCCTTTCCTCGGTTGCTCCAAATCGATGAGAAAATCTTGCTTCCCGACGATCCTCCTCGCGGCGTTTTCGTACGCGATCCCTGCCAAAGTCAACTTCTTCTTCAACACCAGCGGCTCCCCACGATTCGTACTCACGATCACCTCCGTATCCTCCGGAATCGCGCCTAATAAAGGCACCCCCAACATCTCTTGCACGTCCTTCACGCTCATCATGTCGTTATTTTTAATCATGTCCGCTCTCACGCGATTCACCAACAACCTCACGTCCAAAATCCCATTCGCCTCCAACAACCCAGCCACTCTATCCGCGTCCCTAATGGCGGTAATCTCCGGCGTGGTCACCACGATTGCCTCCTCCGCGTTCGAAATGGCATTGATAAAACCCAAATCGATCCCCGCCGGGCAATCGATGAAAATAAAATCAAAATCCGACTTCTTCAACAAATCCAAAACCGTATTCATGTTATCTCTGGTCACGTTATATCTTTGCCTGTTCTTAGAAATCGGCAGTAAAGCTAAATTTCTCCACCTCTTATCTCGAATCAACGCTTGCTCTAATCGACACTCGCCTTCCAACACTTCCATCGCGGTATACACCACTCGGTTTTCCAATCCGAGCAATAAATCCAAATTTCTTAAACCAATATCAGCATCCACAAGGGCGACGGAATACCCGAGACGCGCCATGGACATGCCGAGATTCGCGGAACTCGTCGTCTTCCCGACGCCGCCTTTTCCGGAAGTCACGACGACCGTTCTCGTCGCGCCGGTCGTTTTTCGTTTGGAGGATGATTCTCCCTCCGCTTCCGCTCTGGTTGTTACTTTTCTCGTTGGTGGTGTTGTTCGTCTTTTTAAAAAAACCGACGATGATGAAAATGATCGTCCGTTATTCTTCCTCCTCGACGAGGAAGAAGAAGAAGAGGACAAAACGTACGACGAGACTCGGTGTTGCTGCGCGATCATTTTCTTAAATGTCTTCGTCTCCACGAGAGATCGTTTTCGAGAGAAAGGAAGAGTGTGCGTATATTGTGGCGTGTGATGATTTCAAAATCCGATGATCAGGATCGAGTCATAAAGAGAGGAAAAAACAGAGGAAATTTTTTGTGTCTGCGCTTTGTGCTTTCGTGAGTTTTTGAGGAACGAATAGAATACTAACGCAATATAAAGAGCTAAATAAATGTGCTATTATTACACGCGTCGATAGTGCAACCCGGGCGGGTGATTAAACTTACACGTCTCGCCGTATTTGCACTTGCCGGTTTTTACGTAAAACTCGCAGTCGATGGCGTTTGGACGCACCGGGAAGTTTTGCGGCGGGAGGTCCCAATCGTCGTTGTCGTTCTCGTTGTTGTTTTCGGTATTGTTGGTGTTGTTGGTGGTGGTGTTTGATGACGATTTCGATTCCTTCTTCATCTTTTGGTCGTTGGCGAGCTTTTTCAAGTCTTTCCAGGATTCGTTACCTTCTTGGAGTTGTTCTTCGTCGCCGAAATATTTGAGGAAGATTTGGTCGTTGACGATGGGGGTGGATTTTCGCGCAAACTCGTGGACGGCTAAGAGGAGGTTGGGAAATCGAGATGCGAAGTAGGCGTAGAACGCGTCTGGGGGTTCGCCGAGGATGCGCTGGATGCGCGGAGGCAGTTCGCGGAAGTGTGCGGATTTGTTGCGGATGACTCGAAGTAAGTCGCGCAAGGAACGACCGTCGTATTTGCGGTACTTTTCGAGATTTTCGAGCATAGCCGGATCGATTTTCGTGCGCCAATCGGTGTTGGAGATGGCGAATTTAGAAGCTCTCTCCAAAGTTTTGAGAAGGATGCGCTCTCCTGGTTCGCGGTCTTCGAGTTCCATGCGGTCGCTAACGTCGCATAGGAACTGCGTGCGCTTTTCTCGCGACCACCACGCGGGGTGTCTGAGAACCTCTCTCGCGGATGGCCGGTCTTCCGGGTTTGCTTCTAAACATTTTCTCACCAAATCCTTCGCTTCTGGCAGATGGTTCAACGCGGATACGTTGTAATCGCCTCGCAACACGCGCGAATCCCGCTCGAACTTTTCCCCAAACGGGTGTTTACCTTTCGTAAGAACGAAATGGACGACGCAACCGAGCGCAAAAATATCCACGGCACGCGATTGACGGCCGTTGGTAAGACGTTCGGGCGCTTGCCAGCCGGCGGTACCGTCACCGCCACCACCACCGGCACTTCCACCGTTGTTATTGTTCAGTATCGCGCGCGTTTCAAAACTCGTGCCGTCGATCAAGTTCACTTTTTTCGCGACGCCCATATCGGCAAGTTTACCGCGTCCTTTCTCAGTGATGAGAATATTCGAAGGTTTTAAATCGCGATGGACGATACCTTGCGAGTGCAGTTGTTTTAAGCCAGCAGCGACGTCGCGAAGAATTCGAACGCCATCGCTGGTTGGAAAGCCAGACGTGTCCAAGAGAGGTGCGGAGTCGCTCGTTTTTGTCGTTTCCGTCGCGCGCGCTTGTAACGTCGTTTCGCACCGCTCCAACGCAACGTACACGAAATCTTTATCTTCTTCCATGGCAAAACATCGCAAAATGTTCGGGTGCTCATCGCTCGCGATCAACGCGGCGAGCTCTTTCCGAGCGAGTTCGTGGAACTGCGCCAACAAACGCTTCACCGCGACCGATCGACCGTCGAGTTCACCGTCAAACACCACCGTCCCGCAGGAACCGTAACCGAGAACCGTCGGTTTCACGATTAAGCGTCCAACTTTCATGGCACTTCTAGACGACTCTCCATCTTCTGGGAAACCGATTATGCTCCTCGTTTCGTTTGCGTTTTGCGCGTATTCGAGCATCTCTTTTTCGCGTTGTTCTTTCATCTTTCGCTTCATCTTCTTTTTTTGCGAAGGAGTGAGCGCAGTTTGTTGTTGTTCTTGTTGTTCGCCGCCATTCGTATTAGCGTCATCGGCTGATTCGCTGCTCTTCGCTACTTTCTGTCTTTGAAGGAGAAGTTTCAACAAAACAGTTCCACTCGCCGTGACGACAAGCGTACCCGTCATCGCGATGAAAGAAAACTGCCCAAAAGTAACCTTTGAACCGAATGAGGTGTCATTCTCCTCGTCCTTCACCTTTCCGCCGGGTAATAAGCTTTGTTCGATCTTGCCTTTTTCCGCTTGCATTTCGACGATGCTCTTCAGCTCCATCGGCATGCACGCCCAATCGTCTTCGGTTGGATTGTCGCCGACGACGAAGCTCGTCAAAGCGCTCGATTCCCCGTATTTCGGCACGACTAGAGCGCCGCTACTCCCATCGACGACGGGATCACCTACTTCGCCACCTTTTGGTAACGCAAAGTAACCACCCGCGTGTGCTCCTACGGTTACCTCGTTACTGTCGTTGTTTTTGTTGGCGCTACCTTCGTCGCTTTTTCCGCTATCACTAGTTGTTCCTAATATATTCTCGCCTCTTTCGTTGATCACTGAAAGCGGCATCGAAGACGTTCGCGTCGTCCAAACGATATTTCCAGATTCATCCACTCGAGTCAACGCGTTATTCGCCCCAATTCGTAACTTATCACCACTCGAAGTGTCGCTGCCACCTATATATCCCACTCCTTCTCCTCCTCCTCCTCCTCCAACCGGGCGTAAGTCCCCGTGTGTGACGTTCCATCTCACCTTCCCCGTCACCGCATCGATAGATTTCACCGCATAGTCCGTTCTCCCGAGCAACACAATCGTCCTCCCACCGTTCTCTCCGTCCTCTCCGTCCTCGTTCCCTCTCACCGATGATTCATCCTCAAAATCGTCTGTCTCTGGATCAAACGTCCTCACAATCTCCCCGCTCTCCGCGTCCACCGCGAAAACAGTCGTCTTCCTCGTCCCGACAATCACCGCTCCATCGTTCGTCACCGACGGACTCGCTTCGACTAAATCTCTCGTGGTCACCGGAAGGCGAGAAATAGAAAATTTCCTCCCGCCGCTAAAAATATCCGCCGCCGAGGACGACCCCCGAACGCCGCGCCGGGCGACGTACAACGATCCATCCAAACCCGGGAATACGCTGCTACTCGAAGCGCTCCCTTCGATATCCCCGCCTTTACCGTCACCGCTCTCCTCCTCTCCGCCTTCTCCGCTCGCTTTCGCGCTCGACGACGACGACGAGGAAGAAGACGCGTGCACTAACGCGCTCCCGGTTTCGAACGACCACAAAAACTGCCCCGTCTTTGAGTCCACCGCGGATACCGAACCGTCCAGCGTGGCCACGAACAGCCTCTCTTTAGACGAGAAGGAGATTTCTGTCCCTTCTCCTCGTGAATCTTCGTTGTTGTTGTCGTTGTTGTTGTTCGTCGTCGCGCTGCTGCTCTCGTTCGCGACGACGACATCGACGACGCTTAAAAGAAGAAGGAAGAAACAACAGAAGAAAACAGAGAGCATCGACCGCATTCTTCCTCTTCTTTCTCGTAATGCCCGCTTCTTCGTCTTTGACGACAAAGCGTCGTCGCGATGATGAGGTGCCTTCACATCCTCATCATCATCGCGAGAACGGGTCGTCGTCGCTTCCATTCTTCGCTCTCTCTCTCTCAAGAACACGAACAAGAAAACATCTCTCTCTCTCTCTCTCTTTTCGAGATGATAAAAACAAGTCTCGATTAAAGAGCCGCTTTTCGGAAGAGTTTATTATATAAACGCGTGTGCGAAGAAATGAAGCAATGTAGAATTGAATTGGATTGTCAATTAATACTTTTCTACGAAAGAGAGGATTCGGAGTGCTCGAAAGCTTTTAAAATCTCACGCAAACGTTTCAAAGCGCCGGCGAGCATTTTGAACTCTTTTCTTCGTCTTCTCTCTTTTCTCGCACTCCGATTGTGTAATGTATTCGAGGAGGAGAGAGAGGAGGTAGAGGAGGCGTTTAAGAACGCGACTCTTTCGCCGAGCACGCGCGAACATCTTCGCAACCGTTCCTCTCGGTCGCCGCGGCGGAGCGCGGCGAGGACTCGAGCGCCTCGTCGGGCGAGCGAGAGGAGAGCGGCGGAACCGAGCAAAGCGGATTCCGCGTCGAAACTGTTTTCGATGCTCTCGATGAGCACGTCGAGAGATTTCGTTTTCGCGCAGAAGTGCGCTTTGGCGACGTCGCCGGCGAAGGAGAGGTTGTGGAAGAGAAGGAGGAGTTTGCGTTTGGTGAGGAGGAAGGAGGAGGGCGTTGCTTCATCTTCGTCTTTTTCGTCGTCGTCGGCGTCGTCGATTTCATTCTCGTCGTGAACGGTTTCGTCGAAAATATTGTCCGCGTGTTCGTAACAATCCACGAGTAGGCCGATTATGTTGATTTTACACGAACGCAAGAGGAGTTTCGCGCCGTCCTCGTCGGATCCGGAGAGGACGCACAGCGCGTCGATGGCCGCGTCGCACTCGATTTTCAAATCGACCCGCGAACGGTTCTTCGTGCTCGCTGTTCCCGATATGGAGAAACGAGCAATCATTTCGCAACACTTTTCGATGAACACGGAGCGAGATAATTGCGCTCGAGTCAGCGAGAACGTGGAAAGCGAGGAGAGAAGCTTCACGCCGCGCGCCATTGTAATCGAAGGAATGAACTTTTCTTCGGCAAAACTCAACGGGTCGCGAAGTCGGGTCGTTTTCTCCTTTTCGCGAAACAGAAAAGAAACGAGGCGGTTGAATATGGACGTTTCGCCGCTGTTCTTCGATGCAGTACATATGCATCGCTTAAACTCGTCCGACTCGAGGATGAAATTGGTTACCGCGGCGAGATAGGCGTCGCGAAGTTCAATTTTGACCCGATTCGAGAGCGTCAGCGCGGAGTCGGTGGATCGACCAGGAGTAAAAAGAAGCGAGAAGAGCTTCTCAAAGACCAAAACGCCGTTGTATTTCAGCAACGTTGCGTTTTTTACCATCGCAGCTGCTTCTCGAATTTTTATCGAGGACGCGTGCTCTTCTTCTAACGCTTCTTCTCCTTCGTTGTCGTTTTCTTCATCAAACGTTGCAGCCGAGAAGCTCGCGTGCTGCAAAACGCGCAAGCATAACGCGATACCACCTGCGTCGATATTTTCGCTCAGCACTCTCTTCAAGACGAGTTCGAGAGAACCAGAACGAATCATTTCAAACTTTGCACTCGCGCAGTGGGCGAGTACGTTTTGAAACGCAGACGCGACGGTTACATACAAATCATTCTCTTTCACATAGTCAACGTCGATACCTCCACGAGTAATGCGAGGTGTAAAAGCTCTCGAAAGAACGCGAGATAAACGAGCACCGATCGGTAGATGCGCGCCTTCGTTCGAAGCATTTGCTGCAGTCTCTTCGTGGCCATCGTTTTCAATGTCGATGAGCGGCGGTGTTTTCGGTGGCATTTCATCGGCACCGTCGTCTTCATCCTCGGGATCAAACGTCAACGCATCTCTGCTCGCTCGTTCGCAACTAAACATCGTCGCAATCAACGCAAAAAGACCTTGCGACGACGATGAAACGGTAGACGTAGTCACGAGCGACATTTCGAGCAATGCACAAGTCGCCTCGCACAACTCTCCTCGCGCGTTCTCCTCTCCCAGATTATTTGTCTTCACGCCGTCATCAGCCGCCGCCGATAAACTGTTGTTGTACTCTCCGTCGAGCATGGCAGCGATGGCTAACGCTGCCGACGACGCTGCCCTGAGCTCGCCAGCAGAAAGTTTCGCACGCGCGCCTCTCGACTGTGCAGATTTCAAAACATCAAACAACGCGTAGAAAAGAGGACTGTTCGGTCGCGCTTTCAACGCGTAATCGCTATCGTAATCGTCCGCGTTCAAACGCTCACCGACGATGAATAAACCGAGTAATTTTGACATGTTTGCAGACGCTGCACATCTGTGCATATGCACCTCACCTTCCGTCGCGGCTTTCTTCTTCCTCGGCCGAAGCCAATTCTTCAAGCACATGTTGAATTCTGAAAACGACTCCTTCGCGGTGACGACGTCGACGCGCGCGCACGCAACCATGGCGCTCGAAACGCCTCTCGCGACGAGGGCATCCGTGCCTACGGGTTCCTCGAGGATTCGAGCGAACGTAATCCAAAGTTTGCGTCGCGAGAGTAAAGAAATAATCGAGACGCGACCGCCGTTGTGATTAGAACCTGGATCTAAGCTAGGCACCTCGGCGTCGAACAGCGACGTTTCATCTTTCGCCACGCTCGATAGAATCTGCGCGACGCACACGGCGGCGCGATAACGGGCTATAGATGCGTTACTCTTATCTATGGCATGCAAGCTCGCGCAATCGAACCAGGTTGATGCGAATACAATTTCTCGGACGCGCTGACACGAAGCGATGGCTTTGGCTGCATTTTGACTGTCGTCGAGAAACGCCGCCGATAACATGGCGACCAGATCAAAAATCAGAGCTGCGCATCGTGGCGCTTTGGAGGATGCTACTGAATCCGCCGAACTTGTTCGCGCTACGAGACTGAGCAAGATGTTTGAAGTGTTTTCAAAGTTCGCGTCAAATTTTTCCGCCCATATTGAAGGCGAGGACGCGTTCTCACACACCTCGATGACTGCGAGAAGTGAGGATTCCAACAACGATTCTCCACCGCACGCGTCGTCGAAAGTACTACTCGATCGAGATTTATCGAAGTGAGTCACAATACTCGTCGCCGTGCGTTCAACGACGCGCAACAATTCTGGAAGACACGACTCGCAAAGCGCATCGGTGTGTAGCATCTTTCGTTTACTCGTTCGTTTCGTCATCGCTGCCAACGCATAGATGGAATCGCAGCATGCGACCAACGAGCCGTATTCGACGCTTCTCTTTGGATTTTTTAAGGCGTCTGATAAGGTCATCGCAAACTCGTCGGACTTTGCAAACACGTCGACGGCATTTAAAGATGCGTTCGATGAAACGCGCAGAAGCGCTTCTAAACAATCGCAAACATCTCTCAAAACTTCTTGAAACGTTAATCTTCGAACACCGCTGGCGTCGCCGCTTCTCTCGAGCTCTCTTTCGATCGCTATGGGATGCTTCAACCAGACCGGACGCGAATCCTCGACAGCAGTATTTTTACTGACGATGTTTGGATCCACGTTCTCGCCCATTTCGTTGTGGTCGTATGCACGAGACTTTTTCGTATCCAGAAGTCCTCGGCGACACGCGTGCGCGCCTACTTTTGCAACGGCGTACGCTAGAAATCGAATCGCGTGCTCTTTCTCCTCGACATCTGCTCCCGAAATAGAACTGCTACTCAAACATCCACACAAAAGCCTCAACATGCGCGACCAGAGCGCGGTATCTTTCACTGTTTTCGGTTTGACCAGTAAAAATCGCTCCCAAATGCCAGCTATGCTTTGTCGAGTACTCGCGAGTGATTTGAGCAAACAATCGCCTCCGCCGAGCGCTCGCATGATAAACATGGCGTCCAGCAAACAGTGCGCGTCTTCGTGCGAATCCGATTGGTCGAGTCTTTCCACGCAGCTCTCGATTAACGCGTCGTTGACGCGCAAAATAGCGCCTTCCTCTTCCTCGTCGGCGTCTTCGTAGATGTCATCTATGGTGTTGAACTTCTTCTTTGATTTTCCAACAACAACGCTGAAGCCTTTCGCGAATCTGGCGAGTTTCTCAGACGTAATGAAACACAAGGCGTTCGCGCCAGAGTCGCCGACTGACCTCGCCCCAGAGACGTTCCACGCGCGTAAATATCCTTTCAAACGAACGAGTGAAGACGGATGCGCGCCATTCGTGTTCGCATCTATACTAGCGAGCTCCAAAACATCGCACTCGAGAAAACATCGTTCAAAGAGTTCACACGTTTCGCCGCATAATGACGGATATCTCGCCAAAGCGATGAACGCTTCCGCAATGGCGTGCGCAATCGGCAACGCGTGCACGGAATGATAATAATACATTTTTTCATCTCCGTCGAGCATAACATCGTTACCATCTCGCCCCGCGTGATGTTCGCCTCCTTGAGAGAAGATGACTTCCCGCCGACGGGTGGACACGGCGTAATCGAAACGTACGTCGTCGTCGTCGTAGATCTCTATCGCGGTGGCGCTAAGACCAAGACCATCGCTTCTATTCTCGTACAACTCAGACTTCAACCCCAACGCCACGTCTGCTAAGAACAGCAACGCCTCTCGCTTTAAAGAAACCACCGAACGGTCCAAGTTTAAGAAATCTTCCGCTCCTACATCATCGCCTGCCGCGCTATTACTATTACTATTCGAAGACGATACTAAAATATCACACGCCGATCTCACAATTCCACCCTCTGGATTTGCCAGCGCGAACGCTTGCACGCCCCAATCGTTCAAAATGTTCTCCCTTAAAGCTCTCAAAACGCCCACTAAAACGTCCACGTTTGTCGTAGTCTTCAGAGTCCGTTCGTATTGCGTCAAGTGTTTCCGTAAAATGTCGTATTCGTTCTTCTTTTCCTCGTTGGCGTCGATACGCCGTCGTCTTACTCGTCTTCGTGACACCAGCTTCCTCCCAAACGACCCGTCCGAGCTCACGCACTTCACCATCCTCGGAACTTCCGGAATTCTATTCACAGTCACCGTCTGCTCGCTCCTCGTCGACGTTCTCAACTCCTCGTTCTCGTATCTTTTCAACCGTCTCCGAATCTCCTCCTCTTTCGCGTTGAAACTTTCCCTCGAACTCGCCGCTGCGGTTTCGCGCCGCGACGACGACGACGGATCCTCGTCTTCATCCTCGCCGCCACTAAAATCATCATTCCCAAGCGATTGCATAACCATCGCTCTCCGTTTCGCTTTAAAATATGCATCAATCTCCTCGCTCATCCATTCTTTCCCTTCGATGAGTTTGCAATCCGCCGCTATCCTTCGCAACGTCGCTTCGCCTTTGATCTTTCTCATGGTTCTTTGGAAAATTTTCAACTCTCTTTTCGTCGATTTTCGAACGACTGTCGTTAAAATCGCCACCACTGGACTCCTTTTAAAACTATTACTATTACTCCTCTTGTCGTCCTCGTCGAAACCATCATCAACCTCTCCACCACCACCACCGCTAAATTGTTTTCCTTCTTCAGAATCTTCGAGAAGAAGCGCGTGATTCGTAATCAGAATCTCCAGTAACGCGTCGTTCGCAGTCACTTCCAACAGAGGAACCAAATTGAATTTCACTTTAAAATGTAACGACTGCAACGCGCGTAAACGAATGGACGAAAGGTCGTGCGTCAATTTTGTGGTCGTTCGGGAGATAAACGATGATGATTCTTCTTCATCATCTGGTCTGTCTTCGTCGTGGTGTTCTCGAGGAGGAGGAAAAGCTTCAGCTTCGAACACCACCATCTCTGAGAGTTGTGTCTGCGCTTGGAAAAAAATGAAGAAAATTTGAAAAAATTGAGACAAAAACTCATCAAAAACTTCTAATAAACAACAACACTTCTTCTATCTACTCTAGTATACTAAACGAAGTACGCTTCTCTAAACGGCACGCTGGCGACGATTATGGGCACCAGAAACCCAACGATAAATCTAAAAAGTACCCTCCTCAAAGTGGACTGTAAAATCTCCCGACCGAGGCGATCGGCGGATTCGTTCGCGAGGAAAACGATAGCAACATACGTCGTCCACAAAAAGAGAAACGCAAACTCGTCGCCTCGTAAATATCGGACGAATTTGCGACCAAGGTACCCTCCGCCGACGCCGAGAGTTAACGCTATGGAGGAAAGCGGGGAGACGGTGGAGTTTGTGCCGGAGAGGAGACCGAATTTGACGACTATTTTGGAACAGTATAAACTCGCGACCGAGGTGATGGCGGCTTTGGCGAACGTTTTGGAGACGCACCACAGTTTTTCCAAGCGGTTGATAAACGTGGCGAAAAAATACGCCAGGTTCGAAGGAATCAACGAGAACGAAGAAGACGACGACGACGACGACGAGTAACAAATCTCGCTCTCGTTCAACCACGCGTCTCGAATGACGTTCCACCCGAAATAAACGAGCGCTCCGCAAACGACGACCAATCCCGTCCTCAACGCGTCCGCCACGTCCTCCCTAAACACCTTCTCCCTGTTCAGTTTCATCTTAAACTCCAAACTCTCCCTCTTCATATCGTTCGTCGTTTTCATCGTCTCGTTCGATTCTTTCTTCAAATCCAAACCGGCTAATTTCGCTTCCAACTGTTTTCGCTCCACCGATAACCGCGCCTCGCGTAACGCGTTGCTCTTCTCTTTGCTCAAAACGTCTCTCATTTTTACCGAAAGCTCCAGGACGCGCAACTCGTCCTCGGTCATGTTTTGTATGCTTTCCACTGAGAGTGTTTTCGTCGTCGTTTTCTCTTCTTCTTCTTTAACTTCTTCTTCTTTTTCTTCTTCTCGTTCTGATAAAACCGGTGGCTTCGCCTCTACAACAACCCCTCCTCCTCCTCCTCCTCGAAAAACGTGTTCAAAACCAGCCAGAGCGAACACGCACATCACGCACAAAAACAGAACACCCGCCACATTCAAAATCCATTTCGTGTTATCATCCTTCTCAAAGAACAGCGAGGAGAGATACCGACCGGCGTCGGTGCGTTTCAGAAAGACATCCATTCCTCCATTTCCTTCACGGTCGTGTTGTTTTTGAAGATTCAAGCGCTCGCGAGCGGCTTGGAAACCTCTCGGAGAAGAAGAAGAAGAAACAGACGAAGAAGACGAGGACATGTTCTCTCTCTTCTTTTACTAAACCCTTTTCCTTCTCTCTCTCGCTCTCGCTCTCTCTCTCTGAACGACGCGTTCTTCCTCTTCTCGTTCTGACGAGATTTTCTTCCCGAAGAAAAGAAGGAGAAAAATGTTTAGGGTGTCCAACCCTAATTCCACGTCACCCATTTATCCATTAATCTTTCGCGCAACTCTTTACTCTTTGACGCGCGCGCGCTGATACTCTCTCTCTCTCTCACATCATCATCGAGCGATTGAACAACAACAACAACTCCTTCATCAAAACGAGGCCTTCTTTGAATCACAAAAAGTAAAATGTTTTCCATCACCAGTAGTTCTCCCGCGACTTTACTCAATCACGCCTTGTCCTCGAGCAGTGCGAGATTACGACGAAGCGCGAAAGCGTCGTCGTCGACATCGACGACGGCAACGACGACCCAAGCGATGACGACCACCCAACAAAAAGACAACACCACCATCGAATACCAACGCACGAAAGCGAAAGAAATGGTGAAATACTTCAAAGAGCAACAATATCAACAACTCGTGGAAGACTCGACCGTGTTCGGGTTCACCAAGAAGAATGAAATCAACAACGGAAGATGGACCATGTTTGGCTTGCTCGTCGGGATGATGACGGAATACGCCACCGGGGTGGATTTTATCGACCAGATTAAACTCTTGGTGAACGTGCTAGGCATCGCAGATTTGGATTAATTATATGCTCTGTTTACGAGCATTACGTCGCGTTCTTCGTGTCGTTCTTCTTGATTCGGTGTTGGTGATGGTGTTTCGATGACGCATCCGTCGTCCGCGCGCAGACGAGAAGAGCGAAGCGAAAGCTTTGAGACGACGAAGACGACGCGAGAAGAGGAAGCGCAAAACGCAATCACATAGCAGCAAAGTAATAATTCAAATCAAAAAAACAAACAGCATTTCGCGTATTATTACGATACGAACCTTTTGGAACCTGTACGCTCTGAATACTTTCTTTCGCTCCCCCATGTTCGTCTCGTGCGAACTCACAAGCTCTCTCTCTCTGAGCGGGGAAGGATGCAACGCTCCCATGCGCTTCACATTTTCTACGCACACAAAACCCTTTCCTCTCGCTTTTCGAAGACGACGCATCATGTGGTCGCCACGTGAAAGCGACGGCGAGCGAGGACGTTTCGACGCAGCAGAGAGGGAGTTATGGGAGTTATGGGACCATCGAAAACGCTGTCGAGCGCAATTTCGAACCGAACGATTTTTCGTGAAAATGAGTCTGTTGTTCGTCGGCGTTCTGTGCGCGGTTTGCTTCAATGATGCGCCCGTTGCTCAAAATATCGACTCCGTTTCCTCCTCCTCCTCCTCCGTGTTGGAACCGTCTTTGTCTTTTTCCAAAGGAGGGCGGGTTTTGCTCGGAGAAAAGGAGGAGGAAAACGAACGCGATGATGTGTTGGTGTTGCCGTCAAAAGAAGACGAAGAAGAAAAAGAAGCGAATTTTTACTGCACTTCACTCGCCATCGAGCGGAGCGCGGACAAGTGCACGCACGTGCAAAAATACGAATGCAACGCGGACACGGAGTCGATGATTGCGAATTATCTGTATTTTCATCACTGCACGATGAAAGAGTACCAGAGTTTGTCCGTGTTTACGTTAATCGGGGTCGTGATCCTTTCCTTTTACGTTTTAGGAGACACGGCGGAGGAATTTTTCTGCCCGGTGGTTCGCAGAGTCGCCAAGGTTTTACAGTTGTCGCCGAATACCGCCGGGGTGACTTTGCTGGCGTTAGGAAACGGAGCGCCGGATGTGTTTGCGTCTTTGGCGGCGTTTTCGAGCGGAGATGGAGGGAGTGGGGAGATTGGTGCTGGGATGATTGGCGCAATCGTTAGCGCGGGGATGTTTGTGAGCGGCGGGGTGGTTGGCGCCGTGGCGGTGGTTGCCGCGCCGTTTGAAGTACCGCGAGGCGCGTTTTTAAGAGACGCGTGGTTTTATTTCTTCGGCGCGGTTTTGGTGTGTTACGTAGTTACGAGTGGAGAGGTTTACCCGAGACACGCGATTGGTTTTATTTTGTATTATTTAGCGTTTGTGTGTTTGGTGATTGTGTCGGACGTGAGAGAGAGAAGGAAAAGACTGACTCGAGACGGAGGAGGAGAGTCGATGAGCGACGTGGTAGGGAGTAGTCATAGCGGTTTGGAGGAGAAGGAACAAAATTTAGTAGGGTTGGACGGGGAGAAGGGTGTCGTCGATTGGATGGATGAACCGCCGGCGCACGAAGTGCTCGGAGAAAACATCGTCAGATGGTGTCAAGCGCACGGGAGAACAAAGTACGGTTTGTTTAAAGCGCTCGTGCACGCGCCGTTAGACGTATGCAGACGAATGACGATTCCGTCCGCGGAACCAGACCGTTGGAATAGATTTTACGCGTTGTCTTCTGTCGCGCTCGGGCCTTTGTTGTTGCTGCATCAGGTCAAAGACGTCGTGGGCGCGCAGACGTTGATTGGGAACGATTTCGTTGGTTTTTTACCGCTTTGGATGTGCGTTTTGATACCGTCGACGTTGGTCGGATGCGCGGTTTTTGTCGCATCCAATCACTCGCACCAACCTGAATATTGGCCGTTAGCACTCGCGTTGGCTTTTGGGACGTCCATCGTTTGGATTTCCTTAGCGGCGACGGAGTTGCTGGAGTGTTTGACCGTACTCGGACACATTTCTGGGATATCGCCGGCTGTTTTAGGGGTGACTGTTTTAGCGTGGGGGAACTCCGTCGGTGATTTAGTCGCCGACGTTGTCATAGCAAAAAGTGGCCAACCAACTATGGCGGTTGCGGCGTGTTATTCGGGTCCAATGTTCAACATGTGCGTCGGTTTGGGTTTGGCGTTTGCGTTGCAAGCCATCGAACTTTCCCCTGCACCGTTGACGCTACTGACGCACGCAAACATACCGATTAGTTTCATGTTTTTATTCGCAAGTTTGCTTTTAAGCTTGACGTATGTTCCAGCGAAACGGTTCCGGGTGACTAAACCTTTCGGCGTGACGTTGATTTTGTTATACGCGTTATCGAATATGATTATGATTGGCATCGAAGTTGGCAACAATTTATAGTTTGATGAAAGCGATCTACTTTTTATTATGCGACGTAGCTATCTTAGGTACTTAGTTTCTAGCCTAATTATGATCTAATCCAATCTGATCTAATCTACCGTTTGTATGCGTTCTAACGATGTCGCGCCGCCGGCTAATATGCGCGTAGATCGATCGACGCGCAATCCCGTGACGCTTACCAATTTTGCGTTATTTCTCACGTCAATTTCCACGGTCGTTTCCACGCTAGCCGCGCGTTGTTGTCCTGTGTTCACTCGGATATCCTTTAAAGACCGACAATTTCTCGCTCTTAGCAATTTCAACTTCGCCGTATTCAAGAGAATGCATTGAATTTGTTTACATCCACTCATTTCTACGGAAACCAAAGACGTGCTCGGTATGCGAACTTCTCGCAAATTCTCGCTGTGTAATCCCTCGCATCGGTAGTGCTCGAGATTTACAGCCGAACGTAACAAATTCAAATGTCTCCTCTCGATAAGTGCGTCGCATTGGTTCATGGAGAGCTTCCGCAAACTTTCAATTTTATCTTCAATAAAATTGAATCCATCGTAAAAAAAATCGTCCGCCACGTTGTGTGGATCCGGGAGGCGAGAGCTAGAATAGAATACATTCCTCAACTTTTTGCATATGTCGAGAGACAGCGTCTGCAACGATGGCAGCTTCACCAATACAAGAGTGTGTAATTTTTTGCAATTCACGAGATTCAACACCTCCAGATTCGGTAAATCTCTGAGATACACTGATTGTAAACGCATGGATACACTCAAGTTCAACTCTTTCAACTTATTGAAGTTTGCGAAAGGATTAAACGGCATGCCCGGTTGTAAGCGGAAATGCAACGTCGCGCTGCCTGACACGTTCAAATGCTCAAGCGAGCAGCTGATACCTGTATGAAAACCAATTTTACCTGTATGAAAACCAATTGAACTACCGTATTTGTGATAAAAATCGCGACGACACCCATACAAACCAATGCTCTTCTCGTCGTCTGGCTCATAGATATTTAATCGCTGGTTTCTCGACGCGTCCAATCGCTTCAGATTTGGAAACTCGCAAAGGTAAAAGAACACCTCTAAATGATGCTCTAATCCACAATTTGAAACGTTCAACTCTAAAAACACTTTACCTGCCGGCATGGTTAATGAAGGCGAAGCAAAGATAGTGTATACACGCTCGGCAAACGATACACCAGCGAATTCTCGCCATTTAAATAGATCCATCCCAACCCCGTCACTAATACACTGATGTACCCATCCCAGGCCAAAACCGATACCAGTGTCCATTCGTTTGATATTATTCCCAGAAAAATCAAACGAATGGACATTAATCGAACTTTGATACATTATTCGCATAAAGTCAGTATAGTCCAATTCGCTGTTCGTAAATCCCAATCGAGTAACTTTCTCGTTCAAATGAGTGAAGGCAAGTACTTCTTCAATCATTTTACGCTTTACTTGTCTATTGAAGTGTGGATCCAAAGCACGCTCTCCTCGATGGAGCATCAATTTATCGACGCTCACGCCGGTCACGTTTGAATAAGGCTGCAAAATATGCTTCACCTCCTCCCCTCCGCTCACATCACACGGCCGTATCTTAAAATTCCCAGTCGCCCGCTTCTTATGATCTCTCACGTCATCCCTGAGTTCCTTACACGTGCACGCAATCGCCGCCGCCGCCCTCGCGCCTGCTTTTTTCAAGACGATATCTCGCACGTGTACCGGAATATCGACCAACGGCGACGGCGACGCTCCATCATAACTCGCGGTACTACTCTCCCTCTCGCTTCTCCGCGAATCGAGAGAGACAAATCGATCCGAAAACCCCGTAAAACCCATACCAACGGCCAAATTCTGAAACTCTTTTTTCCTCCTCTCGAACCGCTCTCGTTTGTCCTGGTGTCTAAATTCCTTGAAAACGTGTTCTCGAAGGTCCGCGAGCAAGGCTTTATTCTCGTTATCATCATCGCGCTTTTCGTTTATGAAAAACGTTGTCACTATCCACGCGTCGAACTGCGCCCGTTCGCCGTCTTCTTCTTTTTCTTCTTCTTTGTTTCGAAACTGAATCCCGCCTCGCATTTTATTCTTCGTCTTCCCGTTTCCGTTTTCCCCAAAGCGCAAAAGAGGTTTCGTCGTTGTTGGTTCGGATGCTTTTCGAGGATTGTTGTTCTTTTTCGACGGGAATTTAAAGCCGTCCGGGTCTCTGTCGTCCAAATCCATTCGAGCGAACAGTTTGCGAGGCATCTTTTGTGTCCTTTTAGTGTGCGAAAGAGTTATTCTATTGTGTGTGTGAATGCGCAAAAAGTATCGTGTGTTCACTTTTTTTTGTTTTCCTTAAAATTCGAGAAATTGAAAAATTTACATATAACACGAATACACATATTGCGAACACTTCTTCTTTCTCTTCTTCTTTCTCTTCTTCAAAAACCCGTGCTCGGCGTGCGACGAACGAGAGATGATTTTCGCGGGACGGGGAATTGGTATGTCGACGTCGTCGTCTCCTTTCCGAAGGTGGTGGTGGTTTCTTTGTTTTGTTCGCGCTCGCTCGTCTCGGGCGACGGAGGCGGAGCCAGCGGTCTGTCCTCGTCGGTAGGTTCGGCAACGGGCACGCCTTCCTTGTTCGCCTGGCGGTATGTTTCACTTCTCGAAGACGGTTGTTCGTCGACGTGCTGATCGCGAGCTTCTGGGAGGATCATGTTCACGCGGCGCATTTTAGCGGAAGAGGAACAAAATCGGTTGAAAATGCCGATAGCGGTGAAGAAAGCGACGAAGAGCGCGGAGAAGGCGATGAGGAGTTTCTTCGCGCGTTCGTTGAGGACGCCGGAAGGTTTCGAGGCGGTTTGTTGTTGCTGCTGAGTATTGTTTGAAGATGTCGGCGGATATACGATTCTGTCTTTGACTCGTCCCGCGTTTGAAAACTCGTCGCCGCCCATTTCTTGAACTTGGTCGTCGGTGTTCCAGATGTTGGAAGCTCTGAACGCCTCGAGAAGTTGTTGCGCTCGACGAAGAGTTTCGGATTCGCGGTCGTCGTCGTCACCAGTATTCTTCTCGGCGGCGTCTGCGAGGACTTGCGTGAAGATACTGCGAGAGGAGGACATGATACCGATGACGCGGTCGTATAACGCCATGACTTCGTCGGTATTCGCAGATGTCGAGTTTCTTCCGGCGTTGAGGAACAAAATGTCAGAGCCGAAACGCACGGCAGAGTCCATGGCGTCTTGTATCGCGGTGCGCACCATCACATCCAAAGGATTTTTTTCCGCAGTACTTGTAGTAGCATTCATCGACGACCGTAAAGACGCGGAGAAAAAACTCAAAAATACTTCTCTCAGTGGCGGCGCAAAATTGGACTCGAACGATACCGAGGTACTTTCGCTATCGCTTTGGGACGTCAAAATGGCATCTTCGATGATTTTTTCGCCTAACAATCGCACCTCTTCGCTGGTAAAGTTACCAGGCTCGCTCAGCGTCAAATTGAACTTTTCGGCGGCTCTTTGCAATCGCCTCGATATCTCCGCCCGAATCTCATCCGACAAAGGTAACGATGAAGTGTCGATTCCCGAAAGCGACTGCACGATATTAGGATCACCGCTATTCGAAAAAGAAGACGTCGTCTGGATAGCTTCAATCAAAGACCTCAACGCGTCTCTCGGTTCAACCGCGTTCAAATTATCAATCAAACGATTCGCAAACGTCCCGTCGCCGAGAACCGCGCCTTCTCCGGCGCCGCCGGACTGAATGACGTCTTGCAACATCCTCGTTAAGAAGGTCTCTCTTCCGCTAAAGAATCCATCTTCACCTCCCGCTTGCGCGAACGATTCCATCAAGTTCCCGTCGCCAAAACTCCCACTCGCGACGCTTTGCATCAACCGGCTCAAAAACGCGTCTCGACCGGCGTCGAGTTCAGTATTTTCACCACTCGTCTCCGTCTCACCACTCAACCGTCCAATCCTCTCGTACGCTTCTTTCAAAACCGCCCACGACTCCTCGTTCCCTTCTCCGAAATTCTCTCCGAACGCTCTCACGATGTTCCAAATTTGGTTCTCCTCGCTACCATCCGCCGCCGTTTGCAACATCTCTCGTAAAAAATCAAACGCCGGAGATACTTCCCGCTGCTGCTGCTGCTGCGCAGTATTTTCCACCTCTTGTCCGTAAACGCGTCCAAAACTATCAGACGAGAACAGAAAAAGAAGACAAAAAAAAACGCAATTAAGATGTCGAAAGAACTGCCAGCGCTTCCAGTGCAAGAAAGAATAACAACAGCCTTTTCTCATCGTCGTTGTCCTCGTTTCCGTCGTCGTTTCAGCGTTCGTCGTCGTCATTCTGTCAGTCAGTCGTCAGTCGTTTGAGCGCGTATTTTGTGGTCAAAAAGAGACCCAGTCTCGAAATAATAAAAACGAGCGTTTCTCGTAAATGTGAGAGAGTTTTTGCCTTTCGGAAAAAAATAGGGTTTAAAACCCTAAATTTGATTTTGCGTCGATTGGAAGACACACGCGAGAAAGACGTTTGCGCGCTCATTATTATTAGCAGCGGAAGAAGCAGAAAGAGAGAGAATAAGAGAGAAAGTATTCCTCTCTCTCTTATAGCATTTCTTCTTCAAAATCATGGGCGTGGCGGAAAAGCGCCGGTTGAAGAAGAAGCTCGCGAAGGAGAAGAAGAAGAAGAATGAAAATTCTTCGTTGGCGGCTTTGACGAAGACGACGACGACAGAGAAGAAAAAGAAGAGCAGGAAAGGAACGCCGACGGTGGAGGTGGAGTACGTGGCGGCGCCGTTGGAGACGATCTTAGATGCGGACGTCTCGGATGAGATGCGGAGAGTGTTCGAGGCGTTCGTGGAGAAACCGGCGAACGACGGGGAGAAGACGTTGGAAAACGATCGAATCCATCGCGAGGAAAAGAAGAAGACGTTAAAGAAGAAGACAAAGAAGAAGAAGACAAAGAACGGCAACGACGACGAGAAAGAAGTTGACGATGAGTTCTCCTCGTCTTCCGATGATGCGGATTCAGACGACGACGACGAGAAAAACAACCCCGAGGACGGATTAACCCGAAAGCAACGAAAAGAGATGAAAAAGTTACAAATAGCGGACTTGAAACGAGTGTGCGAGAAACCGGAGGTGGTGGAAATATGGGACACGACGGCGCAAGATCCGGAATTTCTGGTGTACCTTAAAGCGAGCAGAAACGCGGTGCCAGTACCGAGACATTGGAGTCAAAAGAGAGCGTTTTTAGCCGGGAAGAGAGGGATAGAGAAGCCGCCGTTTAAGTTGCCGGCGTTTATCGAGGCGACCGGGATTGCGAAGTTACGAGACTCGTACGCGGAGAGAGAGGAGCAGAAATCGTTGAAATCGAAAGTGAAAGACACGAAAACTGCGAAATTAGGTCGGATAGACATCGACTATCAAGTCATGCACGATGCGTTCTTTAAATTTCAAACGAAACCGAAGATGACGAAGATGGGAGACTTGTATTTCGAAGGCAAAGAGTACGAGATTTCGTTAGGCGATAGGAAACCGGGCAACTTGTCGGACGAGTTAAAAGCGGCTTTAGGGATTGACGGGAACAACGGGCCTCCCCCGTGGTTGATTAATATGCAACGGTATGGGCCACCGCCGGCGTACCCAAAGCTACCGATTCCTGGGTTATCGGCGCCGATTCCGGAAGGAGCGCAGTTTGGATACCACCCCGGAGGATGGGGTAAACCGCCCGTGGACGAGTACGGGAGAGCTTTGTACGGCGACGTGTTTGGTATAAACGCGGCGAAGCAGACGGGTAGGACGAAATACGACGAACCAGTCATGAAAGGTGATCACTTTTTTGGCGAGTTGGGATCAGACGACGAGGAGAGCGAATCCGAGGAAGAATCCGAGGACGAGGAAGAAGCGGAAGAGGAAGAAGTAGAAGAGGAAGAAGAAGTAGCAGTAGAAGAAGAAGAAGAGGAAGAAGAGGAAGAGGAAGCGGATGAACCAGAATCGATCGACTTGCGCAAACGCTCGTCCAAAACCACCACAACCGCGACTGGCGAGGACGAACCGAAAGAACTCTACAAAGTCCTCGGCGAAAAAGAGGCCAAAATCGGCACCGCGCTCATGGGTTCCGAACGCATCTACGACGTCTCCGGAGCGGCATCAGCGTCAAAGAAAACCATCGGTTCCGGCGTCGACGTCGCCATCGCCCCGGAGGACCTCGAACACCTCGACGAAGAAGGTTTGCGCAAAGTCTTCGAAAAGCAAAAAGAAAAAGACGTCTCCGCGCGCCGAGGCGAAGACTTCTCCGACATGGTCAAAGACCACGCTCGGCAACAGAAACGGAAAAACTCGGATGTCGACGCCTCGAACGGAAGTGGTAAAAAAAGTAGCAGCAAAAAGTTCAAGTTTTAATACTACTAATTATATAATAGTTAATTTAAAGATGTCTCGTTTACTCAATGCACATGGTTGCGTGGCGACGTTAAGTCATTCCTCATACTGGGAGCCAAGTTAAGGTTTCTTTTAAAACGGGTTATTAATTTTCACAATTTGGCACGCGCTTTTTGTACACAACACCAACAATCATGCACTGTGCGACGACGACGACGACGGCGCATTGTCATCATCATCTGTCGTACCGTTCCCATCATTCCGCTGCCCAGGTACTTTCCTCCTTCGCGTCTTCTTCATCATCTTCTTCCTCGTCGTCGTCATCAAAGTCAAAGCCGCCGACCAAATGTTTCCCGAACTGCTCCTCGAAAGCAGCGCTAAGTTCTGGCCGCAGCACAAGCACAGGCGCGAAGCGAAACGACAAGAGGTCGAGAAGGAGCATTTCCTCCTCCTCGTTACGCGCAGGGGTCGGTGAAGAGCAAAAGAACGACAAAAACAACAACAACGACATAGAAGATAAATACAACGAAGCCATGAAAGCGTATTCAGCCTCTCCGTTTGAATATCAACACGAGAAAGGCTTGTATTACCACCAGATCACGGATTCGATATTAGTCGGGACGCAACCGTGGGAGAAAGGGTCGATTATATATCTGAAAGAGAAGGAAAACGTGACGGTGTTGTTTAACACGCAAGAAGACGGGAACTTTGAGTATTGGAAGGTGAACATTGGCGAGCGCGAGGAGGAAGCGAAGAAGGCGGGCGTGCGATTGCATCGACAACCGATCGTCGATTTTAGCTTCGATTCGCTGAGAGAGCAGTTACCGGAAGCGGCGAGTGAGTTCGACCGATTGATGAATCAGTCGGATACGGAGGTGATTTATTGTCACTGCACGGCTGGGATGGGGAGGAGTCCGGCGGTGGTGATTGCGTATTTGTATTGGACGGACGATAGATTTGAGAGTTTAGATGCGGCGTATGAGTTTTTGACCAGTAAAAGGCCGTGTGGTCCTAAGAAGGAGGCGATTCGACAAGCGACGGTGGATATTCTGGAATCGGAAGGAGATTCGTTGCCCACGAGAGATGGAAAAATGAAAGTGGACGCGGGGAGGTATTACGGGGACGATAGTAAGAAGTTGAAAGAGGAAAATTTGGACTCGAGAGGGACGACGTTGACGAAAGCGCAAAGAGAGACGATAAAGAAAAAGTTGCGAGTGAAATCTGGGACATACGTGCCACCAGAGAAGAAGAAAGGCGGCGTGTTGGAGATTTTGAAGCGTTTTTTCTTGAGCGCGGGACCAACCGACGATTAAAAATGACCATGTGTATTATTTATTTACAGAATCGATTCTGCGACCATATTCGCGATATCAGCCATTCTCGCGGAATACCCGTACTCGTTATCGTACCATGCGTACATCTTCAAGTGTCTCTTGTCCACAACTTTCGTCGATAACGCGTCAATAATCGAACTTCTCTTATCGTTGATGTAATCCGTGCTCACCAACGGTTGCGTCTCGTAACCCAAAATGTTTTTCAACTCGTTCTCGCTCGCTTCTTTCAAATATCCGTTCACTTCCTCCACGGTCACATCTCTCGGTAAATCCAACACGATATCCGTCAACGACCCGTTGATTAAAGGCACTCTAACCGCTAACCCGTCCAACTTCCCTTTCAATTCCGGGAAGATCAACGCTATCGCCGTAGCGCTCCCGGTACTCGTCGGCGCCAAATTCACCAATCCACTCCTCGCTCTTCGCAAATCCGATTTTTTACTATTTGGCGCGTCCACGATCGTTTGCGTATTCGTGACGTTATGAATAGTCGTTATCGATCCTCTGACGATCCCAATCTTTTTTAAAATAACTTGAATCACTGGCGCTAAACAGTTGGTCGTGCACGACGCCGCGGTGACGATGTGGTCCACATTTTTATCGTACTCGGAATGGTTCACGCCGTAAACGATGTTCAACACTGGATTCTTCGCATCTTTTACCGGCGCACTGACGACGACTTTCTTCACGCCTTGGTCGAAATACGCCTGCAACTTCTCTCTCGTCAAAAACTCCCCCGAACACTCTAATACCATATCTATTCCCTTCGATTTCCAATCCACTTCCCCTGGGGACATCTTTTGCGAATACGTCATGACCGTCGTCGTCTTCGAACCATCTTTTTCTTTCACCACCGTCATCGTCTCCGTCTTCTCGTCGAACTCCGCGTTAAATCCTCGCCACGGTCCGTGCACGCTGTCCCAGTTCGCGAGATACGCCGAGGACTCCCCGCTCCCGACGCCTTCGTTCACGTGCACAAATTCCAAACGCGAATCGTCGCTCTCAAACGCCAATCGAAACGCCAAGCGTCCAATGCGGCCGAATCCGTTGATCCCGACCCGAATTTTCTTGTTCGTCTCTGTCATCTCGTGTCGCCTCTTCTTTTGTCGATCTTACTTTCAAGCGTTTAGAGTGCTCGTGCTCGTAACAGATACAGCACCACAGAAGGAAAAGGAATATAAATCTAACACTTCCCCGGTACAAAAAGGAATAAAATGTTCTCGTGCCAATGATTTAGGGTTCTAAATAAACCCTAAACACTCAGCTGAAAAAAAAAATGTCAAAAAAACCGACGGAAAAAACTCTTTGGCGGCGGCTTTGAAGTGTTTGCACTATAATAAACGCGCGCGCAGAACGCACAAAATATTATTGTCTCGAGTATTGAGCTGATATCATCGTCCGAAGAAGAAGAAGAGGAGGAGTTCTTGCGCTCAGACGACAGCGAGCAAAAATATGTCTCAGTATAACTTCAAAAAGATCGCCACGGTCCCCACGGCGAAAGATTTCATCGACATCGTCCTCTCCAAAACGCAGAGACAAACACCGACGGTCATCCACCGAGGCTACGCCATCACGAGAATTCGACAGTTTTACATGAGGAAAGTGAAATATACTCAGCAAAGTTGGCACGAGAAGTTATCGAGAATATTGGAGGATTTCCCTCGAGTGGACGACGTGCACCCGTTTTATTCGGATTTGTTGAACGTTTTGTACGATAAGGATCACTACAAATTAGCGTTGGGGCAGTTGAACACGGCGAGAAATATAATCGATAAAATTAGCAAAGATTACGTGAAGCTTTTAAAGTACGGGGATTCACTGTACAGATGCAAACAACTGAAAAGAGCCGCGATGGGGAGGATGTGCACGATGATGAAGAAGCACGCGGCGAGCTTAGCGTATTTAGAGCAAGTGAGACAGCACATGTCGAGATTGCCGTCGATCGATCCGAACACGCGGACGATCTTGGTGTGCGGGTATCCGAACGTCGGCAAGTCGTCGTTTATGAATAAAGTGACCAGAGCGGACGTGGAGGTGCAGCCGTACGCGTTTACGACGAAAAGTATATACGTCGGGCACACGGATTATAAGTATTTGAGGTGGCAGGTTTTGGATACCCCGGGGATTTTAGATCGACCTTTGGACGAGAGGAACACGATCGAGATGCAATCGATCACCGCTTTGGCGCATTTACGCGCCGTGGTTTTGTACGTCGTAGATATTTCCGAGCAGTGTGGGTTTACTATTAAGCAACAGTCGGATTTATTTCACTCCATCGCGCCTTTGTTCGCGAATAAACCGTTGGTGGTGGCTTTGAATAAAACAGACGTGGCGAAAGTAGAAGAATTGAAAGAGTCGGACAGAGAGTTGTTGGAGGACATGAGGAAGTTTGTCGCGGGACCTTCGACGTTGCAGCTCGGTGAGGACGACGGCGAGCACCAACAGTTACCGACGATGTCCACGCTGAGCGAAGATGGCGTCGCAGACGTGAAGAATTTGTGCTGCGATCGTTTGTTGGCGATGCGCGTGGAACAAAAGTTAGCCGGTCGAAGAGCGGGGGATATTTTAAATCGATTGCACGTGGCGCAACCGAAAGCGAGAGATTCAAAGTCTAGGCCGCCGTCGATACCGGCGAATTTGGAAGAAATGAAAGCGAGAAAAGCGAGAGGTGAGAAAATCATCACAGAAAAAGATTTACAAGAGCAAAACGGCGGCGCGGGTGTTTACTCCGCCGATTTCAACAAGCACTATTTGTTAGCGAACGACGAGTGGAAGTACGACGTCGTTCCGGAAATTTACAACGGGAAAAACGTGGCGGATTTCATCGACCCGGAAATCGAGGCCAAGTTAGCCGAGCTGGAACGCGAAGAGGAGGAGTTGGAGAAACAATGGGAGGCCGAAGCGCATTTGAGAGAACCGAAGGAAGCGCCGTTGACGGAGGAAGAAAAACAATTGTTGGGAGAAATCAAACTGAGAAGGAAAAAGTTAGTCGCGGAACACCGACGGAAGAAATCCGTCGCCGGGAACTCGTCGAAGATTCCAGCCTCGAAAGCGGACCCGGAAGGCAAACGCACGACGAGAAACATGAAAGACTCGTTAGAGAGTATGGGATTAGACGCGGACAAGGCGGTGGAAAGAGCGCGAAGTCAATCGAGAGGCCGAAAACGCGAACGGTCCTCCTCTCGATTCCAAGAAGGAGGAGACGGCGACGTGGACGAAGACATGGAAGGCGTGGAGAAAAAACGAACCCACTCCTCGCGCTCGCGTTCCAAATCCGTCGCCAAAAGAGTCGCCCAAACGCCCGCGAGCGGTTCCGGTCTCAAAAACGCCGAAGCGAACATCAAAGCGCAACGCTTAGCCGATTTGGCGCAAAGGAAATCGAGTAAAAAAGCGCGCTCGGGCGAAGGCGACAGAGTTATCGTCACCAAAATGCCAAAACACTTGTTCTCCGGTAAAAGAGGGAACGGGAAAACCGATCGGCGTTAGTAAGGTTTTGACATTTCTCTTTGTTTTACTTCAACGCTGTACACGTATTTTTGAGAATAACTACTTCCTACGTGTTGGGAAATACCGCACACAAAACGACCGAATGAATGACGAAGAGGACGTACCAATCCTAGATTTTTCCTCCTCCTCTTCCGAAAGCCTCTCTAAAAAACTGCATCAAGCGTGCGCACGTTCCGGGTTCTTCTACGCCACGGGCGTTCCTTCTGTTCTCGAAAAGGCGAGACGAGCGCGTAAAGTATGCGACGCGTTCTTTTCACGCGATGTGGAAACGAAGATGAGATGTTTCTCGTTGAAAAAAGGATACGTCCCGATCAATGGCACGGAAAACGCGGTGAGAAAACCAGAGTTTCACGAGAAGTTTAGCTGCGGGAGACTCTTGGAAAGCTACGAACAGTTAAACGATCCGTATTACGATCCGAATCGGTCGTTGTTTTTTGACTGCGAGAATACGTTTCCTCGAAATGTTTTTGGAGTCACACGAGAGAAAGGTGAAGAAGACGCGTTCGAAGAGGCGTATTCGAGTTTATATCGAGAAATGGAGCGGTTTTCGGAGCAATTGCTGCGAGTATTTGCGATGAGTTTGAACATGAAAGAAGAGGAGTTGGAGTATTTCGTGGAGAGATCGAGGAAACACGTGACGAATTTAGTCGCGTTGCGCTACGACGTGAGTCGCGCGAAAAGAACGCTGAAGAAGAAGGAGGAGGACGAGGACGATACTTTACTCGTACGAGCACACACTGACCCGACGGATTTTACGTGTTTATTTTTTGACGACGAGCGTGGTCCAAATGGGTTACAGATTTTAATAGAAGAAGAAGAAGGAGGTGCGCGGGGAGAAAGTCGTTGGATTGACGTTCCTAAGGTTCCGAACGCGATGTTGGTCAACGTTGGCGACGTTCTCATGGCGTGGACGAACGGAGAGTATAAGAGCACGAGACACAGAGTCATTCTTAATAGGAATAGCAACAAAGAAGAAGAAGAAGAAGAAGAAGAAGAAGAAGAAGAAAGCAGATTAAGTCTCGTGTGGTTCCACTGTCCAAATTACGACGCGCTGATAGACTCTCGCGACGTGGATGCGAGAAAGAAAAATCTCTCGAATACTACCCCACCGAAATACGCGCCATTTTTGTGTAAAGACCGAACTCATTTCCAGCAAACGGAGCGAACGAAACGAGGGTTGAAAGACAGGCAGTTGACATCGACTCACGACACACGAGTGAGGGGGTTAGACGTGGAAAATAGCTAGCGCTGAAAAAGCGAGAGAGAAAAGTCAACGCGCCCTGGAGTATATCTCGCGCGGTTGACCAAACGAACGCGAGCGAGCGAGACGTGTATTACTAATAGTGTGTTGTACAAGCAAAACGGATAGCGGTTACAATATCTACGCCTCTCCTTCATTTTTCTTCTCTTCTTGGACTTCTTCTTCTCCTTTTCTCTCTTCCACTTCGGTCGCTTTATCGTTGCTCTTCTCCGCCGCTCTCTCGCTCGCGTTGTTGTTCTCTAAAATGCTGCTCATTTTCTGCCCCGTCGTCGTCGTCTGCTGCTGCTGCTGTTGATGCTGCTGTTGCTGATTTGGATTGTGTTTCATCAAATACTTGGCTAGAAACTCGTGCGGATCTTCCGGTCGAACTTTCACGAGCTCTTTCATCGCCTCTCGCAAGCACGGGACGACGGACTCGTCGAGGTATTGTCGCACCGGAACCACTTTTTTCTTACTATTATTACTATTACTATTACTACTCGTATTATTCAACATCGCATTCAATGATGACGTCGATGCCACGTCTGTCATTTGACTTCTTTCTCCTCCTCTTCCTCAAAAGTCTCTCGCTCTCTCGGGACTCTCTCGCGTGCGCTTTGTGTCGTTTAAGAAGTGGAGTCAACGACCACCCCCAAAAACTCCAAAACTTTTGAAGGAAAGAAAAAAAGGAGAAAAAAAAACACGCACTGAAGTGCTTAGGGTGTCCAACCCTAATTTTGCAAAAGAAGGAAGGAAGCGAGGAAGGGTGGAACGCAATCTCATCATCGCGCTTTATACTAAAAACCGACGCCTTATTAAACGTGAACGTAAAAACACTTTGAACGTCACTCCGTGCAGTTTCTCTCTCTCTGTCTGGATCTTTCTTTCTTTTTAATAATAATACTACTATAATAATAATGTCTTCTTCGCTTTTGGAAGACATGCGAGCGCAGTTTCAACTCGCGAGAGATCTGGAAAAGTCTGACCAAAACGGGAAAAAAGCGATCGAGCAGTACCGTTTGGTGATATTTTCCTCCACGGGTTCAGAGGAGGAGGAGGAGGAAAAGAAGAAGAAGAAAAAGACGACGACGGAGATGAACGAGGAGACGAAAATTAAAGAGCAAGCCATCGACGCGGTCTCGCGCGTGTACGCGAAAAACAACGACGCGAACGCGATTAAACTTTTAGTGGATGAGTTGAAACCACTGTTCGAGCAAATGCCGAAAGCGAAGACGGCGAAGATTGTGAGGAATTTGATCGATGTGTTCGCGTCGCTGGAAGGGTTCGACGACTTGCAAGTGGAGCTGTGTAAAGAGCAAATCGCGTGGAGTAAGAAAGAGAAGAGGACGTTTTTGAGGCACAGGGTGGAGTTGCGGCTCGCGGCGTTGTATTTGAAAAGCCGGCGGTATACGGATTCGCTGAGGATGATTTCGAGTTTAGCCAGAGAGGTGAAAAAGTTGGACGATAAGCTTTTGTTGGTGGATATACACTTGCTAGAGTCGAAGATTCACTACGCGTTGAACGATTTGGCCAAAGCGAAAGCGGCTTTGACCGCGAGTAGGACGAATGCCGGGTCGATTTACGTGCCGCCGAGCGCGCAGTGCGGCATCGATTTGCAAAGCGGTATTTTACACGCCGAAGAGAAGGATTACAAGACTGGATATTCGTATTTTTTCGAGGCGTTCGAGCAGTTGACGAATTTGGACGACGCGACGTACAAGAAAGAAACCGTCGTTGCGTTGAAGTACATGTTGATGTGTAAAATTATGAGCGGGAACGCCGGCGACGTGAAGACTTTAGTGGCGAGTAAAAGCGGGTTGAAATTCGCCGGCGAGGAGTCGTTGGATGCCATGAAAGCGGTAGCCGAGGCGTACATTTCGAGGAGTTTGAAAGATTTGGAGAGAGTTTTGAGAGATTATAGAGAGTTTTTGGATAACGATCCAATCGTGGCGAACCATTTGGGTAAGTTGAAGGACGATTTGATGGAACAAAACTTGTTTCGATTGATCGAGCCATATTCGCGAGTGGAAATTGCGAGAATAGCCGAGTTGATCGAGTTGCCGACGCTGGCGGTGGAGAGTAAGTTGAGTCAAATGATTTTGGACGGGAAATTTGAGGGTATATTAGATCAAGGGAGCGGGTGTTTGGTGGTTTTTGATGAGCAACCGCCGGAGACGATGTATAAGGCAACTTTGGAGACGATCGGGAACATGACGCAAGTCGTCGAAAAGCTCCAAAAGAGAAGCGAGGGGATTATTTTAGGACAATAAGTAATGCATTTTGTAATAGCACAATTAATATAATAAACAAATATATATGCGTTAAAGCTTTCTCGATTTGATGACGGACGTTTTGACGCCAGTCTCTTCGCCGCCGTAGGTTGTCGCTCCAACTTTCATGTCTCTCACCGTGCCTTTTCTTCTCACCACCGCCTTGGCAAACTTGTTCTTTAATCTCACTCTCGGGTTCTTCATATCCTTCGATCTGTGCGGAGTTAAACCTCTGTTAGACATAATTTTGCCACCTATTTCGCGTCGTCCTTCGGCGTCGTCTTCGGGTGCCACTGCCATGCGTTGTTCGCGCGTGTATTTTTGCTGTTTCTCCAAACGCTTGCGGTCGCGGTGGGAAAGCGCCAAGTCGTACTCCTCGTTGGCGCCCAAATCTCTTCGAGGTTCGTTCGGTCGTGCACGCATGGCGTCTTCGTGCTCTCGCATTGCGTGTTCGTGTCGTTCGTGATGGCGAAGTGCACCTTTTTCGTATTTTTGTCGGCGTTCCTGTGTGATGAGAAGGCGAGGAAAGAAATAAAAAACGTCAGCGATGAGTTCGAGGCATTCGCAAAATAATTTTTGCGCGTGGAAAGGCAGCGAAGGAAAACGGTGAATGTCCAGCGCGTCGAGACCGAAAAGAAGACTAGGTAAACATCGAAACGGTCAAGCTGCACCCCGTGAAGTATAAATACTTCATTCGGTGATTATTTTAGCATCAAATTTGACAACGATAAACCACGGGAAAGACTTATCGAAGCTTCGATATGATGATGCCGAAATTGTTAGGAAAAACGATGCGATAAAATCAAGCAAGAACAAACGTACCCCGAGCGTGTCGCGTAACGGCACGTCTTCCTCTCCCGTGTCTCTTCTCCCAGATCTCATGCCAATTGGCACGGACCTGTTGCCATCTTGGACGACATCTACTAATCTTCGTTTCCTATCGTTGGACGGTAATTCGTCCAGCTCTTGCGCACGTTCTACTAAATCCGCAACGTCGTCGCCAAAGTCACCAATCGCCGCGATAGAGCTGATGTTTCTCGTCGTTGCATTTTGTCGCTTGCGTTCCTGTTTCGTCAACGGAACTCGCGTAAACAAATCTTCCTCAATTCTCGCGCGAGCTTCCATGCGTGCGTGTTCTCTCTTGACAAACGCGTTGCGGTCGTTCGCTTCGCCGTCTTGAATTTCTTCCGGGTCTTCGCCGAGTTCGTGCGCGAGTTCCTGTATTGATTGATTGTTACATGAGTATTATATATTAAGACGCTCGTGAGTATATGCGTTCGCAAATGTGATGATCGCATCGAATGAAAACGTAAGAGAGAAAAGAAAATGTCCACTTCTTGATTGAAGTACCGCCACGGACACGGTGATACCACTGCCCAAGACTTAGTACGTTTGGCTATACGCATCTTTAGGAAGCCCGAGAACACCTGATAAATAGCAGGTCCCGGGGGCAAAAGTGCGAGAAAAAGAAGATCGCGATGTCGAGAAATAAAAATACGCAAGAAGAATAAACAAAATCGTACGTACCTTGATGAGCGAAGATCTTTGCGCGCGTCGCCTTTGTTCCTTCTCTCGTCTTTTTTCCTTGTTCGATTTCTCCTTTCCATCTTCGTCTTGTTCCATGGTCGTCGGTAACATCTTCGGCGGACGATATTTGCCGTCTCCTTCCTCGTCTTCTCCTTCTGCGCCTTCACCGCGTCCGACCAAAGCGGACGGATTCGGTTTGAACTGAAGGTTATCGCCGCCTGCGGCGCCGTCTTCGTTGACGACTTTGAGGAGTTTTTCAATCTGCGTTTTGTTCGAGACAAAGAATAGAATTCGTTCGTTAGTTTGTTTGTGTAATCGATCGATGAATGCGATAAAAGTCGACGTAAAAACAACGCATCGCCACGCGTGATTCTAGCACGTATGTAATATCGCTCAGTCCCTTAGATGTTCAATAAAAAGCCTTCATGGGCGTGCCGCGGTAAGCGGAACGTTTTCAGGACATGCTGTGAAGCATTTTTCATCACCGCGATAACATATTAGCGTGATATATATATTTTTGCACGCTGCATGCACACACACGAACGAGGAAACAAACAAATAAGGAGAAAACATACCTGATAGTGCAACTTCTTATCGATCGGTCGAAGCTTTTCGATGTACGAACGAATCTCGACTAATCTCATCACCACCGGGTGATCTTTAATCGATTTTCCTTCCGATTTCATCAACAAATAAAACGTGAGATTCACGCAATAACTCAAGAGGAGCATGTACTTGGTATCTAAATACGAGATGCCTTCCTCGGTTAAGTATTCGCCTCTTTTTGCGGATTTCACGATCGGTTCGACGTTGGTTTCGACTTCGGCGAGCGTTTTTTGCAACTCCTCCGCCAACGCTCTCACTTCCTCCGCCTCGTCGGCGTTCGCGGATGCGTTTTCTAACTTCTCGCGTTTAGCGCGCTTTTCGTCGTCGTCCAACGCTTCAACGACTACGCCGCCACTACCTCCATCGCTCGTCTTTGATCTCTTTTTCTTTTTCTGCTTTCCTTTTTCCTCTTCCTCCTCCTCCTCCAACGGCGTCTTCTTGGCGCCCAACTTACTTCTCTGCGCTTTCTGCTGTAAAGTCATCTCCTCCGAATCTTCTTCTTCTTCTTCTTCTTCTTCTTCTTCAGAACTCGACGACGCTTCCTCTTCGGAATCGTCTTCTTCATCCTCCAATCCGAAATCTCCTAGCCGCATCTTCCCCGCTCTTTGCTTCTGCGCCGCCCTCGCGGCGGCTTCCTCGTCCTTCCTATCCTCCTCCTCTTCCGCGTCTTCGTGATCAATCTCCTCGTCGCCGTAGAAATCCTGCTTCCTCTTCCCTCTCACACCAACGTCGTCTTCTTCCTCGGAATCCTTTTCCTCGTCTGAATCGTCGGAATGTTCCGCGCGATTCCTCAGTCGCGCGTATTCCAATTTTTTCTTCTGCGCCTTCATCGCTCGTAACAAACCAGCCTCGTCGTCTTCCGAGTCTTCCAAAAACTCTTCTTCTTCCTCTTCTTCTTCCTCTTCATCATCCGACGATTCTTCATCCGACGATTCAGACGACGACACGTCCATCAGAGCTTCCTCCTCGTCCTCGCTCTCGCTCTCGTCTTCGTCCTCGTCCGAGCTCTCCTTGTCCAAGCGGACGAAAGATTTCGACGATTTCTGCTGGACCGTTTTGTTCGCGAGTTCGATGTCGTCGTCCATCCACGCTTCTTTTTTCCCATCATTTCTTCTCGCATTCTTCTTATCACGACCTTTCATTTGCTTCTCTTCTTCTTCTTCTTCTTCGTCTGGAACGAACTTCTTTCCTTTCTCTCTCTGTTTTGAGCAGCTCAGTTGAGTGCTTCAAAGTGAGAAGAAATGCGCGAACGAAGATTTCTTTCGGAAAGGACCGGCGGCGGGTAGGGTTGTACACCCTAAACATGAAGAAGGCCAAAAATCTCTTCGAGAGAAAACGCTTTTGCGCGCGCTTTCTTCAGAGCTTTAATAAAAGCCCTTCGTTGAAATAACAATGACGGGAGGAGAAGAAGAAGAAGAAGAAGAAGAAGAAACAAAGGAGAAGGAGGATGTTTTGGGAGATTTCTTCGAAGAAGTGGCGAAAGCGGAGAAGGAATGCGTTAAAGAAGAAGACGAATTGGAGGAAAAGAGAGAACAGACGTTCGTGGACGACGACGGGACGACGTACGATTGGAGCGAGGAAGAGAAAAGATATAAACCGAGGGAGATGAACGAAGAAGGAAACGGAAACGGTGGTGCTGGTGATGGGTTCGACGTGCGCGAGATGACGTTCTGTCCCGAGGACGATTCAAACGAGAAAGTTTTGCCTCCTCCTTCGTTTAAGAAAAGTTTTAACGAGAAGAAGAACAACACCAACAACACCAAGAGCGAGAGAAAGAAACCGGAGATTGACATCGAAGCGGTGAAACGAAAACGAGAGCAACAACAACAGAACAAGAGCAAGAAGCAGAAACAAACGAAGGCGAATACAAAGACGAATGCAACGACGTCGGTGTATTGCGAAAACTTGCCTCGCGACGCGACGGTTGAACGCGTGGAGAAGTTTTTTAGCAAGTGCGGACAGATTAAGCGAGACCCGGCGACGTTGATGCCGAAAATTAAACTGTACGAGGAGGAAGGGAAGAACGTGTTCAGTGGGAACGCGCTGGTGACGTATTTGTTGAGGCCGAGCGTGGAGTTGGCGTTGACGGTTTTGGACGGCGCGAAGTTCGAGTTGGTCGGCGAGGAGGTGAAAGTGACCGAGGCGGATTTTAGCAAGAGTAAAGGTAGAGGTGCCGGAGAAGAGAACGACGCGAACAAAAACGAGAGCAACGGCAACATCGGCAACGTAAACGCAAAGAAAGGAACGACGAGCGCGATAGATAAATACGCGCACGTTTCAAAAGAAGAGATTCGTAAAAACGCGGCGCTTTTGAAACGCAAAGCGGAAAGGCAACTCGGATGGGACGGATTCGACGACGAGCACGACCCGACGAAAACCATGGTCGTGCTTCGAAACATCTACGACGAAAATGATTTAGAAGAAGCGAGGAAAGACGGTTTAAACGCGCAGACGTTTTCGGACGAGCTGAAAGAAGACGTCGCCGAGGAATGCCGAGTAAAGTGCGGAAAAGTTGAAAACGCGTACGTCAACGCCAACGGCGTCGTAACCGTTCGATTCAAAGAGCCGGAAGGTGCGGACGCGTGTTTACAGCTCATGCACAATCGATGGTTCGGTGGGAAACAACTCAAAGCTGAAATGTGGAACGGAGTCGAGAAGTTTATTGGATTGAAAAATATAGAAAAGAAAGAAACCGAAGAGGAAGAGAATCGCCGTTTAGACGCGTACGCGGCGACGTTAGGTCAGGATTCGGATTCCGAGTAGTAGCAGAGACAAAGAAGATATGCGCATATCAGTTAGTTAGTTAGTTTTTAGTCCTAGATGTTCACACGTGCATCGCATATTCATCGCGCAGCTACCTAGATAATGAGAGGCTAAACAGTACCAGACGCGTCTTCGTCGCGTTAACAACAGGTCACAACTTCGTGCAAATTCTTCAATAAATCTATGCACTCGCTCACTTCGCAGCTATCCGAAACGCTAATCTTCACCCAAAAAGAGTGAAACTTCTTTCCTCTCGGTTTAATCTCCACCTCTATCGCTTCTCGTTTACACCTCGTTTCCACCGTCTCTTTGATTTGTCGCCTGAGTCGCAACACGTCGTGTTCTTCGCTCACCTTCGCCGACGCTTGAAACGTATACACCACCGGGTAGTTCGTCAACGTGTCCATAATTTCTCCGTACACTTCCCCTTCCGTCTTCCCTTTCGCTTTCGTAAACTCTCCTCGCATGGCTCGAACCGCGATGTCGAACCGCGTCGCCTCTTGTTGCTTTTTTTGCATCTCCTCAAAATCGTCTAAAGGTTTCCCTGTTTTCACGTCTAAAAGTTCCGTGTAGTCCTCGTTCCATTTCAGACCGATTTTCGCCAACGACGCCTCGTCGCGGATGTCTATTTGTTGCACTTTGTCTTTGTCTTTTTCTTCTTCTTCTTCTCGAGCGTTGTTGCTCTCGCTGTTATTGTTCGAGGAGGCGTACAAAACGTTTTGTTTCCGACGAAGAGGATGCGGACGACGGGGAAAAGATATCCGCGAAGAGACAGACGTGGACGGGCTTTGATGATGACTCAAAACACAACGCTGCGATGGTCGAAAAATACAGACAGACGATGTCATCGCTATACTTATTGCGTTTCGATGCGGCTGTTGACGCGTGGAAGTGAGCGACGTTCTGTGTTCTGTGTGGGGTATTTGAAGCGCTTGCGTGTTCTGACGATTTGGATGTGGTGTTTGCTTGGACGTGGCGAAGAGAGCGAACGCGCGAAAGTTTACTCCCTTTCTGCGAGGGTACGAGTAGTATCGGTAGTATTAAACGCCTAACGCGGTGGTCCCTTCAAACGTCGGCTCGGCTGGACCAGTCATGATGATTTTGTCGTCTATTTCTCTCCATTCGATTTCCAAAGGCCCACCGGGTAACTCGACGACGCACTTTCGGTCGACGTGGCCTTCGATGACCCCGGCGACGACGGTTGCGCACGCGCCGGTGCCACAGGCTAAAGTGCACCCGGCCCCGCGTTCCCAGACGCGCATTTTGACCCGTCCTTTGTCCACGACTTGAACAAACTCGGTGTTTGTTTTCGCCGGGAACGTTTCGTGCTTTTCGAAAATCGGGCCTATTTTCGGCAAGTCTAATCCGTACACGTCCGAAATCATCTCCCCGTTCGCTTTTTTATAAACGACGCAGTGTGGATTTCCCATACCTACCGCGTTGGCTAACCACTTCTCCCCGTCCACGGTCATCTCGTGCGACCTTTCGCAATCTTTCAACGTCGACGGCACGTTCGAAGCGTTTAAAATCGGCGTCCCCATATCCACCGCCACTTGACCATCCTCTCGCACTTCTGGCACAATCAACCCGGCTAAAGTAGACACGTTGTATTTCTTCCCTCTCTGATCTTTATCCAAATCGGCGACAAATCTCGCTAAACATCGAATGCCGTTCCCGCACATCTCCGGTTCCGAGCCGTCCGAGTTGTATATGGTCATCTTGTAATCAAACTTAGCGGGATCCGGCGACGGCATCGCAAGAATCACCCCGTCCGCCCCGATGCCGAAATTCCTATCGCACAACAACGCCGCGCGCTCGGGAGAGATTTTCGGCACGTCCGACTCTCGATTGTCCACGAGAATAAAGTCGTTCCCGAGGCCTTGGTATTTCCAAAACTGGACGGACGTTTCGGAATAGTTCGAGCCGGCTTTTCGTTGGATGATGGCGTTCGGGACGATGATGATTTCTCCTCGTCGTCTTCTCACACCGGTGGTTTGTGTGGCAGAAGAAGAAGAAGACAAAGAACACGAAGAACACGTCGTCGTCGTCCTCGTCGTCGTCGTCCTCGCGCTTTTAACCGAGTGGTGATGAGAATACCAACCGCGCGAATGCGCAGCGGAAGCGTTGTTCGCAGCCATATCTGTGCTTTTGTGTTCTCTCGTGTGAATAAAAATATGACGAGAAAAGGAAGAGAAAGAGGAGAACTGAGGAGCGCGTTTTCCTACACTAGGGTTTACGTAGAGCTTGAATTTAATTGGACGACACGTCCCAAAAGGCCTCGATATTTCTTTTTTTTTGCCCCAGTTTTACGTCATTTTCCAACTCTCGTCGTTCCACCAACGCACAACACAAAAATGGAGGACGAGATGGCAACGCTCCTCCTTCAAAAGACAAAGACGAAGAAGAATAAAGGCTCTTCCTCGCCTTCCTGGGAGGTGGACGAGTACGAGTGGGACCAAGTGCGCTGCGTCGGACGAATGAAGCACGAGATGGATTCGTTTTCCTCCGGGGGTGAAGAAGAGTGGGGGATCCCCGAGGAGGAGGAGGAGGAGGAGAAAAAATTATCCTCCTCTTCCTCCGCGTTTGGAAGAGCGGACGAGAAACAACGGGAGAAACAACGTCTCGACGACGACGACGACGAGGAGAAGTTGTCGCTGTTTGACCTCAACACCACGAAGAACAACCCGCTCTTCGTGGGTGTCTCGAGAGGCGCGAGGGAGAAAGAAGCGGACGAGAGGAGGTTTTTGATTGGGCAGCAGCAAAAAGGAAAAAATATCACCGTCGTCGCGTCGAATGAAGACGGAAAGAGAGAGACGAGGAGGAATAATAATAATAAAAATAGAAATGGGGGCGGCTCTTCTGCAAATGGAAGCGCGAAAGTGTCGTCCTCTTCCGTCGCGAACATCAAGGACAAACTCGTCCGCTGTCGCGTGGACAAGTGCGAAATGATGTGCGAGCGCGTGTACGGGAAACGATCGAAAGTGTGCGAGATGCATTTGAAAATGGACGAGGTCTTTCACGAAGGAATGTTGCAAAGGTTTTGCCAAAAGTGCACGAGGTTTCACTCGATCGAGGAGTTTAAAGATAAGAGGAGGGCGTGCGCGCTCTCGCTGTCAAAGTTGGCGAAAGTGCGAGCGCCGAACGGCGTCAACGGGGTAGGGTCTTCGATGATGGCAGCGATGGCGAAAAGAAGTGGGTTGAATGCAGATAGAAGCGAAATGACGTCATTCAACAGAAATGACGAAGGGTATCAGCAGCACGTGCCGTTGGACGCGTTGATCGCGCAGGCCAAAAGTAATCCGACGACGACGAAGCTTTCGCAGCGGCAAGACCAGCTGGAGCAAGGAGAACAACAGCAAAGGAACTCAAATACGAGCAATTCGAAAAGCACCTCGTTAATTAGGAAAGAACCCAGCGATGATTCGAATACGTATGGAAACAACGACAACACGAAGCACCACAAGTATCAGCGACAAGAGCAAAATCATCATGAACAACACCAACAACAGGGACAACAAAAAGGGCAAAGCACCATGCGCGGTTTTGATGTTCTCGACTTTGCGTTTCCAGGCATGGAAGAGCACGACGACGCGTACTTAAACGATTTTGATAGCGCAGGAGAACCAATTCGTCCGCAAAGTAACCTTCTTGGACTCTTCTCTTACGACTTTACGACGGGGACGTTACAAAATCGCAGCAGAACGAACTTACGTAAAGATGCGGAAGGGGAAAGCACGGGAGGCGACTTTAACATCGTGCAAGAGGGAGCAAGAAAACATTTGGAAGAGATTGGCAGCGATACGTATTCTGGCGACGTAGACGATTTCTTCGAACGACAGCAACAGCAACAAAAATTGTACGCGGACAAAATGACCAACTTCCCCGACGCGCACGTCTCTCGCGCAGAGATTAAAATTTCAAATCGTACGCCGGCGGATATCTCTCCCGCAGTTGGTAACGGAATTCGTCAGATCTTTAAAGATGCCGCGCATATTCGCGTTTGCGCTGAGCCGGGATGCACTAAACTTACCGTGGATGCCGTATTTCCAGACATAGTGCGCCTGAAGAATGGGGGGTCGAGCGTAGAAATAAACGCGCGAGAACTTGCCCAAAAAGTCGTCGACGCAGATCGAACTTTGGACGACGTCGACGCCAGCGTCACGTTTCGGAACCAAACGGCGACTCGAAAGAACGGAAAATGGACAGTTTCGGATGAAAAAAACACGAAAATGATTTCTTTCGGAAGAAGTTTGGAAGCGCCATGGAACGCTCCGTTCGTGATTTGTACCAATCCGAGTAGGAATAAAAAGAAGAACACAATTAATAATCATAAGAAAGGACATCAACAGCATGAAAACAAAGGCAATTTGTTTCGCATAAGCAATATCGCGGAGAACGTGGTCGCACACGTGCGGATTAACGGTCAAATTCTGAAGGATGTGAAGTCTTTGCGCCGAGTCGAAAGCGATAGTTCGGTGTTATGTTTTTCGGTGCCGCAAGATTACGCGGAGGGCGTTCTCTCCGTCGATCTCGTCTGGAGCGATGAAGATTCAACGCATCCAGATCTGGTTGGCAAGCCTGCGTATGATCGGTTCACGACAATTTTGACGCCAGACGAAAAAGTTGCGGATGAGATTCAATCGTTCATCACGGAGGTGCATTCCTTGAGTCCGAGAGTGGCTCGGTCCCTTCGAACGCACCTCGAGACGATTTTTGCCGAAGACTTTCGCTCTGAAAGCTTTGAACGACCGATGTTTCGGGAAATGGTAAAGGATATCACGTCGTGGTCGTTGCGGAATAGCTTCTCGTATACCGCCGAGCGTTTATTCGAGGCACAAAAACGCGCGCTCGAAGAATTTCAGCTCTCGAGAAAAGCGCACACAGCTCTGGCGACGACGTGTAAGACGTACCTCCACAGCGCCTCTTTATCGGGCTCATCGAATCTCGTCAAGATGGTTATTATTCATGGTGGTGATTCCGATATATTCGGAAGTGCTACAACAATGGTCACTCTACCTAACGGATCGAAAGAATGCGCGTTACACGTGGCTTCATCGGACGTATTCGCGCATTCCTCGCCGCTGGTCTTGGAACTCTTTTTATTGGGAGAGGAAAACGTGCGCGCTTTCTTCACGCTGAAAAATTCAAAGGGCGAGACGTCGAGAGATATCTCATCCGGGCATGAACTACGAGGCAGTTTGCAACACGTATACGTGCAGCGCTGCGTGCAAAGTGCACTGAATGTGTTTTGGAACGTTTCGAAAGCTATCGTAGACCAATATTTGACCTCGATTGCTATGAAACATCGCCTTTTTACGCAAGACGCGTTGTCGTGCTGGACGGACGCTTACGAAGAAGTGTGCGGCAATTCGTCGGGTATCATTGACGATATGAAAACAAATTTTGTTAAAGATATCGCAAAATCATCGAAATCTACAGACTTTGCTTTCATCACGACTGCCCCAGTCGCGGATACCGACGAAGGCGACATCGATGTATTATTGGAAGAAAACAATGAAGGCGTGCGTCTTTCTTTAGAGCTCGCGATGGTGCTTTCCTCTTGCGATCACGTCGTTCGAGAAGTTTGCGACCGACACTTTTCGCACATTCGGCGCGAAAGGATGAATGCGCTGAATAGACCCACGGCGCGCGCGAATAAAGAAGAAGAAGAGAATAATGAGAAAAAGGAAGTTCGTGGATCGAGCGAGTTCCAGTCGAGAGAAGACGGAAGTCCTCCGCGATGCGCAGATTCTTTTTTGAATGATTGCTTTTTGCCTCATCGACGAAAAAGTAGGATAAGGATGAAATTGTCGACTTGTGCGATTCATATCGAAACCGCAGCACGTGCACGAATCACCCAAGTTCAAAACGCGTGGCATCGATTGGCTGATTACGTAGCAGGTTTGGCGATTTTATCTTTCGACGAACCGGAAATGGAAAAGCTTTACGTTCACGAAGATTCAACGGAGAAGATCTCAACTGATTTGTTCGTGCACTTGTTCTACTCATTGGCAATATTCATCGCTTACGTGCGATTTTATCGCGCGAATCAGTTGTTTGGTATCATCTTCTTCCCGTCTACTTGTACTCAGTTGTTCAAAAAGTTTGTGGCGATTTGCACGCTCCCGGCGTTGTGTTATATGAACTACTTCAACCCGAAATTTTATGTGCGACACCGAGAAGCGATTAACGTAGTGTCAAGAATTTTGCTCAGTTTCTTGCCATCTGGTAATAAACAGCTCGAAAATGTCATCATGCCGGTGTTGATCGTTTTGAAAGTAGTCATGTTCCGCATGTCCTCGGCGTTATGGCCTATTCGAGCCGAACGCCACGCGTGCATGGTCATCCTCGGAGAGATTTTAAATCCAACCTGCGTCTCCTCGATACTCTCCGTGTACGCCATAATACCGATGATTTTGAACATCTATTTCTGTTTCATCATCGAGTTACGTCAAAGGCGGATGTTTGCGTGCAAATACGGGTGCATTTGGTTGAACCAACGGTGGAGCGTTTATGGGAGTAAATCTGGAAAGTGGACGCATTCCAAACGTCGCGGCGCGAGTAAAGTGTACACGACCAAACGCGCGTCGACGAATACAACGACAACGATAACAACTCCCACGACTTCTAATTACGCGCGGTAATATCTACTAGGTAGCACGAGTAATAGTACCTTTACGTTTCAACGGCGCCTCCTCGCGTTTAGGCGTATTTCGTGTAATAAAAAGCCAACACCAACTCCTCGTATACCACAGATCTCGAGCACATATACTATATTAACTCTGAATGCATCCTCCCTCCTCTATAAAAAGAAAGCAGCCCCAACAGAAACAAGAACACACAACATTTACGGTCGGTGGGTTGTTTTGAAAAAAAGCAAAAATCCGGGTGGTTGAAAAAAAGCAAAAAGCAAAAAATATCAGCCACGGAGATTTTCGTTTAAAAATTCAAACGCGTTTTCAAAGTCGTCACTCTGTGAACATATATTCCCAAAGCATATATACATACACACACATACAAAATGTCCTCCACTGACGCGTTAACCACGGCTGGTCGTCACTTGTTGTCCTTCGACTTCACCGCGAACAACGACCACTTGCACGATTTCGAATGGAGTGCGTCTTCTTCTTCTTTTGTTTTATATTCTCTTCTTTCTTTTTTTATCCTCGAGAACTTTTCCAATGCGTCTCGGGATTCTCTCGTTATCGACGATGCGTTCGCACCTCGCGCGCCGCACGCCACCGCGAGCATAAAACAACGCCTCTCAGAAGAACAGCGACGATGCACTGCCACCGTCTCTCTCTCGTTTGATATGCTTTAATCGATCAAAATCGAGAGAGAGAGAGAGAGAGAAACGCGTCTGTTGAGGAATATAAAGCCAGCACGAGAGGAATATTCCAGACCCAAAAAGGAATATTTTTTGGCGGCGGCTTGAAATTTCAGCCAGAAAAAGGCAAAATTTTTTCACGAAAAAAAACTAACCACCAACTCTTTCTCTTTCTCTTTCAACAACAACAACAACAGTTGTCGTCCTCGGCGCTTTGCTCTGCTTTTGCACGGCGTTTGGCATCGGCGCGAACGATGTCGCGAACGCGTTCGCGACCTCGGTCGGCTCCGGCGCGGTGTCGATTAAGATGGCGATTATGCTCGCCGCCGTGTGCGAATTCACGGGCGCCTTATTTATGGGTTCTCACGTGACCGAGGCGATCCGTAAAGGGATCGCGGATTACAAATGCTTTACCAACGATCCGGCAATTATGATGTACGGTTGCATGTGCGTGTTGGCCGCGACGAGTATTTGGTTGATGTTGGCGTCGTATTTGGAGATGCCGGTTTCGACGACGCACTCTTGCGTCGGCGGCATGATTGGCATGACTTTGGTCACCAGAGGTCAAAAGTGCGTCATCTGGTCAAAAAAAGTTGACGAATTTCCGTACGTTAAAGGTGTTGCCGCGATTGTCTGCTCGTGGTTGCTCTCTCCGATTGTTTCCGGCGCTTTCGCGTTTGCCTTGTTTTTGGTGATCAGAACTTTGGTGTTGAGACAAGCGAACTCCTACAACCTTGCGAGATACTTGTTCCCGGTCATGGCGATGGTAACCGTCGTTATCAACACCTTCTTCATCGTCTACAAAGGCGCGAAGTTTTTGGAATTGGACACCATGTCGATCAATGAGTGCATGGCCTGGGCGTTTGGTATGGGCGGCGGCGTCGGCCTCATTGCCTTCCTTGTCGTTAACCCGATCTTGTTCAAAAAGATTGAAGCCGAATGGGAGCGAATTCAATTGGAAAGAGCCGAAGGTGGCGGTGTTGGTTCGGGCATGTTCAAGAAGCCGTCCGACTTCCCGGAAAAGCAACCGAGAGTGATCCAAAAAGGTGTCTTTGGCATCCCGGCAAGAATGTACTACGCCGTCGCAGATCACTTGGCTATTTCTTTGAACCACGACAACGAGCAGTTGGCGGCTGAAGATGAAATTGTTGCCGCGATCCACGCCAACGCCGAAGTCTTCGACGAAAAGACCGAATTGGCGTTGAGACCGTTGCAAGTTTTAACTGCTTGCTTAGATGCCTTCTCCCACGGCGCGAATGACGTCGCCAACTCTGTCGGTCCGTTCGCCGCTATCGTCACCATTTACAAAGCTGGTGGCGTGAAGAAGAAGATGCCGATGGGCGATGATTCCTACTGGATCTTGTCTTTGGGTGCGTTCGGTATCGTGATTGGTTTGGCCTTGTACGGTTACAAGATCTTGCACGCCTTGGGCGGCAAGATTTGCAAAATGACCCCGTCCAGAGGTATTTGCATCGAGCTCGGCGCCGCCATGGTTATTATCATGGGTTCTCGTCTCGGCTGGCCGTTGTCCACGACTCACTGCCAAGTCGGTGCCACTGTCGGCGTCGCCTGCTTGGAAGGTGTTGGCGGTATTAACTGGTTCATCTTGATGAAGACCGTCGCTGGTTGGGTTTTGACTTTGATCATTGTCGGTTTCACCGCCGCGGCGTTCACCGCGCAAGGTGCGGCTGCGCCGATGTCCAAGTATCCGGCCTGGGCGAATATGAACTAAAAAAGTTCATAGAATTTTGCGCCTTTAGTTGAGAAGGAACATATTTAAATATTATTGAAGCAAAAGTTATTAATGCAAAAGTTCCTATAAAAATTTGAAGATAAACATTTCATTTCTCTTTTTCAAAATCGTGCTTAAATTAACTACTGCGCAGCCGCTCTAAAAGCAATAACATACCCTCTACTTTCCAAATCTAATGTGTGTGCTACCTGTGTGCGTGATTTATCTCTTTCCTCCTACTCTGCGAAAAAGACGATACGTTTCGGTAAGAATCGAGTATCCCACGCCAAGGATGGCAACGCCGGATGCTATTTTGATAGGAAGTCCTGCCGAACTGTAGTTCACTTCCGCTTTAATCATTTCGTAAAACGAGGACGACGGTGGGGTGGTCAGGCGCGATGGTTTCGAGCGCGTTTGCATTGATGGTTCTTGTTTCGCCGTTACTTTGTTTCCCGTCGTCTTTTTCTCCTTTTTCTTCTTCCTCTCCTCTTCCTCGTGAAGATAATACACATCTTTCGGCGTTGGCTTCTTATCTGTCTGCACCCGTCGCATAATCTTTTTCCCATCGCTTTTCCTCGTCACAATCTGCTCTGTCTTCACGTTCCCTCCGTTATATGATACCCGCACATTGACAATCTTCGGCTCGATCACGTCCCCGATGTCCCTCGATATGCACTCGTACGCCTCTCGACTGCAACCACCACGCTCGTACCGTTTCTCTATCCACTCCTGAGCGTATTCGGGCGCACTCCTTTCTCTGGCGAGAATTTCCACGGCGTACAGCCACGACGCTTGATCCGTGACGGGCACTTTTTTACTCTCTCTTTCGCCGCCGCAGACGTCCACGTTTTCTTCTTCTTCTTTATCTTCTTCTTCTTCATCATCATCATCCTCGTCGAAGTCAACCTTCCTCCCTTCCTCGTCGTAACTCAACACGTACTTCAACAAAACTCTCTCCACCTCTTTCACTTGTTCTTCTCCTCTGTTCCTCCTCCTCGTTTCCAAATCGCCAGCGTCGAGATATTCCTTCCTTCTCCGCTCGCTTTGCTCGGCCAAAGTCAAATCCGGTGGCGCGTCCGCGTCTTCCTCCCACTTCAATTTCGCCCAAAGCAATCGTAAAACTCTCGGACATTTGTCCAGAACCATCCGCTCGCTCTCGTTGTTAAACTCGATCCCGACTTCGTCGTGCGCCGCTCTTTCTCTTTTTCGCGCTTCTTCTTCTTCCTCTTCTTTTTCTTCCTCCTCCTCCTTCTCCTCCCGTCGTCGTCCGAATCGTCTTCCTCCTCCTCCTCGTTTCGCCTCTAAAAATCCATCCTCACACAACACCCTTAAATCTTCCTCTATCGTCGTCAATCCGGTCGTTTTGAACTTACACTGGATCCAAACTGCCATGCTGACGACATTCACGTTTCTTCCTTTCTCTCGTTCTGGAAACGCGGACGCGTATTTTCCTTTTTGATGCGTTTTATAAATCGTATACGCCATCACGCCGCTCTGTCGGTAACGGCCAACGAGGAGCAACTTCTCGCAAAAATCCAAAGAAATCGGTTCCGCGTCGACCGGGTAGCCTTCGATCTCGTACAAGTCCGAATCGTTCGGGTCTTCCTCCGGGTAACTGCTTATCACCGCTGGTAACGGCGACGGCGCTTTGTCTTTGTCTTCGTCGTCGTCGTCGTCGAAAGAAAGGGGGTCCTTTTCCTCTTTTAAAATCATACGTCGAACGCAGCCGTTGCGGCAAAAAATGTGAAGCGAAAGAAGTCTCGAGAGATTTGATGAGAGAGAAGCTTTTCACGAATACTCTCGAATACGAATAACACAAACGAGAATAACACGCGCACACAAAAATTGATGATGATACAAATTATTTTATAATTACAAGCGCTGGTGCGGGTAGTGCGCGTTGAGATCCGAGCAATCGCAGTTTACGCGGTCGGCGTTGCATTCGGGTTGTTTTATTTTCGCGACGAGGACGTTTTCTTTATCTCCCTTTCGATCTTCTCGCTTTTCGTCGACGTCGTCGTCGTCGTCGTATAAATCCGCGTCGGTGAGCGACGACGTTTTATTTTTGTCTTGTATTCTTTCGTCTTCGTCCTCCTCTTCGGTCAAGACTCGAACAATGTCTAACTTTCCAGCCTCGCCTACTTCGATGACTTTCAACACCGTCCCGCCTCCGGTGAACAAATACGTTTGAGGATTTTCCAGAGCGTTGAGATAACTTCCCGGCGATAAGGATTTGAACTCTTGGAGAGTATCACCACCGCCAAAAAAGACGTTCGCCGGCGATGAACTATCTGTGTTGTTGTGAATGAGCTCGTCTAGCCCAACGGTGCCTTCGTGAAAGCCTTTCGAAGTGTATCCCATAACCGCATTGACTAAAATCGTCTTTGCCGTTCTCACCGCCTGGACAATCTTCTCGTCTGAGTACGAAATCGAAGCGACATCGTTGATGAATGAGTATTCATTCCCAGGCTTCATGTCTTTTACGTGCACCAAGCGAATGGCGTCGTACTCTTTCGGCATGGTTGTGCACCTCCCATCGACCGGCACGCATCCGCATCCGTCTATTTCTTTCGATTCGACCAACGTCGGCAACTCCAAAAGTTTCTCTTGCACCTCTTCCGCGTTCACTAAATGCGTCCTCGCTAACTCCACGTCCTCCTCGTCCACGCCTTTGATTTTCACTCCATACTTCGCCGATAAATACGCGTTATAAATCACTCCACCTAGAATCAACGCGTCGCATTTTTTCGCCACGTTGATCAACGTCCCAATCTTCGTGTTCACTTTCGATCCCGCGACGACCGCCACAAACGGTCGAACCGGTTCCAAAACTCTCCTCATCGCGTCCAACTCTCTCTGCATCAACAACCCGGCGTAACTCGGCAACAACTTTGCCACATCAAACGTGCTCACGTGCGGCTGCCACGACCCGAACGCGTCGTTCACGAACACGTCCGCCATGTTCGCCATCTCCCTCGCCAATCGCGCGCCGCATTCCTCCCCGCCTCTCTCTTCGCCGCTAAACCATCTCACGTTCGGCATGTATATCCCGCCAATCCTTCGCGCTTTCAAATCCGCAATCATCGTTTGCATCGTTCCGTCTTTAAAAAATTGCGACATTTCGATCCCGCCGTCGTCCTCTTCTTCTTCTCCCGCCTTGTCCGTCTTCTCCGCAACTCTCGGACTCGCAAACACGCACCCGAGTTTCTCGCTCAAATATCTCGCAATCGCCTTGGTCCCGTCTCTTTTCTCATCCATCGTGATTTTCTTCGTCTTTTTATCTCTCGGTCGGTTCACGTGCGTCATCAAAATCGGCCTCCCGCCTCGTTCGATTATCGCGTATAAGGTCGGTATCGAACTTTCCACCCGGAACGCGTCGGAAATGACGGTTAAACCGTCGCCTTTCTTCGACTCAATCATCGTCACGTTATGGTCCACTCGCACGAGGACGATTTTCTCCCGAAGGTCCACGTCTTGGATTCGTCGCAGGAATCCTCCCATCTTTTCTCTCTCTTCTTATTTGTTGTATTCCGTGGTGCAAAAAGAGCAGCAATCTTCTTCTGCGTTTGTTCTTCTCGTTGCTGTCGTCGTCTCGTTCGCGAAGAGAGCGCAGATATTTGCGATGTCACGTGCCCTTCTTTGTGACGCGAACGACTTCGAATTCGTATCTAAACTCCTCCAGAGGAATATTCCAATTTATCCCATTGTTCAAACTCTTCTCACGTCTCCGTAAACGCGCGACGACAGATAATAGCTTTAAAGTGAAAGCTAGCTTTCGAGCGGTGCAGAGGAATGAAAATATCCGAAGGTGAAGGAGGATTAGGAGCAGGTGGAAGTGATGCGGAGACTCTGAGAGTGAATAGAGCTGATGAAAAGAAACAAACGCACGCGTTGTTCCCGTTCGCCATCGTCTCCATCACCTACATTTTATTCACCATCACGGACGGCGCGGTGCGGATGATTGTCCTCTTACACGCGTACGGGAAATCCTTCACCGCGATGGAAATTGCAATCATGTTCTCCTTGTACGAGTTAATGGGCGTTTTGACGAATTTAATCGCCGGGATTATGGGCGCGCGATGGGGGATTCGGATGACGTTGTTGGTGGGGTTGTGCTTGCAAATCGTGGGGTTGAGCGCGCTCTTCGCGTGGGACGATAAATGGTCGAAGATGGAAGCGATCGCGTACGTGACTGGGGCGCAAGCGTTGTGTGGGATTGCGAAGGATTTAACAAAGTTAGGCGGGAAAACGGTCACGAAGTTAGTCACTCCGGATGAGAAGCAAAATCGATTGTTCGTCCTCGTGAGCGGTTTGACGGGGTTGAAGAATTCGTTCAAAGGGGTCGGGTATTTTCTCGGCGCGTGGTTGCTGACGATAAGTTACGCGACGAGTTTGATCGTCATGATTGCACTCATCGTCATCGCGTTACCGTTTGGGTTTTTTGGTTTGAGCAAAGATTTAGGACGCGTGGGGAAGGAAAACGTGACGTTGAAGAAAGCGTTGACGCAAAATCGAAACACGAAGTATTTGTCCTTGTCCAGAGTGTTTCTGTTCGGGTCGAGAGATTTATGGTTTGAGATTCCGTTGCCGTTCTTTTTGAGAGATTCAATAGGCGGGATGGGATGGTCCAGAAGTGCAGTCGGAGCGATGTTAGCCGGGTATATCATCGTGTACGGTCAGTTGCAATCCTGGACGCCGGCGTTGGTGTTGAAACCGCTGAAGCAGTCGCCGCCGAACAAGCGCGTCGCGGTGTTGTGGAACGTTTTGTTGGTGTTGTGCCCGTTGTTTTTAGGCGCGTGCGTTTCTACCGAATTGTTTGATTCGAAAAAAGATGAGGAAAAATACGAAACTGAGAGAGCTGTTTTAGTCGTTCTCGGCATCGCCTTCTTCGCGTTTCTCTTCGCGGTGAACAGCGCCATCCACTCGTATTTGGTCGTTCGATACGCCGAAGGGAACAAACTGTCCATGTCGGTTGGCTTTTATTACATGGCTAACGCGTTTGGACGCTTGTTTGGAACGATATTATCGGGCGTTATATACACCGCGTTCGAAAACGACGTGAGGACCGGGTTCGCGGTGTGCTTTTGGGCGAGTTCCGCGAGCGTTTTGTTGAGCGCGTTTTTTGAAACGTTCTTAGAGGACGAAGGCGACGACGCGAGCGTCGGTGATGCTGAAAAATAGTTTTTAGATGATGATGCATAGCGAGGTAGTCGTAGATTTGCTAATATTGTGGGTAATAATACTCTATTATTACCTTGGTACCGTGGTACAATAATAAAGAAAGTAATGCTACCTACAGTAAGTATCGTTGTTGCGTTTATTATATTCATTCGTCGTCGTCCGAGTCGTCAATCATCACGCGACGCTTTTTTGAAGGTTCCTCCTCTTCCGCGGTTTTTTCTCCCTCGTCCTCGTCCTCTTCTACGTTCTTCTCTTGCTCTTTGCGTTTGTTCGCGGCGGCTAAGAACGCCGCGCCAGGCGCATCGTTTTCTTCCTTCTTGTCGTCGTCGTCGTCGTCGTCTGAATCAAATAATCCCGCGGCGGCTAAAGCCGCTTTCGCGTTCTCTTTCAACTTGGCCTTCTCTTCTTCCGTTTGCGGTTCTTGCGCCTTGGCGGTTTTGGTATCGACGTCGTCGTCGGAATCCGAGGAAGTGCTCGAATCCGAATCCGAACTCGAGCCGCTCGAAGACGAGGAGGATGACGAAGAACCATTCGTCGTTGGCTTCTTTGGTTTTTTTTCCTTCTTTTTCGCCGCCGGCTTCTTTTTCTTCTTGGGAACGCCTTCTCCGCCGACGACGGCGCCTTCGCCGCCATCCTCCATGTCGTCGCCATCCTCTGGGTTGTAATCCTTTCCGCCTCTCCTCGCTTGAGCTCTCGCTTCCCAGCGCATGCGAGTCTCTTTGAATCTTCTCTCGCTTTCTGCGGCAATCGCTTCCAACTCTCGTTTCTTTTGCTCTTCTTCCAAAGCTTTCGCCGCTTTCTCTTTCGCACGTCCTTCCTCCAGCGCTTTTCTCGCTTCCATCTGCGCTTTCTTCGACTTCATCAATTTTTCCTCCTCCGCGTGCGCCTTCTCCAAGTGCGGCTTGGACTTTTCCAAAGCTTGTTTGCAAAAATTCGCGTGCACGGTCGTACGTTTCGTATCGAAACCGAATTTCGGTTGGTTCCCTAACTCTTTCAGTTGCGTAAACATGTGCAACGCGACTTGAATGTTCTCCAAAGCTTTCTCGACTCTCGCGACGCGACCTTCCGAAGAGACGGATTTCAACGTATCGTTCAACGACCTCTGCGCGAGTTCTTGGACAACGTACGCCAAGTTAAATCGAACGCGATGGTTCATCGGGGCGATGTGCAACGCTTCCTGTAACGTCTTCTTCGCTTGAAGCAAATTTTGGTTCTCGTAATGCGCCCGGGCTTGAAAGAGCATGATTTCATGCGACGTGCCGTGGTAGAATTCCTGCTGCGCGCGGTCGTAGAATTTGAGCGAGGCGGCGTATTGCGCTTTCGCTAACGCGATGTGACCGAGGTTGACGAGGACGTCCGCTTGGAGTTCAGAGAGGATTTTGGTGGCGGCGGAGGCAGATGTACCGGCAATGCCTGCGTTTTCAATCTCCAAAGATTCTTGAACTAACGTGAAAACCGCCTTGGCGTCGTCCATGCGACCGCGTTCGGCGAGGAGAATGGCTAAACCGTTCGCCGCAAACGCGTTGGTTGGTTCTTTCACCAGCGCTTTCTTATACAACGATTCGGCTCTTTTGTAGTGATCATCTTCTCGTTGGCGGATTTTCGGATCGGAACGTTTGTGTAAACCTTCTTTTAACGCGGAGTAGTACGCGGCGTTGCCGGCGGAAACCAACGCGTACTCGTCGAGCTTCAACGTTTTGTCGTCATCTTTTTTGCTCGCCTCGTCGCCGCCACCAGCTGCGTTGCGAAGATGGAACTTATCCTCCTCGGCGAGATCGCTCGGTAACTCTCTCAACTCTTCGAATTGTTGTTCGGCTTCTTTCCATCTGCGTTGCTTCATTAAAACCCAACCGCTAGTGGCGACGGCGTCTGCGTTGCCCGGGTTTCGTTTCAACGCTTCCGTGATTTTAGTTAAAGCGCCTTCGAAATCCCCGAATCGTTCGCACAGTTCGATCGCTTTCCGTAACGCGACGTCGATATCGTCCGGGTTAGACTTGTTCAAAGTCTCGAACAAACTCGAAGATTTCTTCTCTTCGCCGAAAATCTCTTCGGCTTTGGCCAAGTTGAACGCGACCGCTCGCGCCGGCGCGGGAAGTTTCTTCGCCAAATCGATAGCTTTCTTGTCGCCTTTTTGAAGTTTCGAAGCAACGTTCGGGGCAGCTTCCGGGTAGAGAATATCGAGGGCATCTTCCAAAGAGTGTAAAGATGCTTCTTTGTTCTTCACGTCGGTGTCATCATTCTTGCTAATATTTTTGTCTTTGTTGTTTTGATTATCTTCTTTTTCGGCGCCGGTTGTACTCGTCACCAATCGAGCTCTCAACACGCCAACGTTATTCAACGTCACCGCATCTATGGTATCTCCAACTTTCTTGGCAATGTTCATCGCTTTCTCGTATGCCTCTAACGCTCTCGTTGCGTCCGAACGTTCCAATAATTCTCCGAGCTCTAACATGGTTTGAAAATCCGTGCCGTCTCTCTTGTACGGATCGAAATCGTACATTTCCACGGCTCGTTTGGAATCACCTACTGCCGCGCACAACTTCCCAAACGCTCTCTTCACGAATAAACTTTCCGGATACGCCGATTGCGCTCTCTCGCAATGTTTCTTCGCTTCGAACGCATCGTTTTGTTTCAAGAAAATCTGCGCTACGCCAAAGTGCGGCGCGGCAAAATTTTTGTCTAAATCAATCGCGGATTGGTAATACGTCAACGCGCTCGGTAAATTACCGGATGCGTGGAACGCTTGCGCTCGAATAAACAACGCCTCCGCGCGAAACACGCTGGCTTCTTTCTCGTTTTTAATAATCCCATCCGTTAAAGTTTCGATGTTTTTCAATTCCTCCGAAGACGTGCCGGCGGAAGCGGAGGAGTACAAATAATGTTCCGCCAACGTCAACGATACTAACGGGTTCGTCGGATCAATCTCAAACGCTTTATACAAATTCTCCACCGACCTCTCCACGGCCTCTGCGTGTTCTTTCGTCCCAACCTCCTCAAACTCGGCTAAATCGCACTTTGCCAACCCAACGTACGCGTCCACGCACTCGTTATCCATATCCGCCGCTCTCGCAAACGCCAACCTCGCGCTCGCGAAATCTTTCATCGCAAAGTGACACGCAGCTAACCCTAACCTCACCTCCGCAGGAGCTTGCGGATGCATCTTCAGCGCCCTCTTATACCACGTCAAACTCTCCGAATATTTTCTTTCCTCCACGAACAGCCTCCTCGCTTTCCATAACATCGCCGCCACGTTGTCTCTCCCTCCGTCCTTCATCGCCAACGCCGAATCGAGAATCTTCTCCGCGGTTGGCTTTTCCCCTTTCTCGAACAACAAGTGCGCTCTCGTGATGGCCACCACTTGTTCTTTCGACGCGATCGCGAACGCGCGTTGGAGCAGTTTATCCGCTCGCGTTAAATGTTCTTGTCGTCTTTGCGCGTTCGTAGTATTCGCTTGCCCTCCTTTTCCTTTTCCTCCTAATCGTAATCTGGCGGCAACGTTTACCTGGTGCGCGGCCGAGCAGCACAAAAGTTTCGCGCGACCGTACACGTCGTTCGGGTAGTACTGTTCGATTTCTGTTATTCATGTTGTCGTTGTTGTCGTCGTTCGAAGAGAGAGAGAGAGAACGAGAGAACGAAAGTGTCAGCAAAGGTTGGGGAAACGCGATCGTCGACATCGGATCGCCACTCGTCGAAAATCGAAGACGAAGAAGACGACGACAAAGAACGACGACGAGTTGATGATAATGATACTAAAAACGCTCTTTGCTCACCTGGCGAACACCCGCTCCCGACGATCTCCAAAAACGCCGCCTCGTTATCCTCGGCCAAGTACGCTTTCGCGCACTCCAACCACACTCGCAACGGGGCCAATTCCGATTGGAGGACGCCGAGAATGTCCTCCACGTTCGTTTGGGAAAGATTGCGCGGGTCGATCGAGACGTGTTCGCCGCTGTCGCCGATTGGGACTTGGATCAAAGCAATGTTTGCATCACCCTCATCTCGTTGTTGTTGTTGTCGCGTCATGACGACAGAGAAAGTTTCCTCAATCAAAGCTCGCTCGAAAGTGTGTTGTGCGCGCAACAACAAAAGCAGACGAACGAAGTGACGAGAAACCTCGCGAGAGTAAAAAAGAAGAAAAAAAAACCACAAGGCAAAAGTTATTTAGGGTATTAAACCCTACTACTTGAGCGCGTCGCTTCCTCCCGTTCTCTCTTTTTTTTCTCTCCGTGACACTTTGGAGACGAAGCACAAATACTATCATCTCAATACATGATGATCACCTTTAAGGCGACGGCATCATCCGCGACAAACGAAACGACGACGAGGAAAAGTCGTCGTTGTCGTGGTGTTTCGTCCTCCTCTCTCTCGAGGAGGAGGAGGATTTGGAGGGGACCGAGAGGACCTCGCACTCAACGAAAAGAAAAACATCCAGAACGTCTGTTCTCCAGCGTGGGAGCGTCCACATCATCATCATCATCGATCCGATGCGCGTCTTCGTCGTCGCGACGAGAACAACACTCATCTCTTCTGTCGGAGCAAGAGGAGCAACAGGTGACGATGGGAACGGTCGTCGTCGCGGAGAAAGAAGTCGAGGAAGGTGCGGAGGAGAAGGAGGACGAAGCGGTGAAGAAGAAGTCAAAAAAGGACGACGAGAACAACAACAACGTGAGTTCTTCTTCGGATGAAAATCTGGTGCTTCTCGCGACGGCGACGATCGCCGGCGGGATCGTCGCGTTGAACGGCGGTCCCGAGGAATCTTTGGAGAAGATTCAGGGATTCATGCTCTCGTTTTGGAACGGGTTAATTGGGAACCACGCGCCCGGCGTCGGCGGGTACATCGAAGACGTGTACTTGGCGACGTTGTTTTTTGGCACCGCGTACGCGCTGTGGAGATCTTCGGCGGTGCCGAGACCGATCGGGAACCCGATTCAGAGAAAATCGAGAACTTTAGCGTCAACTTTGCACGTGTTTTCTGGCGCTGGTGCGTTAGCGGTCGCGTTGTATGCGGTGGTTTTAGAGAGGGTGTTTAGGGAAAGCCCGGGGTGGACGTGGATGTGGGTGACGTCGTCGTTGTTTTTGGTAAACTCGTTATCGTACGGGCCTTTGATGAACATATTTAAAGCGAGCAAAGAAGGGAAGTACGCCATGCAGCTCGGGTATTCGTTTGTCGCGTCGTTTCAAGGGGTGGTTTGGATTGCCTGGTCGGCGCAACCAGACGCGCCGGATTGGATGTTTTGGGCGGTGATGCCGTTTTGGTATTTTTCCATCGCCAAGTTGTGGGAGAGCACGGAGTTTTGTTTGGCGTTGGTTCCGGAGGTACCGAGAGACGTGAAGGAGGAAGATATGAGTTTCGGGAATAAATTGAATAAATTCATCACGGCTGGAAGTCGCAAGAGGTTAGGGAAAATGTCGCCAGACGCGGCGACGTTGACGTACGTCGGTTTGAACGCCGCCGCGGCGGTGTTCGATAACTGCTACATGGCAGTGTACACGTACTTGGGACCGGAACAGTTTTGGCACACGAGTCAACTCTTTAACGATAGTGATTTTCATTTGCGTTTGGTAAAAGGTACGACTGGGTCTTTAACCGTCGCGTTGTTGATTTTCATCTCGACGTTAGGGTGGAGGAAACAGATGCCGATGAAATACGCGATTTGGTTGAACGTGGCGTTAGGAAGCGTCGGCCCGTGGATCGTTTTGTTTTGGCACAAACTGCTAGATCCGTCGGAAATGTGGTTCCCGCAATTCGTGTTTGACCCTGAGTTTGCGTATCACGCGTATATTCCGAGCTTGTTTGGCCAATAGATTGAGACCTGTGAAATATTACTACTCTACGTACGCTTGCATTAGTATCATATAATAAAACACACTTTACTTGCGCTTTTTGCTCTCTTTGTCTTTCGCCTTTTTCTCTTTGCTACCACTACTACTACTGCCCATTAAGAAAATAATCATCGAAGAACACGCTAAAACTGCTAAGAGCAACAAACACAAAGCGGCGTACATGCGTCTGTTCGAGCCAACCGCGTGTTTCATAGCTGCCTCCAACGCCTCTCTCGATCGTTCGTGTCCCGGAGCGAGTTCTACCGCTTTCCCAAACGCCGCGATCGACTCCTCCCACTGACCTTGACTCGCGCAGACGTTACCTAACGCGAAATACATCGGTTGATTGCGAGGATCCTGCTTTACGCCTTCTTGCAGCAACGCTTTCGCCGCTGGTAACTCGTTCAAGTACGTTTTAAACTCGCCATAAAATATGTACACTTCCACGTTTTGCGTCCTGGCGACGCCTTTCGCTAACAAGGCCATCTCGAACGCATCCGTCGCGTAATCCGCGTCGCCCAACTCGCCTCTCGCACGGAAACAATTACCCATTTGAAGCAACTCGATGTAAACCTCCATGGGACTCTTCGTTTCTTTCGAACTGATGAGTAATTCCATGAAATCAAGCAAAGCCGTCTTGATGTTTCCAAACCTTTGTTCGATGCCCATTCGCATGGCTTCCTCGCCAGGATAATGTTTGTTCTTATACTTCCTACTTCTTCTTACGCGTTCCAAGTCCGAATCGTGAAATTGCAACACGCGCATGGCGGCGTTGAACGCCTCCTCGATTTTCTCCTCAGACGAAGACGACGACGACGACGAGGAAGAAGAAGAAGCAAAAGAAGACGTCGCGTCATCCTCGTAAAAATAATCCGCGTTGTTATTATTCTCGTACTTCCTCGTCCACGAATCCTCCTCCTCCTCCTCGCTACTACTACTACTCCCGCCGCCGCCGCCGCCTCTCCTCCTCTGCCTCAACACCTCCTTCAAAGCCTTCTCGCCTTCTCTCTCTCTCACGCCTAACGCGCGCCACGGCGACGGTACTTTCCTCGTCTGGTCAAACTCTCCCAAAGGTACGTGTTCTGGTGGCGAAACGCCTTCGAACGTCTCGTCGATCGTCCACGCGTCCACGCCGTGGTACTTTTCCGGCGAATCCGTCTCCTCGCACTTCGCGTGGCCGACGAAAGGACAGTAATACCCTTTGTATTTTGGATTCTCCTCAGTAGTAGTAAACGCCTCCTTTACTTCTGCTTTTTCCTCGTCTCTATCCTCGTCGTCGGAGAAAGAGGATGATGTTGTAATCAACATTTTTTCGAGCGCGCCGTTTACCGCGGGATCGAGCGCGAACGGGAACCCAGTCTTCGAGTCGCTCGTGGTGAAATGTCGACTGACGTGCACTTTCGGGACGACGATATCGCCACCGTCCTCTTTCTGGACGATATCGTCCGAACAAGAAACACCATTATTCGTCAAAGTCGTCGTCAAAATTGCCGCTCCGAGGATGAATGTGACCAAAAATCGCATCCTCGTCGTCGTCCGTGCAAAGGAAACGAATCCTCTTCTCCGCGTTCCAACATGCTCTGCGCGCATCCGCCTCGCGAGACGAATCGAATGCACCAATAGAATACTCCTCTCGGAAGCAAAAAGACGCGCCTGCAAAAACACGAGAGAGGCGGAGATGTGAGAGCGCTCTCTGTAAAACCCGCTCTCTTTCTCTCTTCTTTGTTCTTCGTGTCAAACGCCGCCACCGTTTGTGAGACAACGACAGAAACAACGCAACAGAGAACACAACGCTCTTTTCTTTTGAGGAAATTTCGCTCTCGACGTTTCCCCAAAGGTGATCTCTGCATCGAAAACAAGACGAACAACTTTCCGCGACAACAACACAACAGCGACGGAAGAGAACGACGACGACGAACACTCTTATATTCTTTAGTAGTAAACGAGTCGTGAGACCGCCTTTTGTGTTTCGAGGAAAATTCCGCTCGCATACGATCGATATTTGTTCGAGACGTGTTCGAAAAGCTTTTAGCGCAGAGAGCGAGTCAAAGCGTTTCCAATCGATTGGACGATTCGTACGCGCGATGATGATGGCCGCGCAAGCCGCGCAGACGCAGCAACAAACGAGCAATTCGAATAACACGTCTTCATCAAATAACCAAGCGTTAAAAATGGAACACCTGGTCGCGAGCTTACAAGACCCAGAAACGAGAGAAAACGCCTTGTTAGACATCAGCAAACGAAGAGATCTGTTCGTCGATCTCGCCCCGGTTCTGTGGCACTCTTACGGCGTCGTCCCGGCGTTGTTGCAAGAAATCGTCTCCATTTATCCTCTCTTATCGCCACCGTCGTTAACGAATCACGCGTCGAACAGAGTGTGCAACGCGTTAGCTTTACTGCAGTGCGTGGCGTCGCATCCGGACACGCGAGCGCAGTTTTTAAACGCGCACGTGCCGTTGTTCTTGTACCCGTTTTTGAACACGGTGAGCAAAACGAGACCGTTCGAGTATTTACGGTTGACGTCGTTAGGGGTGATCGGCGCGTTGGTGAAAGTGGACGACACGGAGGTGATTAATTTCTTACTGAGCACGGAGATAATCCCGTTATGTTTACGAACGATGGAGTTAGGGTCGGAGCTGTCGAAAACGGTGGCGACGTTTATCGTGCAGAAAATTTTATCGGACGAAGTCGGGTTGGCGTACACGTGCGCGACGGCGGAGAGGTGCTACGCGGTTGGGTCGGTGTTAGGGGGGATGGTCGCGCAGTTGGCGGAACAACCGAGCGCGAGGTTGTTGAAGCACATCGTGAGGTGTTACTTACGGTTGAGCGATAATCCGAGAGCGGCGGAGTGTTTGAGGAGGTGCTTTCCGGATCAGTTGAGAGATCCGGCGTTTACCGCGCATCTGAAGGACGACGCGGCGACGCAAAAGTGGTTGGGACAATTGTTGGTGCAACTCGGGTATTCGTTGTAGTAGTCGTGGGAAGAGGTATATATATCCATAGCCTTTTGTATACCTTTTGTATATCATTTTTCTTCGAGTATAAAATATTATTAAAAGTAGTTCAATACTATCAACAACAACAACTCTCTTTGCGGCGAGCGAGCGAGCGAGCGAGCGTCTAAACTGATCTCTTCTTCTTCTTTTTCTTTTTCTTTAACTTCCGGTTATTCTGCTTTTTACGACCGTACGGATCCGTGCGATTTTATCTTTACCAGCGACCATACCGTTGACCAAAATTCCAACACCTATTCCAACACCTAAGCACGTTCCCAATCCAACGCCGACGCCAATGCGCACGCCCGCGGAGAACCACGAAAGTTCGTTGGCGTGGGTTTCCGTGGAGGCGTTTGCTTCGGCTCTTCCGCTGACGACACTTTTCATGCCGTCGTCAACGATGGTCATTTGTTGCATCTCGACTAACGCGCGGTTCGTACCGCGAATGCTGTCTTCTTCTTCTTCTTCTTCTTCCGAGATGATATCGCCGGATGAATTGAGTTTTGCTTTCGTGTGATTCCATTCTTTGGTCAATTCCGCGTACTGCGCTCGTATCAGCGCCGTCGTGTCTTGAGCGTAAGCCTTCGAATCGTCGATTTTCCGTAAAATCATGTTTCCAGACGAAGCAACCGCGGAAGGAATTTCTAACGGAATCAGTTCTCGCAAGCAGGAGACTAACTTTGAGTTCTTTTTGTTTCGCATCATCGCCGGTTTCATTATCTTTTCTTCTTTACCGTTGATGTGACTACTACTCTCACTACTATTCGTAGTAGTATTACCACGAACGAGTAGAGTTTTCAAATCGTTCTTTTCGTCGTCGTCGTCGATTTCGTCGTCATCGACGTTGTCGTCCCCGCTGCTATTCGCGAAATCATCTCTTCGATCGACGTTGAATTCGTGCCAAGAGACGGATTTCTCGGAACCCGCGCCTCCTCCTCTTTCCGACGGCGTCGGCGAATGCTCGCGGGAAGAAGAAGAGACGCGTCTTTCGTTCGAGCGGGGGATGGCAAAAAATTTCTCCGCGGGCACCTCGCACGACGCTTTCACCGTCGCGTTTTCACCGACGAACGACATTTCCAAGCGGCACGTCTCCTCGTCGCTTTCTCCTCTTCGTTTTCCCCTCGTCGCCGCCTCGGTCGTTATTGCTTTCTTTTCCGTCCGCGACAAAACTTTTTTGCCTTTCTCCTCTTCCTCCTCTTCCTCCTCTCGGTCGTCTTCTTCGCTCTCCACCCGACTCCAAATCGATGCCGCCGCCGCTTCTCCGGCGGCGTTCAACCTTCCTTCGCACACGCGTTTGTTCTCCGCGTTGGTCAAAACAAAACGCAAAGAAGAAGAAGATTTCGTCGCGAATCGAATCTCGTCCATCGCGGCAAAGGCAGCCACGCATGGGACGACAGACACTCCTCCTTTCCCGCCTTTGTTGCTTCTGCCGCTCAACGAAACTCTTTCCAAAGAGACGACGCTCTTCAAGGTGTTGCTCGTGCTGCTCCTCCGACCACCAAATTCGTTCTCCTCCTCCTCCTCCTCCTCGTCTCCGTAAAACGCGAGCGAGAGAAGCGCCTCTCTGTTGGTAAACTTTTCAAAGCCTTCTCCACCTAAAAGTCTTCCTGTGGTCTTCCTCGTTTTCGCATACGAAGAGTAAGGAGAAGAGAAGAGTTTAATAAACACCGCGGAGTACACGTGGTAGGTTTCCTCGTCTTTCCCTAACGGTATTACCGCTTCTTGAGAAGAAGAAGAAGAAGAAGAAGAAGAAGATAAAGAGAGAGAACTCTCGATATCGAGAGCGCGTTTGTTGCTCCTCTGGTTTCCTCCTCTTCTTTTCTTCTCCTTTGTCTCGAGGAGACGAGGTTGCTCGTCCGCGATGATGGTCTTTGTCTTTGTCTTCTTCTTCTTCGTGTTGGTGTTCTTCATTCTGAATTGGAAAAGTGACGCATTTCCCTAAACTCTGCTATTCTTAAACTCTCTCTTTCTCTCTGCCCAGAAGAACAAACTACACGACGTAAGAATGGAACGACAAAGACGACGAATGCGATGAGTTTTCGTTGTTTGAGCCGTGGTCGCATTCCGAGCGTCTTGAAATCATCATCGTCATCATCGAGAAGAAAACGACAACAATTTCAAAAGAGACCGTCGGTGACTCCAATTGGAGAACAACAACAACAACAACAACAACAACAAAAGAATCGGCAGTCGGTGACGAAAATCGGAGAGGAATTAAACCTCGTGTACGAACTCGTGGAAAGGAACGGTCGTGGGGCGATCTATTTAGGTTCGAGCAGAATAGATAAAGAGCACGCCCATTTTGCGCGTTCAAAGAGTTTAGCCAAAGCAGTGGCAGTGTTGTTGGAGTGCACGACGTGGTCTGGCATCGGGCCGGGGTTGATGGATGCGGTGACCTTAGGAGGGTTGGAAGCGAACGGGAAAGCGAGCGGTATCTTGATATTAATGGGCGAGAAAGAGGAACGAGACAACATTGAAGGCAAAGTCATGAGAAGGCAGAAGACTCGGAAGCATCCGTACTTGAACGAATCTCAATACGCCACGTGTTCGTTCTTTAGCGCGCGGAAGCACGGACTCGTCGACGCGGGGGTGAGGAACGGGAAAGAGGACACGAAGACGGCGTTCTTTTGCCTTCCCGGCGGTATCGGTACGATGGACGAGTTCGCGGAGATTTTGACTTTATTTCAGTTGCGACGGATCGGGAGCGAAGAGAAGGTTCCGTTTTTGCTCATGAATTACGACGGCGTGTTTGACAAGCTTTTAGAGTTCATCACCGTGTCGTGCGTAGAGCACGGTTTAGTGAATGAAGGAGAAATGGAGGAACATTTGAAAGTGTGTTCCACGAACGAAGAGGCGTTGGAGTATTTAAAGCACTTCTACGCGCTCTAAATTCGTTTTTGGAGTAGTAAATGTTTTAGCTATAGCCGCCGCGAATGTTACTCATTATGTACATGTTTCTAAGATTACGCATCCCCTCTAATAATATCCCAAATGTTTGGAAAGATTCCAGATTGAGTCCCTACTGGTTTGCTTGTCGAGTACCAGTTAATCAAAAGAGTTCTTCTTTCGCAGCGTGGCGGGATGTCGTCCACGCCGTGGTAACTTTCCTCGCCTACTTTGAACGCGTATCCCGTGTTTGGTTCAAACAAAAACTTCTTCTCGCAAGATGGTAATACTTCCTTTCCTTCGTCGTTGTCTGCGAACGTTTCATATTGTTCTTTCGTATACAAACACGTCCCGAAGAGTTTTTTATTGCTTTCCTCTTCCTCTTCTTTTGGAAAATACAACATCAACGTCACGATTTTTTTCGGTGAATCAGGGTGCGGCCCTAAAGTGAACCCGCCGACGTCCATTTGTATCCGAAAATCCTTCGACCGTGTTTTCTTCTCGACCTCGTCTACCTCTAATTTTCTAAACACCGTCTCCCTCAACCTCTCCGATAACAAAATCTCCTCCGCTTTTGACCACACCTCTACCGTCTTCGTGAAATTCTTAAACGTCTTCTTCATGGCCTCGGGAAGATCGAGTAAACTCCCGACGCGATCGATTTTATATCTTAACTTATGGCTCGTCAATTTTGCCGGCGCTAAAGCTTCTTTCGGTGGGAAATACTCCGTCATTTCTCGATAGAGTTTTCTAGGGAACACGCGACACAAGTGCACGTAACTCGCAAACGGTTTCGAGCGAACTCGAGTGGTTTCGATCGAGCGGAGCACGAAGTCCTTCGCATCCATCTCTTTTTCGTCCTCGTCATCTTCGTTACCGTCCTTGTCGTCGTTACATCCAACGAATTCTTTAACCGTTCCTGCTCTTCTTCTTCGGGTGGTCGTTTGTTGCATCTTCGACGGCGACGTCGCCGTCGTCTTTGTTGACGAATAAAATCGAGAATACAACACCAAGGTGACCAATATAAGACAGCAGAGCAACAAACGACGACGAACAACGTGAAAGTTTTTCTTCCTCGTCTCTCCTTTCTTGAGTGCAGATTTTGTCACGAACCACGTCGTCTCGTTTCGTCTGTGCTTCTTTTCGAGCAAGAGCAAGTGCCGTTGGTGCATCAGCGTCGACATCTTTCCTCGCTTTTAAATTCTTCCTCTCCAATTCGTCGATTTTCTCGCTTTTAAATTCTTCCTCTCATCCGCGAATAATGAATGCGCACCACGCGGGCACAAACGGAGAAAAAGAGAAGAGGAAGAGACTCCGCTCCCAAACTCGAGCTCTCTGTTGTGTGCGCGCGTGGAAAGCGCGTATATCTCTTTCTAGAAACGGGTTTCTTTTAGGGGAAGAAAAGAGATTGGAAAACAGTGAGGGAAAATATTCCTCTTATTCAGCTTACTTAATAATATTCCACTGCTTAGTAGTGCGCAAACGCAAAAGGCAAAAAATGCATCTGCTTCCAAAACCCATTTGGAACTTAACTTTAACCATAGAACAACAACAAACGCGAGCTCGTAAGTGTAGAAAAAGATGCGAGCGAGACTTTGACTTTTACACGTATTTTAAACCATTAGACGTATAGTATTACGAATCAGATCTTAAGACGCTTGGCGCGTTTTCCGCCGGCGACGCCTTCTTTCTCCTCCTCCGTTTTTGTGTCCTCGGCTTCGTTGTTCTCGTTGTCCTCTTTTTTCTTGACGACCCCGAACGCGGCGTCGTACTTGTCGGAATACTTCTCCTTCATGTGCTTCTGCATGGCTTGATACGCTTCGTTTTCTTTCTGTTTCATTTTTTGCGCTTCCGTGAGTTCTTTCTTCTTTTTCCCTTTCTTCCCTTTTTCTTCTTCGCCGGTATCTTTATCTTTGTCCTTATCCCTGTCGGTATCGCCATCGTCGTCGTCGTCGTCTATCTCGCCGCCAAATCCGGCGTCAAAACCAGGATAGTACTCGCCGTACGCGTCGTCGTCCATCTCCGCGCGTTCTTCCAATCGCTTACGTTCGTACGCTTCGTCCATTTTTTTAATGTTTTCGTCTGCTTTTCGCGGTCCAGTTTCGAACTCCTCAAGCAGCGCTTCGCCGTCGAACAACTTTGTTCTCGACTCTTTCTTTGCTGCTGTCGTCGTTGCTTCTTTTTTGCCATTTTGCTCCTCTTCTTTCTTCAGTTCCGCGATTGCGTCGTAATCTTTGCCAACGTCTGCGAAAATATCCTCAGAATCCGAATCAGCCGCCGCATTGTTGGTGTCTATTTTCTTTCCTTCCGCGCTCGCGTTGCTATTATCTGTTGCTATGTTATGACTATTCTTTTTCTCCTCTTCTTTTGTACCGCGAGGCTCACGTATTGCCTTTGCCACCGCTCGTAAAATCTTTTCCTCGTCTTTTGAAATCTTCGCAAACTCTCTTCGTCGCGCTTTCCGTTCTTCCTCGATATCCGCTCGAGGTTTCGTTTCCATCTCGATCGTTCTCGTCACTTCTCGCGTTCGACTGTTGACGTCGTACAGGTACGAAACGCCCGAGAGCGGTGGGATTTTCGTCCGCTTCGTCAGCGCGTCTTTGTTTCGCTTTTGCGCGGTTTCGATTTTAGAAACGAGGATGCGCCCGAGGTTCGATTTCGCGTCGTACAGAGAAGAATACCCGGACGACGATGGATTATTATTGTTCGCGTCGTCTTCATCCTCTACTACTACTTCTTCTTCTTCTTCTTCGTCGTCGCCCTCCTCTATGTTTTCCTTTTTCATCTCGAACAACTCCTCTCTCTTCTTCCTCAACAGAGCAAAGTCCAATCCTTTCACTTTATGCGTCGTCTTCTCGTCCCCGCCCATGTATTTGCTCTTTTCAATGTCCATCAAACGTTTGCTATTTGTATTTATCGTCGTCGTTTTTGTCGTGAGTCGGTCCTCATCCTCGAAAGCGTGTTCAAACACCCCTCCTCTCGTCGTCGTCGCGAAAGTATTACTCTTATCGCGCTGATTATCCGCTCTTCTTCCTTCATCACCATCATCATCATCTTGATCTTCTTCTTCCATTTCTCTCCGTTCTTTCGCTCGATCTCGATATCTATGCGTATTATTTTCATCGCGTCGCGTTTTTGTCGTCGTTTCCTGTAGTTGGTTCGCCTTCTTCTTCTTCTTCTTTCGATTTGGAAAAGCACCAACATCAGGCAAATCTTTTTCTTCTTTCGTCGTCGTCGTCGTCGTATTATTCTTCGCAAAGTTCTTCTCCTCGTCGTTCCTCCCGTTTGAAAGGAGAAAGTTTCGAAAATCCGCGTTTGATTTAGGAGTCGCGGTCGTCTGTTTCTTTCCTGGCGCATCGTCATCGGTTGTTGTTGTTGCTTCCATTTCCCCTACTAATTCTCTCTAAATCACTCGAGAGAAGAAGAAGAAAAACAGGAGAGAGAAAGAGAGAGAGAGAGAGAGATGTTCTCGTCGGTATTCTCTTTTTTAAGAAAGAAAGAAAGAAAGAAAGGGTTCGTGTTCTTCGTCCGCGGAAGAATACAAAAAGAATACGTTCGTTGTGTGTTTCTAAGTGGAGTAAAAATTGTGCGCGTGGAAAGAAAGAGGAATGCTCTGCTTCTTTCTCCAATGAAATGCAGTCTGTCAGTTCTCATCATCAGTTTTAGGTGAGTTTCGAGCAAAAAAGGAAAGAAAAAAATGCTTCAAAAAAAAAATATATAAACGAAAATTAACTTCCTATTGAAAGGGATTTGATTTTTAACAAGTGGAAAAATAATAAGCAGTGGTAAGACACTAATTAAAAAATTTGATAAATTATGCTTAAATAGAAATAAAACTGGTATCTCATACATACACGCAGGATTTTTAGGTGCATGGGGAGAATGGCATAGAGATCAGTACGGTACAAAAAAAATTCCAAACAAATTTAGACAACAACTAATTGATAAACTTTTAACCGAATTAGATGATGATATATTTATTGCATTAAGATACCCAGTTGACCATAAAAAAATGAAAGATCATAAACAATATCATAGGTTAGGTCTTCATATCGATTGTCCTAATTATAAATGGGATACTTATCCAAGATATAAAGCTCACAAACTTGTAATAAATTCTCCAATGGACGGTGAGACTTGTCAGTATAAACCAAAAACATCTTACAACTGTAAAACAATGATGAAATATTTTAAAAAATTTCAGTTTGACAGTCATAATGAGTCAAATTGGTCGGGTGCAATTATCAGATGGGCAAAAGGAGGATGCCTTGATGAGATAGAAAAAAAACTTGGATATAGATTTGTTATAAAAGGCTCTAAATACAAAGATGATTATATCTATTTTAAAGTTGCAAATGTAGGATGGGGTAAATCATTTAAATCTAGAGGGGTATCAATTAAAATAAAAGATAAAATTTTTAAGAGTGATATTGATATTAAAAATTGGAAACCAGGAAATGAATATATTGAAAAAATATATGTTGGAAAACAAAAAGTAGAATTACGAATGATTGATGGTCAGATTGAAGACTGGAAAATGAAGCAGTTTTATGTGTATAGTAAAGATGTGCCAGCACCACCAAAAATGGAGGCAGATACAGAAGAATAGTGGGCAACCATTGTTATTAAAAAACCCTCTACTTAAATAGAGGGTTTTTTGTTTATGAGTGTACTGGACTCATGAGGTTAATCTTGCGCGACCAATTCTTTTCTAACAAGCATGACACCATTAGAATTAAAGCAAGAACCTAAAAAAACCTCACCACCCCAATTTGTGTTGAATCCCATTACAAATGGTGCATAACCATCCTTTGTAGAGGTCCAATAAACAAGGGTTTCGTCAAAATTACCTTGGTCTTGTGAGTGAACATTATCATAGATGGCTTTCATAGAGCCACTGCTAGGAACAAACCAGTCATCATAATTCTGATATTCCAAATCAGAAACTATTTTAAAAACGTAATCATCGCTTCCAAATTCTAGGCCGTTGATAACATTACTGTTATCGTTTAAATTTCCGTCAACAATTTGTTGTGTATTAGCAAGTCCAGCACCAATCTCGGCACTATTTGTTAAATCAAAGTGATCTCCCCAAGACGATGGCCCGATACTCGAGTAGTCTGAAGCTATGTATAAAAATCCTGCTGCTTGGTCAAAGTGATAAATAAACCCTCCTGCGTATTCAACGCCATAAAGCGAAGCAACACCAAGTGCCTCTGTAATTGAAAATGCAGAGACGCCGTTGTCGAGGTTTTCAAGTACAGTCAGTTCTGGATTGTACACCGTAAGATTAATACGATCATCAGAATCGTTACAATAAAATAGGGTGAAGGTTAGTAATAATAAAAATGTCTTTTTCATAAGTGTTAGATATTGTTGTTTGTTATATAACCATTGATAATGAATTTATCCTACCCGAAAGTAATGTTTTTTATTCTGTCTACTTTAATACTTAAAGGATTACAAGATGCCCAACAACCAGAACAACCGGAAGGAGCCCCTCAAGGCCCTAACTCCGCTCCTCAGCCAAGACAAGCTGGAATGGCAGGTGTTGGAGGAGTACCTCAACAACCTCCACAAGCAGACCCTAGCGGCACTGGTGGTAGCACCATCGGAACTGGAAGTGTACCGACTGCAGGGGAAAGCGGGTTTACTGGAAATGCTCCTCAAGTTGAAGGATAATCACATGGCAGTTGTTAAGGGATCAAAATAATGAGTTTTGTAGACTGGTATTACCCACAGCCTGTTACGACACCAGATGAGGCTGACGACGAACTTGATCAAATTGTTGAAGATGGTCCTTCTGCACCGTCGCCTGATGATACGGGCGGTGGCGGGACAAGCATGTCCGAAACTGGCGTTGCACGGACGTTTGGTCAAGGCCCGGACATAGATATCGGTGCGTTGAGTGTAGTTAATGCTAACGACGTACAGTTTACTGATTTTAATGATTACCTTGAAGCGCGAGGGCTACCAGCACGAGAAGGATTTTTCTCTGGGACTGATTTTAGTTCATTAGGATCACAGTC